>Ga0208188_1000128_pt1 | contig 65071 bp, 56 predicted proteins | sample June2015DPH_8_50_FD_184698 | JGI IMG/M metagenome (GOLD analysis project Ga0208188, IMG submission 184698) | Peatland microbial communities from SPRUCE experiment site at the Marcell Experimental Forest, Minnesota, USA - June2015DPH_8_40... | ecosystem: Environmental > Terrestrial > Soil >...
CGATCCCGGTCACTTCAAGCACGATAGGAGGGCCAGCGTCGCTTCGCTCCGAAGACGCCCGGGATGACATCGGAATCACTGCCCGGGATCAAACCGGAATCAGTGCCCACCTTCATCGGAATCAGCAGGCCCGGCCCAGCGACAGGAATGGCCAAGGCCGCTGGCTCTTGAACGGCGCGAGAGGCGGGGGCCATTGTTGTCATGCTCTGCCTACACCCCCGTATTTTACATCGCCACATCGCAAGAGGCGCGATATATGCGCCAGCCGCCTGTTTTAGCGAGCGCCCCGCGGTTCTGAACTGAGCTGTTCCAAGGGCCCCCTCATTCATTGTTGGAAATGATCCCCTCGGACAAGAGAGGCGACGTTTTCGCACTTACAGGTGAGGGGTAGCTCACTTGAAAAAAGCAACAAGGAGGGACAACTTCCCGGACAACGCAGGCGTGAGGTATCTTCCTCAGTCTATATTATAGGTTATACTTCTGCCTCTTGTGGTCGTACGTCTTCCGACCCCCCTCAAGGTAGTTGATGACTTCATCTTTCATTTTGCGTCTGTTTATCGAGCCGGAATACATGACTCTTCCTCGATCTGCGGTTGCCTCAAGAATCGTGAATTTATCCGTATCCGACGCGACAGCGACCGAAGAGTTATGAGTTGTAAATATAAATTGCCTGTGCTCTTTCGAGCCGCGAAGCTTATTGCAGAGGTCGTCCCAAATTGTTCTCAGATCAAGCGAATCTTCTGGCTGGTCTATAGTAATCGGAAATGTCCCCTCGCTTAATGCAATGATTAAGAGCGCTACAGCCTTTTGACCAACCGAGAGTTCACTCAGATCCTTGTAGACTATATCCACCTTATAACTGATCGCTGGAACGTCCTTGGGAACCGAGGAATACAACAAAGCCATTAGATCTGTGTAATCATGATAGTCGAGGAGATGATCGGCGAGCTTCTGAACGATCTCGGGCTTCATCCCGGTGGCCTCAATGATCGATTTGAGGCAATCCGTTTTCTCGCGAAATGACCATTCATACCGTAAGAGATTAGCAACGAATTCTCGTGGACTGATTTTCTGAGAGATCTTCTCGATATCTTCCTCTCTTAGCCAAGAACCTCTTTTAAGATTGAGCAGGTTCTGTTTAAAGGCCGTCGTATCCTCTCTTTCCCGAATCGTTACTTTCAGGGCGTCCGATGAGCCTGCAGTAAAGAATTCACACCTTTTCTTTCGCTCCTCGAAATAAGCCTTATAGGCAATGTCTAGCTTGTCAAGTATTTCATTGCGCTTTGACGCCAGTGAGCTTGCGAGATTCGCTTTTCCTTGAACTTTGGCGAATGCGGTTTCACTCTTTCCTATCTCCGCCAAGATAAGCTTGCGTTTTTGGTCAAGATTAATTTGAGTTCCCCCACTTGCTTTAACCGCTTCGTCGTACTTTGCTTTTACCGGTGCAAAAAGAGAGTTCCAACTTTGATGTTCCTTTTCGACGTTGGCACTCACTTGTTTAATGAAGGTAATGGCTGAATCTATCGCTTGTTTGATTTGTTGGAGGGCCGCATTGGTTTGATCGGCCGCTCTCATAACAGCCGGGTCCGAATCAGTATCCTTGTCTCCCGTGGAAGGCGCGACAAGGTCTTTGTATTCGTTCTTCGTGCTCGCGAGGGATGCCTTCAGCCCACCGATATAATCATACTGCCCCTGAATTGCCCGGCCTATTCCTTCCTTCTTTGAATATTCGGCAAAAACCGGATTCTCAATCTGGCGCCCAAGCTTTTGCACTTCCTCCCGGTATGTCGATAGCTTCTTCTTAAGTTCCCTACTTTCAAGGTGTGCCTTTAGGGTTTCTGCAAATCGATCATCCACTTCCTTCAGTTCGTTGTTTAACGTTTCGATGTGATCTTGGAACTTATGGAAATCGAAGAACTTATCGATGAACTGTCGCCGACTCGCCCCCCTTTTGTCCTCAGCTATTCGCGTGGCTTCACCTTGGCTTAGGAACAAGACAGGAAAGAGCTGATCTACGGCGAACTCCTTTGACGAGCCATCACCGAGATCCACTATCTGGATCGGGTTGCCTTCCGCTGGAGCATAAGTGCGTGAAATTTGGTACTTCTTTCCAGAGTCGTCGGTAATGACCACTTGAACTGTGCCGTGAAGCTTAAGGCACTTCTCAATTTTAGATTGATGGTCACCAAGCAGTTCATCCCCGGTTGGAGGCTGATCAAGCGCGAATCTTAGGAATTCGATAGCAAGCGATTTGCCGGCGCCCTTGGCGCCCAGGATGCTGTTAAGACCTTCGTGAAAGTGAATTACCTGGTCGGCTAGGAAGCCGCTGTCGACCTTGAGCTCATCTACGTGGGGATACTGTTCCGCCTGAAACTCAAAGGCCTGTCTTATTTTGGTATCGCGATCGATTAGACACTGGCGGATGTCTTCGACCGTTATCGGCTCATCGACTTTGAAGAGAGAATACGAACTACCGATCTCGTCGAGAGAATGTGCATCGGAGCTGCTATAGACCCCTAACTTTCTCTCGTGATAGTTCTCGTCGGTGCCATCCAGAAGATCCACGACCCGTTTGTGTTTTGTCTTCTTCTCCTCACTCTGAAAATCTGATTCGCTCGCTTCTGCTCCGAGAATGCACTTCCGCCGTTTTTCAAAGATTGCACTGCGGGTCTCGCCTTGCATATCCCCAAGAACACCTTTAGATGAGTGACAGTGCGGGAGGATTAGGATGGCTGACGAATCGTATTTTTCCAATTCGTCAGCGACTTGGCCGACTGTTAATTCAGCAGCAATTGTCCTCTCACCGCGTTTTGAATAAATGGCCAACTTATTTAGGAATTGATCGACATGCTTTGAATCCTTGTCGACGTCAAAGAGGATCAAAATGTGGACGCCTTCTTTCCCGCCGGTCACCAATAACTCGACAGCGGGAAACACGACTAGTCCTTTATATTTGGCTGCCTCTTTTACCCCATCAATCCATTCACCTGATTGGTGGTCTGCTATAGCAATGCCAGCAAGGCCCTTCTTTAACGCAGCCTCGACAATGTGCTCCGGCGCAACTCCTTCTTTTCCTGGAAAATCTATTGAGGCGGGAGTGTGGATATGAAGGTCGAATCTTTTGAAGTGTAAGCCTGTGGTTATTGCCGCTTCCTGTAATTTAGTGCTCATTTGTCTTGAATCCTACTCCAGACTACGAAGAAATCAAAGGTCGAAAATCGTCACCGGGCCTTCCGCCCGGCTTTTTGCCATGAAAGAGGAAAAAGATGCCTTCCCGGATGGTACTTAGATCGGGGATGCCTACCCCCACCTAAGAGAGGGGGAACTCAGGAAAGCCGAGGAAACCATAGAGAAATACCTGGAGTTGGCCACCCGCATCTACCAGCCAGTCGAGGGTGGCGCAGACATCTGGTTCTTGATGTCTGCGATCGGCGGCCTGGGTGAGGAGTCGGCTGGCCGTGCCTCCGCGACCGATCGCAGACATGCGGAAAAGATACATGCTGCGCCCTTCGGCGGATTCGTCTTGGCTCAGTCGGAACGGAAGGCTCGTGCTGCCAAGCTTGCCATAACGCAGAGAGCACATGGCCAATCCCGAACGGGAGCGCACAGTCTCGTTTTTCAGAGACTCTGCGGCTCGTGCATGTGCAATGGGGCGTATCATCCCCTTTTATGTCCCGCTTGCGCCGCCTGGGATTGCAAAGGCAGAAGTCAGGAGGCAGAAGTCAGGAGTGAGGGTGAAGAGCAGCTAGTCCGTACTTTCTGCTCTGTGTTTCGTGCTTTGCGCTCTCTGCTCACCGCCTGGGTTTTCCTGCCCGATCAAAAGCCGCTCCTCGCGGGCCAGCGATGTAAGCCGTGGGCCAAACCCACGGGAATGGCGCGCAACAAACGTCTGGGCCTGGGCGGGAGCGAGCGGTTACCTTTCAAACCCTGCCACTGCGTCGTTCTTCAACGTGTCGGCTTATACCGTGCCAGCCCATCCCGTGGATGCCAGCGGTACGGCCGAGCCGATCGGACGCTTCGGCAACTGCGGGGTGGGGACCCTGGAAGGGCCGGAGACGGCGACCTTCTCGATGTCGGCGGGCAAGACGTTCCACTTCAACGAGCGCTTCGGTCTCAGGTACGAGGCGCAGTTCTCCAATTTGTTCAACCTTGCCAATTGGGGCTTGCCGAATATGAACATCACCGGCACATTCGGGCTCATATCCAGCAGCCAGGAAGTGGCGCAGGCTGGACCTCGTACCATCCAGATGTCACTTCGCTTCCAGTTCTAGCGCGTGGTAGGATTGCGTATGGCGCCGGCGGACCTACGTCCGCCAGGCCACTTTCCAGGGATGCGGAGATTCATCGCGGATGGAAAAGCCTAAACTCCTCTTTACGCCCGGTCCGCTCACCACCAGCGAAACCGTCAAGCAGGCCATGATGCGGGACTTGGGCTCACGGGACACGGAATTTCTCCAAGTAGTGCGGAAAATCCGCCACCGTTTGCTGGAGTTAGGGAATGTTGCCGACGGCTCCTACGAGGCCGTTCTGATGCAGGGCTCCGGCACCTTCGCGATCGAGTCCGTTATCTCCTCGGTGCTGCCGCGCGACGGCAAGCTGCTGGTTCTAGTCAACGGCGCCTACGGACACCGCATGGCGAAGATCGCGCGCACGTTGGGCATCGCAACCGAAACCCTTCTCTTCCCCGAGTGGCGTCCGGTCGATCCTGCCGAAGCTCGCCAGGCTCTCGCGCGCGATCGGGCTATCACGCACGTCGGAACCATCCACTGCGAGACCTCCACGGGGATCATGAATCCAGTGCGAGAAATTGGGAGTGTGGTGAAGGAGCAGGGCCGCGCGTTCATCGTGGACGCGATGAGCAGCTTTGCGGGAATGCCTATGGGGGTGGTAAGCTGGGGAATCGACTTCCTCGTTTCCTCGGCGAACAAGTGTGTCCAGGGTGTACCGGGATTCGCTTTTGTGCTGGCTCGTCGGGAGCTGCTGTTGGAAGCCGAAGACCGGGCGCGCAGTGTGAGCCTGGATCTCGTGTCGCAGTGGAAAGGGTTGGAAGGCGACGGACAGTTCCGTTTCACGCCTCCAACGCATGTCCTCCTGGGCTTCTGGCAGGCGCTCGAAGAGTTGGACCGGGAAGGAGGAATCGGCGGACGTGCCGCTCGATATGCTGCGAACCAGAAGGTCTTGGCCGAAGGCATGAAGGAGTTGGGCTTTGACGCCTATCTTGCGCCAGAGCAACAAAGCACCATTATTACCTCATTCCGTTATCCGAAACATCCGAACTTCGATTTCAGCCGGTTCTATCAGCACCTTAGCCAAAAGGGCTTTGTGATTTACCCCGGGAAGGTCAGCGACGCAGACTGTTTCCGCATCGGCACGATCGGCCACCTCTTCCCCGAAGATTTGAAGGCGCTCGTCGCTGCAGTTCGGCAGACGCTCAACGATATGCGGATCGATTCGGCGAAATCGGCGCGTGCAGCGAGCCTGGATCAACATCTGGCGATCGATGCTTTGAGTGCTTCCCCTCAGTGAAGAGCTCCGAGAGGGGCAAATCCCACCCTATGAAAGCCGCTGTCGTGGGTGCGGGAATGACTTTGTGATTCGGCTGGGCTGAACAGGCGATCGCGCCTATGGGAGTACGAAATGAATGACTCCAGTCAGACGCATAAGCGATACAGCGGCAAGCTGCAAGCTGCCATTCTTGACTGGGCCGGCACCACGGTCGACTACGGAAGTTTTTCGCCTATCCGGGCCATGCAGCAGGTGTTTCGACAAAGGGGCATAGCTGTCTCCGACGACGAAGTCCGCCGCGATATGGGCCTGCTGAAAAAGGACCACATCCGCTCACTGCTTCGTAGTCCGCGTGTCGCGGAAGCGTGGCGGCAACATTCCGGCCGGCAGGCAACGGAATCCGACGTCGAGGAGTTATACCGCGACTTTCAGCCGATACAGTTAGCTCGCCTTGACCAGGACTCGGACCTCATTCCCGGAGTTGCGGATGCTGTCGAACGCATGCGCCGGCGCGGCCTGAAGATCGGCAGTACGACAGGCTACACACGGCCAATGTTGGAGATCCTTCTCGAGAAAGCTGCCACGCAAGGTTATGAACCGGATTGTTCTCTCGTCCCCGACGACGTCGGCGGGGGCCGCCCTCTGCCCTGGATGTGTTACGAGATCGCCGTACGGCTGAAGGTTTTTCCACTCGAATCCTTCGTGAAAGTCGGCGACACCGTGGCCGACACCGAAGAAGGCCTCAACGCCGGCATGTGGACAGTGGGAGTTGTTCGAACTGGAAACATGGTTGGCCTGTCACAAGCGGAATTCGATGCGCTTTCGCCGGCAGAACGGGAAGTGCGCCTTCAGACTGGCCGCGAACGTTTGATGGATGCCGGTACTCATTATGTGATCGATAGCCTTTCTGACTTCGATCCGGTCTTCGACGAAATCGAGGCGCGACTTCAGCGCGGTCACCGTCCTTGACAGGATGCTGAAAAACCCGCCTCGCCTGTCATTCCGAGGAGTCCCGATCTGATCGGGACGACGAGGAATCTCGCCCCGATCAGATCGCGGTTTCCAGAGCGAGATTCCTCTCCCGCAGGGCGGGATCGGAATGAGTCGCCTTGGCGACTTCACAAAGGTTTTTCAGCATCCTGTTAAGAGATCAAGGGCCGCCGACGATCATGGGGCAACAGATTACAAACCGGCGATTGCTGCGCCACCAGATTCTGATCGTCATCTTGCTGATGACCGGCTACGCCGGTTTCTACGCTTGTCGCTCGAATTTCTCCGTAACCCTCCCGCTGATTATTGACGATTTAGCGGCACGCGGCGTTCCGGCAGCAGAGGCGCGCATCCGTCTCGGCCAGATTGTTTCCTTGGGTGTGCTGGCGTATGCGCTCGGCAAGATTTTTCTTGGCGGACTCGCGGATTTCTGGGGAGGCAAACGCCAGTTTCTCGCCGCGATGGGCGGGTCGGTTTTATTTACGTTGATTGCCGCCGCGGGCGGGGGTCTGCCCGTGTTCGCGGCGGCCTGGGTTGGCAACCGGCTCGTCCAGTCGGCAGCGTGGGCTGGAATGGTAAAGATTACCTCGCGCTGGTTTTCATTTGCCACCTACGGCACGGCGATGGGTGCTATAAGCCTCAGCTACTTGTTTGGCGACGCCATCGGCCGGCACTTCATGGGCGTCTTGATCGCTCACGGTCTGGGCTGGCGCAGCATATTCGTGGTTGCCGCTTTCAGCCTGTTTGCGCTCTTCTTGGCAAATCTCCTGCTTCTCAAGGAATCAAGCACCGAAATCGGAGAACCAGAACCCGCCGCGAACCCCGACAACCTCTTTGCAAGCCGAGGTGACAAGAAGCGGACGGGCGGTGTTGCTGCCCTGCTCCGACCATTGTTCCGCAGCCCTGCCTTCTGGATCGTCTGTGCTCTATCCGTGGGCTGCACATTCGTTCGGGAGACATTCAATACCTGGACGCCAACCTACTTTTATGAAGTGCTTGGCTTCAGCCAAGGCAAATCCGCCCAGTTCAGTGCCCTCTTCCCGCTGTTCGGAGGATTTTCAGTGCTGCTCTTTGGCTATCTAAGCGACCGATTGGGGCGCGGGGGACGGGCGACGATTACGTTCGCTGGACTTGTTTTTGCCACGCTTGCGCTCTTCTGGCTTGCTTCGCTTCGACCAAGTGCACCTCACAGCTTGCCCGTGGCGCTAGTGGCACTCGTGGGGTTCGTCCTGATCGGTCCTTACTCTTATCTCGCCGGTGCCATGGCGCTAGACTTTGGCGGTAAGCAAGGGGCGGCCACTTCCTCCGGCATCATTGATGGCATTGGCTACCTCGGTGGAGTTTTGTCGGGCGACGCGGTGGCTCGCATTTCGCTCGCTTCCGGTTGGCAAGGCGCATTCATTGTTCTGGGAGCCGTCACCGCTTTCTCCTCTTTGGCCGCTGCCTTCTTCTTTGTGCTTCAACGGCGCCCTGCAACTCCGGCTACCAACTCCTTGGCCGGCTCGTGATCTGCATGTCGGATTCCAATCCCCTGACGGTTTCAGCAAGGTAGCGCAGACGCTCGTTTTTCAGAGACTCTGCGGCTCGTGTCGCCTGACCCCATTTCACATGGGGCTTTCCGGCCAGTGGGCAAAGGAGAGCGGGGCCTTCTCGGGCAGCCGCGATCTTTCGACCGCGCGCTGCGAAGCGTTAAGGAATACTACGAGAAAGTGGAATACATTCATCTCAACCCAGTGAGGGCCGGCCTCGTCAAACGCCTCGAGGAGTGGCCGTGGTCGAGTGTGCACGATCACAGGGGAGGCCTGAGCGCAACGTTCAGGCCGAATCGCACTCTGGCCAGCGATGGTGTACTGCTGGCGGCCGATGAACGGGGAGGAATTTGAAGGAGAAGCTTGCCCCCAAGGATAAGGACATTAGCCCGAGCGTGACAGGGGCCATCCACGCAGGAGAGGTCAGTCTCATGAACCTGCAACTACCCCACATTGCTCACCTCCTTGAGGATTTGCACCGCCGGCGTCCCTACATGCTTTCAACATGACGCGCAAGATTGGCGTCCGGCCACTGGGGACGCACTAAAACACCCCCGAACGAAAAAAAGACTCGTCTCGTCGCAGGTCCCTGCCGGTCATCAGCGGGCAGCGCCGGTGGCTATCTCGCCTCAAACTCGCAGAGACTGATGCTGAGGGGCGGCAGCGCCAGCGTCTTGGGCAACTCCCTCACGGGTGTTTCTACAATCTCCAGCTCGGGCTTTTTTCCTGGCTCGTTGTCGGCGTCCAGGTTCGGAGCGGCGATCCGCCACATCCTTCCCGCGCCCTGAAGCTGTACTCCCACGACGTTGAAATCCATCTCCTGCAGAGTTTCCGTCGGATTGACTATGGCAACGGTCAGCTTCTTGTGGTCGTTCGTCAGGGCCGCCGCAACATCCAGCGGATAGGTGTCGCTTCCGGAGGAAACTCTCGGCTTGTCAACTCCGATGGTACCCTGCACCGGCTTCTGCGGAGAGTTGCCGCTCACCTCGACGGGAACTGTTCCAAAGCGCTGCCGGTAAAGTTTGAAGACCAGGCCAACGCTGCTCAAGACCGCATCGTTGCCGTCAAAGTTGAGGTTGGAAATGAACGCCGTGTAAGCCCCCATCTTGATGAATTGCGAGTACCGGAACATTTCTTGGAGCCCCTCGGCTGCGCAAAGCGCCCGCATGAAGCCCTTGAATCCGCCACCCGTCCATTCGTCGATGGCCAGCTTGAGGTTCTTGCCTTCAAGGTTGGGCATCCGCCTTTGATACTCTTCCCAAGCCTCGACCGTGGCGCGAACCCGGTTCGGCAGCCGCCGGATTTGGTCCTCGATGGGGTCGTTCGTCTTCACAAACTTCTGGGCGTCGACATCGAATGCGCTGTTCAGCACGGGATAGAGATGTTCGGAAAGGTATTCGAAATAATCGGAGGAGTGGGCCAGGAGGTTGCCGGACCAGTCTTGCGGAGAACCATACTCGTAGGGAAGCTTGCTCGGCAGTGGAGGACGATGATGCCTGGCCGTGGTGCTGGTTTCAAAAGGGGTGGCCCCTGACGCGACGAGTTCGATCGCAGGGTCGACTTTGCGCATGGATATGGCAAACATGTTGTGCTTGAGGACGTAGTGATCGATGTACATGTGGCCCAATTGCCATTGCCCATACATTTCGTTGCCGATACCCCACCACTTGACCTTGTAGGGCTCCGGGTGTCCGTTGGCCGCGCGGACTCTCCCCATGGGTGTTTGCGCAGCACCGTTACAGTATTCCACCCATTCGGCAGCAGAGTGGGCGTCGCCAAAACCGGAGTTTACGCAAATGTAGGGATCGATGTCGATTAAGCGGCACAGAGTCATGTACTCGTCCGTGCCCACGTCGTTGCACTCGACAGTTCGCCAAGCATAGTCATAGCGCGGCGGTCTTTTGTCCCGTTCCCCAATCCCGTCGCGCCAGTCGTAACCGGAAGCAAAATTCCCGCCTGGCCATCGGTAGATTCCGGAGTTGAGATCCCTGAGGAGCTTGATCATGTCAGCGCGAAAGCCCCTGATGTTGTCGGCAGGCATGAGTGATACGACGCCTATATGAAATGTCCCCTTGCCGGTCCCCGTGATTTCCAAGCGCCCGTCCGCGCTGTCCCCGCCGGCGGTGAATTTCAACGGGGACTTCACATACCGGGCCGAAAGCGGGCCCATCGGAAGAGTTTGGCGATCGCTTCCCCCTGATCCCCAGACGAGGGTAACCTCGACCTTCACTCCGGGGTCGCCCGAGAGCACCACCGAACCCGTGTAACTCCGCCCTTTGCGGAGCGGCAGCCCCGCCTGACGAATGCCGCGCGGCGTTGTCGCGTCGAGTTTCACGAGAGGCGAGTGCTCGCCGACATACGGGCTCTTCTTGTCCATGACCACGGCCTCGTCCGGCCCCACCGGCCGCCAACGGGTGAAGTTCTGCTTTCTGTTTTCGGGATTCAACTTCTCGCTGGAATCCACCCGATAGAAAAACTTCCGGTCGCTGAGCATTTCAGACCATAGCCCCTTTTCAAACAGGTTGAACAGGAGCTCGGTGAATTGACCATACACATACCGATGGATGGGCTCACCGGTCTTGCTCGCATTGACCGTCATGCTCACTTTCTTTTGCGGGGGAGCGGCGGTTTGAGCCGTCGCGGCAAGTACTGCCCCTACGAACAGCAGAAATACCAGAGAAAGTTTGCAGCGCATGTTTGCCTCCTCGTTTAATTCAGGAGATTCTCCTGCTTTGGGGATCAAGCACCCTTTCCCACTTCATACGGTGCTTTTGTTGAATTCGGCGATTGGTTGGCGCCTCGATCGTCGCTTCAGGATTCTCAGTGCGAACGTACCGGGAGAGCGCTGGGGAGAAAGCGCTTTCACCGGCAGGGAAGAGAATCAAAGCAGAACGAAAAAGTATTTTCACGGCATCCCCCTCAGGAAGGTGAACAACTATACTCGCATGTCAGGCTGGAAAAACGAATATAAAGTGAGACGTCAGCCTTCTGATTTGCTTCATCGAAAGTCGCCGAGGTGTCGAGATAGGGTTGCTCCCCGAAGTTCTTGGTCTCAAAGCGGGGAGAGACGGTGAAGAGATCCAGCCCAATCGGGCCCGAGCGGTTGACGTAAAGCAGGTGGCGCAGCGCGGGCATAGACCGCAACCAAAAGCAGATTCTTCGCAACGCTCCGCTCCCGCCGCGGCGGGACATGTCATCCTGATCCCGCCTTCCGCGAGAAGGGCCTGCTCTTCTTTGCGCCGCGCGATGAAGTTGGCGCCTAGTGCCACAGTGAGCCTGTTACCAGCTTAACTGAACCAATGACACCGCCTGCCGGGGCAAAGAGAACTTGATGGCTGTGGTGCCGGCTTCCGTCCACCCCCAGCTTGGTGAGTTCAGCAGCTCGAGGTTTCCGGCCGCCTCAAGCCGAGCGTACTGTTCGGGGGAGGGATTCTGGGGGGAGCCCATCTCTTTCCAGACTGCGTATGCATTGCTGTGGTGGGAGTCAATCCGGTAGTGACGCACCAGAACTCGCTGGACGCCCCGCATTCCGCTGATCGCGAGGGTGACCGGTGCGTCTGGGCCCGGGAAGTCATCGTCGTGATAGTTCCACACCAGGACAGAGACCTCGCGATCGGAGCGGGTCGCGATCGCATCCACATCGGGCTGGGTGCGCACGCCGGCCTCCAGGATCGCGTCGAGTCCGACAGCGCCGCTGCTCACCACCTTCAGGCGGTCGCCCCGCATCAAGCCTGCCATCCGGAACAGGTTCAGGACCGGCTTGTCCACGCCGTTGGTGGCCAGCGACCGGAAACCATCAAAGTAAGGCTGCCCCTCGAACTCGAACGCCCAGGTCACCATGCCTTCGATGTTAATTCCTTGCCGCTCCGCCAGAGTCAAGACGCTGCTCAGGGCGGCCGCGGCGTAGCAAGGGTAGAGCGCGCCGTTGCGATACGCATTCTGAGGGTAAAGCCTCGCCGAGCAGCCCGCACAGCCTTCGGGATCGGATTCGCTAAGGATAATTGGGAGGCTCCGGAACTGGGGAAAAGACGCGACGATCTCAAATCCCTTCGCCACATCCTGTAGATTGTGCCCAAGGCCCATCTGAACATGACCGTCAACCAGCTTTGGAGCGCCCTTGGCGTGATACGTGATGAAATCGAGGGGCGCACCGGTCTTGCCCGTGGCGTAGTTCGTTCCGTGGTCACAGTGCTCAAGAAACTGTTGGAGAAAGGCCGCCGCCTTGGGATTCGCTGGGCCCGTTGACGCCGGTCCGCCAACACGGGCGGCAGGAAGGACGCGCTTTACGGCCATCGCGGCATAATCGTAGAGCTTGTCGTATTCGTCAGGCGTTCCTCGCCAATAGGAGATGTCAGGTTCGTTCCACACTTCCCAGTACCAGGACTCGACCTCGCTTTTGCCGTAGCGATCAATTGAGTGCCGCACCCACTGCGAGACCAAGTCAGCCCACTTGTGATAATCGTTGGGCGGATAGGACCAGCCAGTTCCATCGTCGGGCGCCGGCCAGTGCCGGGTATAAGGCTCGGGCTTCAAAGAGAGGGCCTCCGGCATAAAGCCGATCTCCACAAAGGGCTTGGCTCTTGCCTGCTCGTAGGTGTCGAAGATCTTGTTGATGATCGCCCAGTCGTACACCGGCCTTCCGGACGGGTCTTCAGTGTAGGCATTCGTGGAGCCCCACTTCAATGCAGGCGTGCCGTCGCCCGTGCACAAAAGGTGGTGGGTGCGAATCCACACCGTAGTCGAGCTAAGTGCTGAGAGCTCAGAGATGAGCTTCCGTCCGTTCGGGGTGTAGGTGTAATTCGGTTCATCGTAACCAAAATAGGTCCAAATCGGCTTCCACGGTCCTTGCCTGGCGGAGGCGTCCACGCGGATCGCGACCTGACCCTGAGCCGAAACCTGAGCAACAAGCCCCTGACCGCAAGCTAGCATCAGGAGGAGACTGACGGTTCGATTCCAAGCCAAGCGTTGAATCCTCCGTGCGGAATGGTACTACCGCCGAACTGTTCGCGGGAACAACGGCAGCTTCTCAAGCAAGCGGCTTTTCTGGACTAACACCCGAACGACAGAGCCGCTATGCCCGCGTAATCTCGGCGTCGAAGGCGTTTGCCGGTCGGCACAGGAGGACCGCCGTGGAGAGGCTCAGGATCGGGCCCCCCATGCTAAACATCGCTCTCCCCGCAGTTCCGGGCGGGCCACCATAATACGCGTTCATCAACAGAGCCAAGAACGCTGCACTCGCCGATGCCAGCACCCAGGCGCGTGGCAAGCATCGCAGGCGCCAGATACCCAAAGGCAACAGCCATCCGAAGATGTACCAGAAGTTACGGTCCAGAAGTGACCTCATGAAGTTTGCAGCGTAGTTCGATCTCGAGTTCATTGCGGCTGCAAATTCCCAAGGCCAGACCGCGTGCCCTGTCGCTACTGATTGCACTGCGGTCATCGTAACCAGGGCGCTTATCGCCATGGCTGCCACCCACAGCCCTCGGGAGAACCGATTCGAGTTCCGGCGCGCCGAGACCAGCCACCATGTTACTCCGAACGCCATCGAAAGCGGAACGAAGGACTCCTTGGCCAGAGTTCCCAGCACCCCCCAAAGCGGAAGAAGCCACCACCGGTCCGAAAGCAAAGTCCATGCCACGAGCATCAGGATGCATCCCTCGCCCGAATCAACCAAACCGGAGAGCCGAACATTCGCAGTGTCGAAGTTCAGCAGATAAAGAGCCGCGCCCAGCAGCGCGGTCCCGTAGTCGCCCACTTGCCGGTAACCCACGCGGACTAGAAAGTAGGCCGTTGTGGCGATGAGCAAAGCATTGGCCACCAAAAGACCGAAGAAGACCGGCTCCCATGTCCCCAAGCGTCCTTTCGCCACCCAATAAAACGGCTTTGCGAGGTACGGGACCAACAGGCGAATCCGCATTCCTAGTTCGGCCGCACGCGGTCCGCGGGTGACGAGGTCGTAATACCAAGCCGAGTCGGACGTCCCGCCAACCGTTCGCGGGTCGTAGCGGTTGAGGGTTGGGTAGCCCAGGCCGAAACAAATCAGGAACAGAAGGAACCATAGGGTAATCTCCCTTGCAACCTTGATTCCGGCAGGTTCTGAGGAGGGGGCGGCAGCCGTACTTGCTTGTTGCATAAGGCATTCTCCACTAGTCCACGCAAGGTATCCACAGGCGGAGTTGCGCCCGTTTCGATCTGTACGCCCTTGCGCCTCAGCGGGCCTGAGCGGGGCGATTACCCAACGAGTCTCATCTCGGCACCGCACACCCGAAAATGAGGATCAGTCGCAGCAATGATGGCTCCGAATCAATCCTCAGAAAACCTGGTGAGAAACGCGGGTTAGTTGACCCGCAGCACTGCGGCCCCGCGGATGGCGTCATTCTTGAGCGAGTTCAGCACGCGATTGGCGTCGCGCAGCGGGAATACCTCGATCTCGCTATGGATGGGGATTTCGGCGGCGAGGCGGAGGAAATCCTCGCCGTCCTGCCGAGTGTTATTGGCGACGCTGCGCAGAACACGCTCGTAGTAGAGCAAATTGTAATCGAGTGGTGGAATAGGGCTCATGTGGATGCCGCCCAGCGCGAGGGTTCCGCCTTTCTTCAGGGCCCTTAGGGCTGCGGGCACAATCTCGCCCGCCGGCGCAAAGATAATGGCAGCATCAAGTTTTGCAGGCGGCTCCTCCACCGTCCCGCCCGCCCACGCCGCGCCCATCTCGAGCGCCAGCTTCTGGTGACGCGCGTCGCGGGTCATGGCGTAGACGGCGACATTCCAGTGCCGTGCTACCTGGATGGCCAAGTGGGCCGCCGCCCCAAAGCCGTAGAGTCCAAGCTTGCCGCCCGGCTCAACGCCCGAGAGGCGCAGCGAGCGGAAGCCGATAATCCCGGCGCACAGTAGCGGCGCTGCCTGCTCGTCCCCAAGACCCTCGGGAATAGGATAGACGAATTTCTCCGGCGCGAGTGTGTACTCCGCATAGCCACCGTCCACGACGTATCCAGTGAATGTAGGTGCGTCGCAGAGGTTCTCCTTTCCCGCACGGCAATACTCGCAGACCCCGCATGTCCGGTGAAGCCAGGGGATGCCAACCCGGTCGCCGACGCGGAAGCGGCTGACCTCGGGGCCCAGCTTCTCGATGCGGCCAACCACCTGATGCCCCGGGATCACGGGTGACTTGCGCGCTGGCAACTCGCCCTCGACCACATGCAGGTCCGTCCGGCAGACCCCGCAGGCGGCAACCCGCACCAGTACCTGATCTCTTTCCGGCAGCGGGTCCGGCACGTCGGTAAAGTCGAGTGGATTGGTCTCAACCCGCGCGGGCGAATGGAGCAAACACGCCTTCATGACACCCTCCGTCACAATCGTACTCGAAGCGCTTGTTAATCGCAATTCGAGCCCAACCCTTGGTCCAGGCGCCCAACCAGGATATTGCTATCGAACCGTTGCACGAGCTCGCGAGCGCAGCGGGCGGGCCCCTTACTCTGGTCCGTGACTGCACGGTTCATTTTCTGCTGAAGACAACGTGTTGTCAGGAGACTCGCGCCATTATCGCGGCTGACACGTTGAATCATACCCAGCACCTTGAAGGCCTCGGGTTCCAACAACTGAGGCCAGGTGAAGACATCCGCACACCAAATGTCCGCAGGCTCCAGCATGCCGAGCCAGGGGGCCGTTGTCGGGGTTTTCAAGTGGTCGGCTAGAGTTCTTTTTATCTCGTCCTGTTAAGTGGACCAGGTCTTGGAACCAGAATAGTTCAGGAGGGCCGGGGAATTCAGGAGCTCACCGACTATGGTGACTTCTCCAGTGCCAGAAACTCTACATTTCCCCCCTCGTCGCCGTTCCAGGCTGCAAAATACAATTCAACCCTGAGCTGCGGGAAATCCTTTCTCAGCGCCTGTCCCAACTTTCGCAGGTCCTCCTCCTGGCGCTGGCGCGGCTCGGAGGAAGAGTGGAGATGCAGGGGGAGGGTCTTGTACCAGGTGCAGTCTTGGTGCTGGATCAGGATTAACCGGCCGATCTCATGGTTCTCCACGAAGAAGCGGAACCACCTCCAACTTGCCCAGGAGAATTTCGGCAGGTACTCCACTAGCGTCAAACTTTGGGGTCCGCCGGGTATGACCAACAGATCGTAGTTGCCGGCGAGCCCCAGATGCCGGTTCAAGAACTCCTGGAAAGCCGCCTGGAATCGGTGATCGCCGCAATGCACAACGAGGGCGCTGGGCGCCTCGCTCTGAAGCTTGGAGTCGACTGGATAGGAAAGCATGGTCAGTCTCGCGTTGGTGGTCGTGGGTTATCAGTGATCCGTCGTCTTTCGGTTCGCGTCGCCAAGCGCCAGCCGTCCTCGGCCTCACCTGACAACCGATACCGGAAGAGGGCCATTCTTCACTTATACTTGCTTACGCTCTGCCGGCGCCTCCTGCTGGGGCGCCTTGTGTTCGGTCGCCTGCGGTTCCTTGCCCGCGGTGAGTCGGCCGCCGTCGACGCCCAGTTGCGCGAGTACGGCAGGCAGGTCAAGGCCCAACGCTTGCAACTGTTGGAGCAAGCTAAACACCAGCGCCGGTCCGGTTTGGGCGATGCGACCGATGCCTCCCGTCCCGTCACCCGTCGCACTGTTACCTTGTTCGATGACCACCACTCGATCAATGTTACCTAGTGGAGCAGCAACCGCCCCGAAAATACTCGCTGAGGCTTGCAGCACAGCAGGCAACTTTTCGAGTATGGTCTGGAGCTTGGCGGCCTCGTTGAATTCCTTCCACGCTCCCGCCTTCTTCAGGATGGCCTGTGCCTCGGCAACGCCCTGCGCCTCGATGGCACGCGCCTGGGCCAGACCCACTGCTTCCACCTTGGAGGCCTCGGCGCGGCCCTGCGCCTCGACGGCCGCGGCTTGCCCCAGACCTTCCTGCCGGAATTTCTCCTGCGCGGCCTCGGCCATGGCGATCTGGGCGGCCTTGTTGCCCTCTGCTTCCAGAATGGCAGCCTGCTTCTTGGCTTCCGCACGCAAAATGGCCGCCTGCCGCTCCGCTTCGGCGGGCTTGATGACCGTGGCCTCCAGCTCTTTCTGCTTGCGTTGTACCTCCTGTTCCTGGACGGCAATCTGCTCCTGGGTGCGCATCCTCTCCACACGCACCTCTTCCATGACCACTGCCTGCTTGGCCTTGGCCTGCGACAGCGGACCGGCTTGCGCGGCCGTGGCCTTTTGCGTTTCCACTTCGGCCAGGAACTGGGCCTGCTTTACCTGAAAGTCACGCTGCGCCGCTGCGATGTTGGCGTCCGCGTCGAACTTCGCCTTCTCGCCTTCCTGCATGGCCAGGGCGGACTTGATCTTAGCATCCCGCGTGGCCTCAGCCTCACCAATGGTTCCGTCGCGTTTCACCTCCGCCGTTCGCTTCTTGCCGAGGGCGTCCAGGTAGCCTTCTTCGTCGGATATGTCCTGGATGGTGAGTACGTCCACGCCAATGCCCATTCTCTCCAGGTCCACGGTGGCTTCCGAGGTCAGCTTCTGGGCGAAGCTCTGGCGGTCGCTGTTGACCTCTTCCACGGTCAGGGTGCCGAGAATCGATCGCAGGTGGCCTTCCAGCGTCTGAAAGATGACCCGCTGTATCTCTTCGTGCGACATGCCAAGGAAGCGCTCGGCAGCGGCGCTGAGGGACATGTCATCGCTCTTGATCTTGACGTTGGCGACCGCCTTCACCGAAATGGCCACGCCTTTCAAGGTGTAGGCGCGCTTGATTTCCAGCGGAATCGTGAAGACGTTCAAGGAAAGGTAGTCCACCTGTTCCAGGAGTGGGAAGCGGAAGGCTGCCCCGCCCTTGATCATGCGGTAGCCCACGATTTTGCCGTCCGGCGTCCTCCGCTTCCGTCCGCTGAAGACGGCCACGGCGTTGGGTGGCACTTTCAGATAGTTCCGGCTGAAAAGAGCCATGGACACAAGGAGAGCCAAAACGACAAAGACCACAATGATGGGAACGAAGAACTGGGTAATCATGCTCATGACTTCCCTCGGCACTGGAAATTGGAAAATCGAAACTGGAAAATGGAAACTGGAAATTCGAAACTCGAAACTGGAAACTAGAAGTGGGTAGCTAGAAGACCGCAGCAACCCGCGAGACTAACCACTTTCCAATTTCCTGTTTCCATTTTCGAGTTTCGAATTTCGATTTTCGAATTTCGGTTTTGACTTTCCATTTTCGGCTACTCTGCCCGTCGCACCACAACTGTCTCGCCCACGACAGCTTCGATCTTCACCAGAGTATTGATGGGAATCTGTTCGCCGTCTTGCGACCGGGCAATCTTCTCCACCACGCTCTCCCCCATCGTGCACCGGACTTGCCCCACTCCAGCTCTCGGGATGCCCACGCTGACCTGGGCGATACTCCCTGCCAAATCGCTCACCCGGATTTCGCTGGAAGCCTGCTGGCTGAAGAGGAAACTCGCGAAGAGGTAAATGATGGTGCCAAAGACCAAGCCGCCGGCCACCCCTATAACGGTGCTCACCTCCGTGCTATGACCAAGGTGGATACCAATAGCCCCGAAGCCACCAAACGCGGTTATGAAAACACTGAGGATGCGAGTGCTGAAGATGCTGACGCCCGGCCCCCCGTGCACGTCGCCGTGAAAATCCGCATCGTGGCCCGCCAAGTCGCCATGCTCGAACAATTCCCCGGACACGAAACTCACCACCAGGAACAAGAACCCGATGGACGCAATACCTAAGAATACTGCAAACGCTGAGAGCCCGGCAAAGGTCAACATGAGTCAGCCTCGCAGTATCGAGGGAGCTTAGGGCTTTCCAAGCACTCCCAGGACGCATGCTTTGAATCAGTCACGCCTAACTCTAGAACTGACCCACGCCGAAGTCAAGTCATCCAGCTCACTCACCATCCCTGCGCTTTCACGGACTCTTGACATGAGCATTGAAAGGTGGTGGAATCAAGGCCCTCGCAAAAGGACCTGAAGCTCTTTGCTAAAGTGTACACTGTCGTGCCATACGCTGTCTCTTGGGAAAACGCCAAGACTCGCCCAAGGAGGTGGTGTATGACAGATCTGGCAATGCATGAGGGACTTGTAGTCTGTTGCTCTGCACAGGCCATCACGTATCCCAAGGAGCCAACAAAATATGAAGGGTAAACCCAAGGTACTCGAAGTTCTGGCCGGGGCGCTGACTGAAGAATTGGGCGCCGTGGTTCAATACATCCTCCACGCCGAGATGTGTGATAACTGGGGCTACAAATCACTGGGTAGTTTCACGCAAAAGCGCGCCATCGAAGAGATGAAGCATGCCGAGAAGTTAATTGAGCGCATTCTCTTCCTGGAAGGTGCGCCCAACGTGCAGTCGTTGCCGAAAATCGAAGCGGGCAAGGACGTCCAGGACCAGTTCACGATTGATCTGAAGGGTGAGCAGACGGCCATCGTCAGCTATAACCAAGGAATCGCCACCTGCACCAGCGCCGGCGACCGGGGTACCGCTGATCTGCTGCTGGCGAATCTGCATGACGAAGAACGCCACGCCGACTACCTCGAAACCCAACTGGGCCTCATCAAGGAACTCGGCTTGGCAAATTACTTGGCCCAAAAACTGGAGGAGTGAGCCCTGGACCGGGGGTCTCTGCTCATTCTTCTTGCGTGAGTTGGCGGCTTGGATCAACCAACAACCAGGCAATCGCACCCGTCGCACACAAGCACGCCGCAACTCCGAACGAGGCTCCCCAGCCAAAGCGTGAAGCGATCAAGGGTGTGAGCGTGGCAGTAACCGTGCTGCCGATCTGTGCTCCCATGTTCATGACCCCGGATACAGAACCGGCAGACTCGCCCGCGATGTCGGCGGTGACAGACCAGAACGTGCTCTGTGATAAATAAAGCGCTCCGGCTCCGCCTGCCAGAACAATACTTGCCAGCCTTGGACTGCTGACGGCAGACCCAGAGGCAACAAACGCCGCGGCGAGACCTATTCCAACTACCGCAACGCCGCATCTTCCCCAACGCTTGCCGTAGCGGCGCGTAATCCAATCGCTCAGGACTCCTCCCGCCGGCGAACAAATCGCCATGGCGATGAACGGAAGCATTGCGAAGAATGAGCTCTCACGCAAGTTCAGCCCCCTCACGGTCGAGAGGTAGATAAAGAACCACGCGAAGAAAATGTAGGCGACGTAGCCATAACAGAAATAACTGTAGGTAACTAACAGGAAGTCTTTGCTCGCTAGAATTCTTCCCCACGGAAGTATTCCCTTCGCTCTATCGCTGGAGTTGGGCAAACCGGAGCGAATCACTTCCATTTCTCGGGCGCCCATCCAGGGGTGCTCCTCGGGATTGTCTCGCGCCAGCCAGAACCACACCGATCCGACGACTAACCCCAAAAGCGCGCTCACCCAAAAAGAAAGCCGCCAGCCGCCGTGCAGCATAATGAAGGTAATAAGCGGCGGGGTTATCCCTGCTCCTGCACCGACCCCGGCAAATATGAGTCCATTGGCTCTTCCGCGCTCGTTGCTCGGAATCCATTTGGCAACCAAGCGGTTTGAAGCCGGGTACATCACGGCCTCACCGGCGCCTAGCAGAAATCTCACACCAACAAAAACCGCGACTACGCCTGTAATACTTCGTGGGATTGCGGTCGCTAAGGTCGTGAACACCGCCCACCAAACTGTAGCGACCGTGATAACCCATCGCGGCCCATATCGGTCGCTGAGACGCCCGCCGGGAGCTTGAAACAGCGCGTAGCCCAGCACGAAGGCGCTGAAAATGTAACCGAGCTGAATATTGCTGAGATGGTATTCCTTCACAATATAATGGCTTGCAATGGAAATATTGACGCGGTCGAGATATGCGACGGAACTTATAATGAAAATCCAAACGATCAGGATCCAGCGAACGCGTCCTTGCATGCCTGCAATCATTTCTGATCCGTGTAAAGCGCCCGGCGCCGTCTTCGAAGTGTGTCCCGCATCCTTAGGTACACCGAAAGCCTACACTGAGTCGCCAGACCTGGCAACCAGTCTCACGACGGCCAAGCGATGGCCGCCGAAATTCGTTGCAAGCAACGAAGAAGTTTTGACTATTGCCACAGCGCGGCTGTTGGCCGCAACCAAAACGAGACTCCGCGAAGCATCTTCGGCGTTGTATTACACAAGAGAATTTGTAGTATAATGGTCCACATGAAAACGACTGTGCAAGCTCGACTTGACCGCCGCTCGCAAGCGGCCTTAGAACGGCTGGCGCGCCGTACGGGCTGGAGCCCCTCGCGCGTCGTGCGCGAGGGGGTCCACTTGCTCGCCGCGTGTTATGGCTTCCCGTCGGCCAAACGAGTGATCGGCGTGGGGCGATTTGCCTCGGGTCTTCCCGATCTAGCTTCCAACAAAAAGCACTTGAGGGGTTTCGGCCAGTGAAGCCCGTGCTCGTGGACACCAGCGTAATTGTGGCGCTGCTGGACCGAAGCGAGAGGCACCACACTCGTTGCGTAACGGTGATGGAGGGCCTCGAGCGGCCACTGGTCACCTGCGAGGCGGTGATTGCGGAGAGCTGCTACCTCTTGCGCGGGCTTCCCGGAGCGGCTGACACGATCCTTGAGAACGTCGAGCGGGGAGTTTTTCAGATTCCGTTTCAGCTCTCCCGCGTCGCGTCGCCTGTGCGTAGCATCCTGCGCAAGTATCGCGATCTCGCTCCGGACCTCGCCGATGCGTGCCTGGTTCAACTCGCCGAGGAGCTGGATACGGGAGACATTCTCACCCTGGATAGGGATTTCGAGTCGTATCGCTGGCGCAGGAATCGCGCTTTCCATTTACTCGTGCCGCTGGACTGAGGGAGGTAGCAGGCCCGTGCTACGAGGACCGGTGCGCGGCAACCAGGGCTTGGCCCAGGCTGAGGCCGCCGTCGCCGCAAGGCACTTCGGAGTGGGTGAAAACCTTCAGACCTTCGGCTTCGAGCCTGCGCTTCAGGTGTTCGAGCAGAAAAACATTCTGGAAGGAGCCGCCGCTCAGACAGATATTATCAAGACCGGTTTTTGCATGAATAAGTCTTGCTGTCCTTGCCAACACATCCACCAACCCCTCATGGAAGCGGCGGCTGACGATGCCCGCAGGCACTCCGCACCTCAAATCATTCACCAGGGCTGCAAAGAGCGGTTGCGTATCGATAATCCAGCCGCTTCCTTCCGGGCGAATCTCAAACGGGTAGCCGGCGCCGTCACCCTCGCCCGCGATGGCCGCCTCGAATTCGATGGCCGCCTGGGCCTCGTAATTGACCCGTTTCCGAATTCCCGCCAGCGCCGACACTGCGTCAAACAGGCGGCCGCAGCTTGATGTCAGTGGCGAGTTGACGCCGCGCTCCAGCATGCGGACGACCACAGCCACCTGCCGCCGGTCGAGTTCACGCACAAAGGGAATTTCCAGGTCCCAAAGAGTTTCCCCAAAATGCTTGTGCAGGTAGCTCACCGCCATGCGCCAGGGCTCGGTGATGGCTGCCGCGCCGCCCGGCATGGGGACGTAATCGAGATGCGCCACGCGCTGGAAATCAGCATACCTCGCAAGCAGGACTTCCCCGCCCCAGACCGCGCCGTCGGTTCCGTAGCCCGTGCCGTCCAAGGCGATGCCGATCACCTTTCCATTCAGGTGGTTTTCGGCCATGCAACTCGCGATGTGGGCGTGGTGATGTTGCACCCCAATGCGCTTAATGCTGCTTTGGCCCAGCGCCCAGCGCGTCGAGAAGTAATCGGGATGCAGGTCGTAAGCAAGGAGCTGCGGCTCAACCTCAAGGATTCGCTTGAAGCCGGAAATGGTGGTCTCAAAGAAGCTGTAGCTCTCCAGGTTCTCCAGGTCGCCGATGTGCTGGCTTAGAAAAGCGTGGCGGCCTTTCGTCAAACACACGGTGTTTTTGAGCTCTCCGCCGACCGCCAATATTGGCGGCAGGTCCTCGTTCAGAAACACCGGCACGGGCACGTATCCGCGCGAGCGGCGAAGTTGCCGCGGTTGCTCGCCCGTGACGCGGACCACGGAATCATCGCAACGCAAGAGGATGTCGCGGTTATGGACGAGAAAGAAGTCTGCAATTCCGCGCAGCCGCGCCCATGCCTCAGGATTGTCAATGGCGATCGGCTCTTCCGAGATATTCCCACTGGTCATGACCAGGGCCTGAAAACGGCCGGCAGCAAAGAGCAGATGGTGGAGTGGCGTGTAGGGCAGGAAAACACCGTACTCACGGTTGAAAGGTGCGACCAGCTCAGCAATAAGACTCGGAGACTTTTTGCGAAGCAGCACAATGGGCCGCTCAGGACTCTCGAGCAAGGCGCGCGAAGCGTCATCAAGCTCGCAGAGATTCCGAACGGCCTCGAAACTGGGCGCCATAATCGCAAATGGTTTTTCGACGCGTCGCTTCCCTTCCCGCAGACGGCTGACCGCGGCGGGATTCGTTGCGTCAACCGCCAGGTGGAATCCCCCCAAGCCCTTCACGGCCACCACGTAACCCGCTTGCAAACGCGCCGCGGCCTCCGCGATGGGATCGGCAGCCTCAACCCGCTTCCCTTCCCCATCCCATAACTCAACCAGTGGCCCGCATTTCCAGCAGGCATTGGGCTGGGCATGAAAGCGGCGGTTGAGCGGGTCGTCGTATTCGCCCTGGCAGTCAGCGCACATGGGGAAAACCGCCATCGAAGTGCGCGCGCGATCATAAGGGATGTCGCGCACGATGGTGTAGCGTGGCCCGCAGTTTGTGCAGTTGATGAAAGGGTAATGAAAGCGGCGGTCGGAAGGGTCGAAGAGCTCGCGCAGGCAATCATCACAAATGGCCACGTCGGGGGAAATCAGGACGCGGCGGTTTTCGCCCGGGCGGCTCGGCAGGATGCGGAACTCGCCCTCAGCACGCGCGGGAATATCACTGGCCGCCCACTGCGTGATGCGCGCCAGCCGAGGCGCTTCCACAGGCAACTGCGAAACGAAATCGTCAACCGCTTCGGCAGGCCCTTCGACCTCGATGGAAACCCCTGCCGCCGTATTGGTGATGAATCCGGCGAGGTTGCGCTGCAAGGCCAAACGGTAAACGTAGGGACGGAATCCAACGCCCTGCACGATTCCGGTGACTTCGATGGCTTTGCGAACCCGCGCGCTCATGCTTGGCCCGACGCCAGTACCTTCTCAGCCTTGGCCGATTCGCGGCGCCGCGCCAGCCACTTCATCCAATCGTCAAGGCCCGCGCCGGTTTGGCAGGAAAGTTCGACAATTTCCATTCCGGGATGCACTTGGAGGGCGTACTCGCGCGCTTTCCCGAGGTCGAAAGAAACGTAGGGGAGCAAATCGGTCTTGTTCAGCACCAGCAACTCGGATTTGAAAAAGATGGCAGGGTATTTGAGGGGCTTGTCGTCGCCTTCTGCAACGCTCAGCACCACCACCTTGGCCGCTTCTCCAAGATCATAGCTGGAAGGGCAGACGAGGTTGCCGACGTTTTCAATCAGCAGCGTATCGAGAGACCCCAGTGGCCAGTCCGCGAGCGCCCGCTCAATCATCCGCGCGTCCAGGTGGCAGGTGCCGCCCGTGGTGATTTGCTTCACCGGAAAGCCAAAATGGGCGAGTCTTCTCGCATCGTTATCCGTCTGGATGTCACCCGTCAACAGAGCTACGCGCTCACCCGGGCTGAAGCGTTCGAGCGTGCGTTCAAGCAGGGACGTCTTCCCTGCGCCCGGCGAGCTGATGAAGTTCAAGCAAAATATCTGGCGCTCCTGGAAACGCTCTCGCAACCGGCTGGCGATGCGATCGTTCTCACTAAGAACCTTCTTTTCGAGCGGCAAGCGGCTCATGATTCTTCCACCTCCAGGTAAGCCAACTCCAGTTCATCACCGCCAATGCAATGTGTATCCGCCGAGCCGCAGTCTGGGCAATCCACCTGGTAATCGACCACCGTGAATACGTGCCCGCAATCCGAGCACTCGTGGCGGCGGGAGGTGGATTCGATTTCGAGCGTCAAAGGCTCGAGGTCCGTGTCTTTGACCAAGACCTCAAAACCGAAGCTCAGCGCCTCCGGGTCCACGCCCGCCAAGGCCCCGATTCGCACGCCGACTTTGATGACACGCGCGCCGTTCAGGCGCGCACGCTCGTCGCGCACAGCATCAAGAATCGCGTTGGCAATGCTCAGTTCATGCATGGAAAAGCAGGTGTCAGGTGTCAGGTGCCAGGTGTCAGGGAAAAGGTTTAAAGGGTAAAGGCTAAAGTGTAAGGTCTCGTGGATTTTTTCCGGGGACGACCTGAAACCTGAGACCTGAAACCTTTGCCTTCCCTAACGCCTGACACCTTCAGTCCACCCTTTACACTTTACCGTTTCGCCTGGCACCCGACACCTGAGACCTGACACCCTCAGTCCACCCTTTACACTTTACCCTTTACACTTTCGCCTGACACCTGGCACCTGACACCCGGCACCTAGCAGATGCGCGGCAGTTGGTCGCCCGCGAGCATGTCCACAATGCGTGAAGTACCCAAGTAGGTTCGCATCGTTACGACGCCGGGATGGGCTACGACGACTTTGCCGATGATCCGAGCGTTCACACCCAGCGCATGGCCACGCATTGCCGCTAGGACCTCATCCGCATCCGCAGGAGCGATGATGGCGACAAGCTTCCCTTCGTTCGCCACGTAAAGCGGGTCCAGTCCGAGCAGCTCGCAAGCGCCCTTCACCTCCTCCCGGATGGGAAGGGCAGACTCTTCAATAACCATACCCACGCGGGACTGAGCCGCGATTTCGTTTAAGGTGCTCGAAAGGCCGCCTCGGGTAGGGTCGCGGAGACAGCGAATTGAACGCGTCACCTCGAGCATCGCCGCAACCAGCAAGTGCAACGGGGCAGCATCACTCTGGATGGGAGTTTCGAACTCGAGTCCTTCGCGCTGCGAAAGGATGGCGATGCCATGGTCGCCTAGCGTGCCACTGAGAAGAATACTGTCGCCGGGACGCGCCTGGTCAGCGGACAGTTCCACGCCATTGGGGACGCGCCCGATTCCCGAAGTATTGATAAAGAGGCCGTCGCCCTTTCCCTTCTCCACCACCTTGGTGTCGCCGGTCACAACTTCCACGCCGACCTCTTCCGCCGCCCGTTGGAGCGACAACACAACCCGCCGCAGGGTTTCCACCGGCAAACCCTCTTCGATAATGAAGCCGGCGCTCAAGAAGAGCGGTTCCGCGCCTCCCATGGCAAGATCGTTCACTGTTCCGTAAACCGCCAACGATCCGATGTCGCCACCGGGAAAAAACAACGGGTTGACCACGAACGAATCCGTCGTAAAGGCGAGGCGAACGCCATCAACGTTCACCACCGCTTGGTCATTGAGCTGTGCCAGGACCGGATTGTGAAATGCCGGCAGGAAGACTTCCCGCAAAAGATCCGCACTCAGGCGTCCCCCGCTGCCGTGGCCAAGCAGTATCTTGTCTTTGGCAGGAAGCGGCGCCGGGCAGGCGAGTTCTTCGAGTGGATTGCGGTCGTCTGGCACGCTAAACCTTTCTGGAGTGCGGCAGCTTGCTGCCGCACTCCAGAGCCTACGCCGGCCGGCGATACTGGTAATACGCTGCACAGGCGCCCTCGCCTGAAACCATCGGGGCGCCCAGCGGCGTCTCCGGCGTACAACGCACCGCGAAAGCCGGGCAGTCAACAGGCTTCTTCAGCCCTTGCAGCACTTGGGCGCTGATGCACTCCGCAGGTTCTTCCGCAGTCGTATCCGCAACGCCGAAGACCTTATCCGCGTCATACGCTGCAAATTCCTCGCGGAGACGCAACCCGCTTTGAGGAATTACGCCAATCCCTCGCCATTTGCGGTCACAGACCTCGAACACTTTCTCCATGAGTTCCTGGGCGGCGCGATTGCCCTCGTAACCCACCGAACGGACGTATTGGTTTTCAACCTCCGCCCGGCCCTCCTCGAGCTGGGCCACGAGCATCGAAATCGCCTCGAGCAAATCGACGGGCTCAAAGCCGCCCACCACGATCGGGACGTGATACTTATGGCTCAACTCATCATACTGCCTGTAGCCCATGACGGTGCAAACGTGGCCTGGAGCGATAAAACCCTGGACGCGGTTCTTTGGCGATTCAAGCAACATGCGGATGGCAGGCGGCACAAGGAAATGCGAAGCCAGCATGGAAAAATTCCCCAATCCTCCGCGGGCAGCCTGCCAAACCGCCATCGCATTAGCCGGAGCCGTTGTCTCGAACCCAATTCCCAGGAACACGACTCGGCGGTTGGGATTCGCGCGGGCGACCTTCAGAGCCTCCATCGGAGAGTAAGCGATTCGCACGTCGCCGCCGGCGGCTTTCACATGAAAGAGATCGGAATGTGAGCCCGGCACTCGGAGCATGTCTCCGTATGAAACCAGGGTGACGGCAGGGAGTGAAGCAATATGGATGGCCTTGTTGATGGTTTCGAGGGCCGTCACGCAGACCGGACAGCCGGGGCCGTGCACAAGCTCGATTTGAGAAGGGATCAACTCGTCAATCCCATAGCGCATCAGCGTGTGGGTCTGGCCACCGCAGATTTCCATGAGCACCCAGGGCCGCGTGACACGCCTGGCAAGGTCAGCGATCAAAGCGCGGGCAATGCGCGCGTCACGATATTCGTCAAGGTACTTCATCAATCTTTGTCGCTCTCCGGCAGAGTCGCGCTTTCATCGGCAGCCAGGTCCTCGGCGTCGAGCATTCCGATTTCTTCGAGCAATTGATAAGTGCGCTCGGCTTCCTCCGCATTGACTTTGCTCAGCGCAAAGCCGACGTGGACGATGACGTAGTCGCCCACTCCGGCCTCCGGCACGAAGTCCAGTTGGACAAGCCGCGTGATCCCGCCGAACTGCACTCGGCCTAACCGGCTGCCATTCTCTTCTCTTGTGTCAAGAATCTTCCCGGGAACTGCCAAACACATGCTTAAGCCTCTTTTCGAATGCCGCTAAGCTGGCCGCGTGCGGCGAGCAAAAGCTCTTCCAGGACTAAATGCAGCAATTTCCTGGCCATGACAAATGCGCCAAATAGCCCGATTCATTGTAGCGATTCCCCGGCGCAGACTCAACCGCCGTTTCGATAGACACGTTCTGGCACTGCTTTGCGCGCTTTCTCTCAGTCGGAAAAGAAGGATTCAGGACTCAGGCGGCGCCGGTTCGCAGAGCCTGAATCCTGACTCCTGACTCCTGAATCCTGCCCGGAAAGGAACGATCATTAGGAGAGAAGCTCCGAGTCCCAATAATCTCCGAGGATAGCAGTAGAAACTTGAGATCGGGCATTCGTTCGACGACCAGGGCAATAGCCTGCTCGACCGCAGCCGAACGTGGAGCGCCTTGAGTTACCGTGCCTGCCTCAATCCCCAAGAGAACAAGTCGGGGGAGAGTGCGCCCCAGGGCATTGGCCAACTTCAGAGTTTCGACGAGGCCCCAGCCGTGACCCGATAAGGAGCCCAGCGCTCTCGGCTCCAGCTCCGCAGAAGGGAGGGAATTCAGGTAGAGAGTGCCTGGAACTTCGCCGCTGGTTACTGCGTCCACAAAAAGGATAACATCAGCGAGGGGAAGGAGATCCAGCAGCCCAACGCCTGGACTAGTTTCAGCCCGCAGCTCGCACCCGCAGTCTCCCAAGTCGCTCAGGCGGCGGACAATTTCAATTCCTGCGCTGTCATCGCCAGCCGCGGGGTTGCCACAGCCGACAATCAGCAGGCGGCCGTTCGCACTCACGTCTTCCCTCATTTGCTCAGACCGAACTCGCGGGCTGGAGTTGCGCAGCCACGGCGTACACCCCAAGCATGTCATCCTGAGGAGTCCGCCATTCTTATTGGCGGACGACGAAGGATCTCCGCAGTTCGCAAGGCACATTCGCTCGCGGGCCGTTCAAAGAAACTGCAGAGATTCTTCGTCCGCCAATAAGAATGGCGGACTCAGAATGACACGGGGCTGGCGCTGCAGTTAGCCACGTTCAAGCCGGAGCTTCAAAAAATGGGTCGAGCATGATATACACGGGTCGTAACTACGAATCAGCTTTTCGCAGACCTGGGCAATCTCAGCTTCGGATTGGTCGAGCACCCCGGGCAGGATAGCTTTGAGGTCATCTTCCATGCGACGGTAGTTTTGCGCTGTGGGAGGAATGATTCTAGCGAACTCCACAAGCCCCTGGTCATTGATGCGGTAGCGATGATAAAGCAAGCCGCGGGGCGCCTCAGTGGCTGCACACCCTTCCCCGGCATGAACCTTGAACTCCACCCGGCTGGAAGCCGGCTCACGGTAAGCCTCAATAATCGCGAGCGCCTCTTCGCAGGCGTGGATCAACTCGACGGCGCGAGCCACGATGCCCATGTAGGGATTGCGGCAGGGCCAGGAGACGCCGCAGGCGCGGGCGGCAGCCAGCGCCTGTGGCATCAGCTTGTCGATATTCAAGTTAATCCTGGCCAGCGGGCCGACAAAGTAGCTCGAGCCACTATCAGCACGCACCGAATGGAGAGCCGTCGAGCGTTCTACGTGCTCCTCGAGAAAAACGTGCTCGAAATCCTTCGGATCGATATCGACCCCCATCGAGGAAACGATCCGCCGCTCATTCATGGGGTATTCGTTCGGATGGGAGACCGAAACGAATTCGTATTCGGGCGCGAAGCTCGGAAAGGGAAGCGTGCAGACAAGTGCCAGAGTTTCCTTTGCCGCCTCCAGGGCCCAGAGCAAGTCGGCGGAAATATCCGTCAACTCCTTGCGACGAGGAGCCTTGTAGAAACCGCCCACACATACCGAGACCGGATGAACGGACCGACCGCCCAGGATCTCGAGAAGTCGATTGCCGATCTTCTTCAGGCGCAGAGCTCGCTCAACCTCCTTGGGGTGGTCAGCCGCCATTGAGATGGCGCTCTCGTACCCCAGGAAATCCGGCGCGTTCAAAAGGTAGATGTGCAGGGCGTGGCTCTCAATCCATTCACCACAATAAAGCAGGCGGCGCAAGGCACGAATCTCGGGCGGAGGAGTAACTCCCAGGGCGGATTCGAGCGCGTGCACCGCGCTCATCTGGTAGGCCACCGGGCAGATGCCGCAGATGCGGGCTACAATATCGGGGACTTCCTGAAAGTAGCGACCGCGAAGGAAGGCTTCGAAGAACCGCGGAGGCTCGAAAATGTTTATCTTCACTTCGCGCAGTTCCCCACCCTCCGACCGGACGTAAACCCCGCCCTCGCCTTCAACGCGGGTCAGATATTCAATCTTGACTGTCTTTTCACGGTTCGCGTTTTCGCTCGCCATGGCGCTTAACCTCTTTCGTCAGAGCCTCTCTGTAGTAGCATGCTGAAAGGCCCATCTGGCATGTCATTCCGAGGAGTCCCGATCTGATCGGGACGACGAGGAATCTCGCCCCGATCAGATCGGGGTTTCCAGAGCGAGATTCCTCGCTTCGCTCGGAATGACAGGCTGGCAGGGTTTTTCAGCAACCTGCTACGCTGGCTTATCCCACTTGTCGCCGGCCGACCGGAACGCCTCCGCAAACCCGGTGAACTCTCGAAACAGGCGCACCAGATCGCCGCGCTGCATGCCGTCTTTCAGCAATTGGGCGCTCAACGAATCCGCGTTGGGGGCCTCCAGGGGGCCAAAGCAACCGTAACAGCCGCGATTGTAGGCAGGGCAAATCGCGCCGCAGCCTGTTTGAGTCACCGGGCCCAGGCAGGGCAAACCGCGCGCCACCATCACGCACACTGTCCCTCGCTTCTTGCACTCCATGCACACTGAATACCCGGGCAAATGAGGGGCGCGTCCTACCAGCAGGGCGGTAATCACTTCCAAAATCTGGTTCTTATTGATGGGGCACCCATTCACCTCAAAGTCCACCGCCACGTGGGAAGAGATGGGGGTGGATTGCTCCAGGGTGTGGATGTAAGCGGGCGTGGCATAGACAGCGCGAGTGAATTCCGCCACATCTTTCCAATTTCGCAGGGCCTGGATTCCCCCCGCCGTGGCGCAAGCGCCGATGGTGACCAGAAACTTCGAATCCCGGCGCACCGCCTGAATGCGTTTTTCATCTTCGGCGGTGGTAACCGACCCTTCCACAAGCGCCACATCGTACGGGCCGGGCAAGATTCGCGACCTGGCCTCCAGGAAGTATGCGATCTCCACCTCACCCGCAAGGCTCAGCAACTCGTCTTCAAGATTCAAGAGCGCCAGTTGACAGCCATCGCAGGAGGAGAATTTGAAAACGGCAAGCTTGGGACGAGCGTCTGGAGGCATATTAGAAGTCCTCCTTGCCAAAGAAAGGTTCGATAGCAGCAAAACTCAGCACGGGGCCTTCCTTACAAATGAATGTGGGGCCGAACTGACAATGGCCGCAAAACCCGATGGCGCATTTCATGTTTCGTTCCATGGAGAGGAAGATGGATTCCTTGGGGATCCTTCGTGCCAGCGCTTCATAGATCACGAACCGCATCATGATTTCCGGCCCGCAGGTCATCACCAACGTCTGCTTAGGGTCAACGCGGATGCGATAGAACAACGCGGGAACCACTCCCACTTGGCCACGCCAGTTCTCGTCTGCCAGGTCCACGGTGGTGTGGAGCTCCACGCCGCCGGCCTGCCAGCGTTCGAATTCGTCGGTGTACAGAAGATCGGCAGGGGTGCGAGCGCCGCAGAGCAGCACCACCCTGCCGTAATCCTCGCGGTGGCGCAAAATCGAGAATAGCGCCGGGCGCAGCGGCGCCAACCCGATCCCGCCCGCCACGATGACCAGGCTCTTGCCCAGCGCCTTCCCAAGAGGCCAGGCGCTGCCATAGGGCCCTCGAACCCCCACCACATCACCCACCTTGAGGCGCCCTAGCGCGCGCGTAACGCTGCCCGCATAACGAATGGTGTGGCCCACCACCTGGGGCGCACTGGGGTTGGAACTAATCGAGATGGCAACTTCTCCGAAGCCGGGCAAGTAAATCATGTTGAATTGCCCAGCTTGGAAGCGATAGGTGGAAGCCTGAATGGGGTCCGTGAAGACCAAGGAAAAGGTCGAAATACCGTGGGCCTCGGATTGGATTTCCTCGATAACCGCCGGATGGGGCAGCATCGGGTCCGGCATCATCCGCAGTTGTGCAGGGGCAGGTGCTAAGCTCATCGTTGAACCTTCTCGCGAATAGCTTTAACTTCTTCGGTCAAGTCAATTCCCACAGGACACCAGGTGATGCACCGTCCGCAACCCACGCACCCGGAAGTCCCGAATTGGTCAATCCAGGAAGCCAGTTTGTGTGTCAGCCATTGACGGTATCGCGACCGAATGGTGGGCCGGATATTGCCGCCATGAACGTGCGAAAACTCCCGCACGAAACACGAGTCCCAGACGCGCGTCCGGTCCGCGACCGTCGCTTTCAAGTTGCAGGTGTCTTCCACGGTGACGCAGAAGCAGGTGGGGCAAACTTGCGTGCAGTTGCCACAGCTCAGGCAACGCGCTGCCACGTCATCCCAGCGGGGATGCTCGAGGTTGTCATAGAGTAACTTGGGCAGGTCATCCGTCCTGAGCTGGCGCTCGATTCCGCGTTCGGCATTCTGCACGGTCTGCGCCGCGCGGCCCAAATCGAAAGCCGTGGCGGGCTCCCAGGGAGTGTCACGAAGCATCTCCGAACCCATTTCGGAACCCACTTCCATCACCAAGGCATCAGGCAGTTCGGTCACGGCCAAGTCAAAACCTTCCGTTGCTTTGGGACCGGTCTTCATCGAGCTGCAGAAACAGGTGGAGAAGGCCCGTCCACAGTTAGCCGCCAGGATGAAAATACGCTCACGCCGGCGCGCGTAATGGGGGTCCCTGAATTCGCCACTGAGAAAAACGCGATCCTGGATGCCAATCGCGGCCACCTCACAGGCACGCACACCGATGAACGCGCGCAGCGGTATCGTTTCCTCGGCCGCCTTCATCACCCATTTCCCGTCCGTCTTCTCCACCGAGAACAGCTTGACCTGCGGCAGATGGAGAAACCTTTTCCAACTCTGAGGCCCCACGCCGTAACTGAAGTATTCTTGAGGGCGGGTCTGCTTCAGGCGGTAACGGCCTGGCCCTTGTTCTGCCGTCCAGCCCAGCGGAAGATCTTCAACCCCCGCAATCTCATCGAGCACCACCGCGCCCTCACGCACTGTCGGGCCGATGAGGCTGAAGCCGGAAACACGTAAGTTGTCGAAAACCTTCTGTAAGGAAGGCTTGGGAACAACCACGTTCGCCGAAATTCGGGGAAGGCCTTGTGCCATGAGAATCGAGCCTCCTATTCGACTGAGAAAACGTCTACAAACAGAATATACGACCTTGTGGTGACATGCCCTGTCTTCACGACGGAGAGATAGGTGCCCCCCTCTGGGAAATCGTCCTGGCCAGGTTTGTAGCCGGAAAACCCTGCGATGCATTAAGGTTTGTCCCGCGTGAGGGAAGAAACCTTGCCAGGAAAATCAGGGATGCTTGCTCGGCCATTGGTGGTTTTGCCTCAACCGCACCGCTAACATAGCTTTGCAAGCCGTAGACCAAACGCAACCATCAAAAAAGGGGCTTATGTTGAAATATGCAACAATATCCGTCCAGGTTTTCGGACATATCTGGCATGAAATTGGCCTTTATATGACACCATGCCTTATGGTCTATTTGTCATGGCTTTAATTGCACAGCTAGCCGCGAGTGCGCTGTTTTTTCCCCCTCGGCCCATCCTTTATGAATGGGCGCCTCTGATGGGACGGAACCATCCCTACAAACTGGGTCAACTCGCGCAGGCGTAGGGTGATTCTTCAGCGCGCGAAGAGGGAATCTGGAATAGCGTTCGGTTGCATGTTATTCTCCTGTTCCCCATCCCGTGCCACAGGAGATGGCGACATGATTGTAACAGTCACGTTAAATCCGGCCATTGACAGAAGCCTCACGGTTCCGCGCTTTGAGGTTGGCAAGACCAACCGAGGAGAAGTGAGGCGAACCGACGCTGGCGGCAAAGGAATCAACGTCGCCAAAGCAGTGAAGCAATTTGAAACAAAAGTTTGCGCGCTGGGGTTTGTGGCGGGAAGCAACGGCCACTTCATCCTCGAGACGCTCGCCGCCAACGGCATTCCCGCGGACTTCACGAGCGTCCCGGGTGAGACGCGCGTGAACCTGAAAATCCACGATCCCGTGTACAGGACAGAAACCGAACTCAACGAACCCGGCTTTCAAGTGCTTCCTGAACACCTGGAAGCGATGAAACAAAAGATCAGAGAATATGGCCCCCGTTGTGACGTGATGGTCTTTTCCGGAAGCCTGCCGCCCGGAGCCCCGCCCGAGACATTTGCAGAACTCATCACCATTGCAAGAGCTTTGGGGGCAAAGTGCATGCTAGACACAGCAGGACCCGCTCTGAGGCACGGACTCGAAGCCAAACCCCTTTTGCTCAAGCCTAATCGGGCTGAAGTTGAAGAATTGCTTCAAGTGCGATTGAGGACCCGCCGCGAACTGGCCGAGGCAGCCCGCAAATTGCTTGCAATGGGCGCCGACGAAGCGGTGATTTCCCTGGGGGCTGAGGGTGCGATCGCGGCTACCAAGCAGGATCTGCTATCGGCCCGCCCCCCAGCCGTGGCCCCGCGAAGCAGCGTCGGAGCCGGCGATGCCATGGTGGCAGCCTTGGCTTATGGAGAAGTGAAACACCTTTCATTTCGCGAGTCATTCCACCTCGCCATGGCTGCCAGTGCCGCAGCGGTGACGATGGAAGGGAGCAAGGTGGCCGATCTTGCGCTCATCCAAAGTTTGATTCCCCTGGTTCAGATGGAAGATGTCGGGTGAAGCAGTCAGGAGTCAGGAGTCAGGAGTCAGTTGTCCCGCCACGACGGGTCAGTCGTCAGTTGTCAGTTGAGAGAACGGGGCTAGGGCAATTTTAGATTTTGGATTTTGGATTTTGGATTGCCCCCATCCGCCACCCCCTGCCTCCCGCTTGCTGCACGCCTTCGGTCTTCCTCCTGACTTCTGTCTTCTGGCTCCTGAATTCTGTAGGTGGGGGAAACACTCCGACTGCCCCCTGCCGACTGCATACTGCCCACCTTCTGTCTTCTTCCTTCTTCCTTCTTCCTTCTTCCTTCTTCCTCCTTCCTCCTTGCTTCTTCCTTCTGCCTTCTGATTTCTAATTTCTGCCTCCTGCTTTTCAATGGCCCGATCACCCAATGACCCGATGGCTCAATGCTTTGATTCACCATTCATCATTCGCTTCGTCCCTTCTTGCCGCTTGACTCATGGCCGCGCAAAACCTACACTCAGCGCGAGGGAAAGTTTCATGGGTCTGACGTACATCCAAGCGAGCATTGCCAATCCCGCGAGGCCTCGGCGCAGCGCGCGGCTCAAGTTCCTCGTTGACTCCGGCGCAATGTATTCAGTAGTTCCGGCGCCCGTGCTTCAGCGCTTGGGTATCAAGCCCGGCAAGACCAAGAGTTTTATTCTTGCGGATGGCACTGAAATCAAGCGGTCCCTCGGACAGGCTCTGTTTCGTATGAAGGGGGAGGAGGGTGCCTCTCCGGTCATCTTCGGAGAGAAGGGCGACAGCATTCTGCTGGGCAGTATTTCGTTGGAGGTTTTGGGTTTTATCCTCGATCCCTTCAAGCGCGAACTGAGGCCATTACCCATGATCTTGGCTTCGCATCGGCCCGATTGGAACCAAGCCCTGCTTTCCCCCCAGTCCCTAGCCCCCAGCCCCTAGCCTCCAACACCTAGCCCCTGCCCTGCTGACTCCTGACTTCTGATTTCTGATTTCTGACTTCTGTTTTTCAATGGCCCGATCACCCGATGACCCGATGGCTCAATGCTTTAATTCACCATTCATAATTCGTCATTCATAATTGCCGTTCTTTCCCCCTTGCCTTGCCCTCCGATTAGCTGTATACCGGAATGGTAACGTGGCGGTTATACACCCGGACTACGCGTCGCCATTGCCCGGTTGTCCGCGAGCGCCATGTTGTGAGAGCGAGGCTTGTTCCACACGTTGCGTGCGTGACTGTTTACATGCCAGCCGTGGCTGATTAACGGTAGGGGCCGATGTCCAACGACATACTGAACTCTCAAAATCTGCAGACACTCGTGACAAAAGTTGAGGAGGCAGCTCGCTCAAGCGAAGAAGGGGTGAAACACTTCATCGAGCCGGCGCGGGGCACGCTGCGTAGGGCTGTCAATAGACGACATCACATTGTCTTTGGGCGACGTGGTTCAGGAAAATCTAGCTTGCTTAGGAAGGGCGGGGCAGACCTGACAACGGGTCGCCGCCCGATCGCGTATGTGAACCTGGAAGCCTTCAAGGGGCACAGTTATCCTGACGTCCTCCTAAGCGTCCTGATTTCCACTTTTCAGGAGTTCAAGCAGTGGATCGAAACAGCCGCCGTGAATCCAGCACACAAAACATCCTTCTGGGATAAGCTGTTTGGGACGAAACCGGCACGCCCTGCCTTCAACCGCAGGGCAAGCGCTCTGCTCGCCGTTAAGCTTAAAACCCAGATCGAAGAGTTGCAAACACAGTTGCATGCAGTTGAGGACGCACACCTGAAGATTATCAGGTCAGTGCAAGAGCAGGACAGCAGCGGACTTAAGGCCGGCGCCGGAATGAAGGCTGAGTGGGTTTCCGCGTCCTTCGAAGCCTCGACCAGCTCGGCCAAGGCCCGGCGAGAGGAGGCGGAGGAACAGTACAGACGGAGCAAGATAGACTTCCTGCACCGCCATATTATGGATTATCAGCAATTGTTTCGTGACATGTCTGTCCTTTCGTCAGGAGATTCCTACCTGTTCCTAGACGACTTGTACCACATCAGGCGGGCCGACCAGCCTCAGGTCATCGACTACTTCCATAGGATCGCGAAAGACCATGGTCTGTGGCTCAAGATCGGGACAATTCGCCATCGAACCGACTGGTACTATCACGGGAACCCTCCGATTGGGGTCAAGCTAGGTGATGATGCGGACCAGATCGATCTCGACATTACCTTGGAGAAGTACTCCGTTGCCAAAGAATTCTTACTCAGGATTCTCAGTAATTTTGCGAAGGAGTGCGCTCTCAGCGTTAGCGATCTAATGACAGACGGCGCAGTAGATCGACTGGTCTTAGCAAGCGGCGGCGTGGCCAGGGATTTCTTATCGGTTTTCCGAATGTCGGTCGAGGTCGCACGAGAGCGCACTGGGTCGAGCGCCCAAGGCGGAGACAAAATTAACGCCGAGGACGTCAACGTCGCCGCAGGCGAATATGATGGTCCCAAGCGGGAGGAGTTCAAGAAAGACACTCCGGAGGACGACCAGAGCCTCGATGAGGAGTTCCAGACCATTCGGAATTTCTGCCTGGAAGAAGCCAACTCGAACTGTTTCCTCTTGGGGAAGGACGCCAAAGGGAGCGAGGTCGCTCTGATTCACGAGCTGGTCGACCTCAAGTTACTTCACCTGGTTCGGTCACGTGTCACGGTCAGCGGTAGGCCCGGAAAAATCTTCGAGGCGTACATGCTTGACCTGAGCCAATACGCCGGTGCTCGGAAGCGGCGGGGCTTGGAAATGATCGAATTCTGGAAGCCAGGGGGCCAAGAAAGCCTAAGAAAGGCGTCCTTAATCTACAATATCACATCCAAGCAGGCCTACGGCTCGCAATAGGCGACAGCCAGGAAGAAAGCAGGGGGCAATCGCAACCGCAATCGGGTAGCCACGGTCAGTGCGGTTTTGACCGTGGGTTCTTCCCTCGGTGGCGAAGGCATAGCCTGTTGGAACGGCTTCACGTGAGTCCCATGCTGTAAGGGGTGGTGAAGATGCTGGAAGATCGCTGGTGGTAGAGTTCCAACAATTTTCCTTTGGAAAATGTAACAGTTGCGGCGCGCCCCATCCACATTGACTACGTGCGGTTAAAGTTGGGGCATAGGGCATGACAAAAGCCCACGGTCAGGACTGGATTGTCCGTGCCTGCCCGCTGGCGTTGAGGGTGGGGGAAGTGCTTTAATGCAAACATCCCAAGAAGTGGGATGTCCAACGCGCGAACCGCCTATCGGGGCAGAATGTTGGTTGAAACCGTGCATCCGGACAAAAATCTACGAGACCTCGATCTGAATGGTCTCTTTCAACGCCTGACGGTCGCCTATTCGGACCTGTCTTCCCCGCCTAAAACGGCGCTGGAGCACCTCAACTCTGAACTTGAACGCGCTCGTCGAAAAGAGGACACACTTATATACATCGCAGCAATTAGTGCGGCGGTTAGCGTCTTCGCGATCTTTCCGGTGTTGTTGGTGGGAGGATTTCGGCTTGTAAGATCTGTTGAGCCAGCGGTCGAGCACCTACTCCGCCAGAGGAACTACTTAGTTTCACACCCTGAGATGGGTTTCGCCGCTGCCGCAGCCAGCTTTTCAGCCAGCTTCTACACATTGGTGCTGCACCAGCGCTTAGCGCGGCATTTGGCGGGGCGGTTTCCTCGTTTAGGACTTTGGACGCCGCGAGACATTGATCGGACAGGGTTGCCCTTTATTTTTCTTGCTGTGCTCCTCAACTACGCCGCCCTGGGTGTAGGTCTGTTGTTCCTGTGTAGTTACTCAGCCCCTGGAACCCCATGGACTACCTGGGCCGTGACCGCCTGGATGTGCGTCCCTCTTCCTGTGACTAGTTTGGTGCCGTCCTACCTCCTGATGTTCGTTTTTACCTATCCCCACATCAGATATGAGCTGTACGATGACGCGCCGCAGGCGACGCTTTTGCGAGAATTGCTCCTACTCCTCGATTATCTACAAGATATCGCAGACTCGGGTAGTGTATCGAGCGAGCGTAGGCGAACTATAATGCGGCGCATCGGCAGGATAGCTGACATGCTTCGACGCCTGTGCAGTACCAAGGGCACCCGACACACATCGGTGGTGGGTGTCTATCGGCGAATTGGTCAGGCGGCTGACCACTTCTTGGCTCTATCGAGCTGCGTTGCCTTTCCAAGGGAAGATACTCTGCCGGAACTGAAACGCAACGTCGTCACCTATGCAAACATCGTCGCTGGGGGAACCTATGACGCGCTTCCGACGAGCGAGGCTGGCGAATCTGAGGGATTAACAAAGGGCTCGCATCGGATGGCTATGTGGCGCCGAGCCGGCGGCTTACTGGGACTTTTCCTAGTTGTAGCGTTGCCGCTCGCGGTCTACGCAGAACTCGTGACACATTTCCGTGTCGAGATCCCAGCAAACCTCGACCCGACCGCTGGGGTGGTTTACTCAGGCTGGGTCGCGTTATGCCTCCTTGCTTACATCGATAAGCTGGCACCTGATGCAAAGGCCGCCCTGATAGACGTGATCAAGCTCGTCTTCAGGCGTTGAGCGGGTAGCCACGGTCAGCGCAGTACTGACCGCAGGCTGGCGCAGACCTTTCAGTTTAGGTCTGTGCACTGAAAGTGCAATGAACGCGAACGTCGCATACGCCAAGGGTCCGCGCCAGCGCCGTGCGCCAAGGAGGACCGTCTGTGACCGAAGAGAAAAAAGGGCCTTCGGAGCCGACATTGACGCAGCGGGTAGCCACGGCAGGGACTGTGTACCGCGGGCTTTTCCTTTAAGGGAATCGCGGTTAGTTTAAGGCGCGAGCTGACCGTCGTTACAAAAAAAGGGGGCGGTCTTCGAGGCGCAGCATCCCGTGTGCAGGCAACGTGTCCTGATGAAGGAGGCGAAATGCAGGAAGCAAGAGCCGGGCAGCGTCGAAGGATAGATCTCCCGCAGTACCCAAAGGCCTTTGTTGCAGCAGCCAGGCTTGCAAAGGAACGGGACCGGGTATTCGTAGCAATGCCATTTGAGGACGAACACCCGCGTATTTTGTGGAGAGTCATTCAGGGTGTCTGCAATATCCGTGGCTTGAACCTGCGCAGGGCTGACAGTTCCTCGTACCCAGATCTGATCGTCGCCGACATTCTGGAAGAGATCGAACGAGCCGAAATTGTCGTTGCGGATTTAACGGGTCTGAATCCCAATGTGCTTTACGAGCTGGGCATAGCCCATGTGCGCTGCGATTCTGTGATTTTACTCTGTCAGAAGGGGCAGAGGCTTCCATTTGACCTAGCTTCCTTTCGAGTCATTTTCTTCGACTTTTCATCCATTGATGGACAGGTCGCCTTTGCGGACCGGCTAGGCAGAACGTTGGATGAGATAAGGGTCATCGGGCCGCCTACTACCATTCAGTCAGTCCTCGAAAGGACGAGGCTTGTTATCAGCGACCTGCAAACCCTCGCAAGCCGACCTGATGATGAACTATCTAGGGAGGTCGTTTGGTATAGCGGCTTTCTGTCTTCTTTTGCGATCAGCGCCGAAGAGCCCTTTCCTCCGGAAGAAGAGGAATACCAAAAAGCGCTCATGCAAGAGAAGGATTCTCTTCTGGCGTTAGCTCGCCGGGGCTGTGTTATTCGATGCATAATCACGCCCCCAAGCCCAGACGCCCTGCTGCGTGGTAAATTGGATATCGCTTATTGCCGAGTGAAGGCCCTACTGCAGTTCCTCATGAGCCACGATGAGACGTTGAAGAATATTGAGTGGGCAGTCTCCCCCTTCCGGCAGAAGAGCCTTTACCTGATAGGCCACGTCTCACTGTACGAAGGATATAAGAGAGGGTTTCAGCGCGGATTCGGCCTCACTTTGCGCCAGACCGGGCTTGATGCCATCAATGCTTGCATTTCTTTATACGAAGTCTTGTTTGAATATCAGTCTACGTATACTCTCGCAAACTTTGGTGTGGGCGAATTGGACGACCGACGGGAAGCGCTCCGCTTGTCAACCATCAAATGCCTCGAGGGCTCACTTGAATTCCTGCGCTCGATTCTTGAGCGCGAGCGGCCCGAGGCATCCGCCACGTGCGGAACGGCCGATGATCCGCTGCAGGCCGCGCGGAAAATGGACATCCCGGAGCAGCCTGATGAAAACAGTAGGCAGCAACAGAACAGGCTCAGGCGCAATCACGGCTGAGGTTTTTCGCCGGCTGGCGCAGAGCGCAGTTCTGCGGCCCACAGACAAGACTGAAATCAGGCGAGCCGATCCATGCTCAGAACCCACGAATTATTGAGGTAGCAAGGCAGCGCAGACCTGTTCTGTAGGTCTGCGGCTCCTATTGTATTCGGCCGGGCGCATCGGTAGAATCCCGGCATGTCGCGCTTGCGGAGCCTGGTGCCCCCGGACGGCTATTCCTTCGTAACCCGCAATTTGCAGCAAGCGTAGCGCGGACCTGTTTTGTAGGTCCGCGGCTTTTCGTGCCCACCAGCGCACGTTGGCTCGGTTGACCATTGCCTCCACACGGCATCGCGCGTAGATTGATCGCATGTCAAAGTTGCGGCGCCCGTTCCTTTATGACCGCTATATCTTCGTGACCGTGAATTTGCTGAGATCGAGACGCAAGCTGGAGGAACGCGATTTCGGACGGTTGGCGATTTCACTGGCGCGGATGCGCCAAAAGCAGCGATTTGCACTGACGGCCTGGGTGTTTCTGCCCGATCACTGGCACGCCATCATTTACCCACCCCATCCGTTGAGCATCGCGAACGCAATGAGTGACCGCAGCGCAGACGTCCGCCCTTGGCGTCTGCATTGCAATGCCGTAGGTTCTTGTTTTTTTAGCAAGGATCTTCAAGCACTTCGTAGGGCCGAACGGCGTTCGGCCCAGGGCCAGCGCCGCTGGCCCCTACACGTTTGGTTACAGCTCCGCCGCGCTGTGCCACACTTGCTTCCTTCACCGGAAACATACAGAATTGTCAACGCCAAGCGAGAACGTCATGAAAACCCTTATCATCGGCAGGGGTGTGGTCGGAACGATTTACGGCTTGGCCTTGTCCAAGGCAGGCATTGATGTCACCCATGTCGTGCGCAAGGAGGGGCTTCCTAGCACCGACACCTTGGACCTGCTGGACTTGCGGCCCGGCTACCCGAAAAACACCCGGGTGACGTATGCTGCCAAGACAGTTGGGCAGATCAGCCCTTTAGACGGCTTTGACCTCGTGATTGTCGCTACCAAGCACTACCAGGCGGCTGAGGCCATCCGCCAATACTTGCCCGGTGCACTTGGCGCCACTTTTCTACTGTTCACCGCTAATTGGGATGGAACGGGGGAGATTGACCGCCTTCTGCCGCGATCTTCTATCCTTTGGGGTTATTCCGCCGCCAGTGGTGGCCCCGATGCTCAACGTATCCTTATCGCAACCGTGAACCCTACGGTGCGCTTCGGAATGTTGGAAGGCTCCGATGCGGAGAAATTCAGGGCCGTGACGGGATTGCTCCAACGCGCAGGTTTCACCTTGGACATTAAACCCAACATCATCGAATGGCTGTGGGCACACCATGCTATCAATGCTGGCACTATAGGAATCGCCCTCTGGGCAGGAGGGATCGCCGAAGCGACCCGGAGTTTCAAGACCTTGAAGCTGGGGGCGTTGGCCATCCGGGAAGCATTGCATGTGGTTGCGGCCCGTGGCGTCGACCTAGGGCGTTATCCCGACGCGAGAAGTATTTTGAATATGCCTGCCTGGCTTGCGGGCCTTGCCGCTATTTATGCCATTCGATTCACTGAAAAGGGTCGACGCCTTCTCAGGGCGAGTCACTTCGCCTATAGCCCGGAGGAAATGAAACGCTATTACTTCGATGTGCTCAACACCGGAGAGAACCTGGGCGTGGCTATGCCGCACTTGTCCGCGCTTCGCGAAAAGGTCGAACGTTATCCAGAGGTGTAGCGCAGACCTGTTTTGAAGGTCTGCGGTTCGTCCCATGTTGACAACAAAAAGCCGCGGACCTATAAAACAGGTCCGCGCTACACTTGCTGCGGTTCGTCCCATGTTGACAACAAAAAGCCGCGGACCTATAAAACAGGTCCGCGCTACTTCAGGAGGGATGCATGAAAGCTACGGAAGCGGAAAGATTGGGTAAAGCCGTTATGCTTGGGGCGCTGATGGTTGCCATGATGCTCGCGCCCGGCCGGGCTTGCGGGGAGGGGACGATGGGCGCCGCGCCGGTGCGTTATGTCGCCAATTTGCGCCTGTGGGTCCTCACGACCGAGCAAACCTCCTATGTGATGGGGCTCAATGAACGCGACGAGCTGCAAACGCTCTACTGGGGAGGGAAGCTCGAGAGCGACCATGACCTTTCCGCCGCGCGCCTGCACCCTGAACACGCCTCCTTTGATTCTCAGGAAACCATGAGCAATCTTGAATACCCGGGATGGGGCGGCCGGTATTACAACGAGCCCGCCTTGAAGGTGACGCTGGCATCGGGCGTCCGTGACTTGAGGCTGAAATACGCCAGTCACGAGATCCGCGGCGACATGCTGGAAATCCGCCTGAAGGATATTCAATATGACCTGTTCGTGAAACTCACCTACAAGGTATTTCCTAAAGAAGATATCATCCGCAAGCAGGCGGAAATTGAGAATCGGACGCTGCAGGTCGTGACCGTGGAAAGCGCGCAGTCGGGGGTCTGGTACGTGTCCGCAGGGGAGGGATATCGGCTCACCTATCTCACCGGGCGCTGGGCGGGCGAAACACAACTGGTGCGGGAACCCCTTCATCCCGGCGAGAAGGTGCTGGAAAGCCGCCGCGGCAACACCAGCCACCAATTGAATCCCTGGTTCGCCATCGACGAAGGGGGAGAGGCCGACGAGGAACACGGCCGCGTGTGGTTCGGCGCCCTGGGCTGGAGCGGCAACTGGAAACTGGTGGTGGAAGACACGCCTGCCGCCCACCAAGTGCGGGTGACCGGCGGCTACAACGACTTTGACTTCGCTTGGCCGCTCAAACCGGGCGAGAGCCTGAGCACGCCGCCTTACTACGCCGGCTTCAGCAGTCGCGGGTTCGGTGAAGCCTCGCGGCTGATGCACCGTTTTGAGCGCAACCAAATTCTTCCCGACCACGCCCATCCGCATGTGCGGCCGGTGCTCTACAACTCCTGGGAGGCAACCACCTTTGACGTGAACGAGCCAGGACAGAAGGCCTTGGCGGAGAAGGCCGCGAAACTCGGCGTGGAACTTTTCGTGATGGACGACGGCTGGTTCGGCAAGCGCAACGATGACCACGCCGGCCTGGGCGACTGGTACGTGAATGCGCAAAAGTTCCCCCACGGCCTGCAGCCGCTCATCGCTTACGTGAACAGCTTGGGCATGGATTTCGGCCTGTGGTTCGAGCCGGAAATGGTGAACCCTGACAGCGACCTCTACCGACATCACCCCGACTGGGCGATGAACTTTCCGGGACGTCCGCGCAGCGAGGCTCGCAACCAGCTTGTTCTTAACATGGCCCGCGAGGATGTGAAGGAATACATCTTCGGTGTGCTCGACAAGATGCTTTCCGAGAACAACATCAAGTACATCAAGTGGGACATGAACAGGCATTTTGGTGAGCCGGGCTGGGCGGAAGTTCCCCTTGCGGAGCAAAAGGAAATCTGGGTGAAGTACGTTCGCAACGTGTACGAGATCATCGACCGCTTGCGCGCCAAGCACCCGAAGCTTGAAATTGAGTCCTGCTCGGGAGGCGGCGGGCGCGTGGACCTGGGCATTCTGGAACGAGTCAACATCGTCTGGACTTCCGATAATACTGAGGCCCTCGATCGCCTGGGAATCCAGGAGGGCTTCAGCTACGCGTACACCTCCAAGGTCATGTCGGCTTGGGTTACCGATGTTCCTAATTTGAACGGGCGCTCTACGCCGCTCGAATTCCGTTTCCTGGTGGCGATGCAGGGGGCGCTGGGCGTCGGGGCTGACCTGAACAAGTGGACAGCAGAGGATTTTGCTCTCGCCACCCGCATGATCGGCACCTACAAGAGCATCCGCGAAACGGTGCAAGAAGGGGACCTCTACCGCTTGTTCTCTCCCCGCCAGGGTCGGCTGACGGCGAATCAATATGTCTCCGCTGACGGAAAGCAGGCGGTTTTGTTCGCATTCCTCCACTCCCAGCAATACCTGCGCCCGGCTCCCACCGTCTGCTTGCGCGGGCTTGATGAAAACGCGACGTACCGGGTGAAGCCGCTTGATGACAAGCTCGTTGAAAAGCAGCAAGCATTGAGCGGCGCCTATCTGATGCGCCACGGGCTGAACCTGAATCTCACCGGAGACTACGACAGCACCCTGGTAATCCTGGAACGGCTGGAGTAGTTGCCGGATGATGAGTGCGAATGGGGGTCGACTGGGGAGGGGACACGCGGGCAGGTGCTGCGAGCACTTCTTCTTCTCTGCGGCTCTTATTGTATTCGGCCGGGCGCATCAGAGGAATCCCGGCACGTCGCGCTTGTGGGGTCTGGTACCCTCGGACCGCTATTCCTTCGTAACCCGCAATTCGCGGCGGTCGAGGCGGCCCTCTTGCCCGCCCTTTTGCTTTTAGTTCCCCGCACTGCTAGAATCGCAGTTAGGGAGTTGCCATGAATGGAACGGAGATCATTTTCGAGGTCGAGGAATCGCCCGAGGGCGGTTTCGAGGCGCGCGCCTTAGGGCACGCAATCTTCACGGAAGCCGAGACTCTGGATGAACTCCGGGGGATGGTCCGCGACGCCGTGCGTTGCCACTTCGACCCCGAGACGGCTCCGCGGCTCATTCGCCTTCACCTGGTGAAAGACGAGGTTATTCCCGCTTGAAGCTCCCTCGCGACCTGGACGGGAAAAGGCTCGCTGCCCTGCTCCGACCGTACGGCTACGAGATCACCCGCCAAACCGGAAGCCACATTCGCTTGACCTCCACGCTCAAAGGAAGGGAGCACCATATCACCATCCCCGCGCACAGGGTACTCAGCGTGGGCACGCTGCATGGCATCCTGCGCGAAACCGCAACGTATCTCGAGATGGAACTTGCAAGCTTCTTAAATGAGCTTTTCGGGGTCTAGTCCCCCGCGCCTAGCGGCCAGCCCCTGCTTTCCAGCTCGTCACCAGTCACTGCGCAGAGTACGCCGGAGGTCGAATCCATGAGATAATGCCGAGCGTTAAAACCCGAAAGTCGCGCCCTGTTGACGGCTAAGGGTCTTACATCGCGGTAATGCCTAACGGCGCCATGTGCGTGCCGTTCGCATGACTTTGATGGGAGGTCGAAATGAAAAACTTGACACGTCGAGATCTGCTGAAGACGAGCCTGCTGGCGCCGGCCGTAGTAGCGGCGGCCCACGAAGCTGTGGCCAACGGGAAGGTGGCGTTAGGAGCGCCGGGCGAGGCTGCCGCAACTGGCGCGCCCCCCGCAGGCGCCACACCTGAGCGGCCGGGCCCTAGGGCCGGACGGGAACGTTTCCTCTTGGATTTTGGCTGGCGCTTCCATTTCGGGCATGCCAATGACCCCGCCAAGGACTTCGGATTCGGGGGCGGAAGGTTCGGGAACTTCCAGAAGACGGGGAATTTCCTTCCTGCTGGCGCCCTGGCGTTTGACGATAACGACTGGCGGTCTTTGGACCTGCCGCACGATTGGGCCATCGAGCTGCCCTTCGAAAACGATCCGGCGCTCTCAAGCAAAGGGTTCTACCCGTTGGGACGGACCTACCCGGCCACGAGTGTCGGATGGTATCGCCGTGTCTTCGAGCTTTCCAGCAGTGACGCAAGCAAGCGGATCACGATCGAGTTCGATGGCTCGTACCGGGAAACGATGGTGGTCTTTAACGGCTTCTACATCGGCCGGCACAGCGGCGGATACGATCCGTTCAGCTTCGATGTGACCGACTTTGCGACTCCAGGCGGGAGGAACGTGCTGCTGGTTCGTGTGGATGCCACCTCGAGCGATGGCTGGTTCTACGAGGGAGCGGGGATTTACCGGCACGTCTGGCTGGTGAAGACGCACCCGGTTCATGTAAAGCAATGGGGCACCTTCGTGCGCACCCAGGTGCGGCGCGGCGAAGCTACCGTCTTGATCCGCACGGAGGTGGATAACCACGGCAAAGGTGCGCAGAGCACGCGCGTCACCTCGGCGATTCTCGATCCCTCCGGCAAGGCGGTGGGGAAAGTGGCGACTGCCCCGGCCTCCATTCCGGAATGGGGAGATCAAACCTACAAGCAAGAGATTGTGGTGAACCAGCCCGCCCTGTGGTCCCTCGAGGAGCGGAACCTCTACAAGCTGGTGACGGAAGTTGAGGCGAGTGGCGAGGTCGTCGATCGCTACGAGACGCCGTTTGGCATTCGCACGGCGAGCTTCGACGCGGAGAAAGGCTTCCTCCTGAACGGCAAGTCCGTCAAGCTGAAGGGAACCTGCAACCACCAGGATCATGCGGGGTTGGGCGCGGCGCTGCCGGACGCGGTGCAGTATTACCGCATCCGGAAGCTTCAGGAGATGGGCTGCAACGCCTACCGCACGTCGCACAACCCTCCCACTCCGGAGCTGCTCGGCGCCTGCGACGAGCTGGGGATGCTCGTGTTCGATGAGACGCGCATGATGTCGTCGAATCCAGAAGGCCTGAGCCAGTTCGAGAATCTGGTGCGGCGCGACCGCAATCATCCCAGCGTCTTCATGTGGTCGATGGGAAATGAAGAAGGCCAGGCGAACACCGAAAAGGGGTTGCATATTCTGACCGCGATGAAAGAAATTGCGACCCAGTACGACGGCTCGCGGCCCGTGTCGATTGCACCCATCCGGGCGATTGGGGTCGGCGGCCTGGTCACGTGCGACGTCATGGGCTACAACTACATGGACCCTGGCGCCGAGGCCTACCACAAAACCCATCCTGAGATCCCTGTTGTGGGCACGGAGACCGTCAGCGCCGTCTGCACGCGCGGCATCTACGCCACGGACCGGGAGAAAGGCTACGTGGGATCGTACGATCCGTACACCACCACCGGCCGCGCTTCGGCGGAAGGCTGGTGGAGGTTCTGCAATGCGCGGCCGTGGCTCACGGGAGGCTTCGTGTGGACAGGGTTCGACTATCGCGGTGAACCCTCGCCGTACCAGTGGCCCAACATCAGCTCGCAGTACGGGATTATCGATACCTGTGGCTTCCCGAAAGATACTTTCTACTACTACCAATCCTGGTGGACTTCCCAGCCGGTGCTGCATGTCTTCCCGCATTGGAATTGGCCGGGCATGGAAGGACAGGAGATCGCGGTCTGGGTCTACTCGAACCTGGACAAGGTGGAGCTGTTCCTCAACGGACAGAGCCTCGGCACGAAGGAAATGAATAAGGATTCCCACCTCGCGTGGATCGTCAAGTATGCTCCCGGCGCCATAGAGGCGCGGGGCTACAAGGACGGCAAGCAGGTGATGACGGCAAAGCGCGAAACCACGGGCCCGGCAGCAAAGCTGGTGATGAATGCGGACCGCAAAAAGGTCTCCGCTGATGGCGAAGACGTGGCGATGTTCGCCGTCGAAGTTCACGATGCACAAGGCCGCGTGGTGCCGATAGCCGACAACGAAGTGACGTTCCGGGTCTCCGGCGAGGGAAAACTGATCGGGGTTGGCAACGGCGACCCCACCAGCCACGAATCTGACAAGGGCACATCGCGAAAAGCCTTTTCCGGTTTTTGCACGGCCATTGTCCTGTCTACGAAGACTGCCGCGAACATCACCGTGGAGGCGACATCCCCCGGACTCGCGCCGGCCAGCGTTACGATTGCGGCGAAAGCCGCAACGCTGCGTCCCCAAGTGGCGGTTTGGGAACGCGAGGTGCCGGTGGGTTCGGGCATCACCGGCCTGTGGAGGCCGATCGCGAGGACCGGCGACGCCAGCGGCCTGCTCGCGTTGCCCCCCGGCGGTGGCGACACGGTGTTCTCTCTCCGGCAGGATGGGAACAGCCTCACGGGAAGCATGGAGGGCGCCGGCGGCGGCTTCTTTGGCGGCAACGATGCGCCCCTCCCGATCGAGGAAGGCAAAGTAGATGGCAACAGTGTCTCCTTCAAAGCTGGAAACAGCACCTATGCGGGAACGCTGAAGGGAGACCAGATCGAGCTTCAACGGGAGGTAGATATCGGCTTCCGGCTGACGAGCGCCCCTGAGGCGCCGGCGGGGACGCGCCCGGCGATTGGGCCCCCGCCGGACGGTTCGGACCCCTCGAGGGGAGTCGGATATGGACGTCCCCCGGGTCCGCTTGTTCTGCATCGGGTTCAGCGGTAAAGATCGCTTTGCACTGACAGAGCCGGTTCCGTTGACATTCGTGGATCTCAGGCCGGCAGAACGTAACAAAGTTGAATTAACCGAGACCGCTGAAAGCGCAAAAGTAGCCAATTCTTTCACGGGCTTTTAGGGAGGCGGGATCGACTGCGTGTCTGGCATTTCAACCGCGCCCACGGACCCATCGGGCTCGAGCTCGAGAGTGGGGGCGTAAAGGCCGAGGAACTTGCGCCTCCACCATAGGCCCTCTGCACGCTTGACCTTCAGATCGGTGAACCAGTACCGCCACAACACGGCGCGCACCTCACGCGGGGGCCTGTCAGGGAAAGGATTCCCGGCAAAAAGCGAAGGGACACTAGGACTCCCGCGGAGGAGCTGAATCTCTAGGCGCACGACGAAGGGGCTTTCTCTCCAGCCGCCCAGCGATGCAAACCACAGGTTCCAATCCAAGCGAGGTTGATAAGGGGCATAGACGCGCGGCGCCTCGCGTGGATTCTGCGGCTTGTAGCGAAAGGGATAGGCGACCCAGACTTGTCCATCACTCGAGCCCTGAAATTCGATTTCATACCGCGCTCGCGTCATGACCGCGAAGAGCCCATATTCATTGGAGATACGAAACGGCTCAAGCAACGCAATGGGTGAGGTAGGAAGAGGCAACACCGGGAAGATCATCAACAGCAACAGAACGGTGGTGTTGTAGAAGACCCACAAGAGAACCAAAGCGGAAGAAAAGACCGATGCTCGCCGGACCAGGCCAAGAAAGCGGGATAACTTTGCGGGGACTTCAACAGCAAGCTCCTGGCCGGCAGTTGTCGGCCGTGGTGCGGCGACGAGAGGCAGGTGCGCCGCCGGGGACTTTCCGCCTCCAAGGAATAATCCTTTCAAACCTCGAAGCAACGAGACCAATAACTCGTCGTCCAACAGCACCACGCCCAGGGAAAAGACAAGGTAGTTTAGGAAAGCCAGATTGGCGGTGAGGATGATGCCGATTTGGAAGGGCGTGACGACAAGGAAGCACAGAAGGCGGAGGCGCCGTGGCAGGAAGAGCATCCAAACCAAGCCAAGCTCGATGATGAGCGTGGCCAGCGTTACGGAAGCCTGGAATCCGTGCGGGAGTTGCTGCGCGTACCAGCCAATCCAATCGGGCAGGGGGCCGTTCTCGTAGTAATGGTCGAGGGCGGTCAGGCTCCTCCACTGGGGGTCGTGGCTCGCCACTTTGACGATCCCGGATTCGAAGTAAATGCGGAACCACTCCCAGCGCAGTAGGAGAAGGCTGGCGCGAGAAGGTGGGTGGTCTTCACCCAAGCCAGGCCGCCAGCCCCGAGGGGCAAAGAACAGGCTGATGAATGCAGCCTCAAGAAGCATCCCGTCGGTTTGGTAGGAGGAGAACTCCCGGGCGGCGGCCACAAAGGAGAGAAACATCACCAAGCAGACTGCAATCATCCCGCGAGGCCAAAAGTTCAGCACCAGCATGAGGGAGGCGATCAACCCGACCCAAGAGATCACCATGAGCGCGTGGTTCCCACTGCTCAACCACAAGAGACTTGGAACATACCAATAGGCCCTCGCCCCGGCCTGCTCGTGCAAAGCGCTCAGATAACGGCCAGCGGGAAGAATCCCATCAGGCCCGATCAGTCCGCGGATTTGAAAAAGCAGGGAATAGAACGCCGAGAAGAAAATTAGCCCCAACGCCCGAAGCCAAAGCCAGCGCGCCCTGAGGTGCCCGCGCGTCGAAGGCGCTTCCGACCCAAAGACGTAATCAAACAGCGAATTGAAGCGCAGCATCATGCAGTGGCTAATCCACAATGTTACAATAGGCGACGCTTTGAACTACATCTTCATTTGCGAAAAAGAGGAATGATCTATGACCGAGCAAATCAACCGGCGTGATTTCTTCAAACGGGCGGCGGTGAGCACTGCAGGCGTCAGCCTGGCGATGTCCGGCGCCAGCACCGGTAGTGTCATGGGCGCCAATGACAGAATCCGGCTGGGCCTGATCGGCTGCGGACACCAGGGCGTCGACAACATGAAGCATTTCATGAAGCAGGGTGTGGAAGTCGCCGCGGTGTGCGACGTTTACGAACCCAATTTGCAGAAAGGGCTGGAGGCAGCGGGCGGAAAGGCGAAAGCGGTGAAGGACTTTCGGCAAGTACTCGACGAAAAGGAGATTGACGCGGTCATCGTGGCGACCCCTGACCATTGGCATCCCCTCCCCACTGTAATGGCTTGCCAGGCGGGGAAGGACGTGTATGTTGAGAAACCCATATGCGTTGCTGTCGAAGAAGGCAAAAAGATGGTGGAGGCCGCGCGGAAGTACAAGCGCGTGGTGCAGGTAGGGCTTTGGCAGCGCTCCAACCTGCACTTCCAGAAAGCTGCGCAACTGGTCCAGGACGGGCTGATCGGAAAAGTCAGTTTCGTAAGGACCGAGAACTATTCCAACATCTACCCGGACGGCATCGGCAATCCACCGGACTCCGACCCGCCACCGGGACTCGATTGGGACATGTGGCTGGGGCCAGCGCCAAAAGTGGCGTTTAACTGGAACCGCTTCGGCGTGGGCGACCGCTGGTCAACTTTCCGCTACTTCTACGATTATGCCAACGGGTGGCCCGGTGATTGGGGCGTACATCGGCTCGACATTGTGCAGTGGGCATTACGAGTCGATGGCCCGCATACCATTACGGCTTCCGGCAGGAAGTTCTACCTCAAGGACAACAGCGACACGCCCGATACACTCCAGATAACGCTCGAATACCCCGACTTTGTCGCCACCTACGAAAACCGGCTGTGCAATGAGAGCGCGATGGACAACCACGGTTACGGAATCGAGATCCATGGCACGGACGGAACAATGTTTGTGGACCGCGAGGGCTTTCAAGTCTTCCCGGAAGGTACGGAGGTCGAAGGAAAGCGAGTAGCAAAGACCGCCGAAATGAAAATGGAAAGAGTGGACGACGGGCTGGCAAACCATGTTGCCAACATGCTGGAGTGCATGAGGACCCGCAAGCTGCCGCAAAGCGATATTGAGTTTGGCCACCGCTCGACCAGCACCTGCCTATTGGCTAACATTGCCCTGCGGAGCAAGGAGCGGCTGGAATGGGACGTGGCCAGCCAAAGACTGACCAAGGGCAGCCCGGCGGCGCAAAAGCTTTTGAGCCGTGAATATCGCGCCCCCTGGAAGCTGGAGGTTTAAAAACAGTTAACAGTCGACAGTCGAGAGTCGATAGTCAGAGTTTGGAGTGCGGCAGCTCGCTGCCGCACTCCAGGGCGTCTTCGGCGCTTCCGAGCTTTGACTCTCGACTTTTCGACTTTCGACTCTCGACTCGCCCTTACGGAAGGGAGGTGACGTAGATTGCCGACCCACTTTCGAACGCGTCGGGAGCGATGAAGGCTTCAGCTTGCTGGGAGTCACCACCCAAAGAAAGAATCGGCTTTCCCGGCGCCGATTGGACAATGGGTGAGAACTCGTCGGTTGAGGTCAGGCGCGTGACTTGACCGGCGCAAAAGCAATAGAGCCCCAGATCAGTGGGTGAACCAAGGGGTGTTGCGGCAAAGATGATGTTTCCCTGAGCGGAGGTGGTTTGACCCTCGATCTGGCCCAGGGGTTTGACTTCCGGGGCGCCAGCGACATGCTTGGCCATCACCGGCTGGGAAGGGTCGCCCGCCAAGAGCGCCGTTTGCACGTTCTCGCCCTCCATAACGACCAGGACCATTTGGACCGGCGCCTGGCCGGCACTCGGACCAAGAATCTGAACGGTGTCTGCCGGATTGGGTGGAGGCTTGAGCTCCTGAAAGCTGCGAATGGCCACGGCGCGGAAGAACTGCTCGAGGGCGACATCGGGGAGAGTGCCGCGCCGAGCCAGGGCCGCCTCATCGTGGCTGAAGAAAATCGGCTCGAACAAGTCTTTAGGTGTTAGGGAGACACCTGCCGGAAACTCCAAGCTTCGAAGCTCGCGCGGCGTCCATAGGAACAAGCCCGTACCAGGATTTTTGCCGCCCCAGCGCGCGCCAAACAAGATGTTTCCTTGCGAGTTGATTAAAGGCGCTGAGAATTCGAGGAAGGCGGCGTCCGGAATTCCCGGAAGGCTGTCGGCGCTTGTCACCAGCGCCCTGGCGCCTGTTCCGTCCACGCGGATGATGGCGCTGCTGGGATTTCCCTCCGTGTCCTTCAAGCCGGCCGCAAAGCAAATCGCCCCCGCGTCATTGAGGCTGGGCGCGCTGAACGAATCGTAGGAGGTCTTGAGGATCGGCGCCCGCAGACCCTGGAAGGCCACCACGGAAAAACTCACGCCGCTGGACCTGACGACAGCCCGCAGCTCATTCCGTGCACCCCGCAGGGATGAAAGGAAGACGATCTCCCGGTTGTCATTCATGGCCAGGTTGGAAAATGGCCCGAAGGAAAATCCCGCGTGCCCCGGCACACCCGACCCGGCAGCGAGGAGCAGGCGCGTGTTCGATTGGGCAGACAACCACGGAGATACGGTGAGCAGAAGACTCAGGACGGCAACAGAGAAGACCAGACTCCGTTCCACTCGGCTCATGAGGTCGCACCCGCGCGGCAAGCTGCCTGGTCCTTCCCCCCAGCGCCACAGTCCCGCAAAACGCCGATTTGCCTGCCGCGGCCGCTGGGGTTCGAAGCCCATTTAGAAAGCACCAAGTCCCCGGATGAAGGACTCATCGCTCAAATACCAGGAAGTATTGGTAAGGCAGGAAATCGAACTCCCTGGCAAGGTGAAAACCTGCGGCTCCAAATTCCTCGAGCACGTCCTGTCTGGCAATTTTCATCTCGAAGGTAGGCCCAACCGGCAGCCGACGTTTTTGAAAGTCGATGTTCACGATCCTGCCTCCGGGGCGCAGTGCATTCGCAAGCAAGGGGTAATACTTGGCCCGGTCAGTGATATGGTGGAGGGTCGCACAAATAAAGATCAGGTCCACGGACGCGGGCGCCAACTCCGGATCGTGAGCGTGAGCGAGAATAGTTTGGATATTGTGAAGGTTCTCTTGCCTGGCGCGCTGCTCAATGTACGCCAGCATTTCCTGGTCGATGTCGACGGCGTAGACTTTCCCGGCTGGTCCTACCTTGCGGGCAAACGGCACGGTGAAATATCCGGAACCTGCGCCGATATCCGCGATGTTTTCTCCGGATTTGAGATTCAGCACTCGAACGACTTCCTCAGGCTTCTGCCATGCCGCGCGGCTGGGCTCCTCGAGATGCTGGATATATAAGTTCGTGGTTGCCGGCGGATTGTGTTTCTGGCACCCGAGTGGCGCTGTCCAAACAAGCCACCCCGCCAGCATCGACATCAGCAGAACCAAGGACCTTGTCTTCCCCATAAACTCTCCCGGCATGAATACCATCACAGCACAAGGGCCGGCTCGCCCATGTCCAGACAGGTCGGCCCGGAGACGCGCTTTCCCTGCGCCAGGACGGAATAAACTACCACCTCTGGAGAATGGAATGGGAACCCCTCGCGCGCGGCGATCTTAGGATTCAGTCGGATTGATGGATCGCCTTTTCCCTCTGGGCCTCTTTGCTGCATCCGAAGGAGCATCCTGTGCAAGCGGGTCTGCTTCATTCACCTTGGCCATTGCCGCCGCGTCGTCAGGCGCAATAACGAAGAATTGCGAGAGCTTAACGTCGTCCAGGATTTTCTGTACGTGCACATTAAGATTCGCCAAAACCATTCGCGTGCCGGCATTTTGAGCTGTCACACGAGCCCCCGCAAGAAAACCCAAACCCGTGGAATCAATGTAAGGGACATCGGAAAAATCGATGATGAGTTTTCTCGTCCCCGCGTCGATAAAGTCCTTAATCTTTTGTCTCAGGAAGGGCCCATCACTGCCCGCCAGGAATTTTCCGTTCAAGCTCACAATGACAATATCGTCCGCGAAACGCGCCGTAATTCTCACGATTACACCTCGCTGAGAAGCCGCTCAAAAGTCCGCACGCTCCTATGGGTCCCGCCGATTCTCTTTTTCCGGTAAGGCTCTTCGAGAATTCGCGTTCCAGAATAAACAGGCGAAACTAGAAAGGCTATGCTACGGGAGGGGGAGAAGGGTTGTCAAGCAAAGCTTGGGAGATAAGCTGTCAACACTCTTGCGGTAGCTATGGCTTCTTCGCCACTAGTCGGACCACGTCCGTGTCACGGCGATCGTAGAAGTCCGACTTCGCTCTGACGATCTCGTAAGAAACGATCTGGAGAGGGTCAAACATCTTCAGCATGCCATTGCGGCCAACATAATCTGCCCCGCATTCCATGACGACAATGCCACCGCGCTTTAATGAATCGACAACTTTCTGTACAGGCACCATCGGCATGCTCCAACTGAACAGGACGAGGTCAAACCGTTCTTTGCCGAAATCGTATTCACTGTCGAGAACGGCTGCTGTGTGCAGGGTCAGCCCAAGCTCTTTCGCTCGCTTTTGAGCGAGCGCGACTCCGGCATCAGCACGATCGAACCCCCACACCTGCCAGCCAAGCTTCGCTAGATAGATGGCGTTTCGGCCCTCCCCCATTGCATAGTCGAGCGCGACCCCCGGAGGCCGTCCTTTCACCACCTGCATTAGGAAGCTGTTTGGAGCCTTGTTGAAGTTCGACTTGCTATTGGCGTAGAAGCGGTTCCAGTAGTCGGTTTCCAGCAGGTCCCGCTCTGTTCGAATCAGCCTCGTCCGGCGCGCGAGCTCGCTGTCCGCGACCCCTTCGCTCTTCAGCTTCGCGGCGTACCGCTCCAAGATCTCTTCATTCGTCACCGACGCATTCTCGGCGTGCAGTTTCGGGGCAAAGCCGTTTCGAAAGTCGCGGTAGAAGTCGTACTCGGGTTTCTGACCGAAAGCAAATACTGAACAAAAGAGCGCCGCGACCACGAGACAGTTGGAATGCACACGACGAACGTGAGGCATGATTTCCTCCGAAGCAGAAATCCAGTCCTATGTGGATTGACATGGGCCCCCGCTTACGCGGGGGGTGACAACACCGGGGATTTTCATCTCCTTGGGTAGGCCGCAGTCCCATGGGCACTGGGAATGGTCCGTCAGCTCACGGATTCACAAGGGCCTTTCAGCATCCTGCTAACCTCTAGCAGAACCCGCTTTCAAGCTTCGCACAAACTTACCCAGATCGCGGAGGTTCATGACCAGATGTTTGAACCGCCGCAGGGGCAGTGCGTTGGCGCCGTCCGAGAGGGCCAGCTCGGGGCGGTTATGGACTTCCATGAAAAGGCCATCTACTCCCGCCGCCACTCCCGCTCGTGCCAGGGTGCTGATGAATTGCGGTTGCCCACCGCTCTCGTGGCCTTCGCCACCCGGCAATTGCAAGGCATGGGTTACGTCCAGGATGACCGGGAATCCGAAACCCTTCATGACGGCAACCCCCCGAATGTCCACAACCAGGTTGTTATAACCGAACGTGCTCCCTCGCTCGGTCACCAGGATCCGGTGGTTCTTCGTCCTCTCGACCTTTTCAATGGCATGGCGAACATCCCAAGGCGAGAGGAATTGCCCCTTTTTGATATTCACTACGGCGCCAGACCGCCCCGCTTCGAGAAGCAGATCAGTCTGACGACAAAGGAACGCCGGAATTTGGATGACATCGCAGACCTCTGCCGCCCGGTTAACCTGCGTTGCTTCGTGTACGTCAGTCAGAACGGGTATGCTGAACTCCCTCCTGACGCGCGCCAGGATCTGAAGCCCACGCTCCAACCCCGGGCCGCGATAGGAATCCAGCGAGGTGCGGTTGGCCTTGTCGAAGGAAGCCTTGAAGATGTAGGGAATCCGGAGGTCCTGCGTAATGGTGGCCAGCCGCTCGGCCATCATCAACGCATGTCGCTCGTTCTCGATGACGCAGGGCCCGGCAATCACAAAGAGTGGGTGGCCAGTTCCAAGCCTCAGCCTCCCAACAGAAACCACGTGACCCATTGTTCCCTCACTCCTGAGCTAAGACTTCGCCATGCGCAACCGCTTCGGAGGCGGTCACCTTAGCCACTTCCTCCACAAAGGAGCTTGCGAATGTGGCCAACCTCGTTCGGCGATATTGATAGGCCGCGCCGATGAATGCTTTGAATAGCGGGTGAGGCTCGAGGGGACGCGACTTGAATTCGGGATGAAACTGGCAACCCAGGAACCACGGGTGGTCGCGGATTTCAACGATTTCCACGTAGGTGCCGTCCGGGGTCACACCCGCCAGGTCCAACCCCTGGGCTACAAGGATTCCCTCATAATCGCGGTTGAATTCGTAGCGATGGCGGTGGCGCTCGGAAATCTCGAGCTGACCGTAGGCCTGATGAGCAAAAGAACCGGGCTTAAGCCGGGCGGCCCAGGCTCCCAAGCGCATGGTTCCCCCCAGCTCATCAATTCCCCGCAATTCACGAAGTTTGTAGATGACGCGATGCGGCGTGGAAGGGTCAAACTCCGAACTATCCGCGCCGGGCAAGCCGCAGACATTCCGCGCGTATTCTATTACCGCGCACTGCATGCCGAGGCATATGCCGAAATACGGCACCTTGCGTTGGCGAGCGAATTGGATGCCCTTCAACATGCCCAGAATTCCGCGCTTGCCAAAACCTCCCGGGACCAGGATGCCATCCAGCTCTTGCAGTTGGTCTTCCCAGTTCTCACCCTCCAGTCCCTCCGCGTCAACCCACACCTTGTTGAGCTTCAAGCCGTGGGCAATGCTGCCGTGGACCAGGGCTTCGTTCAAGCTCTTGTAAGAGTCCTCATAGCCCACGTACTTTCCCACGATACCGATGGTTACCTCATCCTGCGGATGGCGGATGCGGTCCACAAGGTCAATCCACGGCTGGAGGTTGCGCTCGCCGGTCTTCAGGTTCAAGCAGCGCAGAATTTGGGAATCCAACCCCTCGCCCCCAAGAATCAACGGCACTTCGTAGATGTCGTCCACGTCCTTCGCGGTGATGACGGCATCTTCCGGGACGCTACAGAAGAGGGCGATCTTGGCTTTAATCTCGGCAGAAAGAAAGCGGTCCGTCCGGCAAAGGAGGATGTCCGGCTGAATGCCGATCTCGCGCAATTCCTTTACAGAATGTTGTGTGGGCTTGGTCTTTTGTTCGCGTGAAGTTTGTATAAAGGGCACGAGCGTCAAATGCACGAAGACCACATTTTCCCGGCCTAGTTCCTGCCGCATCTGCCGAATAGCCTCGAGGAACGGGAGTGATTCAATGTCTCCCACGGTGCCGCCGACTTCCACGATCGCCACGTCGACGTCATTCGCGACCCTCTTGATGGCAGCTTTGATTTCGTTGGTAACGTGGGGAATGACTTGAACCGTTTTCCCCAGGTAATCGCCACGCCGTTCCTTCGTGATGATGATCTCGTAGATCCGTCCCGCCGTGCAGTTGTTGTCGCGTCGCATCCTGACATGGCTGAAACGCTCATAGTGACCAAGATCAAGGTCGGTTTCGGCGCCGTCATCCGTGACGAAGACTTCGCCATGTTGAAACGGGCTCAACGTTCCAGGATCAACATTCAAGTAAGGGTCCAATTTCAGGAACGAGACCTTAAGTCCCCGCCCCTCGAGCAAACACCCAATCGAGGCTGCGGCAAGACCTTTACCTAGCGAACTGACTACACCGCCGGTGACAAAGATGTATTTGGCGCCCATAGGCCTCCTTGAGATTGTCGAACGGGTTGGCGGTTCTCCACCAAACGGTTGATATGCTGCGCCCTTAATGCCCTTCACTACACGGGGCTCCCCCATCAAGTCCTTTGTACCGAAGTGAATGTTCGCCGGAAGGAATCGGTACGGTCAATTATCCAGTCACCCTCACCGTTTGTCAACGACAAATTCCCACGAAAAATTCTCCCATTACAACCGTGATGACCCGTTCTGTGACAGGCGCCGTTGAAACTCCCGCATCTTACGTTCCGCCTCCTGCATCTAAGAACCAGAAACAAGAACTGTGCTAGAATATTGACGTCGATGAACCAGGTTGAGTCGCAAGGCTAGGCTGGGGAGGGGCGCCCACTTGTCTGCGGCGGGCCGCGAGAATGACAGCACTTTCAATGCGCCGGGTTTCCCGACTCTGGGTTCTGAGTCTCGCCGCATGGAGCATTTTGGGAGTTGCAGCTACCCCCAGGGCGGCAGATGAGCATAGCGCACAGCAACCCCCCGGCGCGGCCGAATCTTCGCGGATCACCGTCCGCAAACCAGATATCCATGTTGCACCCTTTCAGGTGGACGTCAACATGGTGGTGGTCAATGTGACGGTCACTGATCCGTTCGACCGGATTGTAACAGGCCTCGAGCAGACCAACTTTCAGGTGTTTGATGAAAAAGTCGAACAGAAGATCGAAGCGTTTTCCACCGAAGATGCGCCCATCTCGGTCGGCCTGGTTTTTGACAGCAGCGGCTCCATGAGCGACAAGATCCAGAAATCCAAGGAAGCAGCCCTACAGTTTTTCAGGACATCTAATCCCCAGGATGAGTTTATGCTCATCAGCTTCAGTGACCGCCCTAACCTGATCACGGGCTTCACCGCGAAGTTCGAGAACATTCAGGATCGGTTGCTGTTCGTGAAATCGGGGGGAAGAACTGCGTTGCTGGACGCCATATACCTGGGGCTGAGCGAAATGAAGAAAGCTACGACCAATCGGAGAGCCTTGCTGGTGATCTCCGACGGCGGCGACAACCACAGCCGGTACACGGAAAACGACATCAAGCGGGCAGTCAGGGAGTCCGACGTGCAAATTTATGCCGTTGGCATATTCGAGCCGCTCTCCTCCCGCGCGCGTACTCCGGAGGAAGCTGGCGGACCGAGCCTGCTGGCAGACTTGGCGGAGGTCTCCGGAGGCCGGATGTTCAGCGTCGAGGATACGAACGAGCTACCCGACATCGCCGAGAAAATCTCCATTGAACTGAGGAACCAGTACGTCATCGGGTACCGCCCCTCGAACCTGGTCCGCGATGGCCGGTGGAGGCGTGTCAAGGTAAAGCTCAATCCTCCCAAAGGACTGCCTCCGCTCCAGATATATTCACGCACTGGATACTATGCTCCTACACAATAGCATGAGTTTAAGGACCCGAAAGACCATTTGCAGCTTCGCCCTACTTTGCGTGGCCTTCACTATCTCGAGCTACCTTCCCGCGCAGACATCCGAACCTGCCAATCCTCGCACACCCTCGGCGGAGAAGAAGGGGCGGGAATATACCATTAATGTTGACGTAAACCTTGTGGTCCTGCACGCCACCGTGCTCGACAAGAAAGGTCACATCGCAAACGACCTCAAGCCCGAAGACTTCCAGGTTTACGAAGACGGCGCGATTCAAAAGCTTTCAGTATTCAGCCACGCCGACATCCCTGTGACTATGGGCATTGTGATCGACGACAGCGGCAGCATGCGCGAGAAGCGGGAGGCGGTGAATGCAGCGGCCCTGACTTTTGTCAAAACCTCCAATCCCCAGGACCAGGTTTTCGTGGTCAATTTCAATGATGTGTATTACCTCGACACCCCAGGGGACTTTGCCAGCAATATCGAGGACCTGAAAAGCGCTCTGGATAAGATTGATTCAAGGGGCGGGACAGCGCTTTACGATGCCGTTATGGCTTCGCTTGACCATGTGAAACTCGGCAACCGCGATAAGAAGGTCTTGCTGGTCATTACCGACGGAGAAGACAACGCCAGCCGTTACACTTTCGAGGAGCTTCTTCGCGCGGCACAGAAATCCAGCGCCGTCATCTACACGATTGGCCTGCTGGGTTCGGAAGAACCCGGAGGGTTGTTCAAAATACACGGCGCAAGCGCTCATCGGGCTGGCAAGATCCTCGAGAAGATCGCGGAAGCGACCGGCGGACAGGCCTTCCTCCCAAGATCTCTCGATGAGGTTGAGGGCACTTGCGAGCAGGTTGCTCACGATATTCGGAACCAATACACTCTTGCCTACTATCCCAGCAATACAAGAAAAGACGGAACCTTCCGCGCCGTCCGCATCGATGCCTTTGCGCCTGGCACTCACACGAAACTTCCGGTCCGCACCCGTCCCGGTTACTATGCCCCAAAGGCAAACGCCCCTGCTGGTGTCGCCTCCGGCCAGTAACAACGCTTAGCCTGCGCCGCGGAAGGATGCAACCGCGCACAACTCTCGCGTTCTCGGCGCTTCTCTGCGCCTGGGCTGGCACGGCGCCGATGGCGCCTTCTAACGCGCCGCCCTGACGGACTACTTCACTTTGAAACTAGCTCTCAGCTTCATGTCGCCCCACTGAATGGCGATGCCCCACGCGGCGCCTTCCTTGGTGAGGCTAATTGTAACCATCTCCGCAGAGTTGGAAGCCTTGGTCTCCTCCAGGGGTACAGAAGCCAGGTCTTGTGAAGCATCGTGCTGTGTCCCCCACTGACCGTGCTGCTTGTTAAACACTAGCTTCCAGGAATTGTCCGCCTGCCGCCCCGCCCAAAGGCTGTACTGGCCGTTCGGGACTGTCACATCCCCAAATTGCAGATCAGCCGTAGTCGAAAAAGTGGTGGATTTATCGGCGCCGAGCCGCCAGAAATCCCCCGGTTTCAACTGCTCGAGCAACTCGGCCACCGAGCGGCCCTTCAACGAAGGGCGTCCGTATTCTACTGAGATCGTTTTGCTCCCCACGCTTATCTTCGCCATTTCACGAGGATTACGTTGGCCGAGCCCGTTCTCTGCCACTACGCCAATAACCGCCATCGCCAGAACCGCAATGAGAAATCGTTTCATTGTTTCCCTCCTTGTTTTAGAACGCCGGGGCGCAATTATACAGCGGGAAGCCCTGCGTCGCCAAATTCCTTCCGCACCCGGGTAGCGCAGACTCTCGTGTTTCAGAGAGTCTGCGGCTCGTACGTATGGAATCGGGCGTATTATTCTGCTTCATGTCCCGCTTGCGCCGCCTGGTATTATCCGACCGATTCTTCTTCATCACCTGCCGGCTGCCGCCCCACCGGGGCAGGCTTGAGGAACCCGAATTCGAGTGCTTGGCCCGCGTGGCACGGGAACGACGAGAGAAACATCACTTTCTGCTTACGGCCTGGGTCTTCTTGCCCGATCACTGGCACGCGATTTTATTCCCGCGCTTTCCGCTCAGCATCTCGCGTGTAATGGAATCGATCAAGGTCGGCTCGACTCTTCGCATCAATGCCGGCAGAAAAGAGTCGGGCCTTCTCTGGCAACCCCGATTTTTGGACCGGGCTCTCCGGAGCGTTAAGGAATATTACGAGTAAGGTGGAATACATTCACCTCAACCCCGTGAGAGCGGGCCTCGTCAAGCGGGCAGAGGACTGGCCGTGGTCGAGTGTGCAGGATTACACTGGGAGTCTGAGCGCGGCGGTCAGCGCGAATCGCATTCTGGCCGTTGATCGTATACTGCTGCCGGCGGATGAACGAACGCACATTTGAAGGAAAAGCTGCGCCAGCCCGCGTCACTCCTGCAATGGAAGCGGGGATCACCGATCACGTCTGGACAATTGAAGAAATGCTTGGTAAGGTGAGCTAGAAATGGCTAAGCTAAATTTACTCCTGAGAGTTGATTTTGCAAATAGGGGGAATATCTATGTCGGATTCTGAATGGGTTAAAAACGCGGCGAGAGAATTCCAAGCTTTGCTTTCCGATAGATCGCAAAAGGATGCCGTAGTTCTAGAAGATGAGAGAATCAGGAAAGAGTTCATAGACAAACTTTGGTCCGACATAGTCATCGCCTTCAATGAAAAGCACATCTCCCTTAATCACGAGATGAAGCGACAGGTGTTGACGATAGTACAGGAGCCAGGGAGCAGAAGCTTTACACTGCTCAGAAATGAGCCCACAACCGAAAGAATCAATGTCAAATGCGAAGGATACTCTATATTGATCAAAGGCGGTAAAGACGACTGGTTCGACGTTCGGCTTGATGTCGAGATTGATCGACAATCTGGAACTGCCTACCTTGCTGACAGGTCCAGTGCGGGCGAGAAGCGCACTCCTGAAAAGATTGCTGAGTCTGCGATAAAGCACCTTGTGTCCTTCCGTTGACGGCAATCCGCTTGCCAAACCTTCTCGTATAAAATTCAAACTGCACCGTGAGCTTTCGGCAAGTCTGCTCGGTAAGCCTGTGGCGGCGTCCCAGGGCATATTCGGATCAGGCCAAGGTGCAGCTTTCGACGCAGATGCCCCCAGATCTGAGATTTATGCGTCAGTTTTCAGGGTTACCGGGTTAATCTGAATCTCGGTTTTGGGGTTCGGAGGTCAGGCGCGTTACAATTGGAGTTCGGACCGCGCCGGTGGTCCTGTCGAGATGAGTGCGACATCCCTTAGTCTGCTGATAATACTTGCTGCTGCCCCAGCGAATGCTCATGTCGACACTCAGGGCTGGATTTTGTATCGCAACACCGCAACTGGCATTTCCTTCCGACATCCACCGTCATTGCGAGTTCATGAACGTGATCCTCAAGAATTCCACTTGCCAGATGCCGAGTTAATAGTGGACTTGGTCGGGGACACGAAGGCAAATCCTGGAACAGTCGTGCTGCGCTTCATAGTGAATCGTGGTGAGGCAACTCCGCGGACCGTTTCGCAGAGATCAAAGTTTCTTCGCGCAACCTCGAAGTCTCTTAGTTATATGCCCCTTGACGGGCACCAGGCTCTCGTATGTATTGACTGCGGGCGGGCTGCATGCCATTGGAGCGTTGAGGTCCTTCAGCCTCGCGAATGCACAATTCTGACCCTCTTAAACGATCCCGTGGAAGATGAGGTCCCTCCCCCTCACGACGGCATTTTTCCCCTACTGTCGATCATACAGACGCTTCATTTCGAATTACCGAAGAAATGAGAGTGGGCCTTCAGCAGGGCTGCGTAGGTCATGTGCTTTCGGCAATCCTGTGCAACTGAGAGCGGGTAGCGGGTAGCGCAGAGTCTCGTTTTTCAGAGACTCTGCGGCTTGTGCGTGTGCAATGGGGCGTATAATCCTGCTTCATGTCCCGCTTGCGCCGCCTGGTATTATCCGACCGATTCTTCTTCATCACCTGCCGGCTGCCGCCCCACCGGGGCAGGCTTGAGGAACCCGAATTCGAGTGCTTGGCCCGCGTGGTACGGGAACGACGAGAGAAACATCACTTTCTGCTTACGGCCTGGGTCTTCTTGCCCGATCACTGGCACGCGATTTTATTCCCCCGCTTTCCGCTCAGCATCTCGCGGGTAATGGAATCGATCAAGGTCGGCTCGACTCTTCGCATCAATGCCGGCAGAAAAGAGTCGGGCCTTCTCTGGCAACCCCGATTTTTGGACCGGGCTCTCCGGAGCGTTAAGGAATATTATGAGAAGGTGGAATACATTCACCTCAACCCCGTGAGAGCGGGCCTCGTCAAGCGGGCAGAGGACTGGCCCTGGTCGAGTGTGCACGATTACTCTGGGAGTCTGAGCGCGGCGGTCAGCGCGAATCGCATTCTGGCCGTTGATCGTATACTGCTGCCGGCGGATGAACGAACGCACATTTGAAGGAAAAGCCGCAGAGTCTCTGGAATACGAGACTCTGCGCTACCCGCTGCTGGACGATCTTGTCCTCCAGCGCCGCGATCCCCAACGGTCGTTGCCTCCCGTCGGCTTTCGGTATCCAGACTCTTCGCGACGGCTGCGCTCGATAGGCCCCGCGATGAATACGCCCATGAAGGTTCCTCAACCGCCCCTCCAGGCCTTCTCCATACTCTTCCCAAGTCACGCCGTCCACTCCGGGAGCGGCCTGTCTTTTCAGACAGAAGTAGCTTTCCCGCAGCAACTCGACCGTCACATGGTGAAGCAGGGCTGTGAACCTCAGCTTCCCGTTTTTCCGTGCTGTCTCGCGCACACGCTCCAGCCCACTTGGCCCACTCTCCCGGCGCGGTGTCCGGCGCGGGTTAGACTGGGGCGTGTTCTCCTTGGTCAACGGCCTTCCCTCCGCAACCTCCGCTGGCGGCTCCCCGCCCCTGTTCGGCTGCTTCGTCGGTACTATGCCGCTGTACGACTCCCCCTGGCCGTGCATGAGAGACTTGCCGTTCATCACGTTCTCCCTCCGGCCCGCCGCATCTTTCCCACGGGCAGCCATGGGGTCTCCCGGTTCTCGCGCCTGGAGTTTCTCCGCATGCCTGGGGTCTTCGACTCCGCCGGGCCGAGCGCGGGCTCGCGCTGGCGTCCGCCCTCGTGT
>Ga0208188_1000135_pt1 | contig 63022 bp, 56 predicted proteins | sample June2015DPH_8_50_FD_184698 | JGI IMG/M metagenome (GOLD analysis project Ga0208188, IMG submission 184698) | Peatland microbial communities from SPRUCE experiment site at the Marcell Experimental Forest, Minnesota, USA - June2015DPH_8_40... | ecosystem: Environmental > Terrestrial > Soil >...
CCTCTTTTGACCTGACACCCGATTTATCCCTCGAACCCGGCATTTCAGGCCTGGCAAATCCAAATACCCTGGATCGCGGCGGCGTGCTTGCCCTACCCAATAACACTCCTGTCACGCTTCCTGAATTTCCCGGCAGCACGCTCGCCCTGCGCGAGCGCAGCCTGGAGGGAGTGGACCTCACTCTGAGCTGGAAACCGCTGAGAAACAATCAGTTCAATAGTATCATCTGGGGCACGGAACTGCTCCACAGCGGCAACCGCTATGACGTAATGCCAACACCGGGCGGCGCCTTGTTCAGCCCCTTCAGCCGAGACGTTGATTCCTATGGCATGTACTCGTATATCGTTTACAAGTGGAGCCGGGAGTGGTCGGCAGGGTTCCTGTTCGACGGGTTGGAGGACGCGGCGAACAACGCAAACCGTACTTTCGCATACTCACCGTTTATCACGTGGACCATAAGCCACTGGAATCAACTGCGCCTTCAATACACGCACACCGACCATAACACCGAATCCGGCCTCCGTCCCGATGATGCCGTTTATCTGCAGTGGGACTGGATTATCGGCTCACATTCTCATGGGTGGCAGCAACGCTAGTCCCGAGGGAAAGGAATTTAACATGAAACTCAAACTGATATATTTATTATCGATAGTCACAATCGCAGGAGTGTTGTTATGTGGGGAACCGATACCGGCTCATGCGGCCAAAATCAAGGTCGTCACGACTTTGACCGACCTGGCCGACTTAACGCGGGAGGTAGGCGGGGACCTGGTTGAGGTTCACAGCCTTGCCACGGGTGTTGAAGATACGCACGGGGTCCCGATGAAACCGAGCTTCGTACCCATTATGAACAGGGCGGACCTGCTTGTCCTGGTGGGGTTTGACTGTGAACACGCCTTTCTGCCCGCGCTGCTGGAAGCCAGCAAGAACCCTCGCATCCAGTTGGGCAAGTCCGGGTACGTAGATGCCTCTAAGGGCATCGTGCCCAAAGATGTACCCAAATCGACCGATCATTACCAGGGCGATGTTCATCCCTACGGCAATCCGCACTATATGCTCGACCCGGTGTTGGCAGAGAAGGCGATCGGGAACATTTACAACGCACTGGTGGAGTTCGCTCCGCAGCATCAAGCGGAATTCACGCGCAATCGCGATGCGTATCTGGCCAAACTCGACGCCAAGATTGCAGAATGGAAAAAGGAGGTCCTACCGCTCAAGGGCGTAAAGTTCGTGTCCTATCACGAGCATTGGACATATTTCGCGGAGCGGTTCGGCCTGGTTTACTTCGGCACCATTGAACTTAAACCTGGCATCGATCCGACTGCCAGACACATCGAGGACTTGATCGCCTCCATGAAGGCCGAGCATGTTTCGATCGTCCTTCGCGAACCCCAGTTTCCCGAAAAGGTGCCCAGGCAGATTGCAGAACAGACCGGGGCGGCCCTGGTAACGCTGCCCATAATGCCCGGCGGCATACCGAACACGGAAACCTACATCAAGATGGAGGACGAGATCATTCGTGGATTGCTGGCTGCCGAACAGGGGCGGAAGACCGCGAATGCGATGCAATGACACCTGCAAGAAGATGCATCCCGCCCGTGCTTTATCCGGGCGGGTGCTTTTGGACTGAGATATGAATGATGCGCTCATAACCCTCGATAACCTGAGCATTGGCTATAACGGCCAGCCTGTTCTGTCCGGGATTTCGCTTTCGATTGCCCGCGACAGTTTCACTGCAATCCTCGGCGCGAACGGTTCCGGCAAATCGACCCTGCTAAAGACTCTGCTTGGACTGCTCTCTCCACTGGCAGGAAGGATCGACTCTACTAAATCATCGACTGGTGCACCGCTCCTGTTTGGTTACGTGCCTCAGGCCGGTCAGTTCGATCCGATTTACCTGCTGGCGGGGTTTGAGGTTGCTCTTATGGGCACCTATGGACGCGTGCGCCCAGGGCGCTTTGTCCCGTCTGCCGAACGCGCCTTCACGCGCGAATGCCTCCGCGCGGCAGGCGCTGAAGAGTTCGCCCACACGCGGTTTTCAGAACTCTCCGGTGGTCAGAAACAACGCGTGCTTATCGCGCGCGCACTGGCTACGCGCCCGGACGTCCTGATGCTCGACGAACCCACTGCGGGCGTGGACGCCGAGGCAACACATTCGATGCTGGAATTTATTTCCAGGACCCGCATGGAAAGGCAAATCACGGTGCTGCTCGTTACTCACGATTTTGCAGCGATTCGCCATCATGCCCGGCAAATTCTCTGGCTCCATCAGGGCAAAGTGCTCCAGGGCACTCCGGATGAACTGCTTTCTTCCGAACGAATGGCTGAGATTTTTGAAATAGGAATAAGCTGATGATGACATCGTTAAGTCATATTCTCTCGCCCGATTTTCTCCTGCGAAACTCGGTCTATACCAGCGTGCTCGTAGGCTTCTCCTGCCCGCTTATCGGCGTGTTTCTAGTGATGCGCCGGCTGGTGTTCATGGGCGTTGCACTGCCGCAGGTTTCTTCGACCGGGGTTGCTATCGCTCTGTCTGTCCCATTGTGGCTAGGAGTCAAGCTAAGCGGCCACCCTTCTGAAAGCGCGCATATGCTCGCCTTTATCGGCTCGATGACATTTTCGCTGTCTGCGATCCTGGTGCTGGCGTTTATGGAAAGGCGCGGGCGCGGTCAGCCCGAAGGCCGGCTCGGCACTGCATATGTGGTGGCCGCCTCGCTGAGTATACTGGTGCTGTCAAAAAACCCTTACGGCGAGCTCGGCTGGCTTGACATGCTAAAAGGGGAGGTCATCACAATCTCCAATTTCGACCTCGTTCTGACGGCAGCAACCCTTACGCTAGTCCTGGCAACGCTGGGACTCTTTCACAAGGAATTGCTCCTGGTTTCCTTTGACCGGCCAATGGCAATTACACTTCGCAAGAACGTAGTTTTCTGGGACGTGCTGCTTTATTTACTGATCGGCCTGACCGTGTCGATGGCCGTGCTAAGTGTCGGGCCCCTGATCGCATTCGGGTTTTTGCTGATCCCCGCACTGACGGCGCACCTGTTCGCGCGCAATATGCGCCAGTTCACTACGCTGGCCTCATTGTGCGGCGGCGTAGCGGCGTTTCTCGGTTTCTGGATCGCATATCAATACGATTTGCCCGTCGGCCCTGCCGATGTCGTACTCCTCGGAGTGATCTACGCAGCAGGCTGGTTTATCGCCAGGCTTCTTCCCGTAAGCTCAAAATGAAAAGAAGGTGCCAATATGCGAAAAACGCTAAGGTTTTCTCTCATGTTAATAGTATTCATTCTGCCGCTCCTCTCATATATCGGCAAACCTTCCGCCGCCTCAGAGGGAAGGTTCATAGATAACGGAGACGGTACGGTTACGGACACAAATCGAAAACTAATGTGGCAGAAGGGCGATAATGGAAATGAGGTGACATTCGAACAGGCGCAGGAGTACTGCAGGAATCTGCGCCTGGGCGGCCATGCGGATTGGCGTATGCCCAGACCCGACGAACGGGACACCGCAGTGACCGTCGAATTGATGATGCCGTTACATGCCCGCGCGGCCTATGCCCGTTTGGATCTCTATTGGTCATCTGATCCAATGGTCCTGCTACCCTTCAACTATCACCCCTCCCGTGGCGCAGAGGTTTCGAGGGTATATCCTGCAAGGCAGGGCGATAGAGCCTTCGTAAGGGCCATACGTTCATTGACTGTCAGCCCCCATCGAGACGGCGCCTGAGGAGATTTTCGGCCATTGCCTTAACCACTCAAATTGCGTTTGGCGCCGGCATGTTCTCTATTGACGTAAAGCGCCAATTGAGATAGCTTGCCTGTAATCTACGGCTGGTGACAGCACCAGGAAGGCGCGATCCGCACCGGCCCTAGAGCGAGTGGCTGCTTAATAACGTAGAAATTGCCAGGGTTTATACATCGGCTGATCAAATAATCGGCCACGAACGCCTAAAGCCCGTCTGAAGATGGGGAGGATGTTCGTGGCCTTTTTTTTGATGAGGCCGGGGTGGGTGTAGCATGCAATGAATTTCATTCGCACGAGGAGAAAAGGCAGATGCAGGACATGCTTTGCGCTTTTGGCGTTGGCCGGGAGTTTTTATCCGGCTTTGCCGGGTTTGGCATGGGCCGATACTGACGCTTCGCCGGCGGCGCAGGCCTCGTCCTCGGACACAGGCGAGTTTCGAAAGGGGACAGCCCAATTGCCCGAGATAGTGGTGGAGGAACGCAGCGACAGCATGTTGGGCGTTGCTGAGTCCTCGACCCAGGGCACGATAGGAGCGCAGCAGTTGGAGGACCGCCCTGTAAGCCGTCCCGGAGAGGTTCTTGAGGCCATGCCGGGAGTAATCGTCACCCAACATAGCGGTGACGGCAAGGCAAACCAGTATTTTCTTAGAGGCTTCAATCTCGACCATGGCACCGACCTGGCCAGCTTTGTCAACGGCGTTCCAATCAATTTGCCGTCGAACGCTCATGGGGAAGGGTATACGGACCTCAATTTCCTTATCCCCGAGCTGATACAAAAAATAGACTACCAGAAAGGCCCCTACTTCGCGAACGTGGGTGACTTCGGTTCCGCCGGCTCGGAAAACATTCAGTACTTTCAGACTCTTCCTGAAGGCATTGCGAAGCTGGAGGCCGGTAGCTGGAACTACGAGCGAGCCCTGGTGGCCGATTCGACCAAGGTAGGCCAGGGCAATCTCCTGGGCGCTATGGAAGTAGTGCACACCGACGGACCCTGGGTTGTGCCCGAAGATTACCTGAAATTCAACGGACTGCTTACCTACAGCCAGGGAGATGCAAGCCAGGGCTTCAGCGCGTCGGCACTGGCCTATCACGGCACATGGGGTGCGACCAACCAGGTCCCGGAGCTTGCAGTCGCCGAAGGCCTCATTTCGCGGTTTGGTTCAATGAACCCCACCGACGGAGGTTTCACGGACCGCTACACACTGGAGGGCGAGTACCATCAAGCCGACGAACATTCGGCTACCAAGGTCGTAGCGTATGCCTATTACTATAACATGGGCCTCTGGAATGACTTCACCTACTTTCTGAATAATTCCGTCCAAGGCGACCAGTTCGAGCAAAGAGACACCCGGTGGGTGCAGGGAGTTAGAGCAAGCCGGACCTACTTTACCCAATGGTGCAACATGCCGGTGGAAAACACCTTCGGACTCGACGTTCGAAACGACATAATCCACGACGGGCTGTTTAACACCGAGGACCGGGCGGTGCTGTCCATAGTTCGTATAGATGATGTCGTGGAAACGGACGTGGCGCCCTACTTTGAGAACAAAATACAATGGCTTCCAAAGTTTCGCACCGTTATCGGCTTCCGCGAAGATTTCATTAATTTCGCCAACAAGAACGATTACACCCTTGCCACTAACGGCCCCAACCCTGCCGACAGCGGCGACCGGTTCGCGTTCACCCCCGAGCCCAAGCTGAGTTTGATCTTCGGCCCATGGGCAAAAACGGAGTTCTACCTGAACGGGGGCATGGGCTTCCACACCGACGACGCGCGGGGCGTAAACACTACTCAAGATCCGACAACGGGCCTGCCGGTGCAACGGGCACTGCCGATAGCGCAAACGGTTGGTGGGGAGGTTGGCGTACGCACCCTTGCCATCCCGAACCTGCAAAGCACTCTTACGTTCTGGGTGCTGAGGCTGCAATCCGAACTGATCTTCGACGGGGATACAGGTACGACCGTACCCAGTCCTGACCCCGATATACGCAAGGGGGTGGAATGGGCAAACTACTATACGCCGGCCAAGTGGCTGACGATAGACGCAGATTTTGCCGCCTCATCGGCGCATTTCCTGGACAATCCGGTGGGCGGCGATTACGTCCCCGAAGCGGCCAATGTAGTGATTGCCACGGGCATCACCATCCATGATGTAAAAGGTTGGAGCACCAGCCTGCGGCTGCGGTATTTCGGACCTCGCTATCTGACCCAGGACGGTACCGAGCGTTCTCCCAGCACCGCTTTGCTTTACTACAACGTAAGCTACAAGTTCAACAAGACATGGACGATTGAGGGAGATATCTTCAATCTGCTCAACGCGAAAGCCGACGATATAGACTACTATTACCAGTACCGGCTGACGCCAACAGGTCCGGCTGTAAGCGGCGACGTGTTCCACCCGGTCGAGCCGCTAACTTTCCGCCTCGCGTTGACCATGAGGTTTTGATAGACGAAAGCGTTCACAGAAGAGAACGCAGAGAAGGTCAAAACATTTTTGACAGGATTAACAAGATTTACAGGATTTACAGGATTAATAAAGCTCCAGATTAGGGACTTAGGGGTTCAATTCCTCAATTCCTTAACCCAAAGCCATTTCTGTTAATCCTGATAATCCTGTTAATCCTGTCGAAAGGCTTTTCGCCTGCGGTGAACGGTTACACAGGAGGCCGCAATTAACTCGATAGCCCTGGACGTTTCAGACTGTGTGATAGATCTTTCCAGATCTGACGATCCGGAAGACATTGTTTCTGCGCCGTGGAACAACCGGGTCCAGATCTTTTCCGGCAGGAAGACATGGTCGAGTTTGGCATTGGCGCTTTTTCTGCATTCAGCTCTTGCCTGTCTGCTTTGGTACTCACCTAAACCTCAAGTCCAGAGCCATAAATGGATGGAAGTAAAGCTCGTTTCTCTGGCTGGTGACGCAAATACAGCCGGACCGGGATTGGAAGCACCTTTGGGGGTTGCGGCGAAGGAGGGCCAGAAACTGCCAAGCGCACATCTACCCCTGGAACATAAGGACTTGCCGGCGCCACGGAAGAAAAATATCGAGGCCGATATCCCTCCGAAGAAGATTATAAAACCCCGCACTGATTCGGATAAGCACGAAGAAATCAAGCCCACGGCCCAACTCGATCCCGCACAATCCGGCAACCCGGATTTACCATCGCAGGGATTGGGGAAGATCGCCGGAACCGGCGCAACCACTGCGGCTTTTTCCGGCGACGGACCTACCGGAGGGGGCGGCGACGGCTCCCTGGAGAGAACTTTTGGATCTGCTGACGGCCCCAGTTTCCTTCACAAAGTCGTGCCATGTTACCCGGCGTTGGCAAAAAGGCTCGAAAAAGAGGGAACCGTTCTTCTGCGTGTTACCATCGACGAACAAGGCCGTCCACTTGAAATTGTGGTGCTGAAGAAGGCCGGGTTTGGGTTCGATGAGGAAGCGGTTAAGGCCGTTAAGGATTCGAGTTTCGTTCCCGCCAAAAGAGATGGTAAACCCCTTGCCTGCAGAGCCCTTCTTCCGATTCGATTCGTCCTTACACAATCTTAATGTCGGAGGTGATTGCCTGAGAATACTGAAGACGATTCGCCGTTACATTGGGATATGGAGTTGACACCATTTTGAATAAATTGTACAAGAAATGCCACATAGTTTTTTAGCATCAGGTACAGAAAAGTTTAATAGGGAATCCCGTTAAAATCGGGAGCGGTCCCGCCGCTGTAAACGGGGACGAAATCCGGTAAAACCACTGTCTTTTCGAGATGGGAAGGACCGGAGAGTAGAGTGATCCGTGAGCCAGAAGACCTGCCTGATGCCGTTTGGTTAGCCCGTACGCGGAAATATCGGGTAGACCGGCATAAGGATCAAGTAAACAGGGTGCAATCCTTAGAGCGTTTTGCTCTAGGGATTTTTTTTTGGCTGGAGCACCATGAGATTTCCTCTTCTCAACGCGTCACACCACTCCACAACCACTCCGCGAGGCCGTAACTCGCGGAGTGGCCCTTCAACACCATCCGGGCTTCAGCGCAGCACTGCACAGTGCTCGACTTTTAAGAAACCTTTTCAGTGGTTGGAGGCGGTTCAGCTTCCGGGCACACGGTCCACACAATGGAGGTTTTCGATGAAAAAAGGCGTGATTCTGTATATCGCACAAGGAAAAGAAGATGTCCCTCTGCAATCGGCGGCGGACCTGATCCGGACAGCGCGGTCTTTGGGAGTCGCAGCCGTCCGCGTGGCAATCACGGAGGAGGAGGCCGTTCATGGATGGTGGAGCCTGCTCACCAGAGGAATGCAACAGGTCCTGTTCATGACGGCAGATTACAATGGGGTCCTCGACAAGTTCGAATCGCAAGGCGCCCCGGTGCGGCTATGCGGATGATCGCCAGTTTACGGGAGGCAAGTATGAGAAGTAAGCACGGCTCCATCACGGTGATTTTTGTATTCACGTCATTGCTAATGCTGTCGGCGGTTCCGGCGTACGCAATGCACATCTCCGAGGGAATTCTGCCCGCGCAGTGGGCAACACTGTGGTTTGCGGTGTCTGCGCCGTTCCTCTTTCTGGGGCTGCGTGAAGTGCGCTTGCGCGGACAGCAGAATCCGCAGCTAAAACCTATGATCGGATTGGTAGGGGCGGCTGTGTTCATAATATCCTGTATGCCGATTCCCGTCCCTGCGGCGGGTTCGTGTTCGCATCCCTGCGGTACGGGTATTGCCGCCATTTTTATCGGCCCCCTGCTCACGGTTGTCGTGACCAGCGTCGCGCTGGTCTTGCAGGCCCTGTTCCTCGCGCATGGCGGGCTTACCACTCTCGGCGCCAATATTGCCTCAATGGGGGTCGCAGGCGCATTCACAGGGTATGCCGCATTTATTTTGGTCAACCGGCTGACCGGCAGATGGTGGATTGCAGCTTTCCTTTGCGGCCTTCTATCGGATTGGGCCACATACAGTGTCACTTCTCTTCAACTCGCGACCGCTCTGCACGGTACCGCTCCCTTCGGTAAATTTTATCTTACGGTGCTTCTGGCATTCGTACCCACCCAGGTCCCGCTTGGGATTCTCGAGGGGTTCCTGTGTGTAGGCGCTTACAGGTTCATACTGACGCGCAGGCCCGAATTGCTGAAAATTTTCGCGGTTTAGACGGAGGATTTATGAAAAAAATCTGGCTTGCAAGCGGACTCATCATTTTACTGGCCGTTGGCTTGTATATCGGCCTGCGGAACTCCGATTCAAAATGGGCCGGGGTCGATGAAACGGTTGTGGAGAAGTTCGCGATAGAGGCAAACCGCCCCCCACATGAGCCCCTGATCAATATCGAACGCGGGGACCTGCCTCTTTTGCTGTTTCTATTGGCGGGCGCGGCAGGCGGCTTTGCAGCGGGTTATTCTTTTCGGGGTTTGTTTCCGCCAAAGGACAAAGCCAAACGCTTTTCAACCGGCATTTGAGCTTTTACCGGGCATCGATTGAGGGAAGGAAGAGCATATCTTCCGCCGCCCCGCGACTGTGATCGGGACGAAAGCCGCAGAATTGCCACTGTCACGCCCAAGGCGTAACGGGAAGGCGCGGTGAGTAGGATGAACGTAAGCCAGGAGACCTGATCGATGCACATTGACTTTGCTCATATTTCCCGAGGGGGAAGTTGGGGATCTTATGACGAAGAATGCTGCATTTGCGTTGGTTTTCGTTTGTCTCGCGTTTCCCTTCACCTGTGCAGCGGAAGAATCACTCCCTGGACCCATCGAAACTGTTCAGGTCCAACCCGACCGGCAGTCAGAAAGCAAAGCTGAACCCTCTGAAGGCGCCGGTCCGGTCCCGTGGGAAGCCCCCGCCGAGCCGAAGCCTGCCGAGAGTCCTTGCCTGGAATACGGGTGTCCCAAGCTGCTGGGCTTGCAGTTCAACGGTGTTTATCAAAACATGCCAGCCTTTCGCAGCCCATACCAGGGCCAAAACAGCCTTAGTTTTAGAGACGGCGAAGGCCATGACGTCACCCATACTTACGGAGTGTATTTCGGTTTACAACTCGCGCGGAATCTTCAAGTCTATGTTGATGTTGAGATGTTCAAGGGAGACGGGATCAGCAACGGCCTGGGACTTGGCGGGTATGTAAACGGCGACGTCGTAAGAGCGGGGTCCTCGAACCTGCCAAAGATCCCCTATCTGGCGCGTTACTATTTCAGATACTTTGTCCCTCTTTCCTCTGAAACCGAGAATGTTGAACGGTGTATGGACCAACTCCCGGGGGAGCAGCCTGTCAGCAGATGGGAAATAAAAGTCGGGAGGCTGGCTTTAACGGACGATTTCGACCAAAACCGCTATGCGAACAATAACCGCACACAATTCCTTAATTATGATTTCCTGTTCAATACTGCGTGGGACTATGCCGCGGATACCAGGGGCTACAGCGTCGGGTTTGTCACATCCCTGTTCGAGCCGCGATGGAGACTGGCCTTCGGGGTCTTTATGGAACCTAATACGGCCAACGGTGCGGAATTCGATTATTTTGACATGAGCGAACTTGGATACAACCTCGAACTCACGGTGAAGCCCAATGACGCAGGCACGGTAGTCCGCTTGCTCTCCTACTTCAACGAGGGACGGATGGGGAGCTATGAAGAGGCGCTGGCGTTAGGACGCACCACCTACACTGTGCCCGATCTCCTGCTCGTTGAAAAGCCCGGAGGCACCAAGTACGGTTTTGGATTGAATTTCGAACAGCCGCTGGCCGACGATGGGGAAACAGGCATTTTCGGGCGCATCGGCTGGAACGACGGGAATCACGAGACTTGGAGCTATGTGGAATCCGACCGCCATGCGAGCCTCGGCGCGCAGGTGAGCGGAATACACTGGAAGAGGCCTGAGGACCGCGTTGGTATCGCCTATGGGGTCAATGGTCTCTCAGACCCGCACAAGGACTACCTCGAGGCCGGCGGGGCAGGCATTCTGCTGGGAGACGGCGCGCTGAACTATGGTTTGGAGCAGACCATGGAAATATATTACCGCATTCAGATTTGCAGGTGCGTTCAACTCAGTCCGGACTTTCAGTTCATTCAAAACCCAGGCTACAACAGGGACAGGGGGCCTGTCGAGGTATACGGCCTACGGTTGCACCTGAGTTATTGACTCGTATTCCGCTTAGTGAGGAGTCAAGATGATTGTCAGGATAATTGTGACAATCCACTCATCGGGCATCTGAATTACCGCATATGGGACAGCCTTGAAGGCGGAGGGGTTTTTCCAGTCCGCTTGCATCCAGGAGGTCCCGGTTGTTGAGAATATCCCGCGCGGTCCCATCGGCTACAACCTCGCCGCCTCTCAGGACTATCGCCCTGGAACACAGGTCAAGAACCATATCCATATCATGGGTGGCTATGATTTTCGTGTGATCGAACTCGGAGAGCAGGTGTATGAGTTGCCGCCTGGCTTTCGGATCAAGATTGGACGTGGGTTCATCCATGACCAGGATGCTTGGGGACATGGAGAGGACGGTGGCGATTGAAACGGCCCTTTTTTCGCCGGCGGACAGTTTGTAAGGGGGCCTGTCTTTGAGATGGCCCGCCCCGACAAGCGCCAGGGCGCTCAGTGTCCTTTGTTTAACTTCATCGGGCGGCAGGCCAAGGTTCGTTGGACCGAACGCCACATCATCATAGACCCTGGGCAAAAAAAGCTGGTCGTCCGGGTCTTGAAAAACCATCCCTACTGTTTGGCGGATTTGCTTAAGTGTTTTTTTTGTTATCGGCATATCGCCTATCCGGACCGAACCTTCCTGCGGGGTGAGGTATCCATTGAGATGCAAAAGAAGAGTTGATTTTCCGGCCCCGTTTGCTCCGACCAGCGCTACGGATTCGCCGTGAGTTATGCGAAAATTCACACCGTTGAGCGCCGGGGTCCCATCGGGATAAGAAAATTTAAGCCCTTTTACCTCCACTATATGATGGCTCATATCAGCCTTCCCAGTTCCCGGCCAAGCCACGCGGGGAAGTTGTATAAACGAAGCAGTGTAAACAGACCGCTCCACCCTGCCAAAAAGAAAAAGTCCGATAAACGTATTTTTGATGAGGCCGCATGATGGATTTCTCCGTCAAATCCCCTGCACAGCATTGCGAGATGTATCCTCTGCGCCCTGTCCATGGTCCGCAAAAGCAACTGCCCGATCATGCTGCCGTAAACGGTCATCCCCAGTCCTTTATTGCCAAATGAGCGCAGGGCCCTCGCCCGCACCATACGCGAGGCTTCTTCGCCCAACACGAAGATGTATCTGTACACAAAGAGCAGTTGAATTGTGAAAGCTCGAGGGACACCCATCCGTGACAGGGCCGAACAAATCGAATCGAATCCCGTACAGGCAATCAATGCGAGCCCTGCGCCCGCTGTCAGCACGAACTTTGCCGCAATGGATGCAAACGATACGAAACCTCCCGAGACGCTAAAGAGTCCCAGATCGAGGACAGGAGTGCGGTCCAGTATAGGATTGAACAGTGCCACAGAGAGAACGAACGGGGATGCAATCAGTAATTTTTTCATTATATACGCAAACGGGATGTTCCCTATTGTCATAATGGCCACGGGATAGATGACCAGGGGCGCAAGTCCGGCCGGATCGTATTTATTGAACGATATGACAACGGCTATGAAATAGATGGTGGTTAATACCTTTACGCCAGGATCGACCCTGTGGATCGGGGTATCTTTGCTCGAAAGAGCATCCAGGTGGCCTATATCGAAAAATGAAGACTCTATGCTTCCCATTTCATTACATCACTTATTCGGTTTTCTTCTCTGACAGGTCTTTATCCCAAATCCGATAAGGCCGGCAAGGACAAGCGACATTGCCCCTCCCAGAAGCCCTGAAATGGAGGTCCCCGCACTCACCGAGGGCCAGACGTCCTGTTTGCCCTGTGTGCTCTCGCTCTTCGCAGACTCCTCTGTCTCGTCTTTCCTGAAATTATAATCGGGAAAGACGGCTGTTTTTTTCTGCACTCCGGACAACAGAGCATGTATCCCGCTCTCTGAGCTTTGCAATACCTTGTTCACTGAGCTCCGGGCAATCGACCATTCAAGGCCGTCGGGATTTGTAGAAGCAAACCATGAGAGAAAACCGCCCGTTAAGGCGGCAATAATGAGCAGTGTAATCAATACGGGTTTGATCGATATTTGTTTGCCGATCGAGGGTTCGGCCGCCGTTTGGAGAACTCCGGGGCGGTTCCTGGTTACAAAACTGACAACAGAGGCCGTAACGAAGCCCTCAACAATGCCGATCGCCAAGTGTATTGGAAGCATCAGCAATACAAAAGTCTTGAAAGACAGATCGGAAATATTTGAACAAAAAGTCTCCGTTACAACCCCCAAAGCCCCCAATTGAAGGGCTATAATTGAGGCCACCATGGCGGCAGCAAGGATTCGTTTCCGCTCCGGGCTGTTTGCCGCAATTCTTTTGTATATCAACGGGAAAACAACGAAACAGGGGAAAAATCCCATGTTGAAGATATTACAGCCGAGGGCGAGCAGGCCCCCGTCCGCAAAGAACAGGGCCTGAATCGTCAGGATCGAGGCCATGGTAAGAAAGGCTGCATAAGGTCCGAGCAAGACGGCCAGAAGCATTGCGCCTCCGAGATGACCGCTTGAGCCTGTTCCGGGAATGGTGAAATTGATCATCTGGGCGGCAAAAACCAAGGCGCCCAAAACCCCCATCAGGGGAATTTTCCGGTCATCGATTTCTTCCTTGAGTTTCCTGGCGCTATAAACCGTCAGTCCTGCGGTCGCAACCAGCATTACGCCGCCGACAGCCGGTGAGATCAGAGCGTCGGCCATGTGCATAATCGTTCTCCTCCAAAGAAGTGATGCCCGTATGAGCGCGATTCATTTTCCGGTTCGCAAAATAAAAAAGGCCAAGCAGCTCTTCACGAGCATTTGGCCATTCTGAGCCGGAATCTGAGTGATGCTTTACCGAAGTTCCCCAAGCTTCATGCCTGGTTTATCCGCAAAATAGCAAGCGGATGCCGGACAGTCAAATCTTTTCTCTCCAGTCTTTAAGGTATCGGAAAGCGCGCCTTGCAGCCTCCTCTGCATTTTGCGAATAGGTATAGAGCTCCACCGTGACGTAACCCGAAAAACCCGTATTCTTGATGGTTTCCAGCACACCCGGAATATCTATGGCCCCATCTCCCGGCATAAGATGGTGATGCCTTCGTGAAGAGTCGATATCCTCGAGGTGGAAATGGGACGCGCAATCCTTTAGCTGCAATACCAGGGCGCACAGGTCTTCACCTGCACAGAAAAAGTGGCCGATGTCGAAGTTCAGGCCGAAAACCGCCGGGTCGAGCCTTGTGTAAACCTCCAGAAACTCGGAGCTGTTTTCGATAAGGAGCCCCGGTTCGGGCTCGATCAGTATCTTTATTCCCTTCCGGCGCGCCCTGCCTTCCACAGCTCTCAGGCCGTCCAGAAAATGGTGAATCCCTTCTTCGCGGCTAATTCCTTCCAGGGGTCCGCCGGGTTCTGTAGAGATGTGCGGCGCGCCAAGCTGTTCAGCCAGGTCGATGCACCTGAGAGTGTATTCGATTCTTCTTGCCCTCTGGGCCGGGTCTGTTTCTATCCAGGAAGGGTGGTAAGTGTCTCCATCGGCGTTGTGCATAAAGGCATTTATGTTCGAGATTTCAATGCGCTTTTCGGCCAGAAGCTTTCTGGTTTGCCTTATGTCCTCACCGGTGAAATAGAGCGGGTAGGCATGAGGAACGTCGGCCATAATTTCAATTCCTTCGTAGCCGATGCCGGCAAGAATTGAAATGGTTTCCGAAAGAGTGCATTGGAGAAATGCGTTTGAGCTGAAAGCAAATTTCATTTCACGATCCGGTTCTAAAATTTATCTCTAAGATAATCGAAGGCTTTTCTTGCCGCCTGCTCTGGGTTTTCCGGAAAGGTATAAAGCTCCACTGTCCCGAACCCTTCATATTCGATGCCCGCCAGCGCCCGGGCAATATCTTCAAAGTCGATGTCCCCCTCTCCGGGAATAAGATGGTAATGCTTTCGGCCTCCGATATCTTCGAGGTGAATATGAAAAATACTTGAAGCAAGACTTTGCGCCACATCAAGCGGCGCCTCCCCGGCAAGATAGCTGTGGCCAAAGTCGAGGTTGGCGCCAAAGTTTTCCGCGCCGACTTCCCGGATCAAAACCACCAACTCTTCGACCCGTTCGACAAGAAGCCCCGGTTCATATTCCATGCCCACCCGGACATGCCTGGCAGCGGCGTATTCGACTATCTCAAGGATCGATTCTTTAAGCAACGCCAACGATTTCTCGGGCTTCACACCGGGGACCATCCTCCCGGAAGTCACGCTCACGTTCTGGCAGCAGAGACAATAGGCCATGTCGATGCACTTTTTGGTGAACTCGACCCGCCACCTTCGAGCGTCCAGGTCCGGGTTGGCAAGCGATGGCTCGAACAGAGGCTCCCAGAACTTCGCCCCGTAATAGCCGACAGCGGTATTGGCGTTTATGTTGGCTGCCTTGATCCGATTTTTTTTAAGCGACGCGGCAACTTCGTCAAGATCGGGTCCCGTTGTCGAGTATGGATAGAGATGCGGGACATCGGCAAGGATTTCCACGCCCGAATACCCGGTTTTGGCAATTATTTCTATTGCTTCGGCGACCGAAAACCTGACGAACGCATTGGTGCTGAAGGAAAGTTTCATATTATGCTTTTTAAAAGCGCGGGCGCGCGGGACGTGCCGGAACTCACCCTCTCAAAGAAGTCGCTGCAAATCTTCGCGAGAAAGCTCACAGTCCTTGAGAATCTTGACCATTAGTCCAGGGCCTATCGTTTCACCCGCGTGCACTGGAATTACTGTGGATCGACCATCTGGATGCCGTATGTAGTGGTGGCTCGCTCTGATCCTAATAACTTCAAATCCGGCTTTAGACAATGCGGCAATCAGGGTCCTGCCTGCTGGAGCCGTAAGCCTCGTCATATGGTCACACTCACTTCCTAGACACCAACGAAGTCGAGTGGTTCCGGGTCCTTGCCCTCCACTTCCAGGCACAGCTCAATAGCCTCTGTTATGCGTGTGACAAGCTCATCGAGAGATTTGGCCTGGGTATGACAGCCCCGCAATGCAGGAACAGAAGCAACGTAATAGCCCTCCTGATCACGTTCTGTGATTACACTAAATCGTTTTGTCATGTCGGGTCACCTCAACTGTAACTTAATACATGTGTGCCGGTTTGCGACACGAAAAGCCACTGGACCAAAGGTCAACAGGAGCTAACCCCTGCCCCCCGGCAGCATGTCTTACCCAGGGGCAAAACACTACACGATGGGGGTAATATGCCGCTTTCGACCACGACATCTATGGTGATTCCGCCCCTCGCATTCCAAATGCCGATCACCCGGATAAACTTTGGCGACATGGCCTCCTTCAGGCGATCGTGGATGTAGACGGTGCAATCTTCGTGAAACGTGCCATAGTTTCGGAAGCTCCCCAAAAACAGCTTGAGTGATTTGCTTTCCACCAGCAGATCAGACGGAACATAATCCACCACTATTGCGGCAAAATCGGGCTGGCCCGTTATGGGACACAGCGTGGTAAACTCGGGGGCGCTCAGGCGAACCACATAGTCGGTGGACGGATGCGCGTTTTGAAATGTCTCCAGGATCGCCTTTTGCGGGGTCCCGGCTATCTTCGCTCTTTTTCCAAGTTGGGTAAGCCTTTTGGTGTCAGGGGCCATTTTCATTCCATTTCAACTGCGAGGCGCCGCGGCCAAGATCTCGACGCTCTCCTTGAGCTGTCCACGACCAGAGACGGGCGGGCGAGTCATGGTGCATATTGCGTTGGGTCAACAATGCCCGCTTCGGCAAAACCTTTTCTGCGCAGGATGCAACTGTCGCACCTCCCGCATGCCCTGTCAACTGAATCGGGATCGTAGCACGAGTGGGTCATCGAGAAGTCGACCCCGAGCAGCACTCCTTTTTTTATGATCTGCGCCTTGGTCATTGTAATCAGAGGCGTATGTATGCGAATGCGCATTCTACCCTCGACGCATTCCTTCAGGGCGAGGTTTGCCATTTTTTCAAAAGATTCAATATATTCCGGCCGGCAATCGGGATATCCCGAATAGTCCATAGCATTTACACCAATAAAAATATCGGCGGCCTTTAGCGTTTCCGCCCATGCAAGGGCCAGTGAAAGGAAAACCGTGTTCCGGGCAGGCACGTAGGTGACCGGAATTCGGCTCTGCATCTCCTCGATCGGAACGTCCTTGGGCACTTCGATTCCGGATGTCAGTGCGGAACCGCCTATCGCATCGAGGGGCAGGTCCAAAATGAGATGGTCCCTTACGCCAAGCGCCTTTACGACCCTTTTAGCCGCTTCAAGCTCTGCCCTGTGGCGCTGCCTGTAATCGAAACTGAGCGCAAAGGCCTCGTAGCCCTCATGTTGGGCAATCGCCAGGCAGGTTGTCGAATCGACCCCTCCGGAAACCAGCACAACCGTTTTTTTCTTTAACTCAGTCAAGGGAAAACCCTTCCAAAACCCCCTTTTTTAAAATAGGATCCGAGGCCGGAATACGGACCCGCGACGCTGTGGAGACATCCCTGATTTTCCGTTCGCAGAACCGGCCCGGTAATTTTGAAATAATCTCATCGGTTTTGGGATTCAACTCCACTATGTGCCTTTTTGCCTGAGGTGTGCGCAATGAGCGAAATATCCATTGTCCTGGTAACCGCCGGAAGCGCAGGGGAAGCTGCGGCCATCGGACGAACCCTGATCGAGGAACGCCTTGCGGCCTGCGCCAATATAGTGCCCGGCATACGGTCAATCTACCGGTGGAAAGGTAAAATTTGCGACGAACAGGAGTTTCTTATAATCATCAAAACCAGGACCTCACTGTTCGAAGCCGTCCAAAAAAGGGTCAAAGAACTGCACAGCTACGAAGTTCCCGAAATAATATCCTTTCCCGTCGCCCGGGGACTGCCACAATACCTTGAATGGGTGCTGGCAGAAACGGCAGGCTGACACCGCCCCACTTCCATGCGGTAAAGGGCTGCAGCAATCTTGGCAGCGGCTGTAGCGTCCAAGCCCTCGAACCAACGCAAAGGGCGAAGCACCTCTTTCGTCTAAATATTCTCAAGCCAGTATTATCGTTCTCAAGGTAACACAACTGTTGCTATTGGCAATTGGTCCTTTACGGTCAACCACTTACTGATCGTCACTTCTTGAGCCGAATCCGCACCGACTCGGCATGCGCCGTAAGCCCTTCGAGTTCTGCGAGCCGGATTATCGAGGGTGCGTCCCGGTCGAAAGCGGCGCGCGAATAGGCAATCACGCTGGTCTTTTTCAAAAAATCATCCACTCCGAGCGCGGAAGCAAACCGGGCGGCGCCGGCGGTCGGAAGGACGTGATTGGGGCCTGCAAAGTAATCTCCGACAGGCTCCGGAGTATAGCCCCCAATAAAGACCGCCCCCGCATTTTCAATCCTGCCAAGCCAGGGAAACGGATCTTCGATGTGCAGTTCGAGGTGTTCGGGCGCTATCCGATTTGCAAGTCCGAAAGCCGCATCCACGCTCTGCACTACGAAAACAGCTCCGTAGCGCTCGATTGAGGCCGCTGCGGTCTCACCTCTTGACAGCGAAGTCAACTGCCTGGACAGGCTGATCGAAATATCCCCGGCGAGGCTTTCTTCGGTGGTTATGCAGATTGCGCTTGCCATGCTGTCATGCTCGGCCTGGCTGAGCAGGTCCGCCGCAATATAGTCCGCCCTTGCGCTCGAGTCCGCCAGAACCAGGATTTCACTGGGACCGGCAATCATATCTATCCCCACCTGGCCCGACAGCAGCTTCTTGGCGAGCGCCACGTATATATTTCCGGGACCGACGATTACATCAACCGGTGGGATCGATTTCGTCCCGTATGCAAGGGCTGCAATGCCCCAGGCGCTGCCCGCCCTGTAAATCCGGTTCACCCCCACCTCCCGCGCAGCGGCCAGAAGATAAGGGTTTATACTGCCGTCCTTCCGGGGGGGAGTAACCATCGCGATGTCCCGCACCCCGGCAAGGCGCGCCGGTATTGTGTTCATTAGAACCGAGGAGATAAGTGGAGTTTCGCCGCCCTGCCCGCCCGGGATATATATCCCCGCAGCCCTGACCGGCCTCACTATCTGCCCAAGGAATGTCCCGTCCGGTTTGGTCATGAAATGAGAGTGCCGAATCTGCTGTTTGTGAAAATCCTCGATATTTCGGATCGCCGTCCGGACGATGCACATAAAATCCGAATCAACCTCGCCGCACGCAGCGGCTATCTCCTCATCGGACACGCACAACCGCCCATCGTCCAAACCGGGAGCGTCAAACCGGCGTGTATAGCGCAGCACTGCGGCATCGCCTTCGGACTTGACCTCCCCGATTATCTTCAGAACTTCCGCTTCCAGCACAGGATCGGCCCCCGGCCTGCGCCCTGCGATTGCTGAAATCTTGAGTTCCGCCTCATCCGACGGATATGCAATGACCTCGATCACCTTTATTGTCCTTCAACGGCTATGACAAAAGCGTCCGGAAATCCATGCGACCTGAATCGCTCCAATTCCGCTTTGGCAACAACCAGGTCCTGATAGGAACCGACCTGCACCCTATACCATAAGACTTCTCTTTCAGGCAGGTTCGTAACTCTGATTGTCTGGTTTTCTCCGGCCATTTTCTCTTTCAGCCTGTAAGCGTTAGCCTGATCGCGAAAGGCCCCGATCTGGACGGCGAATTTACCGTAGCGGAACGAGGGGACCGGGTCCACCTTCCAATATGTGGCATTGCCCACGACTTGCGGGGTCGCATACTGAACCGCCTCTACCCTCACCCTTGCCAGCCCTTTCATACGGCAACCAAGGTCCTCGGCACCTTTGGCGGAAAGATCGATGATCCTTCCGGCCACAAACGGCCCGCGGTCGTTAATCCTCAAAACGGTCGTTTTGCCGTTCCCAAGGTTCGTCACCTTGACGTAAGTTCCCAGGGGAAGCGTCTTGTGGGCCGCCGTATCCGCCCACATATCGTAAGGTTCCCCGCATGCGGTGCGCTTGCTGTGAAACCCGGGGCCATACCAGCTTGCCAGGCCATCTTCCACATAGCCTTCTGCGCTGGAAAGAGGATAGTACCAAATGCCGTTTATCTGATAGGGTTTTTGCGTTCTCAGTCCGGGAGGAGCAACCTGTGCAGGAGGGGCATAATTCTTTGCACATGCGGCCAACAAGAGGGACAAGCTGACAAGAATCCACAGTTTTGGGATCTTTGCGCTATCCACAGGCCCCCCTCTGCAGGATTAGACTAGCTAGTTTCCATCCGGAAAGGGTCCTTTTCCGCCCTGGCGGCGTCAATCTTCGGGCTCGCTTGTGCGGCGTACAAATGTACGCCTCCGCGCAACCCCTCGATTTCCTTGCCAGTACGAAAAATGCCTCCTTTTCGAACAGAAACCTCGCAGGGCGTCGAATTTGTCCCGGAGTTTCCGGATGGACGCCGGCTAATTGTTGCCTAGCTCGCCGTTTTGCTCCATTTTAGCGAGGTCCTCAAAGCGGATATCTATACCAAGTATTCCCGCAATCTCCTCGGTTGCGTCTCTGATCGGCGCGGAAACCGTTATGCAGAGCGCCCCCGTGTAGCGCGAAGAGTAAACGTCGGTTACATACACCTTTCCGTCCTTCATGGGTTCTATAAACCAGGGCCGGTCGGAAAGCTCCTCTCCCACCCTGGCGCCTTCGTACTTCGATTTATCCACTATGTGAGTGATGTTGCGCGTGATCTTGCGCCCCTGTCTGTCAGTTACATAGATGTACTGAATAAACGGATTGAGTTCAAGAAGAGTCTGAAGCAAAGGCTCCTGACGCTCCGGGTCAAGGCTTCTTATCATTTCACTTTCAACGACCTCTTCGACGAGGTGAGCGGCAAGAGCGTAGGCGCGCTGCTTGATCCGGTCGAATTCAGAGATGAAATACTCCGGCAGGTAGCGTCTCGACCACCGCTCCAGTTCATCATTGGATATGGAGGTATTGCGCCCCTTATCGTACTCGCTCATAACGCGCTTGAAGATCTTGAGGACCCCGGGATGCCTTTTATCCAGGCGACGCTCACCATCCAACCGGAGGCGGCGGTTCACCCAATAAGCTATGCCGGCAACACCGGACTTGTCCGTGATGGTGATGCTGATCGGCCTTTTCAACAATTTCTGAGTATCGAAAATATTGTAGATTTCCTCGTTTTTTACCAACCCGTCGGCATGGATGCCGGCCCGGGTTGCATTGAACTCCTCACCTGCAAATGGATAGTTCGAAGGCACTGTATAGCCGAGTTCCGACTGAAAGTAGTCGACGATGTCGGTAATCGCGGTTGTATCTATTCCGTTCATGGCGCCTTTTAGCCCGATATATTCGAAGATGAGGCCCTCAATAGGGGCATTGCCGGTGCGCTCGCCGAACCCCAGCAGGGTCCCGTTTGCTCCGCTGCACCCATAGAGCCAGGCGGTTGTGGCGTTTATCAATACCTTGTGGAAGTCGTTATGGCCGTGCCACTCGAGGAGGCGCCCGGGGACCCCCGCATCGTCTATGAACGCCCTCACAAGCTTGGGGACGCTCCTGGGCAGTGCCGCTCCGGGGTAAGTTACGCCGAAGCCCAGCGTATCGCACAGACGAATCTTTATGTCTATGCCGCTCTGTTCTCTGAGCCGCATCAGTTCAATGGCAAACGGAATACAAAAGCCGAAAATATCCGCACGCGTGACGTCCTCTAAATGACACCTTGGCGCGATACCTTTTTCCAATGCGGCCCGTACAATATTCAGGTATTTTTCAAGGACCTCCCTGCGGTTCATCTTGAGCTTGAGAAAGATATGATAATCGGAGACCGAGGCCAGAATCCCCGTCTCTTTCAAACCAAGTTGGGCCACCAGGTCCAGGTCCTCCTCAACAGCCCGGATCCATCCGGTTATATGCGGATAGTCATAACCCTTGGCAAGACAGGCGTCCAACGCCTGCCGGTCTTTATCGGTGTAGAGGAAAAACTCGGACTGGCGAATGACCCCGTTTGGGCCCGAGAGGCGGTGAAGCAGCTCGAATATCGTCTCGATCTGCTTGACCGAATAGGGGGGCCGCGCCTGCTGGCCGTCACGAAAGGTTGTATCCGTTATGAATATATCGTCGGCCGGATCGATTGGCAGGAGCCTGTGATCGAAGTCAATGCGAGGCACCTCATCGTACGGAAAAATATCGCGTATCAGGTTGGGTCCGTCCAATTCCTGAGCGTTGTGGCGCCGAAGCTCCGGATTTTCATGATCGAGCACGCGTTTTTTGGGGTTCCAGCGAGCCATAACATTACTTTCTTGGGTTGCTTTCAACCTTCAGACACAACTCCAGAAGCTGATTGAGGTCGGCTTCGGAGGGCGCATTGGTCATCAGGCAGGTAGCCTTCTGGGTCTTGGGGAATGCAATCACCTCGCGTATCGAACCGGCCCCGCACAGAAGCATCACAAGCCGGTCAAGTCCAAAGGCGACTCCGCCGTGAGGAGGGGCGCCGAATTGAAGCGCTTCGAGCAAAAACCCGAATTTTTCCTGCGCCTCCTCAGCCGAAATACCGAGTGCTTCAAAAACCCGCCTCTGGACCTCCTGCTGGTGAATACGAATACTGCCGCCGCCAATCTCAATGCCGTTCAGCACAAGGTCGTACGCCCTACTCCTCACCTTTTCGGGGTGTGTTTCGATCAGGCCCATATCGGACTCCGCCGGCGAGGTAAACGGATGATGGACCGAAGTGTACCTTTTCTCTTCGTGGTCCCATTCGAGGAGCGGAAAATCCGTAATCCAGACAAAATTGAATTCAACCGGATCGATCAGTCCCAACTGCTGGCCGAGACGAACACGGAGATTTCCGAGGGAGTCATTTACGACCTTGCGCTGATCGGCGACAAAAAGTATTACGTCTCCGGTTTCTATGCCGAGGTGCTGCTCCAGCGCGCGTTGCACACCTTGGGGCAGGAACTTGGCTATCGGGGACTGCCAGCCCTCAGGCTGGATCTTGATCCAGGCCATGCCCTGCGCTCCAAAGATTTTAACAAAATCGATAAGATCATCCAGTTCTTTTCTTGACAGGTCCTTGCCGCCGGGCACGCGGAGCGCTTTGACAATCCCACCCGCCTCAATCGCCTGGCGGAAAACCCGCAGATCGGATTCGGCAACGATGCCGGTTACTTCGCTCAGCGGAAGGCCAAAGCGCATGTCAGGCCGGTCGGTCCCGTAGCGCTCCATGGCTTCGCCGTACGTCATGCGGGGAAAGGGGAAATTAAGAGAAACACCTTTCAGCTCGCGGAATATCCGATCAATCCAGCCCTCGATCATCTCGAAAATGTCTTCTTCACATATAAAAGACATTTCCAGGTCGAGCTGAGTGAACTCAGGTTGCCTGTCCGCCCTCAGGTCTTCATCACGGAAACACTTGACGATCTGATAGTACCTTTCGAAACCGGCGATCATGAGAATCTGCTTGAAAAGCTGGGGCGACTGGGGAAGGGCGAAGAATTTCCCGGTGTTGACCCTGCTCGGCACCAGGTAGTCTCGAGCCCCTTCAGGCGTGCTGCGCGTGAGCACCGGGGTCTCAACCTCGATGAAGCCCAACCCGTTGAAGTAGCCGCGCGTCAACTGGGCGACTTTGTGCCTTAGAAGCAGGTTGTGAAAGAGCTTCGGGCGGCGCAGATCGAGATATCTGTACTTGAGGCGTATGTTCTCACTTGCCTCCACGTCGTCTTCAACTTGGAATGGAGGCGTTTTAGAGCTGTTGAGTATTCGCAGCTCCGTTGCCGCGACTTCGATTTCTCCGGTAGGCAGCTTTGGATTGACCATTCCCTCGGGGCGAAAACGCGTCTTTCCTTTAGCTGCTATGACATACTCGCTCCGGAGGCCCCCTGCGCGTTCATGTGCCTCCTCACTGATCTGCGGGTCAAAGACGACCTGGGTTATTCCCTCCCGGTCTCTTAAATCAACGAATATTAGCCCGCCATGATCGCGCCGCTTCTGCACCCATCCCATCAGAACGGCTTCGAACCCGACGTTGTCAGCCCTCAGACTGTTGCAGTCCGCCGTCTTTCGCCATCCGCAAAGCTGGTCGAGCACAACCGGTCTTTCCAGAGCCTCTGTAAGTTCATTGCCGGTCCGGGATTCAAACAAATTCACCAGGGTTTCCTCCGTTTGCAACACAGGTCTCTAATATAAGAGACTGGTATTTATCTTGCCCAGCTACCGTTCAGTTGTTTTTGAATCAATCCGGAGCATCGACTCAACCAGATCGTCCAGGGGCAATACCTGCTGAGTCTTGGTCCGCATGTCGCGCAACTGGATTTGACGTCCCGTCAGTTCATCTTCGCCAAAGATCAGAACATGCCTTGCCCCTGATTTATCGGCACGGCGCATCTGGCTCTTGAGGCTGCGCCCCTCGTAGTCCATTTCGGCCTCCAGACCCCGCCCGCGAAACTGCTGAACGAGTTCGAAAGCACGCGCGCGGGGCTGCTCACCCAGGCTGGCGATGAAAACCAAGGGCGCACGCACCTGTTCCCGATGCTCCTGCTGAAGCAGCATGATAAGCCGTTCCATACCGATTGCAAACCCGATAGCCGGCACGTCGGGTCCCCCCAGGTCGCGCACCAGGCCATCGTAGCGGCCGCCGCCCCCGATTGCGTTCTGGGCGCCGAGCCGGTCCGTAATCACCTCGAAAGTCGTCCGCATGTAGTAATCGAGGCCGCGAACGATTCGGGGGTTTACCTCATAGCGCGTCCCGAGCTTTTCAAGATAATCCTTTACCGCCTCGAAGTGCGCGCGGCAATCTTCGCAGATATAGTCGATCAGCAGGGGAGCGCTCTCCAGCAGGGTCCGGCACCTTTCGACCTTGCAGTCTAAGACGCGCAGCGGGTTGGTTTCCCTGCGGCGCAGGCAGTCCTCACAGAACTGGTCCCCTTTTGCAGTGAGAAAATCCTTCAGGATTTCCCTGTAAGTCTGCCTGCAGTCGGGACAGCCCAGCGTGTTGATGTTCAGGACGAGCCCGGAAATGCCGATCCTGTCCATTAACAGGCTCAGCATGTGCATCATTTCGGCATCGATCATCGGGCCGTCTATTCCGAAAACCTCGGCGTCGATCTGGTGAAACTGCCGGTAGCGGCCCTTCTGAGGACGCTCATGCCGGAACATTGGACCGATTTCATAGAGCTTCTGGAAGGCCGAATCGGTGTGCAGCGAATGCTGGACATAGGACCTTACGATTGAAGCCGTGGCCTCCGGACGCAGGGCGAGCCGTTCGCCGTTGCGATCCTCGAAGGCGTACATCTCTTTTTCGACTATATCAGTGCTTTCTCCAATGCTGCGCGCAAAAAGCTCCAGCTTCTCCAGCACCGGGGTCCTTATCTCGCGGTAGCCGAAGTTTCCGAGCACCTCGCGCGCCGCGTTTTCAACCTTCTGCCACCAGCCGGATTCGTCGGGCAATATATCGTTCATGCCTCTAACGGCTTGAATACTTTCCATCTTTTCCCCGATAACGATCAAAAATTTAGGATAAACAAGTATTTCTAAAGATGCCGCAAATAAAAGTCAAGGAAAACCCTCGATGACTCAGGACGCTGGGAAAAGCATGACTTAATGGGGGCTATCGAAAACTCAATATCTTTCAGGCGGCGCAACCGGGTGTATGGGCCAGGTGGACATAGTAGACGATGTGGACAGAAGGAGCGGGCCTCTCGCTGCTCAGGCGGCGGCTTTTTAAACCGAGGGCGGCTTTACCGAACGTCTCTACCGCGTGCGTTCCGAAAAACGCTCGTCGCGCTCTTCGCCCACCCGGTCTACCAAGTCCACCCCGTCCACTGGCGAGTAGCAACAAGCGGCAAGCAAGACTCCCTCGCCCCTGTGGGGTCCATGTTCAGTTCGAACTGCTCACGACCAGAGCTTGCAGGTTTTCCTTACTGTTGAAATCATCGGCGAACAATATAGCGGCCTCGCGGGAGGGAAAAGAGCCGAGAAGGATGCGGGTCCATGTGGCTGTCCCGAGGTCTAGCGACTCAACGCGGGGCGAATATCCCCTGGCCCTCAATTTTTCGATCAGGACCTGCGCCTCAGATTGTCTCAACGAGGCCACAAGCAGCGTGAATTGCCCGGCGGCAAGTCCAGAGTTCCGGGGCTTGTCCGACTGGGTGGCGGATAGTTTTTCGGCCGGTGGCCGGGACGTGATTGCGCGTTTTTCACGTTCTTTTGCCGGTTCAGGCAAAGGGATACCCAGAGTGGGTTCAATTACTTTCGGGACTGCATCTATGGGCGTTCCGCCTTTATGGGTCAAATCATCAAAGTAATTGAGCGATTCGAGCATCCTCTTGGGGTCTTCCCAGGTTGCGGCAGCCTTTGGGAAATACTGGCCGGTCTGTTGCTCCAGCCCCAGCAATCGCAGGAATCGGCCCTTCATGGAAAAATCATCGGGCTTTACCACGGGAACTCCCCTGCCCACGAAAATTCCCAGAATAAACATGAAACAAAGGGACACAACAAAACTCAATGCATATAAAATCAGTTTATTTCTGCTCAGGTCGAAGCGGTATCCCCTGCCGTCCCCAAAAGAGCGGGGGTGTTCGTCCATCTCAGTGTTTACGACTACAAGCTTCGGGCGAATCATCAGTACTTTCCTACATTTTTTGAGGCGCCCTGACCCCGAGAAGCATGAGTGCGCTTCCGATAACTTCTTTTATCGCCAAAGCGAGGCAAAGCCGCGCTTTGCTCAGTGCTACATCCTCGCTCAGGATGCGGTTGTCGTGGTAGTAGCTGTGAAAAAGGGACACCAGTTCGTGCAGATAATATGCAATATAGTGCGGCTCCAGCGATCTCACGCATTCGCAAACGACCTCCGGATATTCCCCGAGCAGCCTGATTATTTCAAATTCCTGCCGGACCTGCAAGAGCTGGAGCGTCTCATCGCCTATCGAACGCCAATCAAATTCAACTCCACGGTCCCGCGCCACTTCGAAGACGCTGCAAAGGCGCGCGTGGGCATATTGCACATAGAAGACGGGATTATCATTGCTCTGGGCCTTTGCGACCTCGAGGTCGAAATCCAGCGGGCTGTCCGTGCGGCGAGTGAGAAAAATAAAGCGCGTAGCGTCTTTTCCGACCTCATCGATAACTTCACGCAACGTGACGAACTCGCCCCCTCGGGTGCTCATCGCCACGGGGGCGCCCCCGCGCAAAAGGTTTACCAGTTGCACAAGAACGATCCGCAGGTCATCTTTCCCGCGCCCGAGGGCCTGCGCCCCTGCCCGCATCCTGTCCACATATCCGTGGTGGTCCGCGCCCCATATATCTATAACCGATTCGAAACCACGTTCGAATTTGTCCCGGTGGTATGCCAGATCGGCGGCAAAATAGGTGCTCGCACCGTTTGCCCGCACCACAACCCGGTCTTTTTCATCACCTAATGCGGTGCTCCTGAACCAGACCGCCCCCTGGTCCTCATAGATAAAACCGCGCTCCCTGAGGTATTCGATCGTCTTATTGATCGAATCCCTGTTGTGGAGTTCACGCTCGCTGAACCAATTGTCGAAATGGACGCCAAAGATGTCAAGGTCTTCTTTGATTCCATCGAGGATGCGCCTGGAGGCGTAACCGGTAAAAACCGGGAACGCATCCTCCAAAGGGGTGCTGCCATAACCGTCCCCATGGTCCCGCCTGAAGTCCCCGGCAAGCTCCCGCATGTATTCACCCCGATAGTGGTTATCGGGCAACTCGATATTTTCGCCAAGCTCCTGCCGGTAGCGGAAATAGAGGCTGCGGCCCAGGGTGTCCATCTGGTTTCCGGCGTCGTTTATATAGTACTCGCGCTGGACTTGGAAACCGCGGGCCTGCAGAATGTTTGCCAGCACGTCGCCTATGGCGGCCCCCCGGCCATGACCTATATGAAGCGGCCCGGTAGGGTTAGCGCTTACGAACTCCACCTGGACCTTCGGGCCTCCCTCAACTTCAAGCCTTCCGTACTTTTGGGGATTGTCCAGAATCTCCCGGATAATTCCATACCACGCAGCCGGTTTGATGAAAAAATTGATGAAGCCAGGCCCGGCTATCTCCACTTTTTCGAGTATGCGGTCAGAATCGTTAAGGTTGGCGACGATCTCAGAGGCGATCTGCCTGGGATTGCGCTTCAGATGCCTTGTCAGAGCGAGCGCTATATTGGAGGCGTAATCCCCGTGCTCGGAGCCCCTGGGTATTTCGAGGTCAATGCTGATGTCAGCCTTCAGGTCATCATTGCCTGTAACAGACTCCAGCGTCTCAGCTATCATGGATTTGAGGCGGGTACGGACCATGCCCATTGCCCTTGAAATCCTTCCCGGACCGGATTTGAATCAGGCATATATATCACCACCGGCTCGGGTTGCAAGATTATCTTTGACTCATTATTCAAAGAAAATACATCGCGAAGCAGGTAGTGTCCTAATTTGATTTTCGACGCGGGCGAGCTCAATCCTAAAGTTATTCCCAGGTTATGCCGAATTAATGGTACAGCCCCTCAAAAAAGGGGGAAACCATGTCTTTGAGGCTGAGCATACTGTCTCGCGCAATCTGAATGAGAAGGAAAATTGTTATGTACAAGACGAAAATAAGGTGGGGCCAAAGCCTTTTTGCGCTCCTGTCGGGTCTTTTCTTTATTTCCTTTTTCAGTTCATCGGCTCTCGCGTCGTCGGAGGAACTTGCGACGATCCAAGAGCGGATCCAGAACAGCGGCGCCAGGTGGCAGGCAGAAGAGACATCGATTTCACAGCTCCCTGCGGAGCAGCGGCGGATGCGCCTTGGCCTCGTGAAGGGATCTTCCAGCATTCCTGCAGGGGCCCCCGCGCCTGCTGCCACGCCTCCCAAGGGGGCGCCGGCAACCCCCCCAACGACTTTGGATTACAATGTACCCGCCCCTGGCAATACTTATGGTTATGTAACCCCCATAAGGGACCAGGGCAACTGTGGAAGCTGCTGGGCCTTTGGGACAACCGCCGCTCTGGAATCTCAGTACCTGATGAGTACAAACGGAGCCGGATGGACTACTCTCTATCCTAACGGTCTTGCCACGCAGATACTCTTATCGTGCAGCAGCGCGGGAACCTGCAATGGCGGCTATCACGACCAGGCATCCCAATACATCCAGAGCACGGGTCTTCCGCCTTATAGCTGCTACCCCTATACAGAGCTTAATTGGAATGGAGGTCCGGACACCCCTTGCGCCGATGCGGCGTGCTCGTTCTGGCAAAGCCAGACCTACTCAATCAAGGGCTGGGAATATGTGTCCCCCGAAACCGCCACGACCGCCGCTAACGCCACGACTTTGGCCTCCGCTTTGGAAAGCTATCTTGATACTTATGGCCCGCTGGTCACCACAATGGACGTCTATACGGATTTCTTCTATTATTCGGCAGGCATTTATTCTTTTACCGGGCCGGGCATCAAGAACGTAAACGGACATCAGTTCCAGAACGTAATAGAGGGCGGACACGTCATTGAGATCGTAGGCTATAACCACGCCGGTCAGTATTTCATCGTGAAGAACAGTTGGGGCACCGGTTGGGGGACAACGGACCCGAATGTGGGCACCAAAACGCCTCCGACCGTAACGACGAGGGGGTTCTTCCTGATAGCCTATAGCCAACTCGCCCAGATGACAGAAGCACAAACGGGAGATATTTATGGCGGCCCCGAGTTTGGATGGTATTCAATCGCATACACAGGATACAGTCAAGACCCTTGCACCTATTCCTTATCGTCCAATTCCGCTTTTTTAACTTATTCCGGGGGGAATGCCTCCGTGGGCGTAATTTCGCCGACCGAATGCGCCTGGCCGGCCGTGAGCAATGTAAGCTGGATAAGTATCGTATCCGGCGCAAAGGGTACGGGTGACGGGACCGTCACATACTCTGTCGCTGCGAATAACACCACTACCCAGCGCGTCGGTACATTAACCATAGCCGGGCAGACTTTTACCGTAACACAGGCAGCCGCATCTTGCAGCAATGCCTCCATATCCCCGACATCCGCATCCCCAAGCTATAGTGGGGGAAATGCCACAGTGAGCGTAACTTCGCCGGCCGGATGCCCCTGGACAGCCGTAAGCAATGCAAGCTGGATACTTGTCACATCCGGCGGTTCGGGCTCGGGCAACGGGACCGTCACGTATTCTGTCGCTGCGAATACCACCGGCGCCAGCCGCGTCGGTACATTAACCATAGCCGGAAAGACTCTTACCGTAACACAGGCACAGGCTCCGTGCACCTATTCCTTGTCCTCGACATCCGCATACCCAACCTATACCGGAGGAAGCGCCACGGTGAACGTAACTTCGCTCACCGGATGCGCCTGGACGGCCGTGAGAACTGCAAGCTGGATAAGTGTCGTATCGGGCGCAAGCGGCTCGGGTAACGGGACCGTCACATATTCTGTCGCTGCGAATACCGCCGGCGCCAGCCGTGTCGGTACATTAACCATAGCCGGGAAGACTTTTACCGTAACACAGGGAGCCGCACCCTGCAGTTATTCCTTATCGGCGACATCCGCAAGCCCAACCTATACCGGGGGAAGCGCCACAGTGGGCGTGATTTCGATATCCGGATGCTCCTGGACAGCCGTGAGCAATGCAAGCTGGATAAGTGTGGTATCCGGCGCTTCGGGCTCGGGTAGCGGGACTGTCACGTATTCTGTCGCGGCAAATAACGCCGGCGCCAGCCGGGTCGGTACATTAACCATAGCCGGCAAGACTTTTACCGTAACACAGGGAGCCGCGCCCTGCAGCTATTCCTTATCGGCGACATCCGCAAGCCCGACCTATACCGGGGGAAGCGCCACAGTGAACGTATTTTCGCCGACCGGATGCCCCTGGACAGCCGTGAGCAATAATGCAAGCTTTATAAGTGTGGTATACGGCGCTTCGGGCTCTGGTAACGGGACCGTCACTTATTCTGTCTCCGCCAATAGCTCGGCTTCGAGCCGCATCGGTACATTAACCATTGCCGGAAAGACTTTTACCGTAACACAGGCAGGCGTACCCCCGTGCAGCTATTCCTTATCCTCGAAATCCGCAAACCTAAGCTATGCCGGGGGAAATGGCTCAGTGGGCGTAACTGCTGGGTCCGGATGCTCCTGGACAGCCGTGAGTAATGCAAACTGGATAACTGTTGCATCCGGCAGCGCTTCGGGCACGGGTAACGGGACCGTCAAGTATTCCGTCGCTGCGAATACCGCCTATACCAGCCGCACCGGTACATTAACCATAGGCGGGCAGACTTTTACCGTAACACAGGCAGGGAAGTAGTAATCCTGTCAGGCTTCATAAGGGGAAGTGCAACAAAGCCGCTCGGCGTCCCGAGCGGCTTTGAGGTTTTTATAAAGGGCCTTTTTCCGGTGTACCGATCCAAAGCGGCCGATTATCGCCATTTCGCGAACCAGGCAGGCATTTGCAGGGCAGGTTTGTCAACCGGGGAGCCTGGTTTCAAGCGCCATGGCGATTTTTTTCTTTAGTTCGGTCAAATCAAAGCTCTTTACCACGTAGAAGTCGGCCGCAATCGATTTCATGTCTTCTTTGAAAGTATCGTACGCAGTCGAAAGTATAACAGGCAGGTCATAAAAGCGGTTTCGAATGTCCTGGAGGATGTCCAAACCATTGTAGTCAACCATCTTTATGTCCAAAATGACCAAATCCGGTTTCCCCTCTGCAATTTTCTCGAGTAGCTTATAACCGCTTTCCGCCGTGATGACCTCGTATCCGGCTTCCTTCAGTTCCTCTGAATACAGGAGCCTGATGTGTTCCTCATCATCGACAACAAGGATCTTCGGCATAACTCAGTCCCCTTCTCCTTTAGTCCACGCCTTTACAAGATAACTTTTATTTTCCTCGAACATCATGCACTCGTTTTCAATGAAGTCTTCAGCCTGCTGTAGTGACATCCTCTCGGTTTTCTTAACGTAGGAAAGAACTTTACCCACATAAAGCGGCAGCAGCCCATCGAGTAAGTTCTTCCTTTCGACCGGGGACATCCTGCGATAGGCAGCCGCCGATTCGAAAACAATGGTCAGCCATGTCTGAGTCGGGAACGAAAAATGCTGAAGCCCGATCGACCTTATTTCCTGGAGCTTTGGCGCCACAATTGGACCGTAGACCTGTTCCCAGAGACCATAATATTTGTCGAAGCCTTCAACAAACATCTCGTGCAACCGTTTTGTGTTGATGTCCACCGGAAGCGGGGTTTCAACTTCCTGAAGGTCTGTCCCGTAAAGCGCCGTGGGTTTGCTCCATTTTACCTGCTCCCAAAAATCGGCATAGACCTGCATCAGGTCGAAAATCGTGCCGATCACTTCGTGGAAGAGCACATCCAGGTGCACGTAACGGTCCTTGAGCCGATGCACCTTGGGAGCTCCCATGTACGCCTGAACGATTGGAAGCCTGGAGGTGAGCGCTATGTTGGCCATCCATATGTCCACCCCTAAATTATCGATGGCTTCATTCCACGAAGGCGGGTTGAGATAGGTGTCAAGCAGTTTTGGGCTAAAGCCATATTCGCCTATGTTTGCCTGCCGCACTCGCCGGCCGTAGAGGCAGCGAACCAGTGGATAAATTATCGAACCGGTAAGCGTAGCTTCATATTTGTGGCGCCCGTATAGCGGACAGACAAATCCCGCTCCTTCGAGTACCGGCGCTCCCAGGTTTCGAATCCAGACGGGTGATATGTTCTTTATGTCGGCTTCTATAATTATCAGGGCTTTGGGGTCGAGCTGACGGGCCTTTTCGAAAAAATTGCGGATATTCCTTCCTTTGCCGACAACTCCGGGTTCAGTAGAGATGTAAAGCCTCGGCGTCTTTCCCGGCGCGGAAAAGAAAGCTTCCCTCGTGCCGTCGGAGGAGTGGTTATCGCAATTGATTATGGCGCACTGCATGTCCGGGAAGTACTCGCTCAGGCCTTTGTCCACCTGCGCGGTTGTCCTGGCTATGCTTTCCACCTCATTTGCCGTGGGTATGCCCACCAGAACGTCCGCCCTGACAATTCCCCCCGTATCTTCCTCGTAAAACGCCACAGCTTGACTCCAGCTCTATTTTCGGGGGGATACGCCACTTCCCTTCAAGTATTTAAAAAAATCAGAATCCGTGCCGAGCAAAAAGAAACTATTCTTGCCGATAGTACGATACACATCGAAAGTTTTGTACAGCGCGAAAAACTCAGTATCTTTTCCGAAAGCATCTGCATATATCCTGGTTGCTTCCGCGTCAGCTTTGCCTCGAGTTTCCTGCGATTTCTTGTAGGCCTCCGAGGTCAGCTTGGCCAATTCCCGCTCCATCTGGCCCAGAATCGCGGCCCGCTCGCCCTCGCCCTCCGACCGGTACTGGGCGGCAATGCGCTTGCGTTCGGAAATCATCCGGTCGAAAACCTTCTGCTGGACGGACTCAACGTAGTTGATGCGTGTTATGCGGATGTCGAGCAGTTGCATCCCGAATTCGAGGATAAGCTTTGATGCGTCAGCTACCATCTCGCGGGTGATTTCTTCGCGGCCTTTCACGAGGCGATCGCTCTGTTCGCTCGGGGGCTCAAACCCGGGCCCGAGCAGATGAGTTTCGGAAAGTGGCGCCACACTGAGCTGTTCCTTCGCCTCCTCCTTCCTTGCCTCCTCCCAACCTTCGCTTCTGACCAGTTCCACAAGATCGTTGTTGGAAACATGATCGCGGACCACCGAGTCTATTATTCCGTCGAGGCGGCTGTTGGCGGTCGGTATAGCTCCAACCCGCATCAGGAAGAGCAGCGGGTCCTTTATTCGCCAGCGCGCAGTGGTATCCACCCAGATGTACTTTTTGTCCCTGGTCGCAATTTGGTCGGGACGCCCGTCCCATTTCATTATGCGTTTTTCGAAAAAATTCGCCGTCTGGATGAACGGGATCTTAAAATGGAGTCCCGCCTCGGTGATCGGTTCCCCAACCGGCCGGCCAAACTGTGTGATAACCACCTGCTGGGTTTCGCTCACCACGAAAAATGAAGCTCCAGCCATGACCGCCAAAACGACTAACACCGCTACGGCTATTTTGGCCTTGCGTGGAACCATTATTGTTTCCTTTCTTTACCCGCCATCGAGCGCTTATTGCCCTTTAGGCTGCGTCTGAGAGCCTTGAGCTTTTTCACTCTGTCCACCGAATTTGTTCAGGTCGAGCAGCGGCAGGATATTTTTCTGCGCCTCGTCCACCACGTAAAACTGGCCGGCTTGCCCCATCAGGCTTTCGATTGAGTCAAGATACATTCTGCGGCGGGTTACGTCGGGAGCTTTCTGATATTCGGCGAGAATATCGAGAAAACGCTTAGCTTCGCCTCCGCTCCGGTTCACACGCTCCAGCGCATAGCCTTCGGCCTGACTCACCGTTTGCTTGGCCTGGCCGACGGCCTTGGGGATTTTCTCGTTATAGGCCTGCTCCGCCTCGTTTATCATGCGCTCCTTTTCCTGCCGGGCTTCGTTCACCTCATTGAATGCGGGCTTGACAGGGTCAGGTGGATTTACGCCCTGGAGTTTTACCGCCACGATTTGGAGGCCCGTTGTGTAGGCGTCCATGATTTCCTGGATTTCAGTCCTGCACTGACTGGCTATCAAGGCCCTGCCGACCGTCAATACCTCGTCCGAATAGTGATTCCCAACGATCCTGCGCATTACGGACTCAGAGATATCATCCAGGGTCGCCTCTACCCCCTTGAGCTTGAAAAGATACAGAACGGGGTCTTTTATCATGTACTGAACCGTCCACTGGACGTTCACAACGTTGAGATCGCCGCTGAGCATGATGGATTCGGCCTCAAAGCCCTTTTCCGTGAATTGGGAACGTACACCCGGCTCCAGCGTGCGGTAGCCATATTCGCGCTGTAGCACCCGTCCGGTTACTACCTTGCTCACTGAATCGACGCCGAATGGGATTTTGAAATGGAGCCCAGCCCCCGCCGTGCCTATATATCTGCCAAACCTTTGAACGACCGCCGTCTCCTCGGGTTCGACCGTATAATACGAATTGAGCCCGACGATTATGAGAGCAACGACCGCAACTATCAGAAGAATCAGGCGGGGGGAAGATGAAGGCGAGGACTTAAATCGTTCCGCCAACCACCGCAGAACCTGTTCGATGTCCTGCGGTGGACCGCCGCTTTCGGGCGCCCGTCTTCCGGGCGGTCTTTCCCAAGCCATAATAGTTCTCCCTGCGAAAGCCTCGCGGCTTCCGCGAAAAAGATTTAGTCTACAAGTCCTTTTTGTGCAGGACTTCGAAAATGTAGGCGAACACAACCAGAAGGCCGGCAATAATCAGGATCAACAAAACTCCCGAAGCCGGAAAAAAGACTCGTGAAAGCAGGACACCGAAAAGTAATCCGAAAATGATCCTTGTGCTCAGTACCAATGGGCGCATATTTGCTTTCACCAAATCAGCGTCAGGCTGTCCTGCATGGCAGTTTGAGGATTAACTTATCAAATTTAATGGGGTTGCCGGGTAAAGTCAAGAATTTCACAAGAAGCGGGTGGAAATGCGCGCTTTATAAGGATCTGTGAGACACATTGCGAAGAATCTCCGGTTTAAGAATCTATCATTTTTAATGCTCGCGAAGTGTGCTATTAGAGAATTTAATCCGGGGTCGTTTTCATTTTTGTTTGAGGCCCCTTCAAGAGGACAGGGGTGTGGTTTGTGCCTTTGGCGGGCCGCTAAACGGGAGCTGAGAGGGGCAGGTGCCGAATTTTCAGCAGTCTTTGGACTACCTTTACGGGCTTCAGAAGTATGGGATCAAGTTCGGTCTGAACTGCACGGAAAATCTTCTTGCACGGGTCGGCAATCCTCACCGTAAGCTCCGTTTCATTCATATAGCCGGAACTAACGGTAAGGGGTCCACGGCGGCCATTATTTCCCGTATTCTTTTGAACCACAGTGTCAAAGCCGGCCTGTATACTTCACCACACCTCGTGCGCTTTACCGAGCGCTTCCGCCTCAATGACACGGAAGTATCAGCACAGAGAATACTCCAGGTATTTGAAAAAATCCGGGAGATTCTGGATGAGACACAGCCGCCCACTTTTTTTGAAATGGTAACCGCGATGGCCTTCCTTTACTTCGCCGAGGAGCAAGCCGATTTTGTTATTGCCGAAACCGGCATGGGAGGGCGGCTCGATGCCACAAACGTCATCAGCCCCGAGGTCTGCGTTATTACTAATGTGGGTTTCGATCACCAGGAGTTCCTCGGATCGACCCTTTCCTCGATTGCCCGCGAAAAGGCGGGAATCATTAAGCAAGGCGTCCCTGTGGTAACAGGTGCGCTCCAGCCCGTAGCCCAGGGGATACTAAAGACTGCATGCATGAATAAAGCGGCACCCTTGTACCGGTTCAAGTCCGATTTCCACGTGAGGCGAAAATCCGACGGGTCCTTTCAGTACCGCGGCATCAAGAGGCAGTTGTCATCGCTGAGCCTCAATCTGAGAGGACCTCATCAGGTGGGCAACGCGGCGCTGGCCCTTGCGGCCGTCGAGGTGCTCGAACAAAAACGGCTCATCTCGCTGTTGCCGGGCCCCATCGAGGATGCAATGCGCGAGGTGAGATGGCCGGCCAGGCTGGAGGTCCTCGAAACCAATCCGACAATCGTGCTCGACGGGGCGCATAACCCGCAGGGCGCCGAATCCCTTCGAGATGCTCTCAAAGAAAGTTTCACTTACAAAAAGCTTCACCTCGTTATGGGAATAATGGGTGACAAGGACATTTTGGGGATCCTTAGACGTTTGCTCCCTATGGCTGAGACCGCTATCTTTACCCAACCCCGGTACGCCAGGGCCGCAAATCCCGATGACATTCGCAAAATGGCCAGACCCTACATACAGAAATACTACGTAATCTACGATGCGGCTTCCGCTATCCAGGAAGCAAGACATCTGGCCGATCCGGATGATCTTATCTGTATTACCGGCTCACTCTATTTTGCCGGAGAGGTAAAACAAATTTTCGGGGAGCCTGCTCTGTGAGGAAAATCTTTATAAGATACATGTTCTCAAGGGCCGCCCTGTTCTTTTGTTGTCTGGCTTTCATTGCCTGCGTGGCGAGCCCTGCCCGGGCGGATGGCCCACAGCCGCTGCCTAGTGGGGCGAAGATTGGCGAAACGGGTCAGTTTTCATGGACAATCCATGCCGACAAGCTGATGTATGACCAGGAAAAACAGCTCTACGAAGCCGAGGGAAATGTAAAGATAACTTCAAAGGAGAGGTTGATACAGGCCGACTATGCATCCGTGAACAAACAAACCCAGCAGGTTGATCTCAACGGCAGAGTTACCGTTGTGTATGGGAGAAACTGGATCAAGGGCGAACACGTAATCTGGCGCCTGGACACAGAAAAGGGGTGGGTGGATTCTGGGATTATGTATTTCGCCGAGAATAATTTTTTCGTTCAGGGAAGATCGATAACCAAACTCAGCCCTACCGAGTTTGACCTTAAGGAGGGGTTCGTAACCAGTTGCAACCCGGGCGATCCTGATTGGAAAATCCAGTTCAACTCGATGAAGATTACCGTTGGCGGCACTGGTTGGGCCCATGACGCTTCTTTTTGGGGCCGCAGCTACCCGCTCGCTTATGTGCCATTGCTTGGCATGCCGGTTGAAACTGAGCGCCAGTCAGGGTTTCTGATGCCTACATATGGAACCTCCACCCTCAACGGGTTGGACATTGAAGCCCCTTATTACTGGGCCTTTCGGCCTGATATGGATGCTACCTTTTATGCCCGCTATATGGAGAACCGCGGGTTTATGGGAGGAGTCGAATACCGCATTAACAGCGAGGAATTCGGCAAGGGTGACTGGATGTTCAATTATCTGCAAGACCATGCGAGCCAGGAGTTATTGGCGACCCAGGGATATCCGTACCAAACGGCAGACCGGTATTGGTTGCGAGGCAGGCAGGACATTACGCTGCCGTGGAACATACAGGCGAAAATAGATGTGGATTACGTGAGCGACCAGAATTTTCTCCAGGAATTCTCATCCGGATCGTCTTCCTATTTGCATAGCAACACGGTGTTCCAAGGGGTTGCGGGCCGCGGCATCTTGAATGACTCAAACTCTATGGTTCGCGAATCCACCGCTTATTTTGAAAAGAAGGACGAATCCGAACTCCTCAGCCTGGACATTCGATACTGGGAAAATCTCTCGCCTCCCCCGAACACGGAAACGTTCCAGAGGACGCCGGCTCTCTCTTTTACAACTATCCCCAAGTGGATTGACGACACACCCCTCTATTACACTTTTCAAAGTTCGACCGTAAACTTCTGGGGTACACAGGGCGATACAGATCAGCGACTGGACGTCTATCCTCGATTATACTACCCCTGGCACTGGGGTAATTACCTGGACATCGAACCCTCAGTGGGTCTTCGCGCCAACGCCTATGCGATCGAATGGGCGCCAGGCAATTCCGGCAGTAACTTCGCCGCGCGCGACATACCGGATTTCCAACTGGAGATGAGTACACGCCTCAACAGGGAATTCAATGTGAATTTCTGGAACTTTACGGCCGTTCAGAATTCCATTCGGCCGGAGATCTCATACGAGTACGCGACCCAGTCCACAGACGGCACGATCCCTCAAATCGACCGGCTTGATCTGGATCAGTCCAGAAACGGCGTTCGCTACGGCTTCACGTCCTTCTTTACCGGAAAACAGGTGACTCTGGATGCTGCCGGACAGCCCAATATAACGTATACGGAACTGTTGCGATTACGCGTTTTTCAGTTCTTCAACGTGGAGCCGCCTCCGTTTGAGGACCCTTTACTTGACACATTCGACGTTATGAGGGAGGGATTTTCGCCGGTGGGGTTCAGGGTGGATATGACGCCCGGACAATACATCACTGTCTCCTACGATTTGGATGTGGACTTGTCATCATCCGGACAGGGAAACGCTCAGGGCCTTTTCTTGAATTTTGACAACCGCACCGGAGATATTGTCTCGCTCAGTTACCAGGATATTCCGAGCCTCCAGGTGGATGAAGTTACGATCCAAACGATTCTTAAGACATACAAGAACATTTATTTAGAAACCTACCATGATTACTCCCTGGAAAATGGATTGATGTTCACGCAGGGATACGGGATCAGGTACATCCATGGCTGCTGGGGAGTGGGCGGCGGATTCGAACGGGTGGGCGGCGACAACCGTTTTGTCTTCACAATTGACCTGCTGGGGCTTGGCAGTCTGGGCCAGACGAGCGCCTTTTTCGGCAAGCCGCTATTTGGCGAGGCCATACCCGGATATCAGCATCCCGAGACCTGGATTTATTCGAGGTAGCACGGAGCCAACTGCGGCGTCACGCCGGCCGGCTCGTGTAGTTGCTGCTTCCGGTTTGACTCGATGTTTTTATTTGACAAGGGTTGCATATATTTGTATCATTTGCGGCTTAGGTCAATTTTGTTAGATTTCGGAGTGGTGCACAATGAAAACGCAAAGCGCAAATTTCGAACCGCAAAAGCGCAAATGGATAGTGGTTGACGCCGAAAACCAGGTCCTGGGCCGCCTGGCGAGTCAGATCGCGGTCCGCATCCGAGGCAAACACCTGCCCAATTTCACTCCGCACGTCGACGTGGGTGAATTCGTGGTCGTCGTCAACGCCGGCAAGGTCAGGCTGACCGGTGACAAATGGACCCAGAAGACATACTACCGCTACAGCGGCTATATGGGTGGAATGAAAGCGACAACCGCCCGCAAGCTCAACGAGCAGAATCCCGAACGGATGGTCCGCCTGGCGGTCTGGGGAATGTTGCCCAAAAACCGGCTCGGCCGCAAACTTATTAAGAAGCTCAAAGTTTACACCGGTCCGTCCCATCCTCACGAGGCGCAACAGCCCCGGGACTTTAAACTTTTGGAGAAATACAGCTAGGAGACCCTTTTAAATGCCCGAACAACGCTTTTATGCCACAGGTAAAAGAAAGACCTCAATCGCGCGGGTTTGGCTTCAACCCGGAACCGGCCGGATAGTTATAAACAAAAAGCCGGCCGAGGCGTATCTGGACAGGGAAACGAATAAAATGGTAATTGCTCAGCCGCTGGTGCTTACCGGCACGCTTGGCAAACTGGACGTCTCCATCAATGTGCTTGGGGGAGGGATTTCCGGCCAGGCAGGGGCCATTCGGCACGGTATTTCCAAAGCGCTCCTGGAACTCAATCCTGAATACAGAGAGGTCCTCAAACGGGCCGGTTTCCTTACCCGCGACTCGCGCGTCAAGGAACGAAAAAAATATGGCCGCAAGAGCGCCAGAGCACGCTTCCAGTATTCGAAGCGCTAATCCCGTTAAGGGCGGGTTAAACCCCGCCCCTGTGGCGTAAATCTTTCCGCTTTTTTCCTGGGTCGATTTGTTCATAGGGGCAACCGAAACCGATTTTTCGGATTGAATATGGGGCGCTGCACAATGGGTGCACGCGCCCTTCATTTTTATCAGGGGGATGTATCATGCTCAGGGTCGCCATTGCCGGTGCATCCGGGTACACTGGATTTGAGCTGCTGCGGATACTGTGCGCTCATCCATCGGTCCGGGTATCAATAATCACATCCAGGCAACAAAAGGGGCAGAGAATTGACGATTTCTACCCGGCCCTCAAGCGCCATTGCGATCTGGTTTTTGAAGACACCGACCCCGAAAAGCTTGCCGCATCAGCCGATCTGGTCTTTACAGCACTGCCGCACCAGGCCTCCATGGACATAATTCCGAGTCTGCTGGATCGAGGGGTCAGAGTTGTTGACCTGAGCGCGGATTACCGGCTGAGGGACCCTGAGGTCTACGCCAAGTGGTATTCGGCGCACAGGACCCCGGAGCTTCTCAAGGAGGCTGTCTACGGCCTTCCCGAGCTATATCGCGATAAAATCCGGACCGCTCGCCTGGTCGCCAATCCCGGCTGCTACCCGACGAGCGTTATTCTTGCCTCAGCACCGCCGCTTCGGCGCGGGCTCATTGATCCCGAAACGATAATCGCAGACTCCAAATCGGGGGTCACGGGGGCCGGGAGAGGTATGGACATGGGCGTGCATTTCTGCGAGGTCAACGAGGGCCTTAAGGCATACAAAGTGGCCGAGCACCGTCACACGCCCGAAATCGAGCAGGAGTTGAGCGTGCTGGCCGGCAGAGCGCTCATGGTCAATTTTACCCCGCATCTTATCCCGATGAGCCGCGGCATTCTGAGCACGGTTTACTCCAATTTGAAAGAGGCAGTGGGGAGCGCGGACGTGGAAGAGGCCTTCCGGAGCTTTTACATGGACGAGCCTTTCGTCCGCCTCGGTAATCGTGGGCATCTGCCCGTTTCGCTCCAGGTTAGGGGCAGCAACTACTGTGACCTCGGCTGGCGTGTTGATGAGCGGACTCGTAGGCTGATCGTCATCTCCGTTATTGATAATCTCACCAGGGGCGCATCCGGACAGGCCGTTTGCAATATGAACATCATGTGCGGCTTGCCGGAGGACACCGGGCTCAAAGAAGCACCCTGGCAGCCATAAAACGAGTGAATAGTGAATAGTGAGTAGTGAGTAGTGAACAGTGAAGGGCCGGGGCGGGGAGATTGAAGCATGAGACAGGGAAATGGTTTTTCTGCTCACTCTTCACCCGTCACTCTTCACTCTGCCGAGCGCAACATAAAACTCGTGCTGGAATACGACGGCTCCGGATATCATGGATGGCAACGCCAGGCGGGATCACTTTCTATCCAGGAAGTTATCGAGTCGCGCCTGGGGGTCATGCTTGGCAACCGGGTGGGGATTCGCGCGTCGGGCCGCACCGACGCCGGGGTACACGCAAAGGGTCAGGTGGTTAATTTCCATGCACGCACAAACCTCACGCCCGATGAGATCCTGCGGGGTCTAAACAGCCTTCTTCCTGGCGACATCGTCGTTTTGAGCTCAGAGGAGGTCGACCACTCTTTTCATGCACGCTTCTCAGCCGTGAGCAAGGTCTACGAATATCACATTCTGAACCGCCCGGTCCCATCTGCGCTCCTGCGCAATTACGCATGGCACGTCCGCAGGCCTCTTGCCGTGGAGCCGATGCGGGAGTGCCTGAAAAGGATTTGCGGGCAGCATAACTTTTCTGCTTTCATGACCGCCGGCTCACAGGCATCCTCGACCGAGCGAAACGTCCTGAGGGCTGAACTCGTGTGGTCGCGGCCCGGCATGCTGAAGTTCACCTACGAGGCTAACGGCTTCCTGCGGCGCATGGTCAGGAACCTGACGGGCACGATAGTTGATGTCGGACGTGGAAAGTGGTCAGCCGGGGACTTCGAGCGCATCATAGGCAGCGGCGAGCGCAAGCAAGCCGGGATGACCGCTCCGGGGCATGGTCTGTATCTGATTTCAGTCAATTACCAGCAGAGCGGCAGATAATATCACCAGGGGTGATAAAATGAAATTATCCGGAAGAATCAGCAGAATGAAACCCTCAGCCACCCTGTCAATCAATGCCAAAGCCAAGGCGCTCGAACGAAGCGGCGTCGGCATAATCAATTTCGGCATTGGGGAGCCCGGTTTCGATACTCCTGAGAATATCGGCAACGCAGCGATGCAGAGCATCCGTAGCGGCCAGACCCGATATACGGCTGTGGGCGGCATAGACGAACTGAAGGACGCTGTGTGCACTACCATCAAAGCCGACTACGGCCTGTCCTATGGGCGGGAAAACGTTCTGGTATCCTGCGGCGGAAAGCATGCGCTCTATAACCTGTTCATGACCCTGCTGGACCCGGGGGATGAGGTCATAATACCCTCGCCCTACTGGGTAAGTTATCCGGACATGATCGGTCTTGCGAATGCCACACCGGTCATTGTGCCCTGCGCGGAAAAAGACGGTTTCATGCTCCAGGCCGAAGACCTCAAAAGAGCCATCACCCCAAACACGCGCTTACTGATCCTGAACAGCCCGTCGAATCCAACCGGGAAATATTATGGCCCTGATAAACTCAAAGCTTTGGCCAAAGTGCTTTTGCGCCATGAAAACGTGCTCATCGCAAGCGATGATATCTATTACCGTATTCTTTTCGGCGGCCGGAAATGGGTTAGCCTTGGGATGGTCGAGGAAAAGTTGCGCGGCCGCATTTTTATCATAAACGGCGTCAGCAAAAGCTATTGCATGACAGGGTGGCGAATTGGCTACCTCATAGGCGACCCGATTGTTATAAAGGCCGCAACGGATTTCCAGAGCCAGGTTACCAGCAATCCGAGCTCTGTATCACAGTGGGCAAGCGTCGAGGCGCTCACCGGCGATCAGCAATCGGCTGCGGAAATGGCGCTAATATTCGAAAAGCGGTGCAAACTCGTGCTGGAGCTCATTTCCGGCCTGCCGGAAGTAACCTGCACGGAGCCCGACGGCACATTTTACGTTTTCCCCGATTTCAGCGGCCATTTTGGGAAAAAGTTCGCAGGACGAACGATAAACGGATCGCTCGATCTTGCCGACTTTCTCATGGAGGAGGCCCACGTGGCGGTGGTCCCGGGAAACGCATTTGGCCAGGACAATTGCATCCGGTTCTCTTATGCGCTCTCGATGGAGCAAATCGAGCAGGGATTCGACGCCGTTAAAAAGGCTTTGAAGAAACTGGCGCGGGGATAAACGCCGAGAGGGAAGCTGGAAGCGGGAAGGGACTATGGAATCTGGATTCCCGCTTCCTGCTTCCTGCTTCTTGCTGCGTGGTAAAAAGCAGGAAACAGGAATGAAGGTTTCGGAAAAAACGGTTCGGCAGTATTTTTTTCTCATCCTGATTTGCCTTGCTTTCTTCGTTCCAGGACTCTCTACAGTTCCTCCCATGGACCGGGACGAATCGAGATTTGCCCAGGCGACGAGCCAAATGCTCGAGACCGACGATTTCGTCCAGATTCGCTTCCAGGACGAACCCCGCAATAAGAAGCCCATCGGCATCTACTGGCTCCAGGCCGCGAGTGCTGCTCTCTCCGGGACGGCCAACTCTCGAAAAATATGGCCGTATCGCATCCCATCGCTGCTTGGTGCGATTTTTTCCGTCCTGCTCACGTATGCCCTTGGAAAGCGGCTGTTCGGTGAGAGAACAGGCATGCTCGGGGCCGCTTTTGCCGCTAGCTCGGTCCTACTGGTGATGGAGGCCCATCTTGCGACAACGGACGCCGTGCTGCTCGCGACGATAATGGCTGCTCAGGGCGCTTTGAGCAGGTTTTATATTCGGGACAATGGAAACCAATCTCAGCAATTCGGAGCTTTTCTAACCTTCTGGACAGCTCAAGCCATCGGGATTCTTGTGAAAGGGCCGGTCACCCCGATGATCTCTCTGTTCACCATTGGTTGCCTGACAGCGGCCGACAGAGACGCAAAATGGCTCAAGAGTATGAAGCCGCTTGCGGGTCTGGCGATAACGGCGCTACTTGTAAGCCCTTGGATGATTGCCATTGGCATGGCTACCAAGGGTGCTTTCTTTGAGCAGGCGCTGGTGAAGGACATGCTTTTCAAAGTAGCATCGGGCCAGGAATCGCATGGATTTCCACCCGGCTTCTACCTCCTTCTGATGCCACTGACCCTCTGGCCCGCATCAGCGATTGCGGGAGTGTCTTTTTTTCGGGCATGGAAGTCTCGCTCCACCCCAGCAGTAAGGTTTTGCCTTGCGTGGATAATACCCGGATGGATTGTGTTTGAACTGATCCCAACGAAGCTCCCGCATTATGTCTTGCCCCTCTACCCCGCATTATGCCTCCTGGTCGCGCATACCATAATTTCCAGCGAACAGGACAACGCCGGCGAACTGGGTTCAAAGCTCGTAAGAACCCTGTATGTTTCATGCCAACTGGTAATTTTGCTGCTTGGCCTCGGGGCGCTCGCCCTCCCCTGGTTTCTGGACCATCGCTTCGAACCGGCCGGCCTGGTCCCGGCAACTGCGGCGGTTGCGGCGGCGGCGCTTTCCACCTGGAAATTTTTCAAGCGCCGCTACGTCTACGCCGCTGCCGTCTCAATCGCCGCAACTGCCCTCGTCTTAGGGCCTTCACTTCAATGGATACTGCCCAATGTTAATTACCTGTGGCTTAGCAGGAACGTCACCAATGCAGCCAGGCAGCGCGCCGGCGACAATGTCATGCTCTGTTCTTCGGGTTACCATGAACCCAGCCTTGTTTTCCAGCTTGGGACCCGCACCCTTCTGACCTCTGCGAGCGGGGCCGCCCTGTGTCTCCGGAGCAACACCGGGGCCATGGCCTTGATAGATCGCCGCGAAGATGAGGATTTCAAGATCGAAACAAAAAATCTCGGTTTGCACGTAAAACCGGCCGGCGCATTTTATGGGTTCAATTATTCAAAAGGACGGATTATGCTCTTGCGGTTGTACGTAGTCGATGAATCGCAAGATAGCTGAATGGGAAAATAAGTGGATGGGAAAAGCAATCGGAGTTGTAGTGATTTTGTCGATCTGGGCTCTGGGCTTGTCCTGCTTTGCACAGCAGGACAGACCTCTTTCGGTGTTCCCTCAAGCCAAGCAGTCCGCAGGGCCGGACGCCTCTGAAAGCGAGAGGGCCAGGAAGCTCTACGAACTGGCAAGGACAGAAAACCGGGGGCTTCAATGGGACAGTTGCCTTGCCATGAAGGCATTTATGCGCGCCAAGCGAATGGTAACCGAGCGCTATTTTGGCCATGAGGACCCTAAGACGGGTAAAAACCCGGTCTGGAAGACTGTCAGGCAATGTATTCCCGACAAAAGTAAAAGGTCTAAAGTGCCGGCTGGCGAGAACCTGTCAAAAGGCGTTGATACTCCGGCCAATATTCACAAGGCTTTCATGGCAAGCCCCACCCACCGGAAAAATATTCTGGACCGGCGCTTCAATCATGTCGGAGTCGGGTGTTATGACTACATCTGTGTGGAGCTGTTCGCCGGCTTTTAGCCTGGCAAATCGCTCTTTTCTACCGAATCCCGCCGATTGCGAGCACTTTTCATTGACACCTCCGCCCTCTCCGATAGTATGCGCTTTTAGTCACCTTTCAAGCGGAAGCGCGCGTTAAGGGGGCAGGATGATAATCGGTCTCGACGTGGGCGGGACTCACGCAGACGCCGTGCTGATCGGAGAGGGCCGTATTTTGCGACAGGCCAAGGTCGCAACGGACCATTCCAATCTTTTCCAATGTGTGTGGACCGGGCTGGACGAAGTGACCAGGGATGTGCCGCCCCGGGCGATACGCCGAGCAGTCCTTAGCACAACTCTTACCACTAATGCCATTGCTGAAGGAAAGCTGGCAAAGACCGGCGTAGTCGTATCGGCGGGCCCCGGCATAGACCCGGCCAATTTCCGAATCGGCAGCCATTATCACTGCGTATCGGGATCTATCGACCATCGCGGACGAGAGATCCAGCCTTTGGAAGAACGGGAAATCGACGAGATAGCCGAAAGATTCCTTACTGAAGGTGTCCGCCAGGTTGCCGTAATATCAAAGTTCTCAGTGCGAAATCCTAAGCATGAACTCAAGATGGCGGAAATCCTGGGTCGTTCGTGCGACCATGTAACTCTGGGTCACCACATTTCTGCAAACCTTAATTTCCCCCGCCGAATCGCCACCGCATGGCTCAACGCGGCTGTTCACCCTGTTCACAGGCGGTTTTTCGAGGCAGTCAAAGACTCGCTGAAAAAGAAAGGTTTCGAAATCCCCATCTTCGTGCTCAAGGCCGACGGGGGAACGATGAGTCTCGAAGCCTCCATGGAGGTGCCGGGTCAGACGATACTCTCCGGCCCGGCGGCAAGCGTTATGGGCGCCCTCCCCTTTGCTACGGGCGCCGGAGACACTCTCGTCCTGGATATTGGCGGCACAACGACCGACATGGCCGTACTCGTCGGCCGGGCGCCGCTGCTCGAACCGCTTGGAGGAGAAATCGGAGGACATCGGACACTCGTGCGCTCTCTAAAAACCAGATCGATTGCACTGGGCGGTGACAGCGCACTACGGGTTTTAGACGGCGAGCTTCTGATCGGCCCTGAACGCCACGGCCCGGCGATGGCCTACGGAGGTCCGTCTCCAACGCCGACCGACGCTCTTTTCGTCCTTGGAAGGGCCCTGAACGGGGACGTCGATGCATCCCTGCGCGGTTTGCGCCCTATTGCCCATCAACTCGGGCTTACGCCTGAAGAGGCCGCCGGCCGAGTTCTGGACCTGTCGTGCGAAAAGATAATTTTCGCCGCCCGCAAGATGATCGAAGACATCAACAGCAAGCCGGTCTATACCGTAAAAGAACTGCTTTCCGGCTATAGGGTCAAACCCGTTGAAATCCTGACGCTCGGAGGTCCTGCACCTTTTTTTGCTCCACGCATTGAAAGGCTCATTGGAATTCAGACCAGCGCAGTGCCGCACTGGCAGGTGGCCAACGCCCTGGGAGCGGCCATGGCCAAAAACACAAGCGAAGTAACTCTTTTCGCAGATACTGAAAGAGGCATTGCCTTGGCCCCCGAAGAATCTTTCACCTGCCGGGTCGGCAAGGATTTCGACCGAAAAGCCGCAATCTCGCTTGCCTTTGAGCTGCTTCGGAAAAAGTGCGTAAAAGCCGGCGCATCGGAACCTGAACTCGATCTTGAGGTAGTCGAGGACATTCAATTTAATATGGTCAGGGGCTTTTCTACCGCAGGGCTAAACATTCGCGTGAAGGTCCAGGCCAGGCCGGGGCTGATCCCGGAGTATCAGAAACTGGCGCAGTCAATGGTCAATTGCTGCCTTCTTCCATGAGCTGTTTAAGGCTAAAAAAATGCTCTCATCAACGACCAGAACCGGCCTCGTATTCTTTCCCGCTTTCGATTGGGCGATTCACCCCACGCATCCCGAACGTGAGGAGCGCCTTCTTTACACACAAGACCAGGTATGCGAGGAGGGTATACTCGACATTGAGGGGATCGTGGAATTCAAGCCTGACATTGCTAAGTTGGAGGACATTCAGCGCGTCCACTTCTGCGTTCCCGATGAGTTGAGCGTAATCACCGAATCGCACCTGATAAGCGCCGGTGGGGCTAAGAAAATCGGCGTCGAGGTGCTCGAAAAAAATATTGATCGAGGTTTCGCTCTGGTTCGTCCGCCCGGCCATCATGCGATGAGGGTGGTCCACGGGGCTCGAGGCTTCTGTAACGTCAATATCGAAGCCATGATGATCGAATACCTGCGCCAGACCTACGGCGTTGATCGCGTAGCGATAGTTGATACCGACTGCCACCATGGTGACGGTACTCAGGACATTTACTGGCACGACCCCGACACGCTCTTCATATCGGTGCATCAGGACGGACGCACCCTGTACCCCGGCACCGGCTTTATACCGGATTTTGGCGGTCCAAACGCCGCCGGAACAACCATTAATTTGCCCCTGCCTCCCCGGACCTCCGAAGAAGGGTTTCTCTATGTGCTTGAAAACGCAATCCTGCCCATGCTGGAGGAATTCAAACCCGATCTGATCGTGAATTCCGCAGGCCAGGACAATCACTACTCCGACCCGATCACTAACATGCACTTCTGCGCGCATGGCTACGCTGAGCTAACGAGCCGGCTCAAGCCTCACATTGCCGTTCTGGAAGGCGGATATTCGATAGAGAGCGCCCTGCCATACGTGAACGTAGGGATCATCCTGGCAATGGCCGGACTCGACTACAGCAGGATTTGCGAACCGGGTTACGACCCGGAAAGACTGCGGCAGGGACCGGAGATCACCCGGCACATCCAAAAAGTCGTAGAGGAATCGCTCGCAGTATGGAAAAAGGGCCCCTCCATTCGGGAAGACAACCGCAAAAAGGGCAAGCTTTTCCAGCGGGAACGCCGAATCTTCTACGATACGGACCACATAACCGAAATCCAGAAGGAAACGATCCGCGCCTGCCCGGATTGCAGCGGTCTTCTCACAATAGACTCAAGAACCGATATCGGCCGCAGAATCCTTGCCGTACACATCCCGCGCAAGGCCTGCGAAGAATGCAGGACATCCGGTTATAAAACATATGACTCAGCCGAAATATGGAGTTATAATCGAATATTTCTCCAGGATCGGACATCTGACGAATATTTTTCGAGAAAATAGTCAATTTCAGCATGCGGCCTTTTTTCATCAAGAATTTCACTTCCGAGCAGCTTGAGCAGTGGGTTCACTCTGTAGGGGAGAAGCCCTTCCGCGCCCGCCAGCTCTTCAGGCATCTTTATGCACGAAATATCTCATCCTGGAGCCAATGCAGCGACCTGAGCCGCGCCTTTCGCGAACAGCTTGAATCAAGCTCGACACTGGACGCTCTTGCCGTTTCCCGGATTGACGAGGCGCCTGACCGGACCCGCAAGTACCTGTTTCGACTCCATGACGGCAATTTCATCGAATCGGTAATTATCCCCGACCCGCCGAGGTGCACGCTTTGCGTATCAAGCCAGGTAGGGTGCGCATTCGGGTGCAAGTTTTGCCTGACCGGAAGCATAGGGCTAAAACGCAACCTGGAGACCGCTGAGATAGTCGACCAGGTCTGCCATGGGCTTCGAGACCCGGAGCTTGGGCCGCAAATAAACAGCCTGGTGTTAATGGGAATGGGAGAGCCGCTGGCAAACTATGAGGAAGTCGTGCGGGCCATCCGCATTATAACGGACCCCAATGGGCTGATGTTCTCACACCGGCGGGTGACGCTTTCGACCGTCGGGCTTGTCCCTCAGATGCGGCGCCTGGGAATGGAAACGGTCGTAAACCTTGCGGTAAGCATTCATGCGGCAGATGATAAGCTTAGAGATGAACTTATGCCGGTAAACAGGACATACCCGCTTGGCGAGCTTATGCGGGCCTGCCGCGAGTATCCGCTTCCGCCTAGAAAGCGGATCACCTTTGAATACATTCTGATTGACGGAGTAAACGACAGTCCACGGCAGGCGAAGGAGCTGGTCAGGCTCCTTGATGGCGTTCGGGCAAAGGTAAACCTTATTGCTTTTAATTCGCATCCGGGGTCTTGCTTTCGGACCCCATCCCCGGAAAAAGTCCTGGGGTTTCAGGATGTCTTGCGAAAAGCGCATCTAGCTGCGATAATCCGTAAAAGCCGTGGAAATGAAATAGGCGCCGCTTGTGGCCAACTTGCGGCAATAGCGTAGCTTAACTGGGTGAACCGGTCCAATTGAAAAAGCACCGGCTCGCCCATGTTTTCAAGGGAACATTGACGTTGGAACCTGATTTTAGTAAACAAAACGGTTTGATTCCCGTGATCGTCCAGAGCTTTGAGAGCGGGAAGGTGCTCATGCTGGCATATATGAACGAACTCGCCTGGAACAAGACTGTCCAAACCGGAAAAGCTCACTATTGGAGCAGGTCCCGGCAGAAGCTCTGGTTAAAAGGCGAAGAATCGGGAAACATCCAGCTCGTTCGAGAAATTTTTATCGACTGCGACTCCGATACCATTCTGCTCAAGGTTGACCAGACAGGTGGAGCGGCTTGCCATACCGGTTTCGAAAGTTGCTTTCACCGATTTTTCATTGACGGCCGCTTTGAAGTGCGGGGAGTTCGAGTCTTTGACCCCCGGGAGGTTTACAAGAAGTGAAACAGCTTATGCTTGGCATTCCGAAGGGAAGTCTCCAGGAATCCACCCTGAGGCTCTTTCAGCAATCCGGCTGGACAATATCGCTTTCCGAGAGAAACTATTTCCCGGAGATCAACGATCCGTTCATCCGCTGCTCGATCTGCCGCGCCCAGGAAATGTCCCGCTACGTTGAGAACGGTACTTTCGACGTGGGACTCACCGGCCGCGACTGGATCATGGAAAATGACTCTAAAATCCATGTCGTGGCCGACCTGGTCTACTCGAAAGTGAGCCAGCGGCCCGCAAGGTGGGTCCTGGCTGTGCCGATGGACTCCGCCATCCATAACGAAAAGGACCTGGAGGGCAAAAAAATCGCCACCGAACTGGTAAACTTTACCCGGCGCTACTTCCAATCCAAGGGCATCGGGGTGGAGGTGGAGTTTTCCTGGGGCGCCACGGAGGCAAAAGTCATTTCCGGCCTTTGCGACGCCATTGTAGAGGTCACCGAAACAGGCTCGACGATGCGCGCAAACGGCCTCAGGATCATTGACGAATTGATGCAGTCAAATACGCAGCTCATCGCGAACCTCGATGCGTGGCAGGACCCCTGGAAACGCGACAAGATAGAACACATCTCGCTGCTGCTCCAGGGTGCGCTGCGCGCCGAAGGTTTGGTCGCGCTCAAAATGAATGTGCCAAAGGAAAAAATCGAGGGCATCATAGAGATTCTGCCAAGCTTGAATGCCCCGACGATCGCCAACCTGTACCAGTCTGAGTGGCTTTCAGTTGAGACCGTAGTATCCAAGGGCCAGGTCCGCCAACTCATACCTGAATTAATCAAAAAAGGCGCCGAAGGCATTATTGAATATACCCTGAACAAGGTGATCTAGAAACGTGACCTGCCGAAGACTCGAGCAAATGACTTCATTCATTGTCATGGATGTATTGGAACGCGCCCAGGAAATGGAGCGGGCCGGAGAATCCGTGATTCACCTCGAGGTCGGCGAGCCTGATTTCAATACTCCCGAGGCCGTAATAAACTCGGCGATAGAGGCCCTTTCCAGGGGCGACACCCACTATACGCACAGCCTCGGGACCCCCGGACTGCGCGAGGCCATCTGTAACTATTATGAGAAGACCTATGGAGTTCGCAACATAGATCCCGGCCGGGTGATAGTTACGTCCGGAACCTCCCCTGCCTTCCTGGTGGCAATGGGCGCCATTCTGGAATGCGGGGAGGAGGTAATTTTGTCCAATCCTCATTACGCCTGCCATCTCAATTTCGTGCGTTTCCTCGAAGCGGTCCCCAGGATGATCCCGGTCTATGAGGAAGACGGTTTTCAGTACAGGCCGGAAGCTATAAAGGCTGCACTTACCCCTCGAACTAAGGCGATCCTTATAAATTCGCCCGCAAACCCGACAGGAAACCTGCTCGAGGCGGACCGGATGGCCGAAATAGCCGATATGGGCAGGCTGATCCTAAGCGATGAAATTTATCACGGTCTCGTATATGAAGGCCGCGCGCGCTCAGCGCTGGAATTTACCGAAAACTGCATCGTCTTTAACGGCTTTTCCAAGCTTTTCGCGATGACCGGATGGCGGCTCGGGTACCTGATAGCGCCCGAGTATATGATCCGCCCGATACAGAAAATGGTGCAGAATTTTTTTATCTCTGCAAATTCCGTAGTGCAAGCCGCAGGTTACACGGCGCTAACTGACCCCAGTGTCGCCGAACAGGTCGCGAAAATGCGCGATACGTACAACCTGCGCAGGCAGTATATGATTGCCAGGCTGCGGGAGATCGGGTTCGGAATAACGGTTGAGCCGACCGGGGCCTTCTACGTCTTTGCCAATGCGCGCCGGTTTACCGATGATTCTTATTCCTTCGCCTTCGAAGTGCTTGAAAACGCCAAGGTCGGCGTAACGCCCGGAGTGGATTTCGGAACGAATGGAGAAGGCTACGTCCGCTTCAGCTATGCCAATTCGCTGGAAAACATCACCGAGGGACTTGGCCGGATCGAGCGCTACGTGAAGGGCAGGGAGCGGGGAGCAGGAAGCGGGGATCGCGGCTCAGAGCCCCCTGCCCTGGGCATACCGGATGCATCAATCATAACGTCGGCCGAATTCATAACATCCGCCGCGCAACCCGAGCAGTACCCGCGGGATGGATCGCCCGAGGTAGCGTTCGCCGGCCGGTCGAACGTAGGCAAATCCGCCCTCATAAATTGCCTGATCCAGCGGAAAAAACTGGTACGCACAAGCCGCACCCCGGGCCGAACTCAACTCATCAACTTTTTCAAAATAAATGGCTCTTTCCTGTTAGTTGACCTGCCGGGATATGGATACGCCAAAGTGCCTCAAAGCCTGCGCGCAAGCTGGGGGCCAATGATCGAGACCTACCTCGATTCACGCGAAAACCTCCGGGGCATTGTCCAGATAATGGATTTGCGCCATCCGCCGACCCCCGATGATATAAGCCTTTGGTCCTGGCTCAAGGAGAAAAAAATCCCGGCGATCCCCATCCTGACCAAGGCCGATAAACTTTCCCGCGCAAAATGGAACCCTCTCGCCCAGGCCGCCGGGCGCATTCTCGGAATATCGCCCGCTGATTTCATCATCTTTTCAGCACAAACCCAGCAGGGCAGGAACGAATTGTTATGCAGAGTCAAAGAACTCATCAAGGGGCGGTGAGTGGTGAATAGTGAATGGTGAATAGTGAATAGAAAAATCAAAAGAAAATAATTCCTTTTGGTTCTATCGCTTCACGAGGACCAGTGAATAGTAAATAGGAGTGAAGGAACTCATCCTGCGCTAAGGATTCGAATTGAAGCAGCTCAGCCTCGGATATTCTCCCTGTCCGAATGATACCTTTATCTTTTTCGCCCTGGCGGAGAAGCGAATCGAGTTCCCTTTTACCCTGGATCTGCTGATCGCCGACGTCGAGATGCTTAACCGGCGGGCAGCGAAGGGTGCTCTCGATATTTCCAAGATTTCCGTAAATGCAGTGCTGAGCATCTTGGATAAGTACTGGTTGCTGCGGTCAGGAGGGGCCATGGGCAGAGGATGCGGCCCGCTCGTGGTGGCACGGCGCGCTGCCGGATTCGAGGAGCTTCGCGACGCTTCAATTGCAACCCCCGGCGACTTGACTACCGCCAGCCTGCTGCTCCGGTTGGAGGGAACTCACCGGGGGCGGCGGGTCCCGATGCAGTTCGACCGGATAATGCCTGCGGTGGCGGCCGGGGAGGTGGACGCGGGGGTCATAATTCACGAAGGCAGATGGACCTATCAGGCATACGGTCTTCACATGGCGCTCGACCTTGGCCGGTGGTGGGAGCAGCAAACCGGACTCCCCCTCCCCCTGGGGGCGATCGCGATCCGGCGAGACTTGGGCGCCGAAGTCGCCCGCACGGTCGAAGAAAAAATCAGGGAGAGCCTCCGCTATGCCATGAAGGACCCGGACAGGCCCTGGCCCTACATAAGGCGGCACGCCCAGGAGATGGCCCCCGAGGTGATACGGTTGCACATCGACGCCTTTGTAAATGAATTTACCCTGGATGCCGGGCTTGAAGGCGAAAGAGCGCTCAGAAGCCTTCTAGAAGCCGCCTGCGCCCTGGACAACAGGCCTTTCCCCAAGCAGAGTCTATTCTGGGGTTGAGCAAGAATGAAAGAAGCAATCCATCAGTTCCTTGATCGCGAGGAACAAGCCGAGCACATCCGGCAAGACACCTTGAAACGCTGGGAACGTTACGAGACGACCGGCGAGACGGTCAGCCACGATGTTGTTGACGCTTGGCTTGATACATGGGGAACAGAAAGGGAGGGCAAGTGTCCCGTTCCTTGAGATTGTTTCTCGAAGCTGTCTAGGATTTAGCCCTGCTTCGTGATTTTATCCGTGTTCACAACCCGGATGCGGCGCGGCGTGGCAAGCTTGTCAATGTTGGTTCGGTTGATAACCTGTTTGTGGAATTGAATGCGGGCGATTAGACGCACCAAACGCTTTAAGCGCGACTACAAGCGGGAAAAATCAGGACGGCACGGCAAAACGCTCGATGCCGTTTTGATACCAAGTTGTGCTCATAGTGCGTCTAATAACTCCAGGCTGCCAGGTGGGGGAAAGTTTTCTGACTTAAAGATGGTCCTCGACCTCCATGCTTCGCCAAGCGCACGGTCGGACGCGCGGTGGACGCAATGGACATGGTGGACGAAGTTGACCTCCGCAGGCGTACACGCTGACGCGCGAAGGCTTACCGCGCAATGGGTCTATCATCCGCGTTTAGCGCTCGCGGGAGGCCTTTTGGCCGCCGTTGGATTCAACCTGCCTGTAAACCGCCTCAGAGGTGCTATCCAGGTTGAGCTTATAGAAGTCCCCGGACTCGGGCAGGATCATATGGAAATCTGATGTGTGGCTGAGCTTGACGGTGGCGTCCTTAACCACGAATTCGAGTATATGGCCGCCACCTTTCCTGTCTTCCGTAAGAAAATGGAGATGATAGCCGGGGACGTTGATCCCCTTGACAAAGGCCGGACAACGCCAGCCGACGATCACGCCCCTTACGTTTTCAAAGGTAAAGGTCGGCTGGGTCTTGACGATCTCGGTCAAGGGACGGTAGGGCTTGGGTTGTTTCGGAACGCTGCGGGTTATTACCTTCGCGAATGTCCCGTCGATCCTTACAGCATAAAAAATGTTCGGGGTCGGAATGATCGCGTCTACCTCCCTGGTGAACGACTCCAGATTGGCGCCGGGCGGCAGGACTTTTTCCTGATCGTCGTGGAAGAAGGTGACCTCCGCAAATGGTGTGGTCATCGTCGGCGCCGGGATGTGGACAACTCCGTCCGCAGTGACCTGGTAGGCTATCCCGTCCACGACCACCATTTCCCCATCCAGGCCGTCGAACGTGCCGATGCCGGTATCTCCGTGCCGGAGCATTTCCCCGATTGGCACATATCCGTCGTAGATGCCTTTCATCAGAACGTCGATAGTGGAATACTGCGTCATCTCGCGGCCCTGAGCTAACGCCCCGGAGTTTCCTGTAAAAATCAGTATGAAGATCAGGCAGCAGGATGAGAAAATTCTGGCCATGGTGCTTCTCCTTGAAATCCGTAGTAGAAGGCGATGTAATAGATATTTTATCATGCGGCCATCATAAATCATTTGAGGCTGAATGGGGGAGAAGAATCAGGTTGTTTCTTGTGCCTCAATGAATTACAGATCAAGACCAAACGGTTTTTTGATGCAGCCGCCCCGCAGGCTTGATATGTTGCCGCCTTATCACGAACCGAGGATAATTATGACCGCAGTCAACGAATTGAATTATTTTCTCTTCCCGCATATGACACTTTCCGAGCATGATTTCAGAAACCTGTGGATTTTTCTGCCTCGTCTGAGCGTGCTGGAAATCGTCCGGCAGGCTTCGATTCCCGAATGGGCCCGGGAAAGGTTTTCCGGATGGCCAATTCTGCGCGGCGGGGAGCTTTCGGCCCAAATCGGCTCCTGCGTCGAAGGATACCGGGCTTTCGCGCAAGTTCATGGCGGCCCGGGGGGGATGCTCGGTTTTCTCAGCCGGACGCCGGACGAATCCGATGAACCCCGATACCGCATCCAGGAGAAACTCCGTGGGAGTAGTCCGCCCGACATGGACCCCGCCCAAAAGGAGAGCGTCCAGGCGGCCATTTTTCTGGAAATAGCCCGCGAACTGGATGAAAAGGAACTCGAGATCGCCTCCAGCTACGCCCATCTGAATGCCATCGAACAGGAATTTCACGACATACTGGGTATCGAAGATGAGGAATCGGACCGGGCCGAAACCAATCTCACCCCGGCGCTCGCCCCGGACACAAACGGTCTGCTCTATATGCTCCCCAGGCGAATCCAGAGCTGGTTTCGAATGCTTTCGCTAAAGCCGCCTGAGAGTATGCCGGTCTTTGTCGGTTGTTTTCCGGAGGTCATCGAGGAGACCATCGAGATGATCCGGACCGGATGTGGGCGGGATGGAAAGCAATTTTCGGCCGCCACATACTTGCTTGGATCTATTCCCAGGCTGGACGGTCTGGGGAGCAAACAGTTCCGGACTCTCATCGAGGCACCCGGAATGCCGGACCTTGTCTCCTCCTGCCGCCGTGGCCTTGAAGATTTCATAAGAAGCACGGCCGGGGGCGGAAACCCCGCAGAACTGCAAGGCAAGGGCCGGCTGCTGCAAAGCGCTTTCGAAGGATTTTGCCGAAAATGCGAGGCGCCCGAAGGCGATCGAGTAAGTCTGAATGTTACCTTGGTGGAAAATGGTTCTCTTGGCTGCCTTCCCGGCTTTCCAGCGGCATCTCCCGGTTTGCAGGCCGGGGCCTGGACGCCGGTGTTTCTATGTATTGGGGCAGCGTGAGGAAAATAATTACTTCTTTCGATGTTTTCCAGGCCGGTCCTCCTGCGCGGCCTTTGCTGACGACAGCATGGCCTTGCCCTGTCCGGACCGGGAAACCCTCGTTTCCCTGATCTGCTCTTTTCTCTTCAGGTCTCCATATTTTCCGAACCGCCCGCTCCCGGCCATCTCCACTCCGAAAAATGTCTCCAAGAAAGTTAAACGGTAGCTATGCACCCTAAGTTGAATTATACCACCTTTTGAAACCCCGCGTGAACTTTAGTCCGAATTTGGGGAACGGTTCACGGTTTCAAAAGGAGCATTCAGCTTGGACGTTGGACCTGTGAGATTCATTTTTGCCTGGACTTTCCTCTGGGACCTCCTCAACATCATAATAATCAACCTGATACTGTCCGGAGATAACGCGATTCTGCTCGCCATGGCGATCAGATGGCTCCCGCCGGACCTGAGGAAAAAGGGTTTCGTTTTTGGCGCCGGAGCTGCGGTAGCGCTGCGAATCGTTCTTACCTTCATTATCGCACAGGTCCTTGCGATTCCCTGCATCAAGCTGGCCGGCGGCGTCGTGCTGCTCTGGATCGCAGTGAAGCTTTTCGTGCAGGGCTTTCCAGGCGGTGAAGAAAAAGAGGCGGCAACTCTTCTGCAGGCAATAAGGATCATGCTGATCGCCGATCTGACCATGTCGCTCGACAACGTGATCGCCGTGGCCGGCGTTTCTCAAGGCAATATCCTGCTGCTGTTCCTCGGGCTGGGCACCTCCATTCCTTTCGTGATCTTTACCAGCGGTCTGCTTTCAATGCTCATGGACCGCTACCCTCTTATAATCTACATCGGGGCAGCAATACTGGGAAGGTTGGGTGCAGAGATGATAGTGACTGACCCGGTCCTGACCCCTTATATCGATCTGCCCGCTTTTGCGCGCTATGGATTCGAGGCCCTTTGCGCGGCCGGAGTGATTGTCGCAGGCAGAATTTCTCTTAAGCGCCTGATCGGGGCTGACGGAAGCGCAGAAAGCACCGGGCAATCCGGAGGAAAAATGGAGGAATGAGATGGCGGTTCTAACCATTTCCAGAGATCTGGGCAGCGGAGGCCGTGAAGTCGCAATGATGCTTTCAAGCATTCTGGGATACAGATTTGTTGACCGGGAGGCCATCCTTGCCCGGTTAAAGGCGGCAGGCCACAAATGGGAGAAGTGGACCGAAGGTTTGGATGAACATACCCCAAGGGTTTGGGAAAAATATGACTGGTCTTACCGGGGCTTTGTAGCCATGCTCCGCAGCGAGATATTGAACGAGGCCGCCTCCAACGGTGTGATCATCATGGGGCGAGGGGGCAATTACCTGCTTAAAGGGGTGCCATTTGCGCTGCGCGTCCGCATTACGGCGCTCATTGAACAAAGAGTCGCGAGGGTTTCCAACCGGGAGGGAATAGACGAGGATTCAGCCCGCTGGCTTATCGAAAGAACAGATCGCGAAAGGGCCGGTTTTCTAATGAGCGTCTATGGCCGGGACGGCAAAGACCCGGCCGATTATGATTGTGTCTTCGATTCCACGGCCACACCCATCGACCGGATCGCCGCCGGCATCACAGGATTTCTTGCCGAAAAAGATCGTCTCATAGATGAGAAATCCGTAAGCGCGCTCAAGATGAGAGCGCTGGCAGAGGATATTAAAGCACGTCTTTACACCACGCTGCCTTTTTTCATGTCGACCCTGGAGGTCGAGTTCGATGGCGAGGCCATTTGCGTGCGCGGGGTTGTGCGCCTGCCGAAAGAGCGTGCGCTGGTGATGACTGAAACCGGGAAAATGGCCGGTGAGGCGCCTTTAAGGTTCGAGTTGCGATACAGGCAGTAGCTCTCCCATTCACCGGTTTACCGGATCCCAATTCAGGCAGTTGGGGGGGCGTTCGCCCCGAAGCCCGGCCAGGAGGTTTTCTGCGGCCATAAGGGCCATTTTCGTGCGGGTTTCGATAGTGGCGCTCCCCATATGGGGAAGCAAAACCGCATTTTTCAGGCCGGCAAGACCCGGGCTTAATTCCGGCTCGTTTTCATAGACGTCCAGCCCGGCGCCGCGAATGCGTCCGTGCCGCAGGGCCTCAACAAGCGCCTTTTCGTCGACCACCGGGCCTCGGGCCGTATTGATAAGGCAGGCGGACGGTTTCATAATCTCCAGTTCCCGGCTTCCAATCAGGCGCCGGGTCGAAGGACTCAGGGGAACGTGGAGGGTGACGAAATCGGCTTCCCGAAGGAGTTCGTCAAATGGGGCGTAGGAAACACCCAGGTGAAGTTCCTGCGAAGGATCGAGGCGGGTCCTGCTGTGATAGAGAACCTTCATGTCGAATCCGCGCGCCCTTCTTGCCACTGCCTGCCCGATCCGGCCGAAGCCCACGATTCCAAGGACCTTTCCGCTCACGCTCGAGCCCAGGAAGTGTAAGGGCGCCCAGTACCTGAATTCTCCCTCCCGGATCATCGCGTCCCCTTCCACAATTCTTCGAGCGCTCGCCAGAATCAGGGCAAAGGTGAGGTCGGCGGTTTCGTCCGTCAGGACGCCTGGAGTGTTCGTTACCGGAATTCTCCTCGAGGTTGCAGCCTCAATATCGATATGATCGAAGCCCACTCCGTTATTGGCAATCACCTTAAGGCCCGGCGCACGCTCCAGGACCTCTTTATCGATGCGGTCGGTAATCGTGCATAAAAGCCCTTGCTTGTTTTGAACGCCTTTGAGCATTCCGGCGCGAGTTATCGGCTGGTCTTCATCGTGTATTTCCACTGCATGGTCCGAACAAATTCGGACCAATACGTCTTCCGGTACCCGGGCAGTGATAAAGACTTCCATCTTATTGCCCTCCCCCATTGATATTCACAGGCCCCCAGACTCTGCGGTTGATCCGTCTCAAAGCGATCAAGTGTATATCATAACCGGCTTTCCATGCTAAAGTCCTATCGGGAGTTTCCGGATGGAAACCGGAGTATCGTCTGCGCGCCGCGCGGAGAAACGGCGCACACGGCAAATGGAGAGGCATACACAGTGGAACTGCTTTCTGTCTTCGTGGAAAACATCTTGCCCATCTTTATTGTGGTGGCATCGGGTTTCTGATCGTGCGCCATTTGGGGGCCGATGTCCGCACACTGTCCAGGGTTACCCTCTATGTGCTCACCCCATGCCTTCTTTTCGATGTGCTTGTCACTTCCGATGTCAGGTTGTCACTACGGTCCTGGCGGTAGAGTTTGAGGTCGAACCGGCGTTTGTCACAAGCGTGGTCTTCCTGTCCACCATCCTCAGCCCGCTTACTCTCACTCCCCTGATCGCCCTGCTCAAATGAAAGGGATGGAGCCGGATCAAGCGCTGTTCATGCCGCGCTGCGCTCATGCGAAAAAATCCCCCTGCCCAAACAAGAGGACAGAGGGACATAATAAAACCCTATTGATTTACTTGACGTATTTATCAGCGTCTGCCGCCACCGTGACCGCCGCCACCGTGACCGCCACCACCGTGACCGCCACCGCCGTGACCGCCACCGCCTTTACCTCCGGTGCCTGAGCCGCCGCGGTTGAAGTTACCGCCGCCGCCTTTACCTCCGGTGCCTGAGCCGCCGCGGTTGAAGTTACCGCCGCCGCCTTTACCTCCGGTACCTGAGCCGCCGCTGCCACCTGATTTGCCGCTGCTCAACCCGCTGCCGCCTGATCCACCACTGCCGCCTGATCCACCACTGCCGCCTTTTCCTCCGGTGTTTGAACCGCCGCCGATTGAACCGCCGCCGCGACTGAAGCTACCGCCGCTTTTGCCGCCGGTGCTTGAGCCGCCGCCTGAGCCTTTGCTGCCGCCTTTACCGCCGGTGTTTGAACCTCCGCCTGAGCCTTTGCTGCCGCCTTTACCGCCGGTGTTTGAACCGCCACCGCCTGAGCCGCTGCCGCCTTTACCGCCAGTGTTCGAACCTCCGCCTTTCGAACCTCCGCCTTTGGAACCGCCGCCGCTCGAGCCGCCGCCGTGACTGAAGCCGCCGCCACTATGTCGGCCGCCTCCGCCGCCGCCGTCACCGCCCCAGTCTGCTCCCACGGCTACACCCGCGAAAAACCCGAACACTCCAACGTCAGTATCCATCTCCGGGAAAGCCGGGTAATAGACGACAGGAGGATTGTCCGGCCACGCCCAAGTCCCGTAGACTGCCTGAGGGTCGTAACGCGGCACATAGACGGTTTGAGGATCGGTCGGATCGATGACGATGCTATCACCTGCTACGACCACCTGCTGTTGATCGCCTGAATCGAGATTGCCCTCTGCGTATGCCTGCGAGCGGAGTCTTTGAATGGACGCCACTATATCGGGCACCTCAGATGAGCAGGCCTGACCCAACTTTTGCGTCCACCCCGACCGATCAACCATCATGGTGAGTATCTCCGGGAAAGCCGCAAGCGCCTTGACGCTCGGGTCCCAGTTCATATTATCCAGGTCCGCATTGAGCTGGTCCTTCGGAAGATTCGCGTTTTGGCTCACCCACTGGTTTGCTTCCGCGACCTGATCCGGGAAGCTCGTGGCATCCAGAAGATTATCGAGCAACCCATCAGGATATAGCGCAATTGGGGCAAGCATTTGATCAAGCTGTGCCTCGTTGTAGGGCTTGTCTGAGGTTGCTGTTTCCTGGTTAGCTGTTTCCTTCGAGAGCGCTCCAAAGGGGACCATCATCACGATGATAAAGCCGATCAGGGATCGCTTTAGAAAACCTTTTATGATCATGATGTTTCTCCTTTTCGGTTGCACAACCAATATTAACTAAAATTAAGTCGCCAAAGATGCACAAACAACCAGGATGTCTGATAAATCCCTAGGTGATTTTCACACAGCAATTGTAAGAACTTTGTGACGGCCGACACCGATGCAGAGGACTGCATGCCGGCAACCGAGGCCTTCCGAAAAAATGGATTGAGGAGCGAAGAGCGAAGGGTCCATGGTGGATTATTATACTGCGATGTCAATAGCTTGTACGATAAACCACTGGCATTATCGTCTATTGATTGTTCAAAGGGAAAACGGCTGCATTTTACTCCTTCCATCCCTTAATGAAATTAGCAACCGCCAATCCGAATATGAGAATGGGCCTTGTGGACCCATGGAGCATCCCTCAGAAAACAGGCCCCTGTAAACGATTACCATTTTTGAACTTAGCTTATTATATGAATACACAAGGAGAGGCTTGAACTCAGGATAGAAATTTGGAAACTCTCGACCCCATCTTAATCTACTGCACGTCCTGCCTCGACTATGAATATTTCTTCCCAAGTTCCTCCAGGCCGGCCTTCTGGAGGTCCCCCGGCGTCATAACGACCTGGAATTTTACGTCGGCTTTGAAAGTAAGAAACCAGGGCTCGGCAAATGCCGGAATCTGGGAAGGATCAACCAGATTTATGACAAGTATTGCACTGCGCTGCCCGTCCTGATCAGTGAAATAAACGGCCTCCGGTTTTGCATCCTCGAGGATGCGGCCGATCTTTTGGCCCACGGTGCCGTCCCTGACCGCCTTGTTGAACTCATCATGAGGAAACTTAACATTCAAGAGCATTCGCATAACCATCCTCCCACAATTAAAGTATCATTTTTGAATACGATGTTGAAAGTAATCATGGTGCCGGACGGATACAACTTTGCACATCGACCGGGCTGAGGGCGTGGGGATGGCCTCTTTTTGCACCAGGAAACCCCGGATGAGAACTCCACGCCCTGCCCGCCGGGTAATCCTTGCAATTGTTGACCGGTCGAGGCACAATCATATCTGCCGATTTTAGCGCACCGTTCCTTCCCGGTATCCGCCGGGAGCATGGGGATACTGTCTTGCTTACGCTGCTGGAGAAAGACCGGCATGTTTGGTTCGGGCGCGGGAAGGGCAGTTTGTCTGACCCTTCGGAGGCATAAAATAAGGAATTTGTGAGGACTGATATTAATGGATTTTAGCAAACCCATTCTGGTGACGGGCGCGGCCGGTTTCATCGGTTTTCATATAGCATTGAAGATGCTTGAAGCAGGTAGGATCGTAACAGGTCTGGACAATATCAACGACTATTATGACGTAAGACTGAAGCAAGACCGGCTTTCTTTGCTTCGCCAATATCCCGGATTTAAGTTTTTCAAACTTAACCTGGAGGACCATTCTGCAATTGAAGAGATCTTTAAAGAGTATTCATTCGACATAGTGTTGCACATGGCTGCCCAGGCGGGAGTTCGCTATTCGCTGACCAACCCTCGCGCTTATATTCAAAGCAATATCGACGGCTTTTCAAACCTGCTCGAGTGTTGCAGGCACAGTGGAGTTAAGCATCTGATCTTTGCCTCATCGAGCTCCGTCTATGGCGCAAACGAGAAAATCCCCTTCTCCGTGCACGATAAC
>Ga0208188_1000138_pt1 | contig 62046 bp, 55 predicted proteins | sample June2015DPH_8_50_FD_184698 | JGI IMG/M metagenome (GOLD analysis project Ga0208188, IMG submission 184698) | Peatland microbial communities from SPRUCE experiment site at the Marcell Experimental Forest, Minnesota, USA - June2015DPH_8_40... | ecosystem: Environmental > Terrestrial > Soil >...
AGACTCACGCGGGCGGAGTTGCTTGCGTTAGGCATTCTTCCCAAGTGCGTACCGGGTTCCCGCAAGATCTTGGCCGGTTCGCAGATGGACCTGCCGAAATCGCGAACAGAGAATTTTGTCGGATTTTCGCGCTCAGCCGCGGCGGATGGCATTCTCCGGGTCCACCGCCGCGCGTGAATCGCGCCCCACGCGCCGATTTAATCGATTCTCCAATAAGTAGGGAAACATGCCAGACTGTATGGCGGAGAGGGGGGGATTCGAACCCCCGAGACCCTTTCGAGTCTACACGCGTTCCAGGCGTGCGCCTTAAACCGGGCTCGGCCACCTCTCCGCACGCGAACGCGATTATGCATCACGCCAACCCGCGGGGCCACAGACGCGCTTGATCGCGCCGCACCGGCCGGACTAAAGATGTCATCAGGAGCCAGTCGCACAGACGGCTCACCATTGGAGAACGTTTCGATGCTGCACACGCCGATTTGCGATTACTTTGGAATCAAGTATCCGATTCTGCTCGCCGGGATGGGCGGAGTCGCGATGCACAAGCTGGTTGCCGCGGTTTCCAACGCCGGCGGACTTGGCGTTATTGGTGCCGCCTCGCTGAGCCCCGACGATCTGCGCGCGGAAATTCGCAAGACTCGCGAGCTCACTGACAAGCCGTTCGCCGTCGATCTACTCGCGCCGATTCCCGACATGATGCGCCCGCACGTACCCGTGATGATCGAGGAAAAGATCAAGGTGTTCGTCGCCGGACTCTCGGTGCCGCAGGAATTCGTCAAGGTGATGCACGACAACGGGATGAAGATCGTCGTGATGTGCGGCAAGGTGCATCACGGCGTCAAGTCGCAGCAGGCCGGCGCCGACGTGGTCGTCGCGCAAGGCACCGAGGCGGGGGGACATACCGGCGAGATCGGGATGCTCTCGCTGGTGCCGCAGATGATCGACGCGGTGAAGCTGCCGGTGCTGGCCGCCGGAGGAATCGCCGACGGACGACAGATCGCGGCGGCGCTCACGGTCGGTGCGCAGGGCGTCGTGATCGGAACGCGCTTTATCGCAACGCCCGAGGCGCAGGCGGCGCCGGGCTACCGCGACGCGATCTTGAAGGCACACGAGGATTCCACCATGCGCACGCGCGCGTACACCGGCAAGACCTGCCGCGTCATCCGCACCGAATATGCGCTCGAGTGGGAGAAGGATCCCTCGAAGATTCAGCCGTTCCCTTTGCAGGCGCTGACTTCGCAACACAACGGAGTCATGAACTTTACGGGACGCGACGGCGACGGCTTCGATCCCAATCGCACATTCATGCCGACCGGACAGGGCGCAGGACTGATTCGCGAGATCAAGCCGGCGGCGGAAGTGTTCGCCGATCTGCTGCGCGAGACCGAGGCGGCGCTGCGCAAAGCGCAGCAGTTGCTGTCGGGCGATCCCGTGCGACAGCATTCTGCGGCGCCGACGCGATGAATTCGGCAGCCCGCGCGCGATCACACGCCGCGGGAAATGCCCGGCCAGATCTGCTTATGCATCTGCAATTGCAGCCGCGCCGGCAATCGATCCTCGAGCATCCACGCCGCCAGCGCGGCAGGCGCCAGTTGTCCGAACACGGGACTCAACAATAGCGCGCCCACGCGCGGGGCAAGATCGCGCGCGACGATTGCGTCCCTGGCCCATTCGTAATCCGCACGATCGGCGACTACGAATTTGATCTCGTCGCGCCGGGTCAGATGGTCGAGGTTGCTCCAAAGATTTCGTTCACATTCGCCGCTGCCCGGACATTTGAGGTCCATGATCTTGATGACGCGCGGGTCGAGCCGGCCGACGTCCACCGCCCCCGACGTCTCGATCATCACGGTCTGGCCCGATTCGAGCATCGCATCCGTCAGCGGATACACGCCCTCCTGCAGCAGCGGCTCGCCGCCGGTCACTTCGACCAGGCCGCAGCGGTAGCCGCGAATTATTTCGGCGACCTCGGCAATCGGCATCTGGCGGCCTTCGTAGAATGCGTACTCGGTGTCGCACCATTTGCATCGCAGGTTGCATCCGGTTAATCGCACGAACACGCATGGACGGCCCGCGTGCGTGGATTCGCCCTGGATGCTGTAAAAGATTTCGTTGACATGCAGGTGTTCGGAAGTCATTTTTCGCCGGAAGGCGCCGGTCCGCGCGCTCGTGCGGCGTCCCGCGCTTCCTCCATCACGACGCGCAGCGCTACTTTGTGCTCCGCGGCGATTCGCCGGCAGTCATCGTATTCTGGCGAAATCGTAGTCGGCTCGCGGCCATGCGCGCCCGATGTCTTGACGCGAACCTTGCCCCATCGCGTCTCGATCTCGTGAATCTCGCGATGCAATTTCAGCCGCTCGACAGCATGAAACCGCAGTCCGATCGTCGAGGTCTCCGCAAAGATAATCTCCGCGATCGCGTCGCGGCGCGCGGCCTCGGCGATCACGCCCAGGGTCACCGCCGGGCGGCTCTTCTTCATCATCGTGGGCGTAATAGTCACGTCGCGCGCACCTGCGGCGAACAGGCGCTGCATCACATGGTCGTAAATCTGCGGGCTAAGGTCGTCGATATTTGCGGATATCTCGATCATCTCGTCGCTGTCGAACGCGGCCCGCTCGTACCCGAGCATCAGCCGCAACACATTGGGCCGATCTTCCAGCTCGCGCGCGCCCGCGCCGTAGCCGATTTTCTCGACTTCGAACGCGAGCGGGAGCTTCGCCGGACGCGCCAGCGCGCGGACCACCGCCGCGCCGGTCGGCGTGACCATCTCGTGCGCACCGTCGCCGATTTTCACCGGGAATCCCGACAGCAACTCCGCCGTCGCCGGCGCCGGCACGGGAATGGCTCCGTGCCGCGAGCGCGCGAATCCGGCCCCCATCGGGAGCACAGACACGATCACGTCGCTGACGCCGAGATGCTCGAGTCCCCATGCCGTGCCGACAATGTCGATGATCGAATCGACCGCGCCGACTTCGTGAAAATGAACGAGATCGGGTGTGATGTTGTGAATCTTCGCCTCGGCTTGGGCAAGCACTTCGAAGATCGAGATCGCGCGATGCCTGACGGTCGCGGCCAGCGTAGAGGCCTCGATCAGCGCGCGAATCTCGCCAAAATGACGCTGCGGCTGTGGCTCCGTCACGGTGACATCGAACTTAAGCGCCGAGATCCCGCTTGAGATTTTGCGCCGGGTCGAGAGCCGATAACCTGCGATCGGCACCGACTTGATCGCGCGCTCGAATTGGTCGAAATCCGCACCGCAATCGAGGATTGCGCCGACGATCATGTCGCCACTGAGGCCGGAGAACGCGTCGAGATAAGCCGTTTTCATCCCGCAACCTTTACATGGTAGCAGGGCGTCGATAGAATCAAAAACTCGGCTCGTGACGGACAGTTCAACCGTGAGGCAAAGAGACCTCAATCTTTTCCGAAAATTGCTCGAAGGCCGCAAACGCGACATTCTCCAGGAATCGGAGCGCGCGGTCGGCACCATGAACCACGAGTCGGAAGAGGCCTACGCAGACCCGACTGATCGGGCCGCGCTCGAATCGGATCGCAATTTCCTGCTGCGAATGCGTGATCGCGAGCGCAAGTTGCTCTCCAAAATCGGCGAAGCATTCGCACGAATCGAAGATGGATCGTACGGGCGATGCGAGGAATGCGGCGGCGAAATCGGGATCGAGCGGCTGAAGGCGCGCCCCGTCACCACGCTTTGCATTGCATGCAAATCGGCACAGGAAGCGCGCGAGCAGAAGACCTGAGTACGCCTCCAACCCGGAAAATCGCACTGCTATGAAAGTAAAAAAGGCGGTCATTCTCGCAGCCGGGATGGGCACGCGGATGCTTCCGTCGTCGAAGGTGATCGCCAAGGAACTTTTGCCGGTGGTGGATACGCCGGCGATCCAGGTCGTCGTCGAGGAGGCAGTCGCCTCCGGCATCGCGGAAATCATTCTCGTCATCAGCCCCGGCAAGACGACCGTCGTCGATCACTTCGAGCCCAACGCGGAACTCGAGCGCTATCTCGAAGCCCGCGACAAACGCGACATCCTTGAACTCGTCCGACGCAGCAACAATCCGGCCAGGATTACGATCGCCGAACAGCGACATCCGCTCGGCCTCGGCCATGCGGTGCTGCAAGCGCGCGAGGCGGTCGGCGATGAACCGTTCGCCGTGATGCTCCCCGACGACATTTTCGATTGCCCGCGGCCGTGCCTGCGCCAGCTCCTGGATGTGGCCGAGACACGTGACGCGCCGGTGGTCGCGCTGCTCAAGGTTGCGCGCAGCGAGATCTCGAAGTACGGCATCGTCGATCTCAAAGCCGTCGGCGAGCGGACTTACGAACTCCGTGGGATGGTCGAGAAACCGTCGCCCGAAAAAGCGCCGAGCGAATTCGCAATCATGGGCCGCTACGTGCTGACGCCCGATATCTTCGAACTGCTGGCCGCGGGTAGGCCGGGCGCTGGAGGCGAAATTCAGTTGACCGACGCGCTGATGGCGCTGACGGGGCGCCGCAAGATTTACGGCTACGAGTTCGAGGGTGTCCGCTATGACCTGGGTGATCGCGTGGGGTTCATCTCGGCGCAAATCGGCTTCGGATTGAAACGCCCCGATCTGGCCGAAAGGTTGCGAGCTTACTTGAAGTCAGTTATCTCACAATAGTAATCGCGTCTCGGTCTTGGATGGGGCAGTAGCTCAGCTGGGAGAGCACTACGTTCGCAACGTAGGGGTCGAGGGTTCAAATCCCTTCTGCTCCACACTTCAGTCTCTTGGTCTTCGCGCATCGCGGAGAATCGCTCGAAAAGCGCGCGTGTGCGCGCGATTTGCGCTCACGCGCGGACCCAGAGAACGCCTAAAGCGCCGCAAATCGGCAGAATCGGCCAAAAGCTATCCGGGCGCGATCTTGCTAGGTCCATCCGTGGGACCGCCGCGATCTCCGGCCGGGGGAAGGCGGCCATTAGCGTCAGATATCTTTGAAGTCGAGTTCACGCTCTGGAATGTCATGTGTCCTGCCATGGGCGACGGCGTCCGTCCAGGTGGAGCGATCGTTCAGGGCGGCATCGAAACGCGCGTCGCTGTAAATGATCGTGAGCCGTTCGTCCTTCCAGAAGTGCGCGTACCAGCCGGGCCGGATGTGCTGCTGGAACAGGGTGATATCTTCCTCCGCGCAAACCACGCGATAGAGGTGCCATCTCCCTGTGACCAGTTCAGCTCCCCTGGATGGCGCCCACTTGAATGGCGGAGAGATAACTGCGCGCTCAACCGGGAGATGGTTGATGAGCCGGATGTGCCCGTCGGCATCGACGGCGCCGGTGAATTTCAGTTTTTGGATTTCGCCGCGAGTGGTGGACATGATGATGACTCCGTATTCAGGGTTCCTAGTGCGCCGCGTTGGACATCGTCACCGGATTGAAAAAATTGTCCGACGCGACGCCCATATTGATGTACCAGCCCTCATGTTCTTCGGTCTCGAATCCCGGCGAGAGCAGCACGGTTGAGAATCCGTTCGTGACGTCTTCATCGACCAGGGCGGTTTGGAACATCCGCTTGAACGGCCAGATGGCGACCCGCGCGTCGGGCACCGGCCGGTCGCGGTACGCATTGAAGGTCGCCAAAGTCTTCCACAGCTTGCCTTCGCGATCGTACTGATCCGACGCGGTGATGAACCATCCTTCGGAGTCGATATAGAAGATTCGCTTTGGAATGGAAACGCCGCTGCCGAGAAGAGAGGTCTGCTTCGCGTCCGCTTCGATCACGTAAACCCGGCGCATCTCCCAGTTTTCGGGACAGATGGTCCGGCCGCCGTCGCCTTCGCATAACTTGGCCGGAGAGTTGGCGGCATTCGCAACCGCGAGCATCGACTTCTCGCCGAGGAGCTTGTAGTTGAAGTCCTCGATTTTCGCGGCGAAGCCGAAGAACGAATCTGGATCGAGGTTGCTCGCGTAAGACGCCGCGCCGCTTCCACCGCCAAAGCCCGCGTCGTACATGCCGAGGACGTCCGAGAGTTCGTTGGCCGATATCCGACGCACACGCCGCGAGCTCGGAGTAGACATCCAGCTGTTGTCCTCGATCTTCGGATCCATGTTGCGATAGCGGATGAGGCCGAATCCGCGCAGCTCTGACGGCTCGAGGACGGGATACGCGCCGAACCGGTAGCGGATTCCGGCAGCGAGCGCGTCGGAATTGGTCGGTATGGGATTGACCTCGGTGCGGCCGGTGTTGTTGTAGAATCCCACGTTGCCGATCGTGAAATGCTCGACCGGATCGGCGGGCGCCGAGCCGGGCCGGTAGCTCGCGAGCTCGACGTTCTTGGCTATCGCATCGTCGGTGTAGAGCGGGCGATAGCTGAAATTCCACATCACTTTCTGCGCGGCTTGAGGATCGTTCGAATCGACGAGCGGAAACGGAAGCCCCGCCGCGTAGCCCTTGAGCGTTCCGTCGGGCGCGAGATTCACCTGCGGCGAATACTTCTCGGTCGCCGACTTGTACGGCGGTGGCCATTCGAGGCGCCCGGTCGGCACGATTTTCATCGTCATGCCCTGTTTCACCAAGACCAGGTTCCCCGGACTCACGAGGTCGGCGACCTTGTCGGCCTGATCCTTCGTGATCGTATCTCCGGGATTCACACCGGCGCTTGGCGAGCTCGCGATCGACAGAGCTGCCAGCGCACTCAGCGCGGTCGCTATAAGCTTCATTTTCACTCTCATCTTCGCGCGCCTCTCAAGCTCCTCGGGCGCCTCGGCTTGCCGAGGTTCGTCGACGAGGTCCCGCTGCTTCGACAGACAGACCGTGTCGTCTAGGTATCGCCAAGGATGAGGTGCACAAAGGCAACAAAGCATGCTCCCCCTCGGAACCCGCGGTGCCGGCTCAACGTGTGAACTAGCACGCGCCTCCATTCCTGCCAATCGAGGGTTGCACCTTTCCTAACGCATCTAGCGGAGGGTGAACTTCTGCAGCACGATCGTCAGCAGACGCAATCGAAAATCAAGACCGGATGGAATTTCCGTTTTTGGACGCCGCCAATTTCGATGCCAACAGCTCCGGTCAGAGCAGTAGCGCAAAAGGGTGCGGCCTTCTGGGACCGGGAACGAAGAAATCATTTGGCGGGGCGGCGATGAGCACTCATGACGGTGCAAAACGAGTAGGTTCGGCAGTGCAAGGCGAATTCTAGGCGATAAGATTCTCTGCAGCACTGCTGCTTTAATCTCGTCTCGAATATCTCGCCAAATCCGTGGACAATTGTCCGAGCAAAAACGATTGAGGGGCCCCGGGTTCAAATCCAGCTTGGACCACATTTCAGTCTCCAGATTTTTGGAGATGTCAGAGAATTGATCGAAATCGGCGCGTGTGCGCGCGATTCGCGATCGCGCGCGGACCCGGAGAGCGCCCGAGACGGCGGGAATAGCCAGAATCGGGCAGAACCTATCCGGGCGCGATTTTGCTAGGTCCATCCGTAAGGCCATGGGATCGCGGGAATTTGCCGAGCCGACGCGGCCGAGCACGCTATCTTGTCCACCCTGGAAATCAGGCCGGGCGGGGAATTAGCGCATGCCGAGCACTTGCTCCAGCGCGCTCCAGAGCAAGGGGAGATCGATCCGACGCGTGAGACCGATTACGGTGAGGTCCAATGGCTGGCGGCCCGCGGCGATCGCCTCGACGATCCTTGGTGACAAAAACCCAAGCTGAAGCAGCCGCCGCAATGATCGGCCATCGAGCCGTTCCCGTTTCGCTAGCTCGTCAACAGACTGAGCGCGGCCTGCGATCAGGTCTTGCGACCACCTGCGGGCGCGGGCAACGGCCTTGAGCAGCGGAAGGTCGACCCGGCTGGGCGTGGAGTCGCCTTCGAGCACCATCCGCATTTCGACACCGCGGCGCTTCATCTGCATGGGGAGTAATTTCATGAGAGAAAGATGATCCGTAGGTGCACGGCCCCCCGTTTCAGCAGGTGGTAGTGGCAACTTCAACGAGAGCCGGAAACCCTCGCGGCTGAGGTCGACGCGCTCCGTTAGCTCGCTCAGCGCTGGTGCGGCTTCCGTATCGGACCGCAGACGTTCAACCCACAGCCGAGCAGACTCGAGAAACGGTTTCAGCCGATCAGGGTCTGTGCTGGACTCTTCAAGCGCGAGCGCGATCGCCGCACGGTCGCCGAGAATCTCCCGAGCCGCAGCAGAGACGGTCTGCTCGATTTCGGGCGCGGATATCCGCCACGCATGTTCTGCGTCTTTCTACTCGCCTCTGACCAGTCTTCGAGAAACGTAATAGCGGTAGCGGCGTTGGCCTTTTGCTGCGCCCTGTACGTACAGCGGCTCGCCGCTCTCGTCGAATAGCTTGCCCGCCAGCGGACTTCGCGGCGCCTCGGTCTTGCGGCCTTCACCCTGCCTGACCGCCCGGCTGCGTAGTTGCTGTTGGACCCTCTCCCAAAGATCGCGGCTAACAATGGCGTCGTGCTGTCCCGGATGGCGTTCATTCCGATGTCGGATCTCGCCCACGTAGATCGGGTTGGAGAGCACGTTGTAGAGCGCACCGCGCGAGAACGGCTTGCCTCCCCGTGTATTGCCCTTCCTTGACGCCCTGGCGGCCGACACAATTCCGCGGCTGTCCAAATCCTTCTTCAAGAGCCGGACGCTGCCGATTTCGAGATAGCGCTCAAAAATATGCCGTACGTTCTTGGCTTCGGTTTCGTTGACCAGCAATTTGCGCTCACGGACGTCGTATCCAATCGGAACAGAACCTCCCATCCACATTCCCTTACGCTTGGAGGCGGCGACCTTGTCGCGGATGCGTTCGCCGATGACTTCGCGCTCGAACTGCGCGAACGACAGCAGCACGTTCAGGGTGAGTCGGCCCATCGAGGTGGTGGTATTGAACTGCTGGGTGACCGCCACAAACGATACGTTATGGGCGTCGAATAGCTCGACCATTCTGGCGAAGTCGGCGAGCGACCGGGTCAGGCGATCGACCTTGTATACGACCACGACATCGATCGAGCCCTCGCGAATGTGCGACATGAGCTGCTGTAACGCAGGTCGCTCTATCGTACCGCCCGAGAAGCCCCCGTCGTCGTAGGCCGTCTTGATCAACTTCCAGCCCTCGCCGGCCTGGCTCCTGATGAACGCCTCGCACGCTTCGCGCTGTGCGTGCAGCGAGTTGTAGTCTTGCTCCAGTCCTTCTTCCGAGGACTTGCGGGTGTAAATTGCGCAACGCCTGATCGGGGCGCTAGCCATTGGCCACCTCCTTGGCTCGATGCTTCAGGCCGAAGAACAACGGTCCCGACCAGCGGGTGCCGGTAATCGCGCGCGCTACTTCCGAAAGCGATTTGTAACGCCGACCGCGGTAGGTGACGTCATTATCGAGTACGACGACCCGGTGCCTGACGCCTCGCCACTCCCGGATCAGCACGGTCCCTGCACTGGCCCGCCGTTTCGCAATGCCCTCCTGACCAATCTCTTCGCGGCCATCGCAAACACGGTCAAGGATCCGTTGCGTGGATGGCTTGAGACCACCGAAAGCCTCTTCCTGGAGGCGGTAGGCGATCGCCCCAATCAGAAGGGCCCGGCCGATATGGCCTGACGGCTCATTGCCATACAACCTCTTCCAGCGCTCGCGAAGGTCCTTGATACTGGCCTTCGATAGACCCGCGACCTCCGCGCTGAGCGCACCACGATCCAGAACGGGCGCCCGCCGCTTCATGATCGTTTCTCTCGATGTTTCGCGACCTTCAGCTTGGCATCCAAACTCATATGTGGTCCTCCTTGAGGCGCGCTATCTGCCGCCTCTACCACACACACACATTGCTCGATTCGCGGCACGGAGCCAGTCGTGTGGGGCAGGAAATTTCGGCCAATATACGCTCTTACCAGGTCTTGTCTTCTCTGCTGCGATTCCCATTCGCCTTCCAATCGCCCTGATCGTTGCAGACCTTCGATCCGTGCTAATAGCCAGCCTCTACCCTTCTGCGCCAGTGACGTTGGGAAAATTGGGGGAAACCACTCGCTTCACGCGCCGACCAGAGCAAACATCCCACGGAGCCCTTACGGCTCAAGGAGATTTAGTGCGAATGGAACATCCGAAATTGGCGAACGGAAGCGGGCATAAACTACCGATCGGAAGTTCCCCATCCCCGGCCAAGCCGGATCAGAAGGATGCGGCGCGGTCGGCCGGTAAGAACGCGGTCCGGAAAAAGGCTGCCCCGAGAAAGGCCCAGCCTGCACGGCCGATCAGGAAGGAGATGGGCAGTAAGTCGAAATCGGGCAAACTGGTTTGCCGCTATTGCGGGAGCAATGACCTGGCTCCGAGTTTCATCAAGCGGCGGGATCGCCGATGCCGCAAGTGCTTTAGCAAACGCTACGGATCCGCGGCGCGGGCGAGCAAAGTGAAGGTCAAGAAGTAGCTTGGCCACCAGCTGGGAAGAAGGACCGGGCTCGAAAGGGCTCGGGCCTTTTCCGCTTAGAGCTTCGTCCGAGGGGCGAGCGAACGCCCCGCCGGAATCGCGAATGCTCTATCAATAAGGCGGTCGCAGCCTCACGAAACTGAGGAACGACGGTGAGTCAAAAAAGGCACCAGATTGCTAAGGTGGTCAGGGGCTTCTGATGGCATCGGCTCGCATCCGATCGGATAGGAAAATGCGAGGGTTTCCCAAATCGGGGAGCCCTCGCATCGTATCGGATTTGCTCGCCTCAGACACAAAAAGACACTTTTTTTGCGGGAACCGCCTGCGCTTGGCGAAGTTGTCGGTTGCACGGATAACTCAATGTCGATGAATCTCCGCCACGGGCCGCCGCTCTCGCGCTAGTGGGCCGGCATTTTGATGGACCATTCACGCAACGCGGGCCCAACCCGCCTGCCAAGACAACCCTCCACTATGGGCAGGCTTTTCGCAGAGCCGTTTTTGAACGGCGATTCTGGCCACGCTTTTGCGCTACGACAGACCGGAATCGGTTGTGAAAAAGTCGTGGTGATTCTGGCCGGTTGGCTTCGGCTGTGGCTACTAAAAATTCCGAATGCGCCGAAAAGTCTGGAGTTTTTGGATTCACTGACGCAATATCGCCGGCATGCTTAAGCTCGTGCGATCGATCGTTTCTCGGCTTGTCTGCCGATTCCGTAGTCGGGCGGTTGTGGAGCTAGAGAACCTCGCCCTGCGTCATCAGCTGCACGTTCTTCGCCGGCAGCGGCCGGGTCGACCCCGGCTGTTCGCGATCGACCGCTTGCTCTGGGTCTTGCTCTACCGATTGTGGCCGCGCTGTCTGGAAATGATGGTGTTGGTCAAGCCGGCCACGGTGATCCAATGGCACCGTCAGGGATTTCGCCTGTTTTGGCGATGGCGGTCGAGATCCGGACGGCCGTCAGCGGATCGAGAGATTCGCAATCTGATTCGGCAGATGAGCAGCGCCAACCCGCTCTGGGGTGCGCCCCGGATCCACGGTGAACTGCTCAAGCTCGGCATCGAGGTCAGCCAAGCGACAGTCGCCAAGTACATGGTGCGAAGACGGGGAACACCTTCTCAGAACTGGCGGACTTTCCTGCGCAATCACGCCGAAGGCATCGCTGCGATCGATATGTTCGTTCTGGCGTCCGCATCGTTTCGGCTGCTCTACGTGATGGTCATTCTGGCCCACGATCGCAGGAATATCGTACGCACTGCCGTCACCGAGCATCCGACCGCAGCCTGGCTCTCGCGCCAGGTAACCGAAGCATTTCCATGGAACACGGCGCCCCGGTATCTGCTGCGCGACCGTGACGCATCGTATGGCTCGGACTTCCGCAGCCGGGTCGAAGCGATGGGCATCGCGGAAGTCATCACGGCGCCACGCTTCCCGTGGCAGAACGCTTATGTCGAGCGCGTAATCGGTTCGATTCGCCGCGAGTGTTTAGATCACATCGTGATCTTCAACGAGCGTCATTTACGCCGAGTCCTGTCCTCGTACGTCGACTACTACCAACGCACCCTCACGCATCTATCGCTCGAGAAGGATTGCCCGGACCCGCGCCCGATCATGCCACGCAGGATCGGAAAGGTGATCGCCATCTCTCAGGTCGGCGGCTTGCATCATCGCTACGAACGCCTCGCCGCCTGATTCGTCCCGGGTTCGTGCTCACCAATCGTTGCGCGTCGGCCGGTACGCCGTCGTGTCACGATCTATGTATCGGAGGTCTTTCGATCTCGATCAGGTGAGCCGCTTGTGGTTCAGATCGCAGCCCCTCTCTTCTAAGCACATCGATTCGATGGCGATTCTCGCATACGACTCAGAAGCGGAAGCGCAAAATGGGTTGCGTTTCAACCCAACATTTATATATCAAGCTTTACCCAAGCAGCCATGACAAGATTAGGTACGATGCTGAATTCAGAAGATGACGAACCTTTTTCTTCGTGCTCTGAGCAGAGGTGGAAGACCAGGTTTCGTTGGGCGCTGAAACACCTGCGGGACGAAGACCGCATCAAATATTCAGGGACATGGAGAGCGGACGCGAATCCCCTTCGAATTGCTCCGCTGGAACTCCTGACTGGGGAAGTGGAGGTGCGAGAAGACGGAGAAACGAGAGTAAGATATCTCTGAAGCGACGGTTCCCATAAATATAGAGTTGTATTGAGCGGACAGTCAATTTTAACAAAGCGAGGATGACATGGCGACAAACATTTCCCTTAGGGGAGCTTTGATCACAACAGCGACCGCGTTCGGCTTGATGGTAGTTAGCGGAATCGTCGGATTCTTGAGCCACGCCTATCTTGAGATCTGATTTGAAAATGATGCTCCCCTGATTTCTCAGCTACGCGTTCAGTCCAGCGAGCACCGACTTGGCGTCTTTCAGGTCCGCGGTGTCGATGCCCTCGGTGAACCAGTTGGAGATTTCGGCGAGCATTGTGCGAGCCTGGTCGCGTTTGCCTTGCTGGTCGAGCAGGCCGGCGAGGCTGGTTGTCGCGCGGAGTTCCCACGAGCGCGCCTGTTGCCGCACCGCAATCTCGATCGCACGCCGGAAGCATCGCTCCGCTTCGGCTGCACCGTCCGGCAGGATTAGCATCGTCTGGCCGCGGAGCCGGTGAATTTCCGCTTCGAGCAATCGATGGTCCATTTGCTCACTCCGCTGAGCCGCCAGGTCGAGTTCTCGCAGACATTCATCGGGACGCTTCATCATAAGGTACAGTTCCGCAAGCAGCACGAATGAGAACGAGTAGATCAGGTCAGCGTTACTGGCGGCCAGATGCTCGGCGGACTCTTTCATCATCGTGAGGCCGGTCGTCAGCGCAGCTTCATCACCCCGATAGTATCCTTCGCCGGCAATCGTGCGCGCGAGGCACATTTTTCCCGCCGCCAGCCAATACGGAAATCCGTATTCGGTCGAAAGTTCGATCAGGGTTTCAGACCGGGACCGCACATCCGCGTACTCGTGCCGGAAATGATTGAGCACGATCGCGTACAGGTGAACAAATGCAAGGCTGAAGGGACGGCGGAGCTGCGCCGCCATATCGTCTGCCTCGCGCATGCGCTGTCTCGCCTGCTCCGGATGCCCGCCTATATGCAGCGCCCACGCGAGATGGCAGCGCGACGGTATGACCGGCGCCTGCATCGACGGCAGATAGCGCGGAATGTCGCGATTGTAGATCTTGGCGACCATCTCCTGGTGTTCACGCGCCGCGGAAAACTCGCCCATCCAGAGTTGCGTCGATCCCATCGCGTTGTGCGCACCTGCTGTCGCAAGATCGCTTTGCATCCTGGCTGCCATGGCCAGCAACTGCTCCGCGATGACGCGGCTCTCGCGCAGTTTCCCGCTGGCATGATTGAAGCTCCACACACCAAACAGCACGCCGAAAGTTTCGGGCGTCTCACCGGCGCGGCAGCAGAGTTCCTGCGTGCGCGCGATGGTGCCCGCGATCTCCGGCGACGAAAAACCCTGTACCGCGACGATCAGCGGTCCCAGCATCATCTGTATCTTCAGCTCGCGTTGATCGCGTTCCCGCGATTCGGGCAGCTCGCCTATCCGCAGCAGTGCCTCGCGCGCGTACCGTATCGCGTCGTTGTATGCAGAGCGGATCCCCGCTTGCTCCGCCGCACGGCTCAGGTATTCGATCGCCTTGGGCGCGTTGGCGCTGTGGCCGTAGTGATGCGCCAGGTCGGTCAGGTGATCGTCGAGCGTCGCCGCGAACATCGCTTCGAGCGCCAGCGCCGTGCGCTCGTGAAGAATCCTCCGCCGCTCCATCAGCACGGAGCCGTAAGCAACTTCCTGCGTCAAAGCGTGCTTGAAGGTGTATTCGTTTTCGGGAAACGCGGGTTGTTCATAGATGAACTCGGCTGCCTGCAGGTTCGAAAGCATCGGAGCGAGTTCATGATCGGGCTTGCCGACGACGCGCCGCACCAGGCCGACCGGAAATTCCTTGCCGATCACCGCGAGCGATTGCAGCAAGTCTTTGTCCGCCGGCGCGAGCTTGTCGATTCGCGCGGCCAGGATGCCCTTGACGGTCGAAGGTATCTCGATCGAGGTGAGCGGCTTGGCAAGTGACACCGTACCGTCTCGCACGAGCGCGCCCTGGTCGAACAGCACCTGCACCATTTCCTCGATGAAAAATGGATTGCCCTCGGTGCGCTGGATGATCGCCGCCTTGAGTGGATCGAGCGCGGCCGCTTCGCCCAACATTGCCGTCAGCAGCTCGGCAGCATTGTCGGGCCCCAGTGGATCGAGCCGCAACTGAGTGTAGTAGGTCTTGTTGCCCCAGTTGTGGCGATACTCGGGCCGATAGTTGACCATCATCAGAATTTGCGCGGTACCGATCGAGTCGGCAATCAGGTTCAGGATCGCTTCGGACTCCGTGTCGATCCAATGCAGATCCTCGAAGATAACGATCAGCGGTTGGTTCATGCTCTCGCGCACGATGAGACTCTTGACCGCCTCGCGCGTGCGCCGGCGTCGAATCGAAGGATCCATTTCGTCCAGCCTTGCATCGCCGGACCGAATCCCAAGCATCGCGAACAGATGCAGCAGCGTATCTTCCAGCGCACGGTCCAGCGACAGCACCTTGCCGGTAACTTTCTCGCACCGCGTCCGCTCGTCGTCGCGATCAACAATTCGAAAATAGCTCTTGAGCAGATCCAGCACCGGCAGATACGCCGACGCTTTGCCGTGCGAGAACGAGAACGCCTCGAGCACCAGGCACTCGCTTTGCCCGCGCATCTTGAATTCGTAAAACAGGCGCGACTTGCCGACTCCAGCCTCGGCCATCGCCGCAACGATCTGGCCGTGTCCGCCGCGCGCCAGCTCGAGCGCCTTGTCCAGCTGATCCAGCTCCGCGCGCCGGCCCACGAACTTTGACAACCCGCGCAAAGCCGACATCTGCAGGCGCGTCCTGAGTGGACCGATCCCGATCACCTCGTACACGTTGATCGGATCGCTGACGCCCTTGATTCGCGCCGCGCCGAGCGGCTTCAAATCGAAGTAGCCGGCCGTGAGTTTCTGAGTCTGCTCCGTGATGACTATTGACCCTGTCGGCGCGAGCGTTTGCATCCGCGCCGCGAGGCTCATCGAGTGCCCAATCGGCGTGTACTCGGTGTGCGCATCATCGGTCCGAATCGAGCGGACCACCACTTCGCCGGTGTTGAGTCCCACCCGGATTTCGACCGGCGGATTTCCCGCCGCGCGCAGGCTGGCCGAATACCTGGCCATGCCCTCCTGCACGCGCAGCGCAGCGTAGAGACCTCGCTGGGCATGGTCTTCATGAGCGACCGGCGCGCCGAACAACGCGAATATTCCATCGCCGGTGGATTGCACGATGTAACCGTCGTAGCGATGCACAGCGTCGATCATCAGCTTCAGGGCGGGATCGATAAGTGCGCGGGCCTCTTCGGGATCGAGATCCTCCATCAGATCCATCGATCCCTTGATGTCGGCAAACAGCGCCGTGACCGTCTTGCGTTCGCCATCGGTCGCGAGCGCCTCGGGCTGCTCGGGCGCGACGCGAACTCCATCTCCCGGGGCGGGTGAAGCCGATACATCGGAGCCAAGCGAGGCGTGCCCACCGAGCGGGGCGGCGCATTGCGCGCAAAATTTCGCATCAGGCGCGTTCAGACGAGCGCATTTTGGACACGCCCGACTGAGGGGCGTCGCGCACTGATTGCAGAATCTCGCGTCTGCGGCGTTGTCGGTACCGCACTTCGCGCAACGCATTTGCGACTACCTTCCCGGAAGCAGATAGCCAAGTATCGCTACTGGACGCTCCAATTCATAGACGCGAACCTGGACAGCGCTTCAAAACGCGCCGAATGCTGCACGATCAAATCGATCGGACCATTGCAGTGTGGCGAACAATGCCTGAACGCAGCTTCATCTGGTCTGTGGCGAATTGCTGATTCGTGGGGAAATCAGTAATTCGCCACACACAGGCAGCGGCATCTTCACAAACTCCGGATTTGTCGCCCGTGATGTCGGATCGCCGGCACGGCTGAGGTGCGATGTGTTCCCCGACGGGAACTCGCGCAATCGGCGTCCGGCGAGTAGGCTCACACCTGCTGGCGAAGGGCGATGCGGGCACAGCACGGGCTCGGAGCGTTGGCAACGACCAGAGGTGGCCATGCTGGTATTTCTAATCCATGTTCGCGACCCGCAATTTTACGCCGTGCCGGCGGACGGCCGCGCGAAAAACGGCAACCTGCGCATTATGGGGTTCCCGCCGATCGGCATCATGTCGCTCTCCGCGGTGCTCAAGCGCGCCGGCCATGAATGCGTGATGTTCGACCAGGCCAACCCCGAGACTCCAAACCAGGTCATCGTCGAGCAGATTCGCATGCGGCGGCCCCAACTGGTCGGGTTGAGTTTTCTGAGCACGACCAGTTATCCCTACGCCAAGATTCTCGCCCGCCAGATCTGCGCCTCAGATTCCAAGGTCAAAGTCGCCATTGGCGGCGTCTTCGCGACGCTGAACGCGCCGCTGGTGAAACTGCAATGCAGCGAAGTGGATTTTGTCTGCCGCGGTGACGGTGAGCAGTTGATTCTCGACCTGGTTGAGCAGCTCGACAATCCGGCGGCTGTCGCCGGGCTGACCTGGGCGCGAGACGGCCGGGTGGTAAACAATCCGGACCGCGCTGTCGAGCGCGACCTCGACCAGTGGCCTTTTCCGGATCGCGAAAGCCTCGCGCTGGACTTCATCGAATCGATGCCGCTGGATGTGCCCGCGGTTCTGTCAATGGACCGCTTCACCACGATGCAGGCGTCGCGCGGATGCCCGCGGCACTGCGTTTTCTGCGACATTCCGAGCTTCAACCAGGGCAAATGGCGCTCCCGCAGCCCTCAGCACGTGCTCGCGGAATTCAATCATCTTAAGGAACACGGCTACGGTGCGGTGTACTTTGTCGACGATCATTTCCTGTTGCAACCCAAGCGGATCGAAGCCATCTGCAAAGGACTAATCGACAGCGGTCCGACCATCCACTGGGGTTGCGAGGGCAGGGTCGATTCGGTCGCCGAGCATCTGTATCCGTTGATGGCAAAGGCCAATTGCCGCACTGTGATGTTCGGGATCGAGAGCGGCAGTCAGAAGGTCCTCGACCGGCTCGAGAAGGAGCAGACCCTTAAGGAAGTTGAAACCGCGGTCACGAACGCCAAGCGGGCGGGAATCGAAATCGTGCACGGTTTCTTCGTGGTCGGCAGCCCCGATGAGACCGTGGCCGACCTGAGGGCGACTTTTGATTTTGCCTCAAGACTTCCGCTCGACACGTTCAACTTCAACCGCCTATGCGTCTATCGCGGCACCCCGTTGTGGCAGGAATATATCCGCCGCAACCTGGTCGACGAGGCCCGAGACTGGTTCAAGTATTTCAAGTGCTCCGAGATCGATCGGACCTGCCTGCCGGGCGAGGTGATCAACCGCGAGCGCAGCGCGGGTTTCCGCAGAATATTCCTTTACAAGCTGCTTCATTATCCGCTGCAGACCGTTCGGCTGCTGCGCCGCTTCACGCGCTTCATGCCGATGCGCGACGTGGTTTACCTGATTCTCAAGCCCTTCATGGGCCAGCGTCGCGGAGCCACCCCGGCGGAGACCCTTTCGCGCGCCGTCGAGCATACGGAGCTTAAGGACTCGGCCGCGGCCCTCACCCAAGTCACCGACGCGATGTTCGAGCAGGCGATTGCCGAGTCCCGGGCCGAACGGGCCCTAATGCAGCCCAGGTCGTGAAGTCCGTAGATCTGTGGTGCAGCGGAACGCTGTGCGATTTCGCGCGCCGTTCATCCGGCCCCTAAACCCGGGCTGGGTCAGAGTCTTCGGCGCAGCGACAATCGGCGAATTGCGATCTCGCCAGCCTCTCCGGTAACGTCAGGGAATTATTTCAGGGGAACAGGGAATTTTCTTCGAACAGCAGGGAAGCCTTGGCCTTCTAATAGCGGCGAAAAATCCAGATCTATTACCACGTTTGGAGTTTTTATTGAGGAGAACGGCGAGTCGCAAAACTCCTGACCAGTGTGTGGCGAATTGCTGACTCTGGGAAAATCAGTAATTCGACACAGACAGGTACTGGCGTCGTTTGAGCCATGCTGTACGCGGGTGGCTAACTTTAAATAAGATGCTGGGCAAGCAATGAGTCCGTATCTTCTGGCGGTGGCGATCGTCCTCGGCGCAGCGGTCGTTTTTTTCACCCTGCCGTGGACCTTGCCGCACTCGTGGTACAGGGCGCTCTTCTATCCCGGCGGCAGGCCGAACGCGCTCTCGAGACGTCTCAACTCTGGACAGGCGCGGCTATCCGCGCTCGGAGTTTTGCCGACACTGATGGTCGCCCTGGAAACGAGGGGGCGGCGAAGCGGCAGGGTCTGCTTGGTCCAGCTGGTCGTGGCTCAGGTCGGCACGGAACGATACCTGGTGTCGATGCTGGGCGAGAACGCCGACTGGGTGCGCAACGTGCGCGCTAGCGCGGGCGCCGCCGTGCTCCGCCATCGGAGAACGGAAAGGGTGAGGCTGGAGGAGGTGCCGGCGTCGCGGCGTCCGCCGATCCTCAAGGCCTATCTTCAACGGGCTCCAGGCGGCCGCCCGCACTTCGACGTAAATCCTGACGCACCGCTGGCGGAGTTCGAGAAGGTGGCGGCGCGCTATCCCGTATTCCGCGTCGTCGCGGAGTGAATCGCCGGCAATCGCGGTTGAAGATCAGGCCATATGCGCCGGAGCGTGTGTGTGGCGAATTACTGATTTTCCCAGAATCAGCAATTCGCCACACACGCGATCGTATTCCGCGCGCGTCATCCATGAGGAGACGTGCTGGAAGCCTTCATGACCGGCGGCAAGGTAATCGCGATAGGCGCTTGGGTTGTCGTCGAGCTGCTGGATGATCTCCATCTGGAACTCGCCCGAGAAACCTAACGCGAGAGAGATTCGCGGCGGCGGGGCAGGCCTGCCGCGATAGCGATAGTTGTCCGGCGTAACATCGCGCATCATGAAGAAGGGGCCGACGCCGAGCGTGCGCGTCCAATAGTCGAGCGCTTTTTCGAGGTCGCGCACGACGAACGCGATCTGTCGCATTTCTCCGAAAAACCCGCTCATGAACGGACCTCCCTTGGGCCTGCGAAAAAGACAGTGCGCCTTCGGCCGACCTGAATCGATGTAGACGATGTTCGGCACGCCGAAGCGTCTGATCGTCTCATCGACCATCGCGCTGGCGCCGGCGGACTTCGAAGCATCGGCGCACAATGCGAACGCGTTGCCGCCCTCGTATTTGATCCGTCCGCTATAGCTCGATTACGTAGCCGTCGGGATCGGCGACGTATGCGTACGGGAATTGCCCGCCGTGCTTGCCGCGCGAGACCAGCTTGCCGCCCGCCTTTTCGACCTGCTTGATCACCCGGTCGTGATCTTTGACGTCCAGCTTGAATCCAAAGTGCTGGAATCCGCCCGCCATGCCGACCGGTTCATCCGGCCCAACCTGGTGCAATGCCAGTGAGTGCCCTCTTGCTTCCGGCACCATGAAGATCAGGCCTTTGCCCGCGCTGAAACCGACTTTCAGCCCGAATGCCTCCCCATAGAAACGTATCGAGCGGGCGAGGTCGCGCACATTGATGTGCAGATGGTTGAAGCCCTCGGCCCTTACCGGAGCCTCGGCGCCTTCCATCAGCGGACTCGCGCGCTTTTCTTCTGGTCGGATTCTGGTAGCCATAGCTCACCTCATTGCTGACGCCATCGCCCGGCCCGCGCCGACTTTCCCAACCTTATACCACCTGAGCCTTCTCAAAACCTGGTCCACGCGGAAAGTAACTTCCTGAGTCGCGCGCGACCGCGGTCTTGGTGATGCCCCTGTCCCATCAACTGAAAACTCCCAAGGTCTCGAAAAGTCTAGCGATCCATCTTGCCCGGCGACACCCCGGCCTCGACCGGTGCCTCCTCAAAACTCCATCCACGCCGAAAACACGGGAGTTTCGCGCCGCGCCGCCCGCCAGATGAATTTCCCTGCTTCGCCCTGAAAATTCCCTGTTACGTCGAAAAAATTCTCTGTTCCTCCAAAATAATTCCCTGTTCGGTTGAGTAGGGAATTTCGTCAAAAACCCGAGAGAAGACAAGACTTATTTGGTCTCAATTCGACTCCAAGGCAGCCGAAATCGCGATAATTCCCTGTATTTTCCCTGATGATCAGGGAATTTGACGCGGAGAGCAGTACACATCGGACTGGATCATCCACCATTCTTCCTCTCATAAACAAAAGATTTTTCGCGGCTTTTGCTCCTCGCTGCCGACTTGTGTCAGGCAGCCTTCTTGCCTCAACGGGATGTTTCGCGCTCGTAGCACATCTTGTGGCGAAAATATTGAGACTCTTTCCCTCTTTCCACAGAATCGGTCGTGGCAGAGATAGATCGAATCATGCAGCCGATCGCGCCACCCGGTGGTGCCGTTGGCGTCATGATTCGTCGGGCGCCTCTCCCGTGCGCCCGTAGTAATGCGGCGGTTAGCAGAGCAAATGAATGGAGCCTCAAAAAAAGCTTGGCGGGGAAATCAAGACTCGTGAGTTCTAAACGCCGGCCGGTTGATGGTTGCTGAAAAGACGCAAAGAGTGCCTAATGAGCTGGGTATAAAGGCGATTTCAAATGAACACTGAAAGGACCCCCCGCACAATGATAGGCGCAGATGATCGCGTCGCGATTGCGCTCCTAAGCAGCGTACTCACCGCAACGGCGCAGACGTCGACCGCGTTCCTGTTGCTGATCCTGGTGCTCGCGGCTACTGCCCGGACCGCCGCAGCGCAGTCCGGAATACAGGATTATCAAAATTACTGCGCTGAGTGCCATGGGCTTGGCGGTAAGGGTGACGGCCCCTCACGCTTGACCATTCCGATGAACCCGCCACCGAACGATCTCACTCAGATGGCAAAGAAAAATGGCGGAAAATTTCCCTTCGATGAGGTCGTGGACTCGATCGACGGCCGCAAGAATATACCGTCGCACGCGCGACTCCAGATGCCTTTTTGGGGGACGACCCTTCAGAAACCGGGCAAGGAGTTCACGGCCGAAAGCGATGCCGAGGTGAAGAAAAGAATCGAATCGATGGCGCGATACGTCGAGAGCCTCCAGCAGAGGTGACGCAACACGCGAGCGCTTATCCGTTAGTGGCTTCGCCCGCAGCGCCAAGCAAAACAGTTATTTGGCGGCCTAATGAGCCGCGTTCTCGAACGAATGCAAAACCCTGAGCGTGCGTTCTCGATCCATCGGTTTCGAGGTGTAATACTGGACGTTATATGCACGCGCGCGCCGTTCGGTCTCGGGACTGTGAACCGCGGCGATGTAGGCTACGAGTGCGCGGGGGGCGTGTTTTCGCACTTGGCCAAGAAGCCAGCCGCACGTCGATTCATCGATAGCCTCGTCGTCGATTACAACTATCCTGGCATCCGGCTTCAGCAGAAACGCGTGCCCCTCATGCGGATCGGTAAATTTCTCCATGACCCAGGAATCGCTCATGCCCTCGGCGATCGTCTTCACGACCGATTCGTCGCGCGAAAAAACCGCTGCCGCCCAACGCCTTTCGACCGCGGTTCCTGCCGGGTCCGCCGGCGATGCAAGCGTAACCCGGTGCGCAGACTTGCGGCTTACCTTGCCCTGCGAGGAGGCTGATTCGAGTTTCAGTTGGTTGTGCCGCCGGAGCATTGATGTCCCACGCTAGCAACCTGCTATCCCAGCTCTTGCTTGAAGCATGCCAGCGCCATTGCTCGGGCAAAACTCCGCTGAAATCCGACGATTTTGGTTTTTGGAGGGACATATGTTAAAAAGATTCGTCCCCGTTGAACGCAGTTTTTGACCGGTTTGACGCCTTTGGAGCCAGTTCACCCGGAAAGCCAACGAATGAAGACAAACACCAACCCACCGCCTCCGGCCCCTCTGCCCAGCGGGGGGCCACGTTATTTTCACTTGCTGTGGGACACGGAACTCGACGAGCTCCGTCCGCTGCTGGAGTCCATCGAGAAAAATCGCAACCGCGTGCTGGAACACTGGTACCAGCTCTACATGCTGCACTTTGCCGACAGCCGCGCGCTGACGAAGACGGAATTCATGGAGATCTTCGGCAGCGAACTCGACGCCACGATGAAGGATCTACTCGACAAAGACATGGACGCCTTCGCCGCCGACGTTGCACGAATCGGGGAACAGCTCGCCGAACGGGGCGTGCCATTCTCGGAGCTAATCGTCTCGATTCACCTTTTCGAGGAGAGCGCGGCCACCGTGTTTCCGTCGTCCCCGCCACTAATGCCGCGGACGTACCAGTCGTTCGACAAGCTGAGTCATATCCGAATCGTGGTGCTTGCAGATACCTACTTCCGGTCGAAGACCGCCGTCTCCGGAGCGCGAATCCTGGCGCTCGAACGCGAGGCCGAGGCGCTTCCGTATCATTCTCGCAGCCGGTTCCACGGGATGGTCGGTGCCAGTGCGACGATGCGGCAGCTGTACGACCGGGTGGAAGCTGCTGGCGTCACGCGCGGCACGATTTTAATCGTCGGCGAGAGCGGCACGGGCAAGGAGCTGGTAGCGCACGCCATTCATGAATGCGGCCCGCAGCCGGGGGCGCCGTTCGTCGCGCTCAACTGCGCGGCTATACCCAAGGACCTGATCGAAAGCGAGCTGTTTGGATACAAGCGCGGTGCGTTCAGCGGAGCGAACGCCGAGTATCTGGGGCTGTTCCGCGCAGCTGACGGCGGAACTCTGTTCCTGGACGAAGTCACGGAGATGAGTACCGACACGCAGAGCAAGCTGCTGCGCGCTATTCAGGAGCGCGCGGTGCGTCCTGTAGGCTCGACCAGAGAGGTTGCAGTGGACGTACGCCTGATCGCCTCGACCAACCGCGATCCCCAGGAGGAGGTGAAGGTGGGGCGCCTTCGAGACGACCTCTACTACCGTCTTCAGGCGGGCGTCATTCACATACCGCCGCTCCGAGAGCGCCTTGAGGATGTTGCGCTGCTGGTCGAGCATTTCATTGAGCTCTTCAACGCAAGGCAGATGCGGGGAGTTCCCGTCACGGGGGCCGAGGACGAAGCGATCGAGGCCATGCGACGGTATCCGTGGCCGGGCAACGTGCGCGAACTTGCCAACGCGATTGAGACCGCATTCACCTTCAGCCGCTCGCCCGTGATCCGATTGCAGGACCTGCCGGCATCGATCGCCGGTGCGCGCGCCGCCGAACGCGTGCCCATCGCCAGGAAAAACCCGGTTGGCAGTTTCGCCGATGCCGAGCACGCCCTTATCCGCCGCGCGCTTGAGGCGACTGAAGGCAACAAGGTGCAGGCTGCCAAGCTGCTGAAGATCTCTCGTAAGAAGCTCTACGCCAAGATCGTGAAGTACGGAATCGAATGATCAGGCGCGCGGCCGACGCGTTTCACCCTGCCAGATGGCCGTGAGGGCGCCGTCCTGGTCAGACCACGTGTAACGCGCGCGTCCGCCGAAAGCTTTCTGCAGTTCGCGGGCGATACGATGCGCGAGCTTTTGCGACGTGGTCAGCACCTCGAACCTGCCCTTAGCCGTTCATGATCTGGCTGGCTCCGGCAACGACCAGTAAGAACGCCCTTAGCAAATCGGTCGTGGTGACGATGCCGACCAGCTTGCCGTTGTCGGCGACAATCGGCAGTCCACCGATCTTGTGCTTCAGCATCAGGCGGGCCGCGTCTTCCACCGTGTTATACGGCGTGACGGTGATGAGCCCGGTGCGCATCGCCGCATTCACACGCGTGGATCCCAGATAGCCCATGTGCTCGCGTATGTCGCGCTCGGTGAGGATCCCGACCAGCCGCCCGTCCTCCACCACCGGCAAACGCCTGAACCGGCCGTCGTCCATAACTGCCTTTGCGTTCGCCAGTGTGTCATCAGGGTTGATTACGATGGGGTCCGAGGTCATCAGGTTGACAATCTGCATGGTTGTCCTCCAAGGCAGTCAGTTGGTGAGACTGCAATTCGCTTGCCATCGGCGGTTAAGCATCGATGCTCGCGGGCCGTGATGAAGATGAAGGCTTTTGTGAGCTGCACCCTGTCTCACCTGCACGTCAGCCGCATCGACATTTGCGAGATGTCGCGATCCGATACACCTTCACGATCGTGCAGGAAGCGGCATTGAAATTTTTTGAGTGCTGCGATCGGACACAGGTCAACGCGACAAGCAATCGAATCGCTAGTTGCGAGCCGCAAAAAACAAAACCCGGACGATGGTACGGCATTGTGCTAGTATATGAGTGCGGCTGACCACGGAGGAGCGCATTCTTATGGCATATCCATTCCGCAGGATTCTTTGCCCGGTGGATTTCGACGATAACTCGATGCAAGCGCTCGATACTGCCGCGAATTTCGCCCGCGAGAACAACGGCACTGTATTTGTCTTGCACGTGGTTCCGATGATCATCGCGCCGACGGGAATGCCGGTCTATGTTGATCTCTACAAGGGGCAGGAAGAGACTGCTCGCGACAAGCTGCTCGAGATCGCACACAAGCGGCTGGCCGGCCTCAAGTACGAACTCCTGACCCATACGGGCGAGCCGGCCGGCGCCATCTTAAACGCCGAAAAGAAGATGAGCGCCGACGTGATCGTTATGGCCACGCATGGGCGGCGAGGCTTCAAGCGCTTTTTCCTTGGCAGCATCGCCGAAGTCGTCTTGCGCGAATCCACCTGCCCTGTCCTGACCGTGCGCTGCACTCCGGCGCAAAACGGACTGGTCGGCACTTGGATGACGAAAAATCCGGTCACCGCGACTCCGCACGAGAAGCTCGCCTCCATCGCGGCAAAGATGCACGCGGGAGGTTTTCGATGCGTGCCGATCCTGAATGACGCAGGCGCCCCGGTCGGCATTGTGACCGACCGTGACATCCGCCAGCACACGGGCTCCCTGGATCAAATCGAAGCCTGCAAGGCGATGAGCGAAGCGCTGATAACTGTAACGCCGTCGTCCGATATTCAAGAGGCCGCGCGCTTGCTGCGCGAGCGGAAGATCGGAGGGCTGCCAGTGCTGGGAGATGGTAAGCTCGTCGGCGTGATAACCACCGACGACGTGCTTGAGGCGCTGACCACACGAGTCTGAGCACGGCGACTAGTCAGGAGCGATGCGCGGACCCGGGTGAAATGATGGAAACATGCGGGACGCCAAGGCCTGACGGACATCCAACCGGCGGCGTCTCGACGCTGGTCGAGGCAATGATGCGGCCGGGCTTCTACCCGGATTCGCCCGCTCGTGTCGAACTCAAGCAGACACACATATCTTACGTCTTTGTCGCCGGAGAGACGGTTTTCAAGGTCAAAAAGCCGGTTCATTTTGCATTTCTAGACTGTTCCAAGCTCGCGCGTCGGTTCCACTACTGCACCGAGGAGGTGCGTCTGAATGCGCGTCTTTCGCCGCGCGTGTACCTCGGCGTGTTCGCGATTCTTAAGCGTGCGGACTCCTTCGTCCTCGGACCCGAGGTTCGTGTGGAGCATCCCGAAGCCGTCGAGTACGCGGTCAAGATGCGCCGGCTGCCCGAAGACCGAATGCTCGATCGGCTCCTCGCCGCTGGCCGGGTGGACAGCGCCACGATCCGCGCTATTGCGACGCGTATTGCGGATTTCCACGCGAGCGTGCCGTCGAATCGTGGATGGACCTACGGTTCAGCCGCGGCAATCTGGCGCGGCGTGATCGAGGACATCGCGCAGAACGAGGGTTTTATCGGTCACACGCTTCGCCAAGACCAATTCACGGCGATTGACGCCTTCTGCCGCGCCTTTATCACGGCTCATTGGCGGCCATTGAACGAGCGGGCGCACGAGGGCCGCGTCCGCGAAGGCCACGGCGACTTGCGCGCCGAACACATCTGCATTGCGGGCGACGGAAGCGAAATTGATGTGATCGATTGCGTCGAGTTCAGCGAGCGGCTGCGCTACGGCGACGTCGCTTCGGAGATCGCATTCCTGGCGATGGACCTCGAACGGCTCGGCGCGCCCCGGCTCGCCGAGGAGTTAGTCGAGGCCTACGCCGAGATCACCGGCGACGAAGAGCTTGCGGTGTTCGTCCCGTTCTACAAATGCTATCGCGCATGCGTGCGCGGCAAGGTCGAGAGCCTGAGAAGCCTCGAGCGCGAGGTTGGCGCCGCGGAGAGCGAGCGCGCCCGCCGGCTCGCGCGTAGTTACTTCGAGCTTGCATGGCGCTATGCGCGTGGCGCATCGCCGGCTCTGATCGTAGTGTGCGGGCTTTCGGGCACGGGCAAATCGACCGTCGCCCGCATGCTTCAGCACCGCAAAGGCTTCAAAATCATCAACTCGGACCGCGTCCGCAAGCGTCTGGCAGCGGTCTCCGCGCACGAGCACGTCCGCACGGATTACGGAACGGACATATATTCCGATCGATTTACGAGAATCACCTATGACGCGATGCTCGGCGAAGCGGAGAGCCTCCTGAGCGACGGCCGCGGAGCAATTCTTGACGCGACGTTCAAGGCGTCTGCCGATCGGCAGCTCGCGCTGGCGATAGCGGCACGGCGCGGCGTGCCGGTGCTCTTCGTCGAATGCGTGGTCAGCGAAGACGAGGCGATACGCCGGCTGGAGCGGCGCGGATCGATACCCGGTGAAGTGTCAGACGCTACACCGGAGGTGTACGAGCGGCAGCGCGCCGAGTTCGAGCCGCTTCGCGAGATTCCGCCGCAAAACCACGTGCGCATCGACACCACCCGGGAGCGCGAATACCTTGCCGCCGAAATCGACGATGCCCTCGATCACCTGCTGCATCGTATGCCCTGCGAACATCGCAACTCAGACGCCAATTGAGACCGCAGCCTTCGGAAACGAGGATCGGCAGCAGCATCATTTGCGCTTGGCCTCGGACTGCCAGGTCGCGAGCAATCCCGCCTCGCCCCCGTCGCCGCGGCTCCATTCGTACTTCGCGCGCCCGCCAAACGCCTTTGCGAGTTCGTGCGCGATTCGATGCGCAAGCTTTTGCGAGGTCGTCAGAATCTCCAATGTGGCGCCATCCCATTCGATGGAAACGATCTGCCGCTCCGGCTGCGTGAAACCCGCCCGCTCGGCGACGTTGTGGATTCTTTTGCGGATGGCGTCGAGCTTGGCGGCCACTGCTGCGCCTCGCGCGATCACTCGGCCGTGATACTCGCCGCCCACGGCCTGCGTGCATCCTGGGCAGGTTCCCCATTGCGCACGCTCGAGCAGCCTGCCTGTAAGGGGGTGATTCCGACGCCAGGTCTCTAGCGAATACACTGCGCCGCATCGCTGGCACACAGTCGGGTCGAATGGCTCCGGTGTTTTGAGCGCGACCGGCGGCTTCTGGTTGGCGCGCGTGCCGCGCCGGTCAAGACTCCGAATCATGCCCTTTCCACGTTTCATCGCTCGCTCCTCTTTCGATTTGGCGCTGCAAGCGCCACGAAGGCGTCAAGGCGCGTGCGCAGCGTTATCGTACCGCCATTCGGCGATCCTGAATCGTGTTGAGGTAGGCGATTATTTTGCCGATCACCTCCCCGATCCCGTATTCGCCTCTTTCACCCTGACCAAGCTCGTAAAGGCGCTCTCCCCATACCGGCATCTCGTGAGTCCCATGCGCTCTGGGTGTATCTCGACCGTCTATCAGTTCGGCGATGCGATGCGCCGGCAGTGGTATGCCATATTTGTCGCTGAGCTTGCGGAGACTTGTCGGCGGCGTGGACAGGCTCTTCGCCACCGGACCGTCTCCGAGACCGTCCAGACCATGACATGACGCGCAGTAACGAATGAAATAGCGGTGCCCGTCGCTCACGTCATTGCCCGCAGATAGCGCGGGCTGAGAGACGGACAGCACGACGCCTAGCGCAAACATCGACCACAACGCTTTTAGCTTCATCGATTCACCCAGGAATATTTAACTCGGTATGCTCAACGCGCGATAGGCGTCGCGGTCGGAGTCGGAGTCGCGGTTGATGTAGGCGACGGTTGCATCGCCGCTGCGGCCACCTCGGGATCCGGGATGTATTCCGGGGGATACGGAAGCCGCCGCCAGCTCAACAGCAGGAGCGTCAGCGCTCTCGATTCCTCGGGCTTCATGTTGAAATCGGGCATCTGCGTGTGCGGCGAAACTACGCTCGCCTGCGTCAGATGCTGCACGTTCCAATTGAACATCGTGCGTTCGCCGCGCACGTGCGCGAAGTTCAGCAACTCGGGGTTTCGGTCTCCCTCGTAGGTCAGCTCGGGTCCGGTGGTGCCGCCGCTCCCTTCTACGACATGGCAGACCATGCACTTTTTCTTTTTGACCAGCTGCTTGGCGAGATTGATCTCCTCCATCGCGGGCGTGGCGGCATCATGGCGATGGCAAAAGTTGCATCGCATCTGAATCATCTCGTTCATCGTGAGCCCGTTTTGTCCCGCCAGTGCGCGCGAGAGCATGGGGTCGTCCCATCCCCGTCCGCCTTGATGAGCCCCCGCGACAGTCGTTGCCGATCCGTCGCCGCCGTGGCATGGCGTGCATCCGAACCTTGAGAATTCATGCTTCACGAGCCAATCGTTCATCGGATGCGGTTTCAGCGGCTCGGCGATCGTGGCCGGAAGAACCGAAGACCATTCGTAGCCGAGATGGCATGTGATGCAGCGGTCGGTGACGCCGATCTTGGGTATCCAGATCTGTTTGATGCCCGCGCGGAAGTCGCGCGCGTCTTCGACTTTACCGTAGTGCCCGAGCAGTTGGGGAAACTCCTGCTGATAAGGTCCCCACTCGGTGCTGAACTCAATCCAGAAGCCAACCACCACCAGCGCGAAGAACAGGATCGACATCGCGACCAGCCAGCCGAAGTCCTTCACCTCGAACGATTCGTTCTTTTCCGCCATTTCAGTAAAGCTGCGGTATCTCTGGACGCGGCTGGCCGGGCCAGTAGATCCGCCAGTAGGGGCCGCGCAAGTAAACCCCGACCATGATCAGCACGATGATCACGAGCGTCGCGACGGCGAAGGTTGCGTTCTGCCGCTTGCGCTCGGGGGCGAGCCATCGCCCTTCGGTCCGAAGTGGAGAACGATCGAGCCATGGCCATAGCGTCAGCACGGCGAGGAGAAATCCAGGCAGCAGTATTCCGCCCAGCAACGCGCCGCTGATTGTAAACCCGCCCATGCGAACAGTCGTTGAAGCGACCAACTCCTGCAGCCAGACGAAATACCACGGCGCTTTCGCGGGATTCGGCGTCACCGATGGATTGGCGAGACCCTCCAGCGGTGCGTTGAACAGCAACGCGGCCAGCAGCGTGATGTTGAACACGATCAGGAAGACCAGCGCGATTCGCCGCGACATATTCGGCGACGAGAAAACCTGATCGGACTCTTCGAGTTCGGTCGAACTCATCACCTGCACGGAGGTGCCCGGCGTAAGTCCGAACAGCGAGTAACTTTTGGTCTTCGGGGTCGCCTTCGGCGCCATTGCGCGCTCATTGCGAACGCGCTCGATCACCGCGAGACCGCCGTCCTTGCGCACCCGCCACATGTGATAGCCGAACAGCACCAACGCGAGGACCGGCAGGAAGAAAACGTGCAGCACGTAAAAGCGCAGCAAGGTCTGCTGCCCAATTTCATGGCCGCCAAGAAGAATGAATTGAATCGTCGGCCCGACCAGCGGCGCCTGCTTCGCGATACTGGTCCCTACCGTGATTGCCCAGAATGCGAGCTGATCCCACGGCAACAGGTAACCGGTGAAGGACAGAAGCAAAGTCGCGAGGAAGAGAATTACCCCGACCACCCAGTTGATCGCCCGGGCGCCGCGGTACGCGCTCGTGAAGAACACTCGCGCCATGTGGATGTACACGATGGCAACCATCCCTTCCGCCGCCCATCGATGCTGATTTCTGAGCAGACGGCCGAAGCTGACGGCGTACTCCAGGTCCTTGATGCTTCCGTATGCGCGCTCGGTGGAGGGCACGTAGAAAAACATCAGCATCACGCCCGTGACGGTCAGGATCAGCAGCAGTGCTGCCGACGCGGTGCCGAGCCAGAACGAGTAGTTCCAGTCCATGCTGGCGCGCGCGACTTTGGCCGGAAACCAGTGGAGCCAGAAGTTCTTGACGATCGCTTCCGACGATTCGCGCTCGCTTTCAGGGGACCATGCCCAGGAAATCTTGCGCCAGAACGCCTTGATCTTGTCGCCCACCGATCAGGCCTTGCCTTTTCCGCCGATGACCAGCCTGAAGTCGCGCGCAACGTCGGTTGCGCTATCGACTTCGAGGAACCCATCGGGCGAAACCGTCGTCGCAAACCAATCGAGCGGACGCGGTGCAGGGCCCGAAATCACCGTGCCGTCGGGATTAAAGCGGCTGCCGTGGCACGGACAATCGAACTCGGTATCTTTCCACTGCACGTTGCATCCGAGATGAGTGCATATGGCGGAGATCACGTGGAACGCATCCTTCTGACGAATCACAAAGAGCCGGTGCGCTGCGTCAAGGGTGTAGCCGTTGGGATAATCGTTGGGCCGCTTGAGCTTGAAGCGGCTCGGCGGCTCGTAGAGCACGTTGGGAAAGAATGCCCTGCCGGCCGCGCCGATCTGGCCGAGGAACGCGGCCAACACCGACCCTTTGCCGATGAAGCGCAGAATCTTTCGCCGATCCGCGTCCATCAGGCGGCCGTCTCTTCGAACTGAAAGCGTTCCATGGTAATCGCCGAGGTCGGGCACCTGATCGCGCACAGGCCGCAACGGATGCATTTGGCCTCGTCGTAGAGAAAAGCGCTGAGCGTCTGCGCATCCGTCATCACGCCGGCAACCCGCTCTTGATCGGCGATTTCCCCCGAGGGCGCGAAATGCAGGCAGTGCTCCGGACAAATGTCCACGCATCGATTGCACAGAATGCATTTCGACCCGTCGTAGATCGGATGGATATGGCAGTAGAGGCATCGCTCCGCCTGCTCGCGCGCATCGCCCGGAGTAAACACGGACTCAACTTCCGTGATTCCGGTGCGGCGCGAGAGCGGAACCAGTGGAACCTCGCGCCGCTTTTGGTCATAGTGTTCGACCATCCCGTAGGTGTCGGTCGGCAGCTCCTCGATTGTGACGTGCATCCGCGGCTGGCCGAGCGGCTTGCCGCGGAGATACGCGTCGATGCCGCGCGCGGCGACCTTGCCGTGCTGTGCACAGGTGATCAGCAGCGACGGTGGAAAGGCCGCATCGCCGCCCGCGAATACGCCGGCGATGCCAGTCTCGAGAGTGACCGGGTCGATCTTGAGCGTTCCGGCGGGCGTGATCGTGACTCCGTCTTCGGGCTTGATAAACGACAGGTCCGGCGCCTGCCCGATGGCGAGGATCACCCCGTCGGCGTCAACGACACGGCGATCGTTCTCGTCAAATTGCGGCCGGAAGCGGCCCGCGTCATCGAATACCCTGACGCATTTGACTAATTCGATTCCGACCGCGTGGCCGTCGCGGCTGACGATTCGCTTGGGGCCCCAACCGGGCAGAAAAGTGACTCCCTCGTCGCGCGCGATATCGAGTTCCTCGCGACCCTGCGCAGATTTCATCGCCGGCATCTCGAGCTCGGACTCAAGACTGGCGACCGTAACTTCGAGCGCACCGCGCCGCGCCGCCTCGCGCGCCGCATCGAGCGCCACGCGCATCGTGCCTACCGCGACGCTCTGTTCTTCCTCTTGCGACATGACGAGTCCGGGCAGAAGGGTGCGAACCGCGGTTCGGGCCGCATCGATCGCGACCAGGCCGCCGCCGATCACGACAACCTTGCCGCCCAGCGGAACGCGGAAGCCGCGATGGATATTGAGCAAGTAGTCGATCGCCTTGATCACCCCGTCGGCATCGCTGCCCTCGATCGGCACTGCGCGGCCGCGCGACGCTCCAACGGCGAGAAAAATAGCTTCATAACCCTGCTCTTTCAGTTCTTGAACTCCGAAGCCGGGTCGAAGCGGCGTCGAGTAGCGAAACTCGACACCCAGCGCTTCGATCTCGCCGACCTGGCAGTCGATAACGTCGCGCGGAAGCCGGTAGGCGGGAATTCCGTACCGAAGCATCCCGCCCGGATGCGGCATCGCCTCGAATACGGTCACGCTGTAGCCCATCACGGCCAGATCGTGTGCGCATGCCAGCCCGGCCGGCCCCGCGCCGACGACTGCGACTTTGCGCCTGGACGCCGCGGCATCGGGCCGCGCGCCGAGAATATCGAGATGACCCGGAGTGACGCTGCCGCCGCCGGATGGTCCGGCGATCATGTCGCGGATTCCCCTGGCTGAGAGTGCTTCGGGGCCGAATTGCTCGGTGAGAAAACGCTTGAGTGCGCGAATCGTCACGGGCGCGTCGATCTTGCCGCGGCGGCACGCGTCCTCGCATGGAGCGCCGCAAGCGCGGCCGCATATGGACGCGATCGGATTGGGCGATCGCGCGACGCGATATGCTTCGGCCAGGCGTCCTTCGGCGACCAGTTGAACGTAGCGGCCCGCGTCGGTCTTGACCGGGCACGCATCAAGGCACGGCACATTCTTGCGGAACCACCACAAATCGCGCGGAACCGCGTCGATCGAATTTCCATCGCGCATCGCGGTCGCGCTTACTTCTTGCAGAAGGTCTTGACGTAGGCGACGAGGTCGTGGATCTCGTCGTCCGAGAAACCCGTGCTCCACGCCTGCATGTCTTTGCTGAGACCTATGGAGGCGCCGCCGTTCTTGATCACGTTGAACAGCGTAGCGTCGTCAATCTTGCCCATCGTGCCGCAATCAGTGAAATTGCGAGGGTTGGTGGCAAGGGTAGCCGCGGCGGGACCGTCGCCCTTGCCGTTGGCGCCGTGACACTTCATGCAAAACATATCGAAGTTCTGCTTGGCGGCAGCCATGTCGGCCGCGCGCACAGGCACAAACGCGCATGCGATGATCGCGCACACACCAATTGTCGAGATGAGTCGATTCACGTTGTCGTCGTCCTCCGTTTCAAGGTTCGCGCAGCCCGGGCCGAATCAACGGCTCTTGAGGAATTCCACCAGCGCCCTGACGTCGCCGGCCGGTAAGTTTCCGAGCGTACGCATATGCATGATGATCAGGTCCCACTCGTAGGGAGCCTTCTCGGATCCCGGTCGCGCATTATGACAGGTGTTGCAGTAAACCGGCCACAGCTGGGCACCCTCCCGGAACAGGCGGCGATGCTCGGCCGGGGAAACATTCTCAACCGCCGAAGCGGGGGCACCCACAAATCCGAGCGCAAGAGTCGCAAGTACGATTGCGGCGAATATTTTTCTCATGGCCATGACTCCGCTCAGAATCCGATCGTGAATTGGCTTAGGAAGGCGCGATCGTTCGGAATTGAACCCGCGGGTGTCTCGGCGCCGGTTTCGGGTGAGACGAATAGTCCTCCAGCGCGCGGCAACTCGATGTCGAATTCGTTCTGCCAAACGATCGATGGTGCAATCCAATAGTCGAGAGCCAACGCCACTTCGCGAGCGTGCGGCGCATACGTGGCCGGCGACCCGTTGATGCCGAAATCGGGGACCAGTCCGACCTGCGTGCCGATGGCGGCGGGGATGTCGCCGGTTGAAACGCCGCGCTGGTTAACTCCCGAATAGCGCACCAGCGGCTCGAATCGATGGAGATAGCTGTTGAGCATGTCGGGAAGGCCCGGGACGTTGAGATTGGTCAGGAAGTAACCGGCTTGCAGGTACCATCCCTGGCGATTGTCGGTCCCGAGTTCGTCGGGCAGTTGGCGGTACGATTGCACCCATTCACCGCGGGTCTGCAAGTTGCCGATGAAGTAGTTGAAATCCACGCCCCACGAGTTGTACCAATTTCCATTTGCCCACTTGCCGTTGTAGGTGGACGCTCCAAGCTCGAGCCGGCCCATTTCAGAATCAACCGGGAGCGGATAGATGCGAAAACGCGCGCCGATCGATTTGCCGTTGGTCTGGCTGTTTGCGACCGCGGTTGGACTTGAGACCACGGCGCCAAGGACTGGCGAGCTGAAGTTGGGACCGTTTCCGCCCCATACTGTGTAGTCGAAATCCTGGCCGAGCGCGCCGAATTGCATGCCGCCCCGAAGCTGGACTCCAATCTCCGACGGTGGAACCACCGGCTCAACTCCAAACGGCAGCGGCGCCGTGACAAACCGGTTCACCCACATCGGGCTCTGGTTCTCGTACCAATCACCGAACGGTTGGTCGAAAAGCCCGGCCACGACCGTCATATAGTCGTTAAGAAAGAGCTGAAAATCAGCGGTCGACAGGTCGACCCCCGTTCCGGTACTTCCAAACGCCGTGCTGATCACGCCCTCGAACATGATCCAGTCAGTCGGGCGGTACAGAATCATCGGCTCCCAATCGAAAAAGAATGAGTTCTGCGACGCATGATAAAGGCCGTCGAGGGCGCCGGGTTGCTGGTCAAAGATGTAGTTGCCGCCGGCCGCCCCGCTCACAGTGAACGAGTGCGTTCCGAGGTATCGCTGAACGGCATCGCCAAACTCTGACGACGCGATCGGCGCATCGACCTTGGTCTGCAAAGTCTTCACTTGGGCGTTGGTCTGCTGAAGCTCGAGGGTTGTCTCCTTCAGCTTTTGATCGGTGTTGTGCAACTGCTGCGTGGTGGCCTCGACCCTTGAATCCTTCGTCTCGAGTTGCTGAACCTTGATCTCGAGCGAGCGAATTACTTCGCGGTCACGCTTGCGCTCCTCCCGCATCTGACGCAGCTCGCTTCTGATTTCCTTCATCGCGGCGGCGTCGCTGCCGTCGCTGTCGGCCGCGCGCGCCAGGCTCACCAGTGATAGCGCCGCGACGCCAAGTGCAAACAGAAACATCGAGAAAATTCGTCTGGCTGGCATAATTCCCCCAATCAACGTCTAAACATTCGGCAACCATCCGTGTCGGAGCAACATTTGTGCCCGGCATCACCGAGCATCGAACTAAATCTCCGGAAATTTCTGACAGAACGATCGGATTCCTGCAAGTATCGCGCAATTCGATTATCAGACGATCTTATTTCCATCGAAAGCACCCAACGCCGGCGCTGCTTGGTCTTGATGCCGAAATCGCTCATCGGTCGGTTTAATCCGATCGCTGTTGCCAAGGGCAGCAGTCCTGTGTCGGAACGATACAAATGCTCAGCTTGCCGCCCGAATTCCGCCGGATATCAGGGGTCGCATCACGGCCACCCTTCGGCACAAAGAATGAATTGGAAATCTGGAGTCCGCATGCAATTGTGAGTACGAGGACGATGAATATGACCAACGCCAAGAAGCCGTCAGCAATCCCGGCCGAAAACTTCTCCGACACGGGCAAGATCAAAAACCTCACGGAAAAACTGAGCCGTGAAGAATACAGCCTCGGGATGCCGCTGCTCGACGCAGCGGTGGCAGGCGCCATTCTCGGCTTCAGGCCGTCGGATCGCGAGATGCGTGCGCAGGCGCAGCGCTGTTGGGAAATTCTGAAGCCGCAACTTAATCAGCATCTGTTGAGCGAAGATGAAACAGTGCTGCCCTGGGCGGAAGTTGCGGGCGGTCTTCCTCCCGAGGTCATGGATCGAATCAAGAAGAGCCACCTCGAAATGCGCTCGCTGATCAGCAAGCTTAACGGAGTGTCGTTCAAAGAAGATCCAGACAAAGTTGTCGCCGTGGCGGGCAAGGCTCTGTGTGTGCTCGTGGTGAAGCTCGACGATTTGATCGATAGCGAGGAAATGCGCCTGCTGCCGGCGCTCAGAAAGATGTTGTTCGCGTAGGTTTAGGACCAACTGCCCGGGGTCTGCTTCCAAACGTCTATTTCGATGGACTTCGACTACACACCGGAGCAGGAGCAATTCCGCAGCCGGGTTCGCGCATGGATGGAGGCGACGGCGTCGGAACTTTTTGGCGATCTTGTCGACTCGCCGAGTGTAACTGTCGAAAGCCTGCTCTACAGCCGGGACGATCAACTCTGGCAGAAGATACTCACATACCATCGGCGGCTCCACGACGCCGGGTACCTCGCGCTTCACTGGCCGAAGGATTGGGGCGGGAGCGAAGCCGGGGTGGTCGAGCAATCGATTTACCAGGACGAGGCTTTGCGTCTGGGGCTGCCGTTGTACGGCGCGAACAATTTCGCGATCGATCGGATTGGTCCGACGATTATGCTGTTGGGCAGCGAGGAGCAAAAGAAGCGGTATCTGGCTCCGATGCTGACCGGCGAAGAAATTTGGTGCCAGGGATACTCCGAACCCAACGCAGGTTCCGATCTGGCGGGACTTCAGACGCGGGCGGTGCTCGACGGCGACTGCTTTGTGCTCGACGGCCAGAAGGTATGGACCAGCAACGCGCATCGCGCGGATTACCAGGTCCTGCTGGTCCGCACCGATCCGGCGGCGCCCAAGCACAGAGGAATTTCGTATCTGCTGGTTGACCTGCGCAGTCCGGGAATCACGATCCGGCCGCTCATGCAGATTACCGGCGAGATGGGATTCAACGAGGTCTTTTACGACGGAGTGCGAGTGCCGAAGCAGAACCTGGTCGGCAAGCTGAACGAAGGGTGGCAAGTGTCGATCGCGACGCTGATGTTTCAGCGGGCCTCGGGCGGAGTGCGCCATCCGGTGGAACGCACGATGGGCGAATTGATCGCGCTTGCAAAGACCGTCGCTTTTGACGGCATGCCCGCGTGGAACAGTCCGTACATCCGCCAGAAGCTCGCGCAATTTGCCGCGGAGGCGCGATGCATCCGGCTTGGCCGTTATCGTGCGATGACCGCGCAGCTCAAGGGGCGAGTGCCCGGACCGGAGAGTTCGATCGGAAAACTGTGCGCGACAGAACTCAGCCTGCGCCTGGCAATGTTCGCGGACGAGATGCTCGGTCCATACGCGAATCTCGAAAGCGGGTCGCCTGGAACTGTCCAGGGTGGCAAATGGGCCAGCCGCATAATCGCCGCCCGGGAGTTTACGATCGCCGGCGGCACCAGCGAAATCCAGCGCAACATCATCGGCGAACGCGTGCTGGGCTTACCGAAGGGCTGACACTGCGCGTACCGAACGCGCGCCAACCGACGGCGATCGCCGCCGCCAATATTGCGATCCCCCAATCGGCGGGAGCAATCGGGCGGATCATCAGCACCGCGGCCAGCGGCGGCGTCAGCATGAATACCGGCAGACTGGCGGCTACGGCAAAGATCACAACCCAAAATCGCCGCTGCTGCGGCGCGCGAACCCGCCACCATCGACGGGTCCCTGCGTACTCCGCCCAGACGAGAAACAGGCTTCCCACCACGGTGACGACCATCGCGACGCTGCGGGCATAGTTCTCGCCCTCGCGGAGTCGAAGTGCGAAGAGCGCAAGCGCCATGACCGTCAGCAGCGCCCCGGATAGAGCCGCACGGTAAGCCGCCGGTCTCTCGACAATCGGCGATGCTGGCGGACGCGGCGGCCGTCGCATCACATCATCGACCGCAGGTTCGCCCTCGAAGGCGAGAGCGGAGACAGGATGTACGATCATCTCGAGCCAAACCAAATTCACCGGCAACAGCAGCAGCGGAAGGCCGAAGACCGGGGCCAACAGCGTGAGCGACACCAGCATTACCTTGAAGCCGATCAGATAAAGGAATGCGCGCTGAATGTTGTCGAGCAGAACGCGGCCTTCGCGAATCGTTGCGACCATCGCGGAGAAATCGTCCTCGAGCAGCACGATGTCCGCAGCCGCGCGTGCGACCTCCGTTCCGCGCCGGCCCATCGCCACGCCAATGTCCGCCCGGCGCAGGGCAGGCGCGTCGTTTATCCCGTCGCCGGTCATCGCGACGACTTCGCCCGCCCGCCTCAGGGCCTCGACGATCGCATACTTTTGTTCGGGGCGGATGCGCGCGAAGATGCTGCAGCGGCGGACCAGCCGGTCGAAGGCCGGCTGGTCAACGCCGTCGAGTTGCGCGCCGGTGACGATGCCGTCGTCGCTATGCGCGATTCCGGCGGCGTCGGCGATCGCATGCGCGGTGAGCGCGTGGTCGCCGGTAATCAGCTTGAGTTCCACCCCGGCGCGCTGACATTGCGCCACCGCGTCCGGAACCGCAGCTCTCAGAGGATCGCGAAACCCGAGCAGGCCGAACAGACGAAACCCGCGCTCGTCCGACGCGCGCACCCCCGTGAATCCGCCCGCCCGCGCATCGCGTCCGGCGACGGCAAGCACGCGCATTCCGCGCCCCGCCATCTCGGCATTGGCGCTCTCGGCGCGAGCGAAATCCGCCTGCGCCAGATCGCAATGCTCGATTATCCCCTCCAGAGCGCCCTTCGCTACGATTCGCTGTGCGCTCCCGGCGCCGTCGCCTTGTGCGCTGCTCCAGACGTGCGACATGTGTTTGCCAACCGCGTCGAAAGCGTAGTCGTGCACCAGACGCCATCGCGAGTGAAGCGCATCGACGTTGATCCCGTGCTCCGTGCAATGGGCAAGAATCTTTCGCTCCATCGTGTCGGCGGCCTGGGGCTCACACGCGAGCGCGGCCGCTTCGAGCAGCGCGTCCTCCGACATCTCCGGCCCCAGCGGCAGATGCTCCTCGAGCACGAACTCGCCAGCCGTCAGAGTGCCGGTCTTGTCGAGGCAGATGACGGTAGTTGAGCCGAGCGTCTCGACGCTGGCCAACCGACGCACCAGGACTCCGTGCTGGCTAAGGCGATATGCTCCGATGCTGAGGAACATCGTCAGCACCAGCAAGAACTCTTCGCCAACGGCGGACATCGCGAGGCTGACCGCATACAGAAACGCATTGCCCGCTGGCGCCCCGCCGAGCACGCGCAAGACAAACAGCAGAGCCGAAACGGTAATCGCCACGCCGACCATCCAGCGCACCATCCGCGCCGTCTTGCGCTCAAGCGGTGTCGGACGCGGACCTACCTCGGCGACCAGTCGCGCCAGATCGCCATAGCGGGTGCGCTCCCCGGTCGCCGTTACCTCGGCAAACCCCTGGCCTTCGAGCACGCGCGAACCCGCATACACGCGGCTGGCCTCCGGTGCATCCGCCATGGCTCCAGGTATTTCGCATGGCCGCTTCGAAACGGGCTCTGCTTCGCCAGTGAGCTGCGATTCGTCGAGCGCGAGATTGGAACTCGAACGCACAACCGCATCGGCGTGAACGATGTCGCCCTCTTTCAGGAGCAGCAGATCACCGGGGACAAGGTCCGCAGTCGGAGTCTCGGTCTGGACACCATTGCGAACCACTCGCGCACGCGGCGCGACGACGCCCGCAAGCTTCTTGAGGGCGGTGCGCGATCGCGCCTCAAGGATTACATCGACGGCAAGGACAGGAACGATCGCTGCGAACAGGACGTAAGCGTCGGTCCGCTCGCCCAGCGCGTAGTAAACCGCGCCGGCCGCGGCCAGCATTACTGCCATCGGGTCCGCGGCGGTTCTGATAAATGCCAGGATTGCAGCGCCGCGTGCTGCGCGCACAAAACGATTCGGCCCGTACCTCTTCAGGCGCCGCGCCGCCTCGTCGCTACTGAGGCCGCTGAACGGGTCAGTGGCCGCGACTCGCAGTTTTATCGCCCCTTTCAATGCAACCTGATCGTATTTTCGAACTCTCTTAGTATTGCAATCCTAGTCATCAACCATTTGTATGTGTATTCCTATTCGCCAGCACCGCAAATAAATGCCGCCTCATAGCGGCCGAGGCCGGAGAGTCATAGTCGTGCTGATCCAGGAACTGAGCAGGGAGGAGAGTCTGGACCTGCTGGCCCGTGCGCATCTCGGGAGACTGGCGTGCGCCCACAAGAGCCAGCCATACGTCGTGCCGTTCTATTTCGCCTATGACAATGAATACCTATATAGCTTCTCCACCGTCGGGCAAAAGATCGAGTGGATGCGCGCTAACCCCAAGGTCTGCGTCGAAGCAGACGAGGTGGTAAATCCGCAGCAGTGGGTGAGCGTCATCGTCTTCGGTCGCTACGAGGAACTGCCGAATATCCCCGAATGGCGCGTCGCTCGCGAATACGCCCGCAAAAAACTGCTGGAACGCAACGCCATCTGGTGGGAGCCTGGTTACGCGAAAACGATATTGCACGAGACAGAACGCCCGCTGGCGGCGTTTTTCTTCCGCATTCACATCGTGGAGATTACCGGCCGCCGTGCCACCCCTGAGCCTGTGATGCCACCTGGCAAAAGGCCGTCGATGACTGGCGCGATCGGCGGCGAATGGCTGCAAAAGATTCTGCGGCCGGTCCGGAAGCAAACTTAGGCGATCGTCCTCTCCCGCTTGGTCTATCGTTGCGTGTCGGCATCGCGTTTGAATCCGAGATGTGTTCGAGGTATGAGATAAGCATGAAATCTAATACCGCGCGGAAATCGTCTTTCACCTTGGCAGCGGCGGAGCACGCACAAGTCCTGCGATTACGCCGGCTGCTCAAGGCCCCGTCCAATACAGAAGTTATTCGCCGCTCGCTCAGGCTGCTGGAGGAATCCATTTCTCGAGAGGAACTTCGCCGGCAATTCCGGGTGGCTTCGGCGCGCGTGCGATCCTCCGCTCTCGAGGAGGTGCAGGAACTGGACCCGTTGGTGGGCGACGGCCTCGAAGATGCCTGACCGGTCACCGCGCCGGGGCGAGCTCTGGGCGGCGGACCTGAATCCCCGCCGCGGTAGCGAGCCTGGAAAGGTCCGGCCCGTTGTCGTAGTCCAGTCGGACCTCCTGAACGAGACGGACCATCCGAGCACGTGGATCCTTCCCTGCACAACCCGGCTGGCCGGAGAGAACGTCCTGCGTGTTGAGCTGCCGAAAAGGATGGCTGGCAACGCTCGCGCCTGCGAGGTCATGATCGATCAGTCCCGCGCGATTGATCGCCGGCGGTTGCTTCGGCCGCTTGGCCGCCTGCCTCAGACAGTGATGAAGGAAGTTTCCGAAAAGTTGCGTCGCGTCGGCGATCTTTGATCTTCCTCGATCGCCGCCGGTCAAGTCATGATTGGCCGAGATGCCATATCTCGCGAGCGTATTCCGCAACTGCCCGATCGCTCGAAAACGCGCCAATCCGCGCGAGATTGAGTATAGCCTTGCGCGTCCAGACCTCCGGATGTTGATACTCAGTCGATACCTCTGACTGGATGTCGATATATGCGCCGAAGTCCGCCATCAGGAAATAGTCGTCGCGGTTGACCAGCGCGTCGCGAACCCACCTGAACAGTCCCGCCTCGCCGGGAGAAAAGCGATCGGACGCCAACTCATCGAGCACCCGCTTGAGTCGCGGGTCAGCCTCGTAGTAATCGCGCGGCCGATATCCACCCTTCACCGTGAGTTCCTCGATCTGGCCGGAGGTCAGGCCAAAAATGAATATATTTTCCGCGCCGACGGCTTCTCGAATCTCGATATTCGCGCCATCGAGAGTCCCCACCGTCAGCGCACCATTCATCGCGAACTTCATGTTGCCGGTGCCGGATGCTTCGCGGCCGGCGGTGGAAATCTGTTCGGAAACGTCGGCAGCCGGGATGATTTTTTCCGCGAGCGAGACCCGGTAGTCCGGCAGGAAGGCGACCTTGATCAATTCGCGTGTTTTCGGATCGTTGTTGATCACTTGACCGAGGTTGTTGATCAACTTGATGATCATTTTCGCCGCCCAATAGCCGGGCGCCGCCTTGCCCGCGAGCAGGTAGGTGCGCGGCACCGGCGGTTCGACGCCGTCATCCACGAGCCGCAGGTACTGATGCACGATTCCCAGCGCCATCAGGAGCTGGCGTTTGTATTCGTGGATGCGTTTGGCCTGTATGTCGAACATCGCGGCAGGATCGACGTCCACGGCGGCGAGCCGATTCACGATTCTGGCCAACCGCTCCTTGTTGGCGCGCTTGATTTCCCTGAAGAGGCGCTGAAACTCGACGTCGTCCGCGAATTTCTCGACCGCGCTCAACTGCGTGAGGTCGGTCGCCCATCCCGCACCGATGGTCGTGTCGAGCAGGCTTGCAAGACCCGGATTGGCCATCAACAGCCATCGCCGCTGCGTGACGCCGTTGGTCTTGTTGCTGAACCGCTCGGGCCAGAGTTGATAAAAATCGGGCACCAGGCGCGTCTTGACGAGTTCCGTGTGCAACTTTGACACGCCGTTCACCGAATGGCTGCCGACGATCGCCAGATGCGCCATGCGGACCTGGACTTCGTAGCCCTGCTGGACGATCGATACGCGCTCGAGGCGTTCGGGGTCGTTGCGCCAGACCGACTCCGCGTCCGCCAGAAAGCGCCGATTGATCTCGTAAATGATCTGCAGATGGCGCGGCACGACTCGTTCAAGCAGGCTCACCGGCCATTTTTCCAGCGCTTCAGGCAGAAGAGTGTGGTTGGTATATGCGACCGTGTCGCGCGTAATCTCCCACGCCATTGCCCACTGCAGATCGTACTCGTCGATGAAAACGCGCATCAGCTCCGCAATAGTCAATGCGGGATGAGTGTCGTTCAGCTGAATAGCCACTTGCGATGGGAAAGCACTGAAGTCTTCACCACGAGCGACAAATCCCCCTACTATATCGTGCACCGCGCAGGCCACAAAGAAATATTCCTGCAATAGCCTGAGCTCGCGGCCCGCAGCCACCGCATCGGATGGGTACAGCACTTTCGAGATGGTCTCGGAAAGCATCTTCTGCTCGACGGCCTTCATGTAATCGCCGGCGTTGAAGATCTGCATATCGAATTCATCTGATGCGCCGGCTGAATACAGGCGGACAAAGTTCACCGTGCGCCCGCCGAATCCCGCGATTGGCAGATCGGACGGCACGCCGACCAACACGCGCCGATCCACCCAGGCCGGATTGTATTCGCCGTTGCGATCGATGCGGTGCTCGATTCGCCCGTAAACCGGAATCCGGCATGACTGCTCGGGGCGCGCCACCAGCCACGGCGAGGTTTCGCGCTGCCATGCGTCGGGTCGCTCGAGCTGGTAACCCCCGCGAATCTCCTGGCGGAACAGCCCGTACTCGTAGTTGATGCCATACGCGTAGCCGGGCAGATCGAGCGTCGCCAACGAATCGAGAAAACATGCAGCCAGCCGGCCCAGGCCGCCGTTGCCCAGCGCCGCGTCGGGCTCCTCATCGAACAGGATCTGCAGGTCGATTCCGTTCTCGGCCAGAAAATCGCGGCATGTGTCGATGATGCTGAGGTTGAAGAGATTGTTTTCCAGCGAGCGGCCGATCAGAAATTCGAGCGACAGATAATAGAGCTTCTTGGAATTGTTGCGATCGAAACGCAAGCGCGTCGCCAGCATTTTTTCGACCAACATGTCGCGAACCACCAGCGCCATCGCGCGATACCAGTCATGCTTCGACAACTCGCTCCGCCGCTTGGCCAGCGAGAAACGGATGTGATGATCGGTAAGCTTGTTGAACAGGTTGCGATTGATTTCGGAAAGTGGAGGAACAGCCATTCTTGCATCGGTCCTCGAGGAATCTCGGAGCAGCCTCCTGGATGATCAATCAGGTTTGCAAACTTGTCGCCAATCGGATCGTGGAACCGATATCGGCAACCCATCTACATAATGCCGATTCGCAGCGCCGTTCTCCAGACGGTCATCGACAATGAAGCGGACTGACGCTTGACGATTGCGGCTACGCGGTCACGCGATCGAGAAATGCGCGCACGGCGGCGTTGAACGCGGCGGGCTGATCGATATTGGCGGCGTGACCCGCTTGCTCGAGGATCACTTTCTCCGCGCCGGGAATCTTTGCTGACATGTAATCGGCCGACGGCCGGAACTGCTTGTCGTTTTCGCCGACCAGCACCAGCGTCGGCACCGCGATTGCCGGTAGCGACTCGATCACGCGGCCGTCCTTCTGCGCAAGCATCCCGCGCGCCGCATGCGCAAGGCCCTGCGCGCTGCGATGGCGGGCGACGCTCACTTCGGCGCCGGCGCCGGCCGCCGCGAGTCCTTTTTTCTCGTACGCCACTGCGATGCTTTCCGCGAGCCGGTTCCATCCCTCGCGCCCGTCGTCTTTCTTGTAGCCGGGGCCGGTGTCGAACAGCATCAGTGCGGTCGTGCGCGCGGGATGCGCCAGATGAAACGCCAGCGACATGAAGCCGCCCAGCGACAAGCCGGCGATGACGGCGCGATTCGCGCCGCAAGCGTCGAGCACCGCGGCCATATCGGCGATGGTGGCTTCGTGCGAATAGAGCGCCGGATCGTCGGGCGAATCGGAGCGGTCGTGGCCGCGCATATCCCAGGCGATCAGATGGTAGCGGTCCGACAGCGCATCCATCTGACCTTGCCACATGCGCGCGCTGGCGCTGTAGCCGTGCGAGAGCAAAACGGCGGGCCCGGCGCCGCGTTGTTCGTAGTAGATGCGCACGCCATCGCGATCGAGATAAGCCATAGTTAGTTCATCCTTGCCGGGCAGCGAAAGCGGGCGCATTGTGGCGGATGCCCCCGCTTTTTTTGAGCGGTGAAAAATCGCCGGACGAATCCTTAGCGGATGCCGCCGCCGCGCTGCATCGCAGCCAGCGCTTCGCCCATCTCGGCGAGGCCCTTCTTTACCGACGGGCGGGTCTGGACGTGGGTCCACCATGCCGTGAGTTTCGGATGTCCGTCGAGCGCGTTGACCCCGAAGACGGGCATCAGGTTGGTCACGAAGAACATCGTCGGCGCCAGCGCACAATCGGCGAGCGTGAAGTTGGCGCCGCACGCGAAGCCGCCGTCGGCGAGCATCTTTTCGAGCTGGTCGACGCGGTTTTTGAAGTCGGCCACCTTCTCGCCGACGAGCTTTTCGTCGCGAGTTTTCGGATCCATCTGGAAGAACAGCGCACGCAGGGGAGGCTCGAGGTAGAGGTCGTGGAATCGGGTCAGGATTCGCACTTTGGCGCGGCCCTCGGGACTCTTGGGAAGCAGCGGCGGAGTCGGGTACTTGTCCTCGAGATACTCGTTGATGACCTCGGACTCGGGGATGAGCAGACCGTCAACGTCGAGCGCCGGGGTTTTACCGAGCGGATTGACCTTCGCGTATTCGGCGGAGTGGAGATCGCCGCCGGGAATCGGCGCCATCTCGATGTTGAGTCCCTTTTCGTAGATGACGAGCCGGCACTTGGTGGCAAAGTTGGAGAGATTCATGTTGTAGAGCTTCATCGTCGTCGATTCCTCGCGGGCTTAAAATTCAAACTGGCTTATCGCAGACGACCGCGCGCCGCGCAAGCCGTCAGTTACCGGCCGCCTTCTTCCTGCTTGATTACAAAGATCAGCGACTCGGCGAAATCGTCGGGATGCTCGAGTTGAGGGTAGGTGCCGGAGGTCTTGAAGACCACAGTGGCCGAACCGGGCATCGCGGCGTGCAGCGCCTCGCCTTCGGCGGCCGAGAAGAACGGATTTTTCGCGCCCCACATTATGATGGTGAGCGTGTTGAAGACCTGGCCCAGTTTGGAGCGGATGTGCGCCTCGTCGCGAGGCACGGAATTGATCATGTCGGTCTCGGCCTGAAGGTCGCTGCTGAGTTCAGCCATCATGCGCTGGTAAATGAATTCGGGCATCGGGGGCAAATCGAAGAAGCTCGCCTCGACCTGCGCGCGAATCGCCTCGACCGTCGTCGGCAACATCCCCTTGCGAAGCTTTTCAGCGCCGCGCGCACCCACCAGGCCGCCCGACACCAGGACCATCCGTTCGACTTTATCGGGGTGCTCGACGGCGTAGTAGAGCGCGACGTCGGCGCCGAGATCGTTGCCGACCAGGTTGACGTGATCGAGCTTCATCTCGTCGATCATCTGCGCGACCGCCGCAGCCTGGTACGCGATCGAATAGTTGACCTGCTTGTGATCGGATGAGGCGAAGCCGGGCAGGTTGGGCGCGATAACTTTGTAGTGCGCGTCGGCAACCGGCGGCATGATCCCGCGCCACACGAGCGCGGCGTCCGGACCGAGCCCGTGAATCATCACGACCGGCTCCATTTCCGAATAGCCGCCGGTGATCAAGTAAGTGATGAGGCCGTCCTTGAGCGCAAGATCGTTCTGCGTTACCCCAGACCATCCCAGGCGCGTGATCTGAATCCATCGGAGGACATCGACGGGCCGCAGGTACATCGCAGCCGCGAAAATTCCGAGAAAGACGGCGGCGAGCGGACCCGCGATATTGATCCAGGTGTGGCGGCGGACTTGCGGAGTGAGATTCTCGGCGCGAATGTCGGCTTCGGTCGGCGTGCGGGCTGGTTGCGATTTGATTGGCTCAGCCACTTGCGCTCGACCGATGGCCGCTATTTCTTCGGTGGCGGCGCTATCGCCCCCGGCGCAGGCACCCCCGGCGCGGGCGGCACGGCCGCTGGCGCCACGGCCGATGACGTGACGCCGTCGGAGGTCGCGGATGCGGCGGCAGCCGCGCCAGGCGACGCCGAGGCTTCCGCCGCCGGGGCGCCGCCCGAAGACGCAGACGCCGACGCGGAGGCCTCCGACGCAGCCGCCGCCTTCCTGGCTGACTTCGTCACGTGCGAGATCCGACGCCCGTGAATTGCCGCTTCGCGGTCGCGTTCCATTTGATCGAGATGATCGGCGACGCGGTTGATTTCGCGGGTCGCGTCTTCGACGGCCCTGGTCGCGCGATCTGCGGCCTCGGTCGCTTTGTTGGCGGCGTCGAGCGCTTTGGTCGCGGACTCTTCGGCGCGCGCGGCGGCTTCCTGAGCCTTGGCTGCCGCGGCTTCGGCCTGCCGGGCCTGCGGCTCGCCTTGCGACGCGCATCCGGCCACAGCGATCGCGAGGACAAGGACAGCCAAATTGGAAGAAAGTTGGCGCATCGACGACACTCCTCAGCGTTGAGCGAACGCCTGGACAGCGCGAAGGTCGGGCTGCGGCGTGCCGTCGGAACGGATCGGCAGGATGCAGACGTGAGAGGCGCCGGCCTTCAGGTGCGCGTCGATGCGATCGCGAATCTTGTCCTCGGCGCCCCACGCCACGATGGCGTCGACCAGCCGATCGGAGCATCCGTTTTCGAATTCCTTGTCAGCCCATCCGAGCGCTTTCAGGTTGTTGGTGTAGTTGGGCAGGCGTGGAACGTAGGTCTTCATGTACTCGCGCGCTGCGGTGCGGGCTTTGGCCGCGTCGGTTTCGAGGATGACGGCCTGCGCCGCGCATAGCATCGCGTTCGGTCCGATTTGCGCGCGTGCTTTTGCGGTGTGCTCGGGCGGAACGAAGTAGGTGTGCGTGCCGTTGGCCTCGGCGGCCGACAGCGCGAGCATCTTGGGATGCAGCGCGGCGAGCACCACGGGCACCGGCTCTTTGGGCGCCGGCGCCAAGTAGAGCGCGTTCTTCATCTTGGGCAGATACTCTTTCATGTAGCTGTAGGGCTTGTCGTAGTTGTGGCCGCGCAGGTTGGAGACGAGAGGCTTGTGGCTGACGCCGATGCCGAGCACGAAGCGGCCGCCGGAAAGCTCGGCCACGGTCTTCGACGCGGCCGCCATCGTAAACGCGTCGCGGGCCCAGATGTTCGCGATGCCGGTTGCGATGGCGAGGCGATCGGTATGGCTGAGCAGGTACGCGGCGTGTGCGAACGGCTCGCGGCCGACGGCCTCGGGGATCCAGAGCGCTTTGTAACCGAGCTTCTCGACCAGTTTGGCGAACTCGGCGGTGTCCGCCGCGGCCATCGCGTCGAGGAAGAACCATATTCCAACTTTCCCAATATCCATGGCTCTAGTAAGTAACGCGCCTGCGAAATTTGAACAAGGAGGCGAGAAGGAAAAACTTGATTGTATGTACGAGCCGGTGGTAGAGCCGGTAGACTTCTTCGTCTTCCGTCCCGTTTGAGTTCAGTGTTTCACTTCTTCACTCTTCGCCGGTGTCGCGGGGCGGCGCGCTCGGAACCGGCGCTAGAATCTTTACATAGATGAGTTCCGGGTCGCCCTCGTCGAGATTCTCGATGTAGCCGGATTTGACGAAGCCCAATCGATCGCACAGCCGCTGCATCGCGATGTTCGACTGATTAGTCGAAGTGAACAGCTTTTCAGTCTGACAATCGAGCTCGGCTGCGCGCATCAGGGCGCTCGCGAGTCCGCGGCGGCGGAAATCGGGATGCACGAGCAGCAGGCGCACGAAACATTGCTCGAAGAAACTTTCATCCGCGATGACGAAGCCGCGCACGATTCCGTCGACGCGCGCCACTGCGACGCGGCCGTGGGCGCAAGCCTCGCCGATAAATCTGCGCCGTGGGGCGCCTGCATGGACGGTTTCGTCCAGCGCGCAAATGTGCTCAAAATCCTGACTAGAAGCCCGCTCGATTATCGTCATAAATCTCGCCAGAGGTACGATATCCGTGAACGATGAAACTTCAGCCGATCCGTTGATAGTTCGCCACGACGAGGCGCCGATTGGATGGCTGGTGCTGAACCGCCCGCAAGTTCGCAACGCGCTCAATCTTAGGACCTGGCTGCGGATTGCGGAAGGCGTCGCGGAACTGGCGAGCGACGACGCGGTCCGCGTGATCGTCATGCGCGGCGGGACGCCGCAGGCGTTTATCGCGGGCGCGGATATCTCGGAGTTCCCTGCGATGCGGGCCGATGCGGCGCAGGCGCGTGCGTATCGCGACGCGCCCAACAGTGCAATCGCGGCGATTGTCGAATGCCGCAAGCCGATCGTCGCGATGATTTCCGGGGTATGCATCGGGGGCGGCATGCAGGTCGCGCTCGCATGCGACATCCGAATAGCGGCGCGCGGGACGCGCTTCGGGATTCCAGCCGCGCAGCTTGGACTGGCGTATCCGCTGGAAGGCGTCACCATGCTCGCGCATACCGTGGGTCCCGCCAACGCGCGCGATATCCTCCTGTCGGCGCGGCTGTTCGACGCGGAAGAGGCTCTGCAGATGGGGCTAATCAACCGCGTGGTCGATCCCGAAAAGCTCGAGGAAAACGTGCGCGACTACGTGCTCAAGATGGCTGGCAACGCGCCGCTGACGATGGCGGCTGCCAAGCTGGCGATTGGCGAGAGCCTGAAAGATCGCGAGGAGCGCGACGTGAAGGCGGTTTCGACGATGGTCGCGCGATGCTTCGACAGCGAGGATTATCGCGAGGGCGTGCGCGCATTTCTGGAAAAGCGTCGGCCGAATTTCAAGGGCCGCTGAGTAGCTGGATTCATTCGATCGAATCGAGCGGGAGGTAATCTGACGATGAGCGAAGCAACCGCGCTTGGGGCGTCGCAGGATTTCTACTTCAATCCGTGGGACGAGAACTTCCGCGCCAATCCGTATCCGCATTACAAGCCGTTGCTCGCCGGTCCGCCGCGTATTCTCGATTTGTTCGGGCCGATCGCGATGGTCACTCGCTACGGCGACGTGATGGCGGTGCTGCGCGACCATGCCCATTTCTCGAGCGAGCGGCCGCGCGATCCCGCCGAACCTCCGAACGAGGGGCCGTTTGCCGGCGCACGCACGATGCTGTTTTCCGATCCGCCGATGCATACCCGGCTGCGCCGCCTGGTGTCGCGTGATTTCACGCCGCGGCGAATCCGCGATCTCGAGCCGCGAATCCGCGAGATCGCGAAAAATCTCATCAACCATGCCCAGCGCAAGGGCGAGCTCGACGTGATGAGCGGGTTTGCGAACGCGCTGCCGGTGATGGTTATCGCAGAGATGCTCGGCGTGCCGCCGGACCATTACGAACAGTTCAAGCACTGGTCCGACACGGTGGTATCGGGCGACAACACTCTGCCCGGGACTCCGCTGCCGCAGCAATTTCACACCGCGACCAAGGCGCTGCGCAGCTATTTCGCCGAGCAGATTGAGCGGCGGCGCAAGAATCCCGGCGCCGACCTGATAAGCGCGCTGGTCGCCGCGCACGACGACGCCGAAGCGATGAACGCGGGCGAATTGCTGGCGTTCGTGCTGCTCCTGCTGCTGGCCGGTAACGAGACCACGACCAATCTGATCGGCAACGGGATGCTCGCGCTCGGGCGCAATCCCGCGCAGATGAATCTACTGAGGCAAAGGCCGGAGCTGATGGCCAGGGCGATCGAGGAGATCCTGCGCTACGACGGACCGGTGCAGTCCACCGTTCGCTTCACGAAGGAAGATACGATACTCGGCGGGACCGAGCTGCCGGCCAATCTCGGTTGCTTCATAATCCTTGCCGCGGCAAATCGCGATCCGGCGCAGTTCGAAGATCCCGATCGTTTCGACATCACGCGCGAGCCTCGCGACCACTTTGCGTTCGGCGAGGGAATCCACTTCTGCATCGGCGCGCCGCTGGCGCGGATGGAGGGTGCGATCGCGATCGGCGCGATGCTCGAGCGCTTCCCGCGGCTGCGGCTGAAAGACCCCGCGATGAAACCGGTTTACAAGGGGTCGTACTTTTTGCGCGGTCTCGAGTCATTGCCGGTCGCGATCGATTGAATCCAGATGACCGATCCCGCCAGCGCGCCCGATTTGAAACCCGAAACCGGGCATGTGGCTGAGGAAGCAGGCCGCCGGAGTGTCAACCTTGGTCTGCTGGGCAGGACGCCGCCGTTCACCAAGCGCCAGCGCCGGGTATTCTGGATCGCATCAACCGCGGGCTTTTTCGATCAATACGATCGCGCCCTGCTGAGTCTCGCGCTCAAGCAAATTCAGGCGGGGCTCAAGATCGCGGAGGCGCACCTTGGCGCCGTGCTCTCGGTGATCCGGCTCGGCTACCTGCTGGCGTTGCTGATGACTCCCTTTGCCGACGTGTTCGGGCGCCGCCGGCTGCTGCTCTACACGGTCTTCGGCTACACGATTTTCACCGGCCTTATCGCGATCGCGCCGGGCGAGCGGAGCTTTGCAGCGTTTGAAATAATTGCGCGCGCGTTCGCCGGCGCCGAAGCCGCAATCGCGATGGTGATAGTGGCGGAGGAAGTTGACGCTGCCAATCGCGGATGGGCGATTGGACTGCTCGGCGCGGTGTCGTCGATGGGCTACGGCCTGGCCGCGATCGTGTTCGCGTTTATCAATGTGATTCCTTACGGATGGCGCGGACTGTACGTGATCGCGCTGGTGCCGCTGGTGCTGATCATTCCGCTGCGGCGCTTGCTGCCCGAAAGCGCGCGCTTCGAGAAAGAGAAGCTCGAAGGGCTGCAGCCGGTGAAGATCTGGCAGCCGCTCGTGCAGTTGTACAGCGCGTACCCGGGACGGCTCGTCATGATACTGTCGGTGGCGTTTCTGAGCTCGATGGGCGGCAACGTGTCAGGCTTTCTGTTTCCGAAGTTTCTGCAGGAGACGCATCATTGGTCGCCGGGCAACGTCTCGTCGTTGTTTCTGTTCGGCGGTGCTTTCGGAATATTGGGCTCGATCGTCGCGGGCCGCCTGAGCGATCGCTATGGGCGGCGCGTGATGGGGGCGGCGTTCACGTTCCTGTCGCCGCTGTTGACTATCTGGATGTATACGGCGCCGGGCTGGTCGATTGTTCCAGTATGGATGTTGGAAATATTTTTCGACATCGCGTCGGGCAACATTCTGGCTGCCTACAGCGCGGAGTTGTTTCCGACCTCTTATCGTTCGACCGCGGGGAGCGCGCTCCTGGTCGCGGGCACGACCGGCGGCGCACTGGGGTTGTTCCTGGAGGGCGTGCTGTTCCGGTTCACCGGCTCGCACGCGCGAGCGATCTGCTACGTGACGGTCTTCTGGATAATCGCGCCGGCGATCATATTGTTCTTTCCGGAGACCTCGGGACGAGAGCTCGAGGATATCTCGCCGGAAACAACCTGATCTGATTCCCCGCGGCTCATCGACGCGCTAGATTTGCGCCCAGCCATGGGAGCAACGTTGCGTCGCCGCTTGCGCCTCCGATTCGGCCCATTTGCGCCCGTGGTCATCCTGCTCGCGTTGCTCGGATGCGCGCGCGGTCCATGCGTCACGATAGTCGGCGCTGACGGCAAGCCGCGCGCCACAGTTGCGGTCGAAGTGGCGAACACGGACGCGCAGCGCGAGCTCGGCCTGATGTATCGCAAGCATCTCGACGAGAATGCGGGGATGATCTTTGTTTTCCCGGATACGGCGCGCCGGAATTACTGGATGCACAATACGCCGATTCCGCTCGACATGATTTTCGCGGATGCGGCGCGCCGGGTGATTGGAATCGTCGTGAACGCGGAGCCGTTTTCCGACAAGCTGGTCGGCGTCGAAGGCGACTCGCAGTATGTGCTCGAAGTGAACGGCGGTTTCTGCGCAAAGAACGGGATCAAGGCCGGCGACCGATTCGATTTCTCCGGGTTTTCACCCCGCACCTCGGAATAATCGGGCGCTTTAACCGGCGGCGAACATGCGGTATCTATCTTGCCGGTGGCGCGTGACTGGCGCCTTTTTGTTTGGCGTCTATCTCGCTTTATCGCGGTTGTGACAAATGGGCCTTAAAGAAAATCTCGAACAACTCAAGCGGCTCACGCGCGAGGCGGAGGCGGCCGGCGGCCAGGACCGGCTCAAGAAGCAACGCGCACAGGGCCGCATGACCGCGCGCGAGCGTGTCGAGTTTCTCCTCGACCGTGACTCGTTCGTCGAGATCGACAAGTTCAAGACGCATCGAATCACAGACTTCGACATGGCGGAGAAAAAAATCCCCGGCGATGGGGTCGTGACAGGCTACGGCACGATCGGCGGGCGGCAGGTGTGCATCTTCAGCCACGATTTCACGGTCTTCGGCGGCAGCCTGTCGGGCGCGTTCGCGGAGAAAGTCTGCAAGGTGATGGACCTCGCGATGAAGACCGGATGCCCGGTGATCGGGCTCAACGACGGCAGCGGCGCGCGAATCCAGGAGGGCGTCGTGTCGCTGGCGGGCTACGCGGATATTTTTCTGCGCAACGTAATGTCGTCGGGAGTGATCCCGCAAATTTCCGCGATCATGGGACCGTGCGCCGGCGGCGCGGTGTATTCGCCGGCGATGACGGACTTCATCGTGATGGTGCGCGATACCTCGTACATGTTCATCACCGGGCCCGACGTGATCCGGGCGACCACGCACGAAGAGGTCACGATGCAGGAGCTTGGCGGCGCAGATACGCATAGCCAGAAGTCGGGCGTGTGCCATCTTGAGGCCGACGACGACGCGGGCGCGCTCGCGATGATCCGCGAGCTGCTTTCATATATTCCGTCGAACAATGTCGAAGACCCGCCATTCGTCGCGAGCGGTGACGACCCCGCCCGCTGCGATGCCGCGCTCGATTCGATCGTCCCCGAAAATCCCAACAAGGCTTACGACATGGGCGGGATTATCCGGCGCGTGGTCGATGAGGGCCAGTTCCTGGAAGTGCAGAAGGATTACGCGCACAACATGCTGATCGGGTTCGCGCGGCTCGGCGGCTACTCGGTCGGCGTGGTCGCGAATCAGCCGGCCTTTCTGGCGGGATGCCTCGATATCGACTCGTCGGTGAAGGCGGCGCGATTTGTGCGCTTCTGCGACGCGTTCAACATTCCGCTTGTCACGTTCGTGGATGTGCCGGGCTTTCTGCCCGGTACCTCGCAGGAGTTCGCCGGAATTATCAGGCATGGTGCGAAGCTGCTCTACGCGTTCTGCGAGGCCACCGTGCCCAAGGTGACGGTGATAACGCGCAAGGCTTACGGCGGTGCGTACGACGTCATGTCGTCGAAGCATATTCGCGGCGATTTCAACTTTGCGTATCCGAGCGCCGAGATCGCGGTGATGGGACCCGAGCAGGCCATCAACATTGTTTTTCGCAACGAGCTCGCCAAGGCCAAAGATGCAGTCGCCGAGCGCGCGCGGCTGGCCGAGGACTATCGCAAAACTTTTGCGAATCCGTTCAAGGCGGCTGAGCTCGGCTATATCGATGAAGTGATCATGCCGCGCGACACGCGCCCCAGGCTGATCGGCGCGCTCAAGGCGCTCGCGAACAAGCGCGACAAGAATCCGCCGCGCAAGCACGGCAATATTCCACTTTGACCAAAAGCGTCCGCACCGGCCGCCGCGCGCGGTTAGCTCGCGTGGGCTGGATTCAGTATACAATTTGGAGAACGTGAGCGCGGTCTGAAAGAAGGTCGGCGCCAGGGAAAATTGATGTTCAAGCGGATTCTAATCGCCAACCGCGGAGAGATCGCGGTGCGGATCATCCGCGCATGCCGCGAGTTGGGAATCGAGTCGGTCGCCGTCTACTCGGACGCCGATCGCGCCGCGCTGCACGTGCGCGAAGCCGATCATGCCTACCCGGTCGGTCCGGCGCCGGCTGCCGAGAGCTATCTTAACACCGCGAAAATTCTTGAGGCCGCGAAATCTTCCAAGGCCGACGCGGTTCATCCGGGTTACGGCTTTTTCTCCGAACGCGCCGCGTTTGCGCGCTCGGTGCAGCGGGCCGGCCTGACCTGGATCGGGCCGCCGGCGGACGCGATCGAGCGGATGGGCGACAAGGTCGAGGCGCGCAAATTGATGTCGGCGGCGGGAGTGCCGGTCGTGCCGGGCTCGCCGGGGACGTTGGAGACCGAGGCGGAAGTAGCCGCGTTCGCGAAAAAGATCGGGTTTCCAATCATGGTGAAGGCGGCCGCGGGCGGCGGCGGCAAGGGGCTGCGCTTCGTCGAGAACGGCAAAGACCTCGCGTCAGTGGTGCGCACGGTCTCAAGCGAGGCCAAGTCGTCGTTCGGCGACGGGCGCTTTTACGTCGAGAAATTTCTGAAGCGACCGCGCCATATCGAAGTGCAGGTGCTCGCCGACGCGCACGGCAACATCGTCCATGTCTTCGAGCGCGAATGCTCGATTCAGCGGCGCCATCAGAAGGTCGTCGAGGAATCGCCGTCGCCGTTTATCACGGCGAAGATGCGGGCGGAGATGGGCGAGGTCGCGGTGCGCGCGGCCAAGGCGGTGAACTACGTCAGCGCGGGAACGATCGAGTTCCTGGTCGACGCAGAGCGCAACTTTTACTTCCTCGAGATGAACACGCGCATCCAGGTCGAGCATCCGGTGACCGAGCTGGTGACGGGCGTGGACCTGGTGCGCGCGCAAATCGAAATCGCCGCGGGCGCGAAGCTGCCGTTCAAGCAAAAAGATCTCACCCAACGCGGCTGGGCGATCGAGTGCCGAATCTACGCGGAAGATCCGGCGGCCGGCTTCGCACCGGCGCCGGGAAAGATCGAGACGCTCAGATTTCCCGACGGTCCGGGGGTGCGCAACGACACGGGAGTTTATCCGGGCGCCGAAGTGCCGGTATTTTACGACCCGATGATCTCGAAGCTGGCGGTGTGGGGCGCGAATCGCGAGCAGGCGATCGACAGGATGCGGCGGGCGCTCGGCGAATTCGTAATTTCCGGCGATCTGCGCACCAACCTCGACTTCCATCGCTGGATTATGACGCATCCCAAGTTTTTGAAAGGTGAATTCGATACCTATTTTATCGACCGCGAGTATCATCCGAATGAAAACGGCGCCGCGCCGCGCGGTGCGGAACTGGCGGCGATATTTCTCGCGGCGATCGCAGCGCAGAAAAATGCCAACCACGGCAATGGCGCCGGCGCACAGCCGGTGGCCGCGCCGCAGGCGTCCGCATGGCGGGCGATCGGCCGGTTCGACACGCTGAGGAGATAGCCGGGACTGTTACCGATGCGGTACCTCGTGACGCTTGGCGCTCAGGAACACGAAATCGAGATTGAAGAGCTCGCCGCGGACTCGTTCGCGATTCGTTTCGGTGAGAATCGTTTCGAAGCCGATTTGCGCACGGTCGGGCCGGTGTCCTTTTCGGTGATTATCAACAATCGCTCGTTCGATTTTGACGTGGCGCGCGACGGCGAGGAAACTGTGGTTGCGTCGCGGAGCGGATCGACGCGGCTCACGGTCGCCGATGCGGCGCGACGGACGGCGCGCGCGGCCGGCAAGCGGCGCGAGGTCAGCGGCCGCGTGGAAATAAAATCCGCGATGCCGGGCCGGGTGGTTAACGTGCTGGTCGCGCCGGGAGACGAAGTCAAAGCGGAACAGGGAATTATCATCGTCGAAGCGATGAAGATGGAAAACGAAGTCAAGGCGCCCAAGGCCGGCAAGGTCGTGGAAGTGAAGGTGGTCGCGGGGCAGGCGGTCGAGAAGGGCCAACTGATGATGGTCATCGAGTAGCAGCGCCAGCCGCATGCGACCGCCTGCTGAGGGATACAATTTGGCCGGAACGGTTCTCAAAAAGAAGATTCCGGAGTGATACGATTGCGCAATGCTTGAGCGACGGACTCTTTTCCTGGTGGTTGCTTTCTTCTTGACGGTCTGCCCCGGCCAGGGGAACGCAAGATCCTTCACCTACAGGTTGCACAAGCCACAGAATAACCAGGAGTTCTCGACCCTGCATTCGATGCCCGATGGTGCCTTGCTGGTGGTCACCAAGCAGCGCGAACAGCCCAAGCAAATCTGGAAGCTGCGGCGCATCGCGGACTGGGCCACCTCGCAACCGCGTGAGGACGAGCTGGATGTCGACGTGGGGCCGAATGATGAACCAATCGATTCAAATTTTCAAGGAGACCGGGTGGATCGGAACGATCAGCTCTTAATGGACCCCGCAGCGAATTATCTCGTGGTCCGTTTGAGCCAGAACGCAGACAAATGGAACGAGGCTCTCCCCGGCGAATCTGCAAAGCCGCTATCTGTCCTGAACATTATCGATCTCCACGGGTTCAAGCTGCTCAGCCGCGTCGTGGTCACCGATCCTCTGCTGGCCGCAGGCGACATGGGTTTCAGCCCCAGCGGGGCCTTCGTAGTGAGCGGCCTTCAGGAGTATAAGCGCGAAACGATCGACGGCAACGTGACCCTTACCGGCCAGTATGCGGTGGAAACCTTAACTCTTCCCGGCCTGAAGCCTGAAACGGTGTGTACTTATACCATTATCAACAAACTCTGGCTCGCCGAGAGCGCTTCGACGCCGGAAGAAAAGGCATGTGGGCCGAAACTCGCTCCGCTTGGTTTCTCCTCGTTAGACGATTTGCATAACAATCTCAACCCCTTTGGACGGATGACACGCATCGCGGCCTACTCGAGGAGGGTTCCACCCCAGTCGCCTTGGGGTTGCACATGCCCGGATCTGTCCGGGGACCTGAGATATGAGCTGCTCGATTGCGACCAGAGCCACGTTATGTTCGAACTTGACCCCTCGTATTATCGTGGGTTCAGGGTTTTCAAACTCGCGAATGGAACACAAATCATGGATTTGAAGCTGCCGCGCAGCAACATGTGGGGCCGCCCGCAGTTTTCCGGCGTGCTTGCCACGAGCGGCGAGGTCACATACGTGGTTCTATTGCGTGACGGCGCCGAACTGGAAGGCTACCGCGTACCTTAGCAGGGTGTTGAAACACTCCTATCGAAGGGCAATTCGTGTCCTGAACCGTTCAACATCCTGTTAGAGGCAAGTTACGATGGCTGAAGACGATCGCAAAATCGGGGACGCGCGCAAGACCTGGGAGGAACGCAAACTCAATCCTTCTTTGAAGCGCGGCGCCGAGCGCAAGGCGAAGTTCGTCACGAGCTCGGGAATCGAAATCAAGCGAGCGTACGATCCCGAAGACCTGAACGACTTCGATTTTGTGAACGAGCTGGGCTTCCCAGGCGAGTATCCGTTTACACGCGGCGTGCAGCCGACGATGTATCGCGGGCGCCTGTGGACGATGCGCCAGTACGCAGGCTTCGGCAGCGCGGAGGAATCGAACCGCCGCTACCGCTACCTGTTCGAGCAGGGCCAGACGGGGCTGTCGGTCGCGTTCGACCTGCCCACGCAGATGGGCCGCGACTCGGACCATCCGCTGGCCGAGGGCGAAGTCGGACGGGTCGGCGTGCCGATATGCTCGATCGCCGACATGGAGACGATGCTCGCCGAGCTGCCGCTGGACAAGATTTCGACCTCGATGACGATCAACGCGACCGCGTCGATCCTGCTGGCGTTGTACCTGGTGGTGGCGGAGCGCCGGGGTGTGGGCTGGGACAAGGTCAACGGCACCATCCAGAACGACGTCCTGAAGGAATACGTCGCGCGCGGGACGTACATCTATCCGCCGCGCGGCTCGATGCGGATCATCACCGACATTTTCAGTTTTGCGACGAAGGAAGTTCCGAACTGGAACACGATATCGATTTCGGGCTACCACATCCGCGAGGCCGGCTCGACCGCGGCGCAGGAACTCGCGTTCACGATTGCCGACGGGATCGCATACGTTGACGCCGCGCTGAAAGCGGGGTTGCAACTCGACGCGTTTGCGAGCCGGCTGTCGTTCTTCTTCAACGTGCACAACAACTTCTTCGAGGAAGTCGCGAAGTTCCGGGCGGCGCGGCGGCTGTGGGCGAAAATAATGAAGGAGCGCTTCGGAGCGAAGGATGAACGCTCGATGATGATGCGGTTTCATGCGCAAACGGCGGGCTCGACGCTGACCGCGCAGCAGGTGGACAACAATGTCGTGCGCGTGACGATGCAGGCGTTGGCGGCGGTGCTGGGCGGAGCGCAATCGCTGCACACCAACTCCAAAGACGAGGCGCTCGCGCTGCCGACGGAATCCTCGGTGCTGCTCGCGCTGCGCACACAGCAGCTTATCGCGCACGAGTCGGAGGTCGCGGACACGATCGATCCGCTCGGCGGTTCGTACTACGTCGAACGGCTGACGACCGAGTTGGAAGAAAAGGCGGTCGAGTACCTGTCAAAGATCGACGACTTCGGCGGCGCAGTCGCCGCAATCGAGCGCGGCTACATGCAGCGCGAAATTCAGAACGCCGCATTTATTTACCAGCGCGAGATTGAAACCATGCAGCGAATTATCGTAGGCGTAAACCAGTTCACCGGGGGCGGCGAACCGCCGGGGGAAATCCTGCGGGTCAAGCCGGAGCTGGAGGAGAAGCAGAAGGCAGGCGTTGCGCGCGTGCGGGCAGAAAGAAACGCGCAGACGGCGACGAAAGCGCTCGCGCGGGTCGAGGCGGCTGCCGGCGGCGGGCAGAATCTGATGCCGCCGATAATCGATGCAGTGCGCGGATGGTGCACGCTTGGAGAAATATCGGACGCGATGCGCAAGGTATTCGGTGAGTACATACCGGTGAACACGGTGTAGCACGGCGTTGGGCGGGCGGATTCATAGCAAGGAGACCGGAACCGGAGAAGGGGCGGCGCGCAGCGGATTTCGCGAGCGTCGCAAACCAACTGGAATTGTGGCAACCAACCGCGGCCACCCGCGCAATCGATGGGAGAGAAAATAAATGGGGCCGATTCCGAAGGGGACATTCTTGACCAAGGGCGTGGGCCGGCATCGCGAGAAGCTGACTTCTTTCGAGCTGGCGCTGCGTTCGGCGGGAATCGCCGAGTTCAACCTCGTGCGCGTCAAATCGATTTTCCCGCCCAACTGCAAACTGCTCAGCCAGCAGGAAGGCTTGAAGTACCTGACGCCGGGGCAGATCGTTTTTGCCGTGATGAGCGATAACGCGACCAACGAACCGCATCGGCTCATAGCATCGTCGGTGGGGGTCGCGCTTCCCAGCAATCCGGCGCAGTACGGATACCTGTCCGAGCATCACAGCACGGGAGAAACGGATCAGAAGGCGGGCGACTACGCGGAGGATCTGGCGGCGATGATGCTGGCGACAATTCTTGGCATCGATTTCGATCCGAATCTGAGCTACGACGAGCGCAAGGATCTGTGGCGGATGTCGGACAAAATCGTAACGACGCGCAACGTCACGCAGTCGGCGATAGGCGATCGCGACGGGCTGTGGTCGTCGGTGGTCGCCGCGGCGGTGTTCGTCGATATCCCCAACGGCAAGTAGTTCGCGAGCGAACCACAACGCGCGTTTGAACGGCGCGAGACCGGCGGGTAGGCTTTGATCATGGCTACAGAAATTCTCTACTGCGCAGCTTGAGGCTATAAGCCGCGCGCGGCCAGTCTGGCCGCGTCATTAGGTTCCAGGTTCGGCGAGAAGGCGGAAATCACGGCCGGCAAAACGGGTCAGTTCGACGTGATCGTGAACGGGCGGCTGGTCTTCTCGAAATCGAGTACCGGCCGATTCCCGGTTGACGGCGAAGTCGAAGAGATCTTCGCGGCTCTCAAAGAAGGCCGCGAGCCTGCGCCGGTAGAAGAAAAGAAACGGCAAGGCTTCGTCGGGCGCATGCTCGGAAAGCTCGGGAAGTGAGCGAATCAGGGGCCGGCCGCGAACCGTCCTGACAAAAAATCAATCCGCTACGGATGCATGTCGAGTAAATCCTTGAAGCCGCTCGGAGTGTGCGGACCCAGGATTAACATCTCGAGAATTGCCATCCCCTTGCGCGAACCCATTTTCGCCCGGCATACAGCCTCGATGTGCTGATTAAAGAAATCGCGCTGGTCGACGTCGGCGGTTTTGAGCGAGTCGTAGGTCGAGACGTCGGGGCCGACGTACATTGCGTGCCCCCACTTCGGATGAAAGTAGCCGATGCCCTGCATGTAGAAGTTGTACAGAATTTCCAACTCGATGCGGCTTTCGCCGGCTTGCGGGGTGCGCAAAATTATTTCGGCGCTTTTGGCGTGGCGCGTTCCGGAAGCATAGTTGATGTTGAAGTCGAGGCCCCCGGTCGAGAGATCGAGCGGGGCGCCGGGCTGTGCGCGCGTGACGGCGCCGTGCTCGTGCCATCGCGAGCCGTCGGCGTTTTCATTGACGTCCCAAAGCGTGCAGACATCCTCGAAATTGGCCGGCGACCACAGCCAGTAGTACTGGCCCATCGCGGACGAGGGCACTCCCGCCGGGTCCTGCGGTCCGATTCCGCGCACGCCCCAGGAGCGATCGCGCGCACCCCACACTCGCGACGGTTTTGCCTCGTAGGTCTTGCCGGCGACCGTCAGGCTTCCACTGTAACCGCCGTGCTGCGTGAACCGCGTCATGTCCATTACGATCCGCGGACCGGCGCGGCGGGTAAAGCGCGGCTCCTCTATTACCGCGGCGCGCGCCTCGAATATCAGGTCGGCCTTCACGGCTTCATGGTCGACGCGAACGCGCATCGATTGCATCGGGCGCAGGACCTCGATTGAGATCGGGCCGACGCGCGTGTCCATCCGCTCTGCGCCGAGCACCCGCGACGCGCGCACGCTATGCTGCACGCCGCCGACGGTTACGCCGAATGCGGAATCGATGATTCCGAGGTTCGGATAGATTCCCATCCCGACGGCGAAGTACGGCTCGCCCTCGGGGAAGCAGCCATTGAAAAAAAATCGATCGTAAAAGTTGCGGTCGCTGGTGAAGACCTGCTGGACCGGCTCCGGCGTCTGATGAATCGGATATTCGTCGCCTTGCGTGATCATGGTTGTCTCCCGGCATGAGTTGAAATGCGTTGGTCGATCAGATCGAAAACAGTTTGCCGAGTTCGGCCGCCTCGAGACGGATGCCGACGTAAAAGGGGCCGAACTTCGCATACGACGAGCTGGCCTCGTCAAAGCGCATCTCGTAAACGAGTTTCTTGAACACGAGCGGATCGTCGGCGAAAAGATCGACGCCCCATTCCCAATCGTCAAATCCAATCGAGCCCGAGATGATCTGCGTCACTTCGCCGGCGAAACGGCGCCCGACCATGCCGTGTTCGTGCATGAGACGCTGGCGATCCTCGATCGGCAGGCGATACCAGTTGTCGGCGCCTTCGCGCTTCTTGTCCATCGGATAGAAGCACAAGTAGGGACGCGCGGGGATTTTCGGAAACAAGCGCGGCGAAATCTTCTCCCGCTGCCGGGCGATCTCGGACTCGATTTCAGACTTCCATTGCGGCGAGCGCGGTCCGACCCCATTGTCGACGAGCCGGCGATAGAGCGCGACCGTCGCTTCGTAGAGGCCGATTTCGATCACCGACAGATACGACGTAGTCGGTTCCAGGTAGTCGGTGAGTGCGAGCCCGGCGACGGCGAGTTCG
>Ga0208188_1000148_pt1 | contig 59952 bp, 43 predicted proteins | sample June2015DPH_8_50_FD_184698 | JGI IMG/M metagenome (GOLD analysis project Ga0208188, IMG submission 184698) | Peatland microbial communities from SPRUCE experiment site at the Marcell Experimental Forest, Minnesota, USA - June2015DPH_8_40... | ecosystem: Environmental > Terrestrial > Soil >...
CGCCAAGATCTGAGCCGGAAGCGGGGTCCCTCCTCCTGAAGAGAAAAATCCCAACTGGAGAAGAATAACGCTTCACAGCTACGGTTTTGGAGGCGTGATTCAAAGGATTGGCCGGTTAATTTGGCCATACCGGACAAGTGCAACGTTGGACCCAATTTACCCCGGAAGCGCCCAGCCGAACGACATTTGCAATGGACCCGTGGCGCGTCTACGTCGCGCGAGACCTGCTCGGGAGCTTTAATTTAACACCTATGGGGGTTAGGGGCTGGGCGCTGGGGGGTTGGGGGGCTGGGGGTTGGAGGCACCACCCCCTGTTCCCTAATCCCCAGGCTATTATTCAGCCTTTACCCTTCACCCTTTACACTTTTGCGCTATTGTTTTCGTTCCCCGGGGGGAGTAGTATTCCCACTGCAATACTCCGAATATGACCATGAGAGACTCAGCTCCGCGTTCTTGGGATGCTGGAGCAGTAGTACGGGAGGGAACATGCGAACGGGCCGCCCTTCGTTCTCTTTGAGTGCCGCATTCTGCGCTCTTCTATTGACCGGGGCCCTTCCGGGCCTCCATTTTGCCAAAGAAAAGACCCCAACGGTCAGTCCGGACGACTTGACCCTGCGCCTTTTCCAGCTTCTCGACAGTTCTTACGGCGGGAAGCTGTCGGAGTTTTACGTCGTCGGCGACGTTTACAAAGATCCAAAGAATCCCGATCACGAACTCCAGCACATTTTCAAAGCTGAATATAGTAAAGACAGCATCTTTGGGAAATTCAGGCTCTACGTCCGCAGCGTGGACAAGCTCACTCCGGGCCAATTGACGGATTACACCGCCAAGCAAATTTACGAATTTGGCGATGAGGATGTGGAAAAATTTTCAAAGACTGACCCCGGACCCTTTGGCAAGACTGGGGACCTTTACTTTCAAGCCTCGGAGAATGGCCCGCTCGCCACAGTCCCAATCACGGACGAGGTTCGAAAAGAATACGAAACTTACATTACACAGTGGCTCTTACCCGCACTTGAAAAGAAGTAATCGCACGCAGTAGTTTGGCATGTCGGGGATCAGCCGACCGCATCCCACCTTTAGCCCAAATCCGTAACTTGAAGTCGTCTGTCATCCTGAGCCCCGACTTGTCGGGGCGAACCCGCCGCGGCGGGTCTGCAGTTGTTTTTTGGCGCAACGGCCTACCACGAACTGCGGAGATGCTTCTCCCGCAGGGCGGGATCAGCATGACAGGGAATTCGGCTGGTCGCTTCAATGACCAGGGGCCCGTCCGGGGCCTCACGATTTTGTGCCGATTTGCGAGCTGATTAAACGCCTTCACGGCTTCATGCTCGAGGCTGTAGGGTGTACACTCGTACCCGGACGGGATTCCAAAATGGGAAATCTGGACTACACTTGGAACGACGGGTGGGCGAGGTGAGTTCGTGAGGGTTCTGCTGATCTCTGCGAATACCGAAACAATGAACATGCCTGTTCTCCCTCTAGGGCTCGCCTGTGTGGCGGCCGCAACCCGAAATGCCGGCAACGAGGTGGCCTTGCTGAACCTGATGTTCGAAGGAGACCCAATGTTGGGCATCAGGAACTCCCTCGAGGACTTCCGCCCCAACCTCATCGGCATTTCGGCACGGAACATCGATGACCAAAACCTGCCGCGCCCTCAGTTCCTGCTTGCTCCGGTCAAGGAAATCATAGCGAGTTGCCGAAGCATGTCCGGCGCTCCGATTATCCTTGGCGGCGCCGGTTACAGCATCTTCCCCGAAAGCGCGCTGCGTTATCTGGGCGCAGACATGGGAATTCAAGGCGAGGGAGAGGTTGTTTTCCCCGTCGTCGTGGATCGAATTGGCAAGGGTGCGCGAGTTTCGGACATTCCCGGGATTTGCCTGCCAGGTCAGCCCGCTGAGGGCAGGAGCTTTGAAAAGAACCTGGACGATCTGCCTCTCCCAGAGCCCAGTCTTTGGATTCCTCCCGGTGCTGACAACCGCAAGCTCTGGGTGCCGGTGCAGAGCAGACGAGGTTGCCCTTTGGACTGCACCTTTTGTTCGAGCAGCGCGATCGAGGGGAGATCGGTTCGAAGACGTTCGCCCGACCGAATCGTGAAGTGGCTGGCGGAACTGAGGGAGACTGGATGCCGAAACTTCAACTTCGTCGATAACACGTTCAACCTTCCGCCCACTTATGCAAAGGACCTTTGCCGCCAAGTGATACAGGCGGAACTCGACCTCAATCTATGGTGCATCATTTACCCAAAGTGGATCGATACGAAGCTTGTGGAACTCATGCGGCGAGCAGGATGCCGCCAGATCAGTTTTGGTTTCGAGAGCGGCTCTGACCGAATGCTGCGGCGCCTCCACAAGCGATTCAACAGAAAAGAGGTGAGCGCAGTCTCAGAGATGTTCGCGGAGGCGGGAATAGAGCGGATGGGGTTCTTGCTGTTGGGAGGTCCCGGGGAGACGAAAGACAGCGTCGAGGAAAGCCTTTCGTTCGCCGATTCCCTGAATCTCGAGGCCTTGAAGATTACCGTCGGCCTCCGCATCTATAGGCAGACTCCTCTGGCAAGAACCGCTCTCAGTGAAGGAGTCATAAGAGCTGACGAGGATCTGCTGTTGCCGCGGTTTTACTTGACGCCCGAGTTGAGGGATTGGCTCCCGGAACGGGTGGCTACCTACAAGACCTCACGCCCATGGGTAAACTAGCGGAAATGATTGTGCCTGTGCGTCTCCGGAACCTGGTATTCTTTCTAATGTTCCGGACCTTTTGGGGAGAAAAACCGCATGGCCAATGGGAAGCGTGAGACCGTGAAGATGCCCTTGGTGGCATACCAGGACCACCGATTCCTGGAAAGCAGTGATGCCCGTACGTTGCGCATCCTCAGCGAATACCTCGAACCGCAGGCAAGACTGCGGCGCGCCAACATCCAGCATACCGTGGTGTTTTTCGGTTCCGCGCGAATCCGACCGCGCGACGTGGCGCTTCAGAAACTGAAGGAAGTGGAGAGCAGGGGGAAAGGTGGCGGCGCGGACGCCACTGCTGCGGAACTGAAGAAAGCGCGCATGGCCGTGCACATGTCCCAGTATTACGAGGACGCGCGCGAACTTTCACGCCTGCTGACGAAATGGGCTCTTTCCCTGCAGAACGATTCCCGCTTTCTCGTGGTTTGTTCAGGTGGGGGACCGGGGATCATGGAAGCCGCCAACCGCGGCGCTTCCGAGGCCGGCGGCAAGTCCATCGGGCTAAACATCCAGCTTCCCGCCGAACAACCCCCCAACCCTTACATCTCGTCGGAACTGGGCTTTCTGTTCCGATACTTTTTCATGCGCAAGCTCTGGTTCGCCCAGCCCGCCAAGGCCCTCATCGCCTTCCCGGGCGGCTTCGGGACTATGGACGAGCTCTTCGAAATGCTCACCCTCCTGCAAACACACAAGATGGGTCATCGCGTAACGATCGTGCTCTATGGTTCAAAGTACTGGAAGCGCGCCGTCGACTTCGGCTATTTTCTCGAGGCGGGAACCATTCAGGAAGAAGATATGAAACTCATCCGCTTTGCCGATACTCCCCAGGAGGCGTTCGCAATAATCAAGGAAGACCTTACCCGCATACTCCGTGTCCGGCCCGTGCTCAAGCATCCCTTCATATGATTTTGGATTTTCGATTGGGCACATAAGTAATCAGTAATCAGTTTTCAGTTGTCAGTCTTCGCCAACCCTCGGCTCTGTTTTCCCCAGCCCCCAGCCCCTAGTCCCCAGCACCTTTCTCAATTCAGCGCTATAATTCGCAAGGGAGGGCCCAATGCAATTCTTCAAAGAAAGCATGCTGGAACTGATTATTCAGACTTCCACTAACCTGCCCCCGGACGTGCGCCAGGCCATGGGGGAGGCGCTCAAGACCGAGGAGTCGCAAACGCAGGCGGGCCAGGCGCTGGCCATCATCGGCCAGAACATTGACATGGCGTACGAAGATGAAGGCGCCATTTGCCAGGACACGGGCATGCTCACCTTCGAAATCAAAACTCCCGTGGGCGTGAACCAGATTGTGATGAAGAAGCAGATCCAGGAGGCCGTCGCCGAAGCCACCAAGCGCGGCAAGCTGCGGCCCAATTCGGTGGACTCGATCAGCGGCAAGAACAGCGGCAATAACCTTGGTCCCGGCACTCCTGTCGTCCACTTCGAGCAGTGGGAAGAGCCGGATATCGAAGTGCGCCTGATCCTCAAGGGCGGCGGCTGCGAGAACATGAACATCCAGTATTCGGTGCCCTGCACACTCGAACATTTGGGCCGCGCCGACCGCGACCTGGAAGGCGTAAAGAAATGCCTCCTGCACGCCGTGTGGCAGGCGCAGGGACAGGGCTGCGCGCCCGGCGCCATCGGGGTCTGCATCGGCAGCGACCGCGCGACGGGCTACCACTTGGCGAAGCTGCAACTCTTCCGCCCGCTCGACGACGTGAACCCCGACCCTACACTGGCCAGACTCGAGCAGGAGATCATGGACGAGGCCAATAAGATTGGGGTGGGCACGATGGGCTTTGGCGGCAAGGTCTCCCTGATCGGGTGTAAGATCACCGCCGCCAATCGGCTGCCCGCGAGCTTTTTCGTTTCTGTCGCCTACGATTGCTGGGCCTTCCGGCGGCTCGGCGTCCTTCTTGAAACCGAGTCCGGCGCCGTCAAGCAGTGGCTCTACCGCGACCCTAAGCGCCCGGTAGAGCGACTAGTGGCGGGCGCCGGGTTCCAGGTGTCAGGCAGAGAAATTCGGCTGGAAACTCCGCTGAGCGAAGAAAAAGTTCGCGCCCTCGAGGTCGGTGACGTGGTCTTGATTAATGGGCCGGTGATCACCGGCCGCGACGCCGCTCACCATTACCTGATGCACCACGACGCCCCCTGCGATCTGAACGGCGCCATCCTTTACCACTGCGGCCCGGTCATGATGAAGGTAGGGGAGCCCTCCGGGCTCCCGCCTTCTGGCATTGGCACTTCGGGCCCGCGAAGTGAGGGCATTCGCTGGCGCACCAATGCCGCTGGCCCTACGACCAGCATCCGCGAAGAACCCTACGAAGCCGACGTTATCAAACGCTTCGGCATCCGCGCCGTAATGGGCAAGGGCGGCATGGGCAAGAAGACCCTGGCAGGTCTCAAAGAATTCGGAGCCGTCTATCTCCACGCCATCGGCGGCGCCGCGCAGTTTTACGCTCGCTGCCTGCCCAAGGTCCTAAGCGTCTACTTGCTCGAGGAACTCGGCATCCCGGAAGCTATGTGGGTCTTCGAAGCCAAGGATTTCCCGGCTATCGTCACCATGGATTCGCACGGGAACTCATTGCACGAAGAAGTCTCTGCGGCGACGGGGGCAGAGTTAGAAAAAGTAGGGGCTCGGGGCTAGGGGCTCGGGAAGATTTTGAAGGAGCGTGGTTGTGAGCTACTTTGATTATTATAAGGGAGTCGCCCGCGAGGCGCGTATTCCCGCTGAAAGCGGGAATTCAACTCTTTCTGATCTGATGCGGAGGGGATTTCCATTTTTCCCCCTCTTCTCATTTTTTGAAGTGTTCTGTGTCCGCGACGTGGGTTGACCCTTTGTTTTCAAGGTGTTAGAAGAGTTTTATGAACATATTGGAAAGCGTATGAATGTGGCATTATGACACATTCCGCGGCTTGCCTGCTTAATAATACGCTACGTAAGTAGCCTCCTGGCGCGCAAAAGACGACTACGAAGATTCTTCGCCCGAGGCTAATCGTCTTCGGGCAGGGATTCGTGGTATTCGTCAATGGCGTCGGCAGCGGCTTCGGCTTTCATCTTCAGCCAGTCAAGTTGAACCGAAAGTTCAGAGAGCAGGTCCTGGTAGGAATCGCTTTCTCGCTTTACGCGGCTCATTTTCTGGCAAATCCTGTGCACTCGGCCCGACCATTCTTCGACCTCTTCGATAAGCCGTTCGACAGTGTCAAGTCTTGGCGCCGTTTTCGTTGCCATATATTTACCACTCTCTCTTTAACCGACGGGTATATGAGTCGATCTTCTTTCCAGCGGCGGCTATTTCACGCTGCCATGTTCTTATCACGCCTTCGTCCGGCTGAGGTTTCATTCGCTCTTGTCGGATTTTCTCCTCATGATCCCGGATGACCTCGTCCTGGGAGGCTATCTTCTTTCGGAGCTCTCTATTCCGGCTCATTCGTCCGGATTATTATACCACTCCCGCATGCAAGGGCGGGGGGCGCGGGCTGGCGCAGAGCGCAGCTCCGCGGTCCGCAGGCAAGGCTGAAATCATGCCGGCCGATCACTCTCAAAAAGCTTGGGGCGGCGATAGGCGCTGCTGCCCAGGAGTTGCAGTCCGCGCGCAGAATGGCGTTTGTGGGTGGGCATGACCAGCGCTAATACAGCACGCTGAAGCGCAGAGCTGCGCTCTGCGCCAGCCAGCGACACAAGATGGAATGGTACGCGGGGAGCCAGAACGCTGCTGACCGTGACGACCTGTTAGTAACTGAGCGAAACACTGTCCACTCCATTAGCCCGCGTAGATGTGAGGCCGCGATTCTGGGCGTCATAGGTGTGCGCCTCCAGCAGCTTACCCTGGCTATCGGTGACGCTGAGGATCATCGAGTTCGTGTCATAGGTGAAATTGAGCGCTGACCCATCGGGATAGCTCACCAAGGTAAGCCGCGACGAGCTATCGTAGGTATACGTGGCAATCGTTCCCACGCTATCTTGCACCTTGGTTGCTTGCGAGGGGTGATTCGAGTCGCCGTAGGTAAAGCTGAGCGCGCCGCCGCCGGGGCTGGCGACCGACGTAATCCGGTTTGAGCTGTCGTAATTGATGGTGGTTTGATTGTTGTTGCGATCGATGATGGCGGAGAGAAGGTTCTGGCCGTTAAAGACCCTCTGGGTACCGTCTGCCACGGTAAGGTTCCATCCCCCGGTTACGGGATTGTGCACGAGCTGCGCGCGCACGTTGGGCGGAGAAGCGAGTGAGTAGGAGTTGAGCGCGCTGTTGTAATAAAACGACCAGGAGCTGCCGTCGCCCCGCCAGTAGGTCAGATACCCGTTCGAGTCGGGTCCCGTCAGGCTCTCCTCGTAGGTAGAGATCCAGTAAAGCCCGAACATGCCCGAATTGTTTAGAGGAGCGGTGCTTCCGAATAGACTGTTCCACGTGCGCACCAGCTCCAACCCGCCGCCCAGACCCGGCACGCTATGGTCGCGCTGCTGGACCCAAACGTTCCCGTTGGTCAGATTGATGGGAGACCCCGTTTTTGCGCATGGGTCGCCGTGGTCGGTGCACGGACCCAGATTCGTGGCCGAGCCCTGAATTGTCAAAATGAAGTATAGAAAATTACCCGGGGTAAAGAGCACCCACACGTCTTTGTCGATAGCGGCATTGGCCCCAAGAGAAACGGTGAACTGGATTTCGCTTGGGCTAATGTACGTCAGATTGCTCACGCTCACGTTCGGATCTTGGATAACGCCGTCGTTGCCGAAGAAGCTGGCTTGAGTCACCACCGAAGCTGTACACGAGAGGGGACCGCCCGACAAGACATAAAAGGCTGGAACACCGGGATCCGAAACGGTAACGACGTAGCTCTGTCCTGCGGTCCACCAATACGGCGTGAAGGTCAGGCTGGATAAGGTGTAATTATAATAGTCGTTCCAGCATTGCGCGTGGCAGATCGTGGCGGAAAACGGCAGCAAAAGTAGAACAGCGAGGAGGAGTGGTCTTACGATTAACGAGCTCACTTTCCCTTGGAGCTTATCCATGGCGCATTCCTTTCACGTGAAGTACATGCGAGGCTTTTCCTTCTTTCGCACTAATAGATATGTGGACCGTCACCTGTGTAGAAGCGCAGAGTGAGGTAACTTGCATCTACCCCTGCTTGGCTGCTCTCCGTTTCGAGCGTCGATACCCATATCTGCTCACAATGTTAAGAGCCGCGGAGTAAGGCAAACAGCGCCTAACTCCGCGCTACCCGCTTCGATCACGTTGTCGCCCTCATATGCGTAGATTGTGGTGGCATTGCCGAAAACCTTGCCAATCCTTCGCCCAAAGGGACTATAGGCGAAGAGTCGCCTAGCTACCGCTCCGCGCCAGCCGGGAATCTAAGCGTGATTGACACTGGCTCCGCACGAATGCGGTCTTTCGTGACTGCCACGCCTCCTGCAATTCGTCTCAGGGATCTGGCGGGCTGGGGCAAATAATAGTAAGAAGACAGCGTGTACGTACCGGCGCGGTCGAGCACAAAACCAGAGTCCCGGTGCGCATCGCACGACACCCGAACCTTGTCTCGTATGGTGGCTCCCGGGCGCAATATGGCAAATTCATCAGGCGCGTAGGCCCTTCCGTCTATTTTCCCGCACCACGGAAGCTCCTTACGTTCCGGACCCGAAACTGACACCCACACGTATTCACGCAGTACGAAATGCCGCGCAACCAGCACATCTTGGTCTCCCGAATTGTGGAGTGTGAACGACAATCTCACTACGTCGCCGACGTGATACTCTTGCTTTTCCGGGACCGCACTGAACTCCAGTCTCACGAGAGGACCGGAGTTTTCCCCACCAACGGCGGCAGTAGCCAGGGCAGAGATTAGGAGCAAGAAAACAACCGAAACGGCCACGGTCAGAATCCGCATTGATCCACCTCCATCCTAGGGAGTCACGGTAATCACCTGAGGCAGCAACTGTAGCCGAAACCCGCATTCGATCTCCGCCTCCTGGGCCTCGGCTTCCTCCTGATCCACTTGTTGATCCGTTGCAGCAGGCTTCTGGGTGGTGTGAGTGAGTTCGTGAATGATTTTGGAGGCGATTTGCCAACGCCCCAAACGGCACCCGAGAGGGCGGATGTAGATATCGAATGGATCTCCCGGGTACGTGTATGCTACCTGGTTGGCCTCCTTTCCCGTGCCTATCTCCGGATCGTAATGGATCGTTATTCGCGGATCATCGACTAGGTCTTTGAGTGAGCGATGCATGCCGCGATTAAGGAAGAAACAGTCGCACTTCTTACTCGTTAATGCGACCCCCTGAACGATGTTTAACGCTCGATCAAGGCTGGGGAGGCAACCGGAAGGGAAGGTCGGGTCGATTGTTAACAGTCCCAGCGGATCGGTGAAACCCGTTGCGTTATTGCGAATGTATCGGTAGAAGTTCGGGTCGGCGCCCTTAAACCCAATCGGATCCTCGCTGAGGAATCGGCCTGCAGTTGGGTCGAAATACCGCGCTCGGTAGTAGTAGAGACCAATCTCCGAATCGAACTCCCGACCGGTGTATTGGAAGGGATTCGTTGCCGTGCCAGTTGAGGCCGTAAGGTTGCCGAAGGAATCGTACACGTAGCTGGCGGCGACGGCACCGGCCGGGCTCGTCAAAGAAGTAATTGAGCCAAGCCCGTCAGCCTCGGAGTACATCGTGGTGGCTCCCTGATACTGGGCTAGCGGTTCATCCACGCCAAGGCCTTGCGTGTAGCTCGCGAGCAGGTTCCCGGCGCTGGCCAGCTCCTGAATAACGTTGGCGCCGTCATAGGCATAGATTGTGGTTCCGCTGGGAGAAATCTTCCGCACACGCCGCCCGAAGGGATCATAGTCGAAAGAGACCGTCCCGCCTTGGCCCAGCAGAGTGACGCTGGCAAGGCGGTTCCCAAAGTCCCACGTGTAAGAGGTCGTCCCCGTTGAGGTCGTTTTCGAGGTCGTGTTGCCATTGTTGTCGTACGTATACGCAGCAACGGAACTGGACGTCACCTCGTTCGAAGTGTTGTAGTTGTACGACGTGGGTCCGGCGGAAGTCAGCCGGTTGCCCACCGCGTCGTAGGTGTAGCCTTCCGCCACGCTGCCATTCACGACAGCTTGCGTCAATTCGTAAATCGGGTCGTAGCTGTACTGGGACAGGACAGAAACGGGGTTGGGATTGCCCGCCTGGACCGCCGTCTTTGAGAGGCGATTTCCTGCCGCGTCGTAGGTGTAACTCGTGCTCCCCGGCAGGCTCCCTCCATTGTGCAGCACGCTGAGCAGGCGCGAGAGGCTGTCATAGCTATAGGACGTTCCGACGCCATTGGGCCTTGTCAGAGAGGTTCGCCGCCCCAGCGCGTCGTAGCCAAACCCAAACTGCCCTGAATTCGTATCCGTTAGCCCGGTCAGCCGGTTCAGCGAGTCGTAACTGTAGCTCGTGGTACCGCCTCCCGGAGCGGTCAACGAAATCCGGTTCGAGGCCGCGTCGTAGGCGTAAGCGTTGTTGAGCGCTGAGCTGAAGAATGAGTACTGCGTCCCCGTGCCGACCAGACGGCCCACGTTATCGTAGGTGAAGCTGTAAGTGCCCGTCGGGTCGGTGACTTGAGTCAACCGGTTCAGCGGGTCGTAGATGTAGTTGACCGCCGTCGAGTCCGGATAGGTCTTACTGGTCAAGCGGTACAGGGCGTCATAGCCATAGCTGATCGTCTGTCCCTTGCGGTCCGTCTTCGCGAGCAGGTTATTCATCGCGTCATAAGCGTAACTCTCGCTGAGCGTCGAGGGGAAGGTGACTTGCGTAACCCGTCCCAGGGCATCGTAACCAAAGCTGGTTTGGTGGTTCGCCGCATCCGTGATGTCCACCATGTTGTTCTCGGTGTCGTAGCCATAGACGGTCAGGTTCTGCGCGGCATCCCTGACCGCCACCAGCCGGTCAGCATCATCGTACTGATAGGCCGTGGTCTTGCCGTTGGCATCGGTCACGGAAGTTCGCCGGCCGCGGTAATCGTAAGCGAATTGCGTGGTGGAGAGGTCTGGCGCGGTGATCTTGGTCAGACGATTCATCACATCGTAGGTGTAGCTGGTCGTGTTGTTCAGGGCGTCGACGGAGGTAAGGCGGTTGCCGCGGGCGTCATAGGTATAAGTCGTGGCGTTGCCCTGCGCGTCGGTGACGGAGGCCACCAGTCCCGCCGTTGTGTAAGTAAGAGTAGTCTTGTTCCCGTTGGGGTCGGTCACCTGGGTCAACTCACCCAGGGTGTTGTATTGGAAGCTGGTGGTAAGGCCTGCACCCGAGCCGCTGGGCGGAGGCGTGGTGGTGGAAAGCAGGTTGCCGTTCGCGTCGTAAACATTGGTAGTGACGTTTCCGAGCGGATCCGTGGCCGTCAGTACCTCCTGAAACGAGTTGTAGGTGTAGGTCCAGGTCAAGGTGGTATTGGCATTGAGCTGCTGGGATTTAGTGAGGACGTTCCCGTAGGAGTCGTAGGTGTAGGTAGTCGTGTTATTCAGGGCGTCGGTGGAGGAAAGTAGGTTTCCCAGCGTATCGTAGGTCTTCCCGGTGTTGCCCCGGCCGCCGCAGCTATTGCATCCCGAGCCGGCGATCGAGGTCACGAAGTTGCGGCCATCAACGTTTTGGTAGCCGTAGACCGTGATTCGACCCATGGAGTCCGAGAGTCCGGTTGCGCCGAAACTCGGAATCACCGTGAAGAGCATACCATTGCTGGCTACGCCGAGGACCGTTACTACCACGTTGCCGGTCGTGGCCCCGCTAGGCACGGTCACCGTAATGCTCGTGGCACTCCACGCAGTCGGGGACGCCACGACTCCGTTGAACATCACCGAGGCGGAGTCCGGCTCAAGTCCAAAGTTCGTGCCGGCGATTGACACCGCATTACCTGCCGGTCCAACGTTGGGCGATAGACCGGTAATGCTTGGAGCCCCCCCGGCTGGGGCAGAGCCCACCGTCAGGGTCGTCGAGCCGCAAATGGAACCTGTGCAGGCGCTCAGCGTGGCGGAGCCTGTCGCCACTCCGAGGGCGTCGCCATAATCGCTGGCATCGTTGCTGACGGTGGCGATGGAGGGGGCCGACGAACTCCAAGTAGCCGACTTCAGTGTCTCTGTGCTATTGTCGCTAAAGGTGCCCGTGGCCACCAATTGCTGAGTGCCACCCAGCCCCACCGAGGGATTTTGCGGGCTAACCGTGATCGACACCAGCCCCGCCGGAGCCAGCGCCGCCGGCTGGTACAATTCCGAACTCGCCAAAACACCGGGCTCAAGACCCGCCACAACCAGCACTTGGCCGTCATTCAGCCGGACTGCGGCGGGACCCGCGCGCATGTCGTTCATGCTGCCTTCAATCGTGAAGAGTCCCGTTGCAGGGTCATATAATTCGGCGCTCGCCAGGGAATTCCCGTAGTGGTCCCAACCCCCTGTTATCAACACCTTGTCGTCGTTCAGGAGTGTAGCTGCGTGCGCGGCGCGGCCCGTGTTCAGGATGCCCGTGGCCGTAAACGTTCCGCTGACCGGGTTATACAATTCGGCGCTGGCAAGTGCGTTGCCGTTGCTATCGTATCCCCCCGTTATGAGCACCTGGCCGGTATTGAGCATGTTTGCCGTGGCCCAGCCGCGCGCCGTATTCAAGTTCCCCGTGAGAGTAAAACTCCCCGCCGTGGGATTGTAAATCTCTGCCGTCGCCAATCCATTCCATTTGCTTTTCAAACCACCGGCAATGAGCACCAAACCACTGTTCAATAAGGTTGCCGTGGGGAGCGCGCGTGCCGTGTTCATTGGCGCCGTGGTGGCGGTAAAGGTCTCCGTGGCAGGGGCAAACACCTCCGCGCTGTTAAGCGGATTTCTATTCTGGTCGTAGCCGCCGGTGATGAGAACGTTTCCGTTGTTTAATAATAACGCCGCGTGGCAAGCTCGCGCCGCCGTCATCGGGGCTGGGAGGTTGGTAAAGACCCCTGCAATGGGGTCGTATAATTCCGCACCGGCCAGCGCGTTGCCGTTATTATCCCAGCCTCCCGTCACGAGCACCTGGCCGGTGTTCAGGAGGGTTGCGGCGGCGCAGCCTCGGCTCGTATTCAAATTGCCCGTCGAGCTAAAGCTATCGGCGCCGGGGTCGTATAGCCCTTCACCCGACAGTCCATTCCAGTTGCCATCCAACCCGCCGGCGATAAGCACCGAGCCGCTGTTCAACACAGTTGCCATCGGAAGCCAGCGAGCAGTGTAAAGGCTGGCCGTGGGGGTGAAGTTACTTGTTGGCGCTCTGAAAATCACACCGTTACTCGCCGCCCCGGCCACTGTAACCACGACGTTACTGGTCAACACTCCCGCCGGCGCCGGCACATCGATGCTCGTGTCGCTCCAGCTTGTGGGTGATGCAAGGAGTGCGCCGAAAGTGACCCCACTGGTCCCCTGCGTACTCCCGAAGCTCGTGCCCGTGATGGTTACCGGCGTGCCCGCCACACCCGTTGAGGGAGAAATGCTCGTGATGGTTGGCGTAATTGCCTGCGTCAAGGTCGAGGAGGTGCTGGAAGCGTCGTTGGCATCTCCCCCGTAGGCGGCAGTGATCGGGTGCAATCCCACTGCCAGGGTTGAGGTGCTGAACGTAGCGGTCCCACTGCTGAGCGTGCCGGTGCCAATCGCCGCGCCATTGTCATTGAACGTCACCGTCCCCGTCGCCGTGCTGGGCGTGACCGTCGCGGTGAAGGTCACCGAAGTTCCGGCGGTCGCGGGATTCAAGCTTGAACTCAACAATGTTGTGGAACTCGCAATGTTCACTGTCTCCGTCAAGGTGGAGGAGGTGCTGGAGGTGTCCTTGGTATCTCCCCCGTAGACGGCGGTGATGGGGTGTGAACCAACCGCCAGAGTTGAGGTGCTGAACACGGCAGTTCCGCTCGTAACCCTCCCGGTGCCAATCGACGTGCCATTGTCTTTGAATGTCACCGTCCCTGTCGCCGTGCCGGGCGTTACCGTCGCGGTGAAGGTTACCGAAGTTCCCGCGATCAGTGGATTCGAACTCGAGCTTAACGTAGTTGTTGAATTCACTTTGTTTACTGTTTGGGTTAACGTCGAGGAGGTGCTGGAATTGTCGTTGCTGTCGCCTCCGTACGCTGCAGTAATGGGGTGGGAGGACACGGACAAAGTTGAGGTGCTGAACGTAGCAGTTCCGCTGCTGAGCGTCCCGGTGCCAATGGACGTCCCATTGTCTTTGAATGTCACCGTCCCTGTCGCCGTGCCGGGCGTTACCGTCGCGGTGAAGGTCACCGAAGTTCCGTAGGTCGAGGGATTCAGACTTGAGCTCACCGAGGTTGTGGAATTCGCCTTATTCACCGTCTGCGTCAATGTCGACGAGGTGCTGGCATTGTCGTTGCTATCTCCACCGTAGGCTGCAGTGATGGGGTGCGAGGCCACGGACAAGGTTGAGGTGGTGTACGTAGCCGTCCCGCTGCTGAGCGTGCCAGTGCCAATCGACGTGCCATTGTCCTTAAATGTTACCGTCCCCGTTGCTGTGCTTGGCGTGACCGTGGCGGTGAACTTTACAGACGCTCCATAGGTCGAGGGATTTAGATTTGAGCTTACCGAGGTCGTGGAATTCGCAATGTTCACCGTCTGCGTCAACGTGGAGGAGGTGCTGGCATTGTCGTTGCTGTCTCCACCGTATGCGGCGGTTATGGGGTGCGAACCCACAGACAGGGTCGAGATGGTTAACGTGGCGGTCCCGCCGCTGAGCGTCCCGGTGCCAATGGACGTGCCATTGTCCTTAAATGTTACCGTCCCCGTTGCTGTGCTTGGCGTGACCGTGGCGGTGAACTTTACAGACGCTCCATAGGTTGAGGGATTTAGATTTGAGCTTACCGAGGTCGTCGAGTTCGCCTTGTTCACCGTCTGCGTCAACGTGGAGGAGGTGCTGGCATTGTCGTTGCTGTCTCCACCGTATGCGGCGGTGATGGGGTGCGAACCCACAGACAGGGTCGAGATGGTTAACGTGGCGGTCCCGCCGCTGAGCGTCCCGGTGCCAATAGACGTGCCATTGTCTTTGAACGTGACCGTCCCTGTCGCCGTGCTGGGCGTGACCGTGGCGGTGAACTTTACAGACGCTCCATAGGTTGAGGGATTCAGATTTGAGCTTACCGAGGTCGTGGAAGTTGCTTTGTTCACCGTCTGCGTCAACGTGGAGGAGGTGCTGGTGTTGTAGTTACTGTCCCCCCCGTAGGAAGCCGTGATGGAATGCGAGCCGACCGACAGGGTCGAAATGTGCAGTGTGGTCGTCCCGCCACTAAGCGTCCCGGTTCCAATCGACGTGCTTCCATCTTTGAACGTGACCGTCCCGGTGGCCGCGCTGGGCGTGACTGTCGCGGTGAAGGTTACCGATGCTCCATAAGTCGAAGGATTGAGACTTGATGCGACGGTTGTAGTCGTTGAGGTCTTGGCGAGGAGAGCTTCAGCCAGCGAGGTAACGAAGAACAACATGAGAACGGCCCGAAGCACGTGGCGCATAGAAATTCCCCCCATCTTAGCTGTTCGGTCGAGCGTGAAGTCCGTGCGGCGTACTTACAGTCTCGTCGTTCGGTATACGACGATTGATTCGACCTCAGGCATTCCAAACTTTGGGCCTCATGCTCGTTGGAGCGTGTAAGACCTTCTACGGGCTTAATCCCTGCTGTGCAAAACGTCTAATTCACGAAACCCGTTGCCCGAGCATCAACCAAATGAAACTGCCGCTGTACCCCGGGAGTTCCTCAGCCGGAAACTCGAAGGAGAGAGGCCTCCCTAGGGCCCGAAAGCGACATTGTCAGGAAGACGAAAAGGAATAGGCGCGTGAACATGAACGCCCTCTCGGGGCAAAATTAAACGACCCAATCGAGGACAACAGTTGTGAATGCTCAGCGCGCCACATATACGCTCTCAGCAAGGTATGTGTCAAGAGGAAATATTGTCGCTGTCGTTAGCATACGAAATGTCCGGTTCAATTAGCACGTGATCTGTCCGCTTGAGGCGGTTGGGAGTTGCGGCACTCTGAAGGTAGGAGGCAGGATGCCAAAACACTCAACGATCGCCTGGGAGCGGGCGATGAAAGTGCAAGAGGTGATTTTGCGAGCACCACGGGATCTCCGACGAAGTTCACTACCACTTGAACATCACGGTGGAGGAACTCGTGCTCAATGCCATCAAACACGGTCGCTGCTCTCCTGCCGAAGGCGCAAAGCATGGTGGCTATGTGAACCTGTCAGCGAATCTGGTCTCAATCTGAGCCGGGTAGATTCTCTCTTTAATTTCAAGAGTTTTTTCTTTCTAGAAGGGTGCGGGAAACCTCTTTCTTTTTGAAGGTCAGGAAGCGACGAGAGCATGGGTCACCTCCTGGGCAGGGGTAGACTTAAGCCGAAAGAGTTTGGAGCCGTCGTAGGGCTGATGGGTTTTGAACATGGCGTGGAGAGCATGCAGGAGTTTGCGCATGACGGCGACCAAGGCTTGCATTTTGAATTTGCCCTGGGCGAGCAGATGCTGATAGAAGGCGCGCAAGTGCGGGTCGTGCTGGACGGCGACCAAGGCGGGCATGAAGAGAGCATGACGGAGATGTTTATTACCTGCCTTGCTAATACGCGGCTTCTTATGCACGGAGGTCCCCGAGGTGTACTGGCGCGGGTCGAGTCCGGCGTAGGCTACCCACTGGCGAGCTTCCAGATCGGGCGCCAGCACGCCCAACTCCCCCAAGAGTTGCACAGCGCTGGTTTCACCAATTCCCGGCACGCTGTCGAGCAGTTCAAAGCGCTCCGCGAGTTGGGGATCCTGCGCGATCAGCTTGCGCGCTTGGCGGGTCAAGCGCTCGATGGCCCGTTCCTGGGCCCGCAGGCTGCGCGCCAAGTCACGCCGCACCACCGCCGGAATCGCCTTGGACAGCCCGGCCGCATGCTGACGATTTTTCTCCGCCGTCTGCATCTCCACCAGCTCCCGCAGTCGCCGCGCCAGCGCGTGCAAGGCCAGCGTGGCCACCGAGGGCCGCTGCCAAGGTTTAAAGGGCATATGCACGGCAAACTGTTCCAGTACCCCCGCGTCGATCTGATCGTTCTTGCTGCGCTGCATCAGGGCGTGAGCGAAATGACGGACGGCACGCGGATTGGCTACCATCACCTCGATGCCCTCCTGCCCGCTCAGCGCCAGCGCCAGGTCCAGACCGTAGAGACCGGTCGACTCCATGCAAACGCGCACCATGCGGCCCGCTCGCCGCAGGTAACGAAGGATCATCATATGGCCTTCCGGCGTGTTGGTGAAAGTTCGCAAAGGCTCCAAGTCCTCCTGCCGCCGCAGCCTCACCACCAATTCCTTCGCACTGACTTCGATTCCACACGTGTCCAGGTTGCTCATAACACCCTCCTGGAGTTAAGCTTTCGGTCCGGTCCCCCCGACCCTGTGCCGTCTCCCGTCGAGCTTGAATATGCAGGCTCATACGGCCTCGGATTCTCCTCGGCGTGGGAGAAGAGGGCGGGGGGCCTATCTACCCGACAGGCTCGGGAGTTCCCTCCCGGCCTCAGCGCAGATCGGCCTCCGCCGCCGGACACCGCTAACTCCAGGGACTGTTTTACACCCGAAATCAGCGGCGAAGCAAAGATACAAGCGCGGACCTGTTTTGTAGGTCCGCGGCCCTTGGGCACGACCGGCGAGAAAAGCCGCAGACCTTGAAAAACAGGTCTGCGCTACTTTCCGAGCCGTTAATACAGGGCGACGGCGTCCAGCAGATTACTCTCGCCGTTCATCCACAGCGCATACTTCAGCCGATACGGGGACCTCATGGAAGCCGCTCCGATTTCGCCGCGATTGTTGATGGCGATCACACAACAGTCTCCATCTTTATTCCTGGGGTCCGTCCTCACCATGTGGCGCAACAACTCGAGGCAGGCATCCTGGGGAGACATGCCGCTCGCCATGTAGTGCACAATCGAAATGCTGGTGCAGTAGTTGGTCATCAGGTCTCCGTCGCCGGTGGCGGAGGCGGCTCCCACGTTGTCGTCGGCATAGACACCGCAACCAACCAGGGGAGAATCTCCCACGCGGCCGGGGAGTTTCCACGCCAGCCCTGAAGTCGAACACCCCGAGACCACGTGGCCATTTCCGTCGGTCCCGACCATGCCGATGGTGTCGTGGGTTTCGGAAGTCACCCAATAAGTCTTTCTGTGGGGGTCGGATTTCCAATCCATCCATTTCTTGAGACTCTCGGGGGTGAGGAGCGACTGCGGTTCGAATCCCATTTTGAGCGCGAAGCGGAAAGCCCCCTCGCCCGCCAGCGTGGTGTGCCGGGTCTTTTCGAGCACCAGTCGCGCTACAGAAATCGGATTCTTGATGTGACGGAGGCTGCAAACCGCGCCGGCGTGATGGCGCGTCCCATCCATGATGGCGGCATCAAGCTCCACTTCTCCTTCTTCGTTGGGAAGGCCGCCGTAGCCAACGCTCATGACCTTCGGATCGTTCTCCGGAACGTTGATTCCTTTCTCGACCGCATCCAGAAGGCTTCCACCACTCTTGAAGACTTCTGCCGCGCGTTCGTTCGCCGGTTTCCCGTGGACCCAGGTAGAAAGAAGCAGCGGTCCCGACTCAGACGCAGATGCCGTTTTCGTGTCCAGGGCAGCTAGCGCCGCAGCTCCCGCCATGGTTTTCATGAAGTCTCGCCGATCAATTATTTCCATTTTTCCTCCCTTTGGTGAGGGAACCCTGTGGGCTCCCGGTTCATTTCAGCAGGATTCAGGAGTCAGGATTCAGGATTCAGGAGTGAGTAGGCGGCATTTGGAGATTGCACCCTGTTCCCACCTACCACCTACTGCCTATGACCTGCCCCCTGCAACCTACGCCCTGCTGATAACTGACTATTGCTGGCTGCCCTTGAAGAGCCGCAGGTCCAGAAAGCGGGACCTGCGCTACGACAGGTGAAGCCGCAGGTCTCCCGCAGGGCGGGACGGGACCTGCGCTACGCTTGCCCCTGACTCCTGAATCCTGAATCCCGAATCCTTCTCTTCCCCCAGCCTCCGCCTCCGGGTGTTGCAATTCTCAGGACGCTACCTTGCGGTGCGTTGAAGACAGCCTTTGAAGAGAGCTTTAAAGTACGACCCGGCAGGATGAGCTCATTCTTTCCTGCCTTGCCGGGCTTGCCACCGGCCAGCCCGTAAGGTTGGAATCGGCGGCGTTCAGAGAGAATACTACCGCGAACGTCCGTAAGGAACTCGACTTCACGGATGATTCCGTCACCCCCACGGAAACGCCCTTGGCCGCCTGAGCCGCGGCGCAGCGAGTAATGCCGCACGCGCACCGGGTACGCGGCTTCGAGCGCCTCGATGGGGGTATTGAGTGAGTTTGTCATGTGGGTGTGGACTCCACTCAAACCATCCGCTGTCGGACGGGCGCCCATTCCCCCGCCAATCGTCTCGTAATAGGCAAAGGGTTCGCCGGTGCGTGGGTCGACGCCGCCGAAAGAGAGGTTGTTCATCGTCCCCGAGCTGGCGGCTGGAATCCTGTGAGGAAGCGCTTTGGCCAGCGCCCGCAACAGCACGTCCACGATGCGTTGCGAGGTCTCAACATTGCCCGCAGCCACAGCCGCGGGAGGCTGCGCATTCACCACGCTTCCGACGGGAGCGCGTACTTCGATGGGTTCCATCAAGCCGGCGCAGGCGGGCACCTCCTCTCCGAGCAGGCAGCGAAAAACGTAGAAGACGGCGGAAATTGTAATCGCCATGACCGCGTTGACGCTTCCGCGGCAGGCGGGAGAGCTGCCGGCAAAATCTACAGTGGCTTGGCCGCGCCCTACCCGGATCGACACGCGCAGAGGCACAGGTTTATCGCTGAACCCGTCGTCGTCCAGGAAATCCTCGGCGGCATATGTCCCATCGGGGATTTGCCGGAGGGCTTGCCGCATCAGTCGCGCCGAGTAGGCTTGTAGAGCCTCGAGGCAGAAGCGGATTTTGGGGACGCCATACGCTTCGAGCAATTCTATCAAGCGGCGCTCTCCCAGCCGGCAGGCTGCCACCTGGGCCATCAGGTCGCCCTCGCGCTCGGCAGGTGTGCGCACATTGGCGAGCAGCAAAGTCAGCACATCGCTCTGAACGACTCCTTCCCGAACCAGCGCCACCGGCGGAATCCGCAAGCCTTCCTGGTAAATGTCCTCGCTCAAGCCCATCGAGGCTGGCTGTGCGCCGCCGATATCGGAGTGGTGGGCGCGATTGGCGACGTAAAAGACAGGCTGCCGCTTCCGCCCAGGATTGGCGGTGGTCTTGTGGGGTGGCACGACGGGCATCACCAGGGTTATGTCCGGCAGATGAGTGCCGCCGGCGTAGGGATCGTTGAGCATGGCGATGTCGCCCGGCGCGAGCTCGAGGGCTTCCAGGGCTGCCGCAACGGACATGGGCATGGAGCCCAAATGAACCGGCATGTGGTCGCCCATCGCCGCCACGCGGCCCTTGCCGTCAAACACAGCACAGGAATAATCCCTGCGTTCCTTGATATTCGGCGAAAAGGCGGACCGGCGCAGTGCGGCCCCCATCTCCTCCGCCACCGAGTGAAAGAGGTTCTTGAAGATCTCGAGTTCTGCCGGGTCGATACGCATCGCTAAGAGCAGTGACGAGTGACGAGTGACAAGTGACGAGCCAAAAAACGGTTTCAGGTGCCAGGTGTCAGGTTTCAGGGCGGAGCGCGCCACGGATCCGCAACAACTCACCATGGACTACGGACCACGGACCCGCCGCGGCGGGACAACGGACAACGGACCACTGACGCCTTAGCTCTTTCAGCATCCTGCCAAAATCCTGCGCAGACTAGTTCCTTTCCAGGAGCAGATTCAAATACTCATCTACGTAACACTCGAAGTCCGGGGGAACCACCGTGGTGGAACTGTACTCGACGATCACGGCTGGCCCCTGGAGTCTCGCCCCCGGCTCAAGATATTCTCGGTCGTAAATTGGGGTCTGGAGCGGCTTTCCGCCGAACCAGACGGCTTTGGTCTTGAGTAGGGCAGCTTGCGTGAGGCTGCGCGCCTTGCGTGCGGAAGGACGCAGGCGCGGCTTCGGCATTCTGATCACGAGCCTTGACCTCAGGTTGACGATCTCCATGGTCCGGCCGGGATGCGCATAACCATAGGCTTTTTCGTGTGCCTGGTGGAACAACCGGCGAAAATCTGTCCTAAAAGGCACCGAGAGCTCGTAGGACTGGCCTGCATAGCGGAGATCCAGTCGCCGCTCCGCGCGTGCTAGTTCGGCCGGAAATCCTTCGTGCTGAAGTTCCGCTCGCGACACGCGCTCGAGAATTGCGAAACGCTTTCCGAGGTCGTGCCAGAACTCCGCCCAGCGCTGCGAAGAATGTCTCCCTTCCTCGGGTACAGACAAGAGAACAGACCGGACGGAATCCCTGATGACGTCAGACAGCAGGATTCCAAGAGCAGAGAATGCGCCAGGGTTCTGAGGCACTACCACTTTGGGCAGCCGCAGCGAGCGCGCCAAGTCCGCGGCGTGCAGTCCCCCACCGCCGCCGAAGCAGATGAGAGCAAACTCTCTTGGGTCGTGGCCGCGTTCCACAGAGATGACCCGCAGAGCTTTTTCCATGGTGGCGTTGGAGACTGCCACGATGCCGGCGGCGAGTTCCGGCACAGTCTTAAAGCCAGTGCTGCGCGAATGGCGATGCAGGAAGTCTGCAAAGCCCCGTTCTGCGGCGCGGAGGTCGAGCTGGAACTCACCACCCAGGAAGTGGTCCGGGTCAAGGCGGCCAAGCAACAAGTTGGCATCGGTCACGGTGGGGTGGGCGCCGCCGCCTCTGTAGCAGATAGGGCCGGGTTTTGCGCCGGCGCTCTGCGGGCCGACGCGCAAGGCGCCGCCTGCGTCCAGGCGCGCGAGCGACCCGCCGCCGGCGCCCACCGAATGAACGTCCAGGACGGGAACAGCCACCGGCAAGCCGCCCACGGCGATTTCGTTGGTGGTGCGAGGCTGGCCGTCGATCAGGCATACATCAGTGGAGGTGCCACCCATGTCGAAGCTTATGGCGCGCGAAATCCCAAGCTGCCGGGTAAGCCATGTGGACGCCACAACGCCCCCGGCGGGTCCGGAGAGGATAGTCCGCACGGGCTCACGGGCGGCTCGCGCCGCCGTTGTAATGCCCCCGCTCGATTGCATCACGTAGACCCGGCCGGGCGCGTCGCCGTAAGGTAGGGGCGAGCGGCGCTCGCCGCAGGGCCGAACGCCGTTCGGCCCTACTACATCGCCTCCCACACCGCGTTCGAGCCGCTTGAGGTATTCCCCCATTCTAGGGGCCAGGAAGGCGTTTATTACGACCGTGGCCAGCCGTTCGTATTCGCGGAACTCGGGGAGAATCTCGTGGGATACGGAGATGGGCAATTGCAGCTCTTTCAGCGCTCGCGCCACCATTCCTTCGTTCGCGGGATTGAGATACGAAAAGAGGAAACAAACAGCAATCGACTCGGCACGCAAACCCTTGAGCTTACTTTTCAGCCTTGCGATTGCGGCTGCTGAAGGCTTCTGAAGAATCGTGCCGTCCGCTGCCGTTCTTTCCCTGACGCCAAACCTCAGAGCTCGCGAGACAAGGGGCGGAGCCAGCCGGGCGTCGAGGTCGTAAAGCCGCGGGCGCGCCTGCCGGCCGATCTCGATGAGGTCCTCGAACCCTGCGGTGGTGACAAGCGCCACGCGTGCGCCGCGCCGCTCGAGCAAGCTGTTCGTGCCTACTGTCGTGCCGTGAATGATCTCAAGCGGGCCAGCGGGTTGCAATGACTCGGCCAGCCGGCGGACGCCCTCCAGAATGCCACGCGATGCGTCCTCGGGCGTGGAAAAGACCTTGAGGATCTTAACTTTGCCTTGCTCGAGGACTACGCAGTCCGTGAATGTCCCGCCTGTGTCAACACCGAAGCGCATAAGAAGAGTCAGCTTGAGCCGCAGAAGCTGGCAAAAGAATTACCATTTTACAGGATTCAGGATTCAGGAGTCAGGATTCAGGAGAAAAACCGATGGCTCCACCAACCGTAGCGTAGGTCCCGTTCTCTGAACCTGCGGCTTTTCAAAGGCAGCCAGCAGTGGCCAGTTATCAGTAAGGGGTAGGCAGTTTGTGGTAGGTGGGGGCAGAATGCAATCTCCAATTGCTGCCTACTGACCCCTGAATCCTGAATCCTGACTCCTGAATCCTCCTGCTACGTCCCGAGTGGAAGTGAGGCATGCGCTGTAAGGGTCGCATCCGCACGTTGTCCGGCTTTCAGCTTGTAGTATCCCGCCGCGGCAATCATCGCGGCGTTGTCGGTGGATAAGGCGGGGGAAGGGAAGAAGAGTCGAAATCCTTGTGCCCTGGAGGTTTCGAGGAAGCGAGCGCGCAGAAGGGAATTGCAGGCAACTCCCCCGGAAACAAAAACCGAGTCAACTCGCGAGGCGTCCGCCGCAGCCAGGGTGCGCTCGAGGAGGTCGCGGACCACGGCGTTTTGGAAGCTGGCGATGAGGTCAAGTGTCTGGGGCGAGCAATGAGCGCGCAGTTCGTCTGCACGGGCGCTTTCGCTGGTTTTGCGCCAGGCGCGTCGCTGCTCGGCCTCGAGGGCGAGCGGGGTGCCGCGGACGCGGTAGAAGACGGCGGTCTTGAGCCCGGAGAAGCTGAAGTCCAGCGGGTTGCCCTTCATCTTGATGCGGCCGAAATCGACCGCTTCCGCATCCCCCCAGGGAGCCAGTTGGTCAATGACCGGTCCGCCGGGATAGCCCAGTGCCAGCAGTTTCGCGACTTTGTCGAAAGCTTCACCGGCGGCGTCATCACGTGTATGTCCTAGCCGCTTGTAATTGAAGACAGGATGGGAATTGGCCGGATGGCCACCATCCTCAACCAGGAACAAGCTCGTGTGACCGCCGGAGACGACCAGGGAAACGGACGGGAGGTTTGCCTCCTCGACCGGGTCCCCTGTGAGGCGTGCCATCTTGTTTTCGAGTAGAACGGCGTGGATGTGACCCTCCAGGTGGTTCACGCCCACCAGCGGTTTCGCCAGCGCGAGGGCAAGGGCTTTGCCATAGACCAGGCCGACCAGGAGCGACCCGACCAAGCCTGGTCCCTCCGTTACCGCGACGCCTTCCACATCCCGTATTCCGACTCGCGCGCGCTGGCAGGCCTCGTCGACGACTGGCTCGATCTTGCGCAGATGCTCGCGTGAAGCCAGCTCGGGGACAACCCCACCATACTTTTCGTGAGTGGGGATTTGCGAGGCGACAACACTCGAGAGAATCTTCGCGCCATCCGCCACGATGGCTGCCGCGGTCTCGTCGCAACTGGATTCGATGCCAAGAACTAACATTTCGAAATCCTCACCCTAGATGCTAGCATAGGCGCGAGAGTGGGAAGAAGTTATGAATAGTGAATGGTGAATGGTGAATTGGGAACGGGGAACTGGCTTTGCGCGCTGCGCCCAAGGCGTTTGACTGCCGCACTTCCTCAAATCACAATTCAGAATTTACATTCACTATTCAGAATTGGCCCAGCACCTAGGCCCGGTTTTTCAAGGCCTGGGAGCTGGCCACGGACCCGCCGCGGCGGGACGACGGACCACTGACTCCTGAATCCTGAATCCCGAATCCTGAATCCTTGCCCGAATCCTTGCGTTGACGCGACTCGGACTGTGGCGCTACACTGTGCCCATTGCGAAGCTTGCTCATCGTGCGAGAGGCTGAGGTGCTCATGAAGATTCGTAAAGCGGTTCTGCCTGTTGCCGGTCTTGGCACGCGGTTCCTGCCGGCCACCAAAGCGCAGCCCAAGGAAATGCTCCCCATCGTCGATAAGCCTCTGGTGCAGTATGCGGTTGAAGAAGTTGCCGCTTCCGGCATCCCGATGGTGATATTCGTAACCGGGCGGGGAAAGACGGCCATCGAGAACCACTTTGACTTGTCGGCGGAGCTCGAGCAGGAGTTGGCCGGAAGAGGGAAGGAAGAACTTCGGGAGCAGTTGCGCTCGATTTCAGGGCTGTTGCGCTTTGTGTATGTTCGCCAGCAGATCCCACGCGGCCTGGGCCATGCCATTCTCACCGCGTGCGACGTGGTTGACGAAGAGCCATTTGCTGTCCTGCTCTCCGATGATGTGATAGTTAACCCGGTGCCTTGCCTGAAGCAAATGTTGGAGGTCTTCGAGCACTACGGCAGAAGCGTCATCGCCATACAGAAAGTGGAGCGCAAAGCGGTGGGCAGTTACGGCATCATTCGCGGCCAGCTTGTAGCGGACCCTCAATGGCACGGTCGGCTCTACCGAATCGAGGACATGGTGGAAAAGCCGGGTCCTCGCGAGGCGCCTTCGAATCTGGCGGTCATAGGCCGATACATCCTCACCCCCACCATTTTTCATGAGCTTGCGGCCACGACGCCTGGCGCGGGAGGCGAGATCCAACTAACGGATGGGCTGCGGCGCTTGCTCGAAAAGGAACCGGTCTACGGCTATGTGTTTGAAGGAAAGCGGTACGATGCCGGTGATAAGCTGGGCTTTCTTCAAGCCACGGTGGAGCTGGCGCTCGAGCGGCCAGACCTTGGAAGCGCCTTCCGCAAATACCTCAAGTCACTTAAACTCTGAAAGAGGAGTCAGGAGGGGGTAGGTAGTAGGTGGTAGGTGGGGACAGAACGCAATCCGCGCGGGCCGCCTACTGACTCCTGAATCCTGAATCCCGCTCGTCAATGGCTCTTTTCAGCGACGGGCTTATCTTTGGATGTCTTGGCGGGGAGAACTTCCTTCTTAGCGCCTTCAGGGCCTTTTTCTTTGCCCCCATTATCAGAGCTTGCGGCGCTGTTCGCAGTGGCGGTGGAGGGTTTCCTGGCATAATCCGTCACATACCAGCCCTTCCCCTTGAACCGGATGGCAGACCGAGACACGAGCTGCTTTAGCTTGCCTCCACATTTCTCACACTTGGTCAGTGGAGGATCGGAAAACCTCCGGATTTTCTCGGTGCGCTGTCCACACTGCGTACACGCGTATTCGTAAAGCGGCAATTTAACCTCCTTGCAAAAACCCCTACTAGTAATTATATAGGCCAGCTTCTCCGGCGTCAAAACGCGAATTTCGCGGTCATGTCCTAACTCTCCGTTGTCTTTGCCTGAGCTAGTTGATACACTTGAAGTCGTAATTGACCCTTGACGCCTATGCCGCGACGATCTATTTCGACCAAGCCAGGACTTATGGACCCTCTGGAGGATTCCACGAACGGTTCTAAGGGCAGGCTCTTTGTTGTTGGGACACCCATTGGGAATCTGGAGGACATTACGCTGCGCGCGATCCGCATCCTGAAGGAAGTGGACTTGATTGCGTGCGAGGACACGCGGCGGACGCAGGAATTGCTCAACCACTATCAGATCCGAACTCCTACCATAAGTTACCATGAGCACAATGAGATGACCCGCGCGCCGGAACTGGTCATCAAGTTGGAAGAGGGAAACAACATAGCTCTGGTGAGCGACGCGGGGATGCCCGTGGTGTCCGATCCGGGATTCCGCTTGGTGCATCTGGCAGTCCGCCACAACATCCCCGTGGTTCCTGTTCCCGGCGCCTCGGCTTTTGTGGCGGCGCTGGCTGCGTCGGGCATGCCCGTGGACAATTTCAGGTTTCTCGGGTTCCTGCCCAGCAAGAAAGGGGCGCGCAGGAAGGCCTTGGAAGAGCTAAAAACAGCAACCAAGACCCTGGTCTTCTATGAGGCGCCGCATCGCGTCCTCGAGATGCTGAGGGATGTGCGGGATATTCTGGGGGACCGCGAAGTGGTCTTGGCGCGCGAAGTGACCAAGGTCCACGAAGAGTTTTTGCGTGGGACGGTGTCCGGATTGTTAGACCGCGCGAAAGGCAAGACGATGAGGGGGGAAATAACCCTCCTGGTTGGGACCGCCTCCGCGTCGGGGGAAACTCGTCCTGCGAATTCGCTTATTAAACGGGAGATCGAGAAGTTGATGGCCGAACGCGGGCTCGACGAGCGCGCGGCGCTCAAAGCGGCGGCCAAGGCCCGAGGCATCTCTCGCAGTGAGGCGTATCGCCTGTTGCAAATGGAAAAGACCAAGCGAACCTAGCGGGTCGCTGAAAAAGAGAAGTGACGGGTGACTCGTGGCGGGGGGTTCGTTTACCGCAAACCCGCTGCCCCTCGATACCTCGAAGCCTTTATTCTGACTCCTGACTCCTTCGCTCCCAAGGACATACTAACGGGGATTTCTCACCGCGGAAGGGAAGGGCGGGGCTTCAGCCCCGCCGTTACGTGACCTTCCTGATTATTCCAGTCTCTCGCGACCCGCGCAGCTTGCGGCTGGTCGCCGCGGCGACCGCGGGGCGCGAGACGGACAGAAAATTGGAGCTGGCTTTTTCGGCGGGGCTGAAGCCCCGCCCTTCCGGCGGCTCGAGGAAAGTGGTTTAGCCCGGTGAGAAATCCGGACTAATACCTTTCTTGAGCGTCCTGCTAAGGAGTCTCGGCGCTGTATGTGGTCAGGGTGGCGCCGATGAACCGGAGGCTAACGCGGTACGAGTCAGCCTCTTTAAGGATGCGGACGACAGCCGCCGTCGAAAAGAAGTCCGTTGCCCCTTCTCCGGGGTGTCTTGGTCCGCGGCCGGGGATTACTACCGTCACCGTTGCAGGAGGTTTCAATTCCAGCTCGGTCAGGAAAGAAAGGCCTCGCCGGCTAACTTCCACGGTCACCGTTGACTCCTCAAATTCCGTTCCCCGTGCATCGACCCCACGGACCCGGATGGGCATCGCGGTTTTCAGCCGCCTCTGAGCCCGTCGTTCACTTCCAGCCGGTCTTTCTGAGTTGTCCATGGGCGAGTCAAGCCTCCCTGGAGTTCAAGAGGCGACCTCCTCCGGCTCGGTCACTGCTGAAACGCAGGGGCTGAAGAACTGGTCGACTCGATCCAGGACTTCGCGGGCGCCACGCGCGCTCTGGATCGACCTGCGGAGTTCTGCCCCCTTGCGGACTCCGTGTGTGAACCAGCTTGCGAACTGTTTCATCTTGCCTACCGCGCCGGGAACCTCTTCGGTCACCAACATTTGATAATAGGAACGGATCAACTGGTAGCGGTCAGCCTCGGTGGGCTGCGTGAATGTCCCGTTTCGGAAGAAATCCGAAAGCTGGCGGAATATCCATGGATTGGAGGCGGCGGCGCGCCCGATCATCACGGCATCGCAGCCCGTCTGCTGGTAAAGGGCAAGGGCGTCCGGCGGAGTCACCACGTCGCCGTTGCCGATTACCGGGATGCGCACCCGGGACTTCACCTCTTGGATAATCTGCCATCGGGCACGCCCGCTGAACCCTTGCAGGCGCGTCCGAGGATGAACGCTCAGCGCTTCAACGCCGCACTCCTCAGCCATGCGTGCCACTTGGAGTGCCACGATCTCCGCCTCACTCCAGCCGGAGCGGAACTTTATGGTAAAGGGAATCCGTACCGCGGCGCGAATCTTTCGCAGGATCTTCTCGAGCAACGGGAGGTCGCGAAGCAAGCCTGAGCCGCCGCACTTTACGACCTTCTTGGCGGGGCAGCCCAGGTTCAGGTCGACCAGGTTGAAGCCTAGCTCTTCGATCACGCGAGCCGCCTCCGCCAGGTGGTCAGGATCGGCGCCAAAAAGCTGCGCGGAAATTGGCCTTTCTTCCTCGGTGTAATACAAGTAGCGCTTGGAGCGCAGGTTTTGACGAAGCATTCCTTCGCTGGACACGAACTCCGTCATAATCAGTCCGCATCCGCCCAATCGTTTGATGAACCGGCGGAACACAGTGTCGGTAATGCCGGCCATCGGCGCCAGGATATGGGCCGGCCGGATCACCACATCACGAATTCGCAGTTCTTCGAATAGCATGGAGCTCAGGAGTCGGGATTCAGGATTCAGGCAATAACGAATCAGGACCCAGGCAAAATCTAGAATCTAAAATCTAAAATCCCGGACAATCAGAATTCGGCCTTCAGGCAGAATCCAAAATCTAAAATCTAAAATCAATTTGTGCTGCGTCGGCAATCGCGAACCGCACTCTCCCCTCGGCCACGAGTTCCCTTGCGTGGTAGATGGCTCCGTGGAGTTCACCCAGACGCTCGCCGATTCTTATCACCTCCGCCTCCACACGGAGGGTATCGCCGGGCTCAACTGGCTTCATAAGTTGTGCCGAGGGAATTTGCAGAATCACGGCCACTTTTCCGGCCATCTCGGGTCGCTCCATAACCAAGATTGCTCCAAGCTGGGTGACCAATTCCAACAGTATCCCGACCGAAATGATCGGGGAAGCCGGAAGGTAACCGCGCGGGGCCGCGTCGTCCACCGAAAAGCGTTTGGTGGCCGCGATTCGCTGGCCCGGAATGAATTCAGTTACTTGATCGACGAACAAAAAGGGGTAACGATGAGGAAGGATTCTGAGGATGTCAGATGGTGACGCCAGGTTGCTCACGGTTTTTCCGCATCGGGACCATTCGAGGAGGCGGGCGAGCCTCTCTCGATCTTCAAGAGTTCCCTTCGCAGCGCCGGGTTGCGGGCTGTCCAATCGCCGGGACGGTCCTGGTCAGTCGCATACTGGGCGCGCATCGCTTCCAGTTTGGAATCCATCTCGTCGAGGAAGTGGACGACGAGAGCTTCAGGAAACACAGGCTCTTTGGGCGACCCGAACTCCACTTTACCGTGGTGGGAAAGGATAATGTGCTCGATCTGGCCCTTTAACTCCGCGGGGAAGCCGGGGATCTGACGCATTTTCTCCTGCACCATTTCGAGGCCTATCGAAATGTGGCCCAGCAACTGTCCCCGTGTGGAATACCGGAAGCCACGAGAGAAACTCAGCTCCTCAATTTTTCCAACGTCATGCAGCACCAGCCCGGCCAGCAGCAGGTCGCGGCGCAGGAACTCGTAGTGGTCGCAAACCTGGTCGCCGAGTTGTACCAGCGACAAGACATGCTCGAGAAGGCCACCCAGAAAAGCATGGTGATAACTCATCGCGGCGGGGGCCCTCTTGTACTTCTCTGCGATCGAGGGGTCTTCCATGATGGTAAGTAATAGCATTCGCAAAGGTCCCTCGGGCACCCGGCGCAGGCGGTCTAGCAGTGTGACGTACATTTCCTCAGGGTCTCGGCGTGAATGCGGAAGGTAGTCGAAAAGGTCCACGTCGTCGGGAGAGCACCTGGAAATCTTGCGCACCCGAATCTGTAGAGTCCCCTGGTAGTCCTCGACAACCCCGTCCACCGCCACGATATCCTCAACCTCGAAATCCAGCGCATGCCGATCACAGTCCCACAGTTTGGCGCGCACAACCCCGCTCGCGTCGCGCAGGTCCAAGTCAAGGTACGCGCTTCCCGTGCGGGCGATTTTCCGTTCGCGGGCTTGAACTAGGAAGGTGGTTCGAACCTGGGCGTCCGGGCTGAGGTCGGTTACGAAGCGCTCCTTCATTGCCCTCTATTTGCCAGTTGGGTTTCGCTTGGTCGTTCTTCGCCCGTGTCAACGTATCCGGGGGCCTTGTAGATATAGCTTTCTTTGCGGAGTCGTTTCAGGTATTCCCGCAAATCCGGCTGCATTCTCTGGTCGTAAAGGACTTCGTTGACGCGTTGTTCGACTTCTTCAAATTTGGGAATACCGGCGCTGTATCGTTCCTGGACCTTGAGAATGATATACCCGTATTTAATCTGAATAGGGTTGCTAAATTCATTGACGTCCAACTTAGCAACCACCGCAGCGATATCCGGCGCTAGCGATGCTTCCTTCATGAATCCCACGTCGCCACCTTGCTCAGCGCTTGGCCCGTCGGAGTACTTTTTCGCAACCTCCGCAAAACGTTGTCCGGCCTTCAATTCGGCGAGGGCGTCGTTCGCGCTCTTCTCGGCTTCTTCCGGCTTTCGTTTTTCAGTGGAGATGAGAATCTGTCCGAGGCGCACCATGCCAGGAGATTCGAATTCCTTCTTGTGGGCTTCGTAGAATTTCCTCGCGTCGTCGCGCGACAACTGAATCCGGGAGCCTACCTCGCGGCCGATGACTTCTCGCATCAACAGGTTGCGGCGGATCTGGTCTTTATAGTCCTCGTAATTCAATCCTTGCTTCTCGACATCTGTCTCCAGTTCCTCGAGGGTTGCCAAGTTGTTCTTCTTGCGAATGCCGTCGAGCTCCTTGACCACGTCCGTCTCGACGTTGATATCATCATCTTTGGCCTTCTGGACCATGAGCGATTCGTCGATCAGGTCGCGTAAGAGGTTCTTGCTTTGTTCTTTATATTGGGCCTCGAGTTCGGCGCCCGAGTATTGCTGGGCGAGTTGCTGGCGGAGTTTCTCTTGCTCCTGTTCGTACGCCCGTTGGGTGATGATCTCACTGTTGACGCGCGCAATGATGCGCTCAACTATTTTTGCGCCCTGTAGGGTCAGGCAAGCAACGCCCGTTGCCAGCGCCACTCCTGCCAGTAAAGCCCATCTTCGTCTGGTCATTTCCTTTAACCCCTCGCGAAACCCGAAGTCCCTATAATCTTCGATATCGTTTCGCCTGCCGGAGTTGTTTCCCCCAAACACTCGACCCTATCGAGCCTTAGTCATCTTAATGCTAGGTTTGCAATTCCTGCAAGACATTTTGGATTTCCTGCAAAGTATTCTCCCCCAGGTTGCGCAACCTGAAACGCAAGACGCCGTCAGGTCGAAGGCTCGCTTCACGGCGTCGCCGCACGAATGTGGTTATTCTTCTGGGCTCCAGGGGAGTTTGCTCATGAAACCGCATCCAAATATCTTCCGCCTTTCTTTCAATGGATTGCACTAGAAGTTGCTCGGCGGCGGATTTCAGAAGTCCATACGAGAGGAGGTTTGAAACTGAGGGAGGAATGGGCCCATAACGGTCGGTGAGCTCGGCTTCGAGTTCCGCACGCGCTTCGGGCGTTGCCAGGCTGGAAATCCGCTTATACAGACGCAGGCGCTGGCTCTCGTCGGCGACGTAGCTGTCGGGAATTTTGATATCAAGTCCCAGGTTAAGTGTGGTGCGGACCTCAATCTTCTGTGGGGCGCCTTTCAGTTCTTCGACGGTTTGTTCGAGCATCTTCAGGTAGAGGTCGATGCCGATGGCATTCAAATGTCCATGCTGTTCGGCGCCCAGGAGGTTGCCCGCACCGCGCAATTCAAGGTCCAAGGCCGCGAGGCGGAAGCCGGCGCCCAGCTCCGAGAACTCTTTCAGCGCCGCCAGCCGCCGGCGAGCCGTCGGGGTCAATGTTTCCTCGGCGGCCACGAGGAAGTAAGCATAGGCGCGGCGGCTCGACCGCCCCACCCGGCCGCGAAGCTGGTAAAGATCGGCTAAGCCAAAGCGCTCCGCGTGATTGACAATGATGGTGTTGGCGCGGGGGATGTCGAGGCCGTTTTCAATCAGCGCCGTCGCCACCAGGACGTCGTACTCGGCCTGCATGAACTTGAGCATGACCCTTTCGAGCTCTTTCTCTTCCATTTGCCCGTGCGCCACACCGATCCGCGCGCTGGGCGCCAGACGTTGCACGATCGCGGCTATGCTGAAGATTGACTCCACACGGTTGTGGACCAAGAAGACCTGGCCCTCCCGTTGCATCTCTTGCAGGATGGCGGACTGAATTAGGCTCTGGTTGAAGGGCGCTACCGTGGTTTGAATGGCCAGCCGGCCTCGCGGCGGAGTCTCGATGACGGAGAGGTCGCGCAATCCGCCCACCGACATGTGCAGGGTGCGGGGGATGGGTGTGGCGGACATCGCCAGCACGTCCACCCCCGCCTTGAGTTTCCTCAGCTTCTCCTTCGCCGCCACTCCGAACCGCTGCTCCTCATCGACGATCAGTAGCCCAAGGTCGCGGAAGTGCACGTCTTTCGAGAGCAGGCGGTGAGTTCCGATCAGGACATCCACCTTGCCGGCCTCGGCCTCGGCCACGATCTTTTTCTGCTCGGCGGGTAGCCGGAAACGGCTGAGCATTTCCACGCGCATGGGGAAGGCGGCGAGCCGCTGCTGAAAGGTTGTGTAGTGCTGGAACGCGAGGACGGTGGTGGGCGCCAGCAGCGCCACTTGCCGCCCATCCTGGATGACCTTAAAGGCAGCGCGCATGGCCAGTTCGGTTTTTCCATAGCCCACGTCCCCGCAGAGGACCCGATCCATGGGTTCGGGGCTTTCCAAGTCTTGCTTGATGTCTGCCAGGGCTTTCAACTGGTCGGGGGTTTCCTCGAATTCAAAGGCGTCTTCGAACTCTTTCTGCCAGGGGGTGTCAGGGCTGGTGGGTGTGCCGCCGCACATCTTCCGTTCGGCGTACAACTGCAGGAGTTCTTGCGCCATGTCGCGCAAGGCCCGCTTGACGCGTTTCTTGGTGCGCTCCCAACCGGATCCTCCCAGCCGATCGAGAACGGGTTTGACGCCGTCGCCGCTGGACCGGTACTTCTCCACCAAATCCAAGCGCTCCAGGGGGACGTACAGCTTGGCCTCATCCTGATACGTCAGCAGCATGAAGTCGCGCAAAGACCCGCTGACACTGAGTTGGCGCAGCCCTTGATAGATCCCCACCCCGTGGTCAACATGCACCACGTAGTCGCCCACCTTAAGATCGCCCAGGCCCGAAATGAAGGCTAGAGTCCCGGAGTGCTCGCGGCGACGGGAAGCCCAGTCGAATCCTCCGAACAGGTCGCTGTCCGCCAGCCACATTTCTTCCAAATCGGGGATGACGAACCCCTCGGAAAGATCGCCGTGGGCCATGAGTGCCACACCGGCAGTCCTGCCGAGTTCCCCACCATGGCGTGGCTCAGCGGAGATGCTCCCTTGAGTCGCGGTGCTGAAGGGGATCTCGTATTCAGTGAGAATTCCGCGCAGCCGTTCCGCTTTTCCGCTGGTAGGAACAACGAGGACCACGGACATGCCTTGCCCTAAATTGCTTCGCAAGCTATCCACTAAACCCTTAACTCCGGCTTGGAATTTCGGGGAGGGTTGGGTGAGAAGAACCAGCTCGGGATTGGGTAGGGGAGGGCTCTGCCCCGCCGCCCCGTAATCAGGTAGGGGAGGGCTCTGCCCGGCCGCGCTCGCCGCTGTCTTCTGGGTGTCCTCGCGGTGCTCGATTCCATGCGCTTCTGAATCGCTGGAGGGGCCTTCGATCGCTGCCCCTGGCGTGAATTCGAAGGAGAGTTCTTTGAGATAGATTTGTGGCACTGCCCGAATGCTCTGTAGGAACTCTTGCTCGGTGAGGAAGATATCCTCGGGCCTAGGGCGAGGCGGAATGACGTCGCGGACCTCGTCAAAACCCGACGCCAACCCTTCCAGGAATCGCTTCAATTGCGCGTTGCGGTCCAGGGGCTCGTCCCAGAGCACTATGGGGTTGTCAAATAACGCGAACAGGCTGTTGGGGTGGGGTTCAACCAGAGGGGCGAAAAACTCCCATCCCGGGAAAGGATTTGCGTACTCGCTCGCCCACTCGGGTTCGAGTTCAACTGGAGGGTTCGTTTGGGCCCCCGCCAGTCGCCGTGGAATGGCCCGTTTCTCAAGGGCGCGGATTAGCTTCTCGAAGAATTGGCGGGAGCGTCTTATTTCCGAAAGCGGAAGAAGCAAGGCTGCCGGAACGGGCTTTCGCGAGCGCTGCGTATCGGGGTCAAACTCACGCAGGGATTCAATCTGATCCCCGGAAAATTCAAGGCGGAAGGGCCATTCCGCCTCGGGAGGAAAAATATCCACGATTCCTCCCCGCACTGAGAATTGGCCCACATCGGAGACTGGTTCTCCCCGTTCGTATCCCACCCCGCCGAGGTGCTCCATGAGATCGTCGAGGTCCAGTTCATCGCCGACTTTGAGTTCCAGCGCAAGGGAAGAGTAGAGGGCGCGCTCCCGGAAGCGCCCCGGCGCTGCTGCCACCGGGACGTACAACACGCGCGTCCGCCCTCGCGCCACGTTCCACAGGGTCACCGCCCTTTGTTCGAGAATCTCGGCGTGTGGGGAACGACCTTCGTAAGGAGAGCAGTCCAGTGCCGGGAGCGTCAGTACGGCCGGGCTGGAGAGTGGTTCGAGCCAGGCACAAAATGTTGAGGTTGTGCGCTGGAGATGGGCTGCGGTCTCGTTATCCGAAGTCAGGACAACCACCGGGCGAGACAGTTTGTGGGCAACTCCCGCCACCACCAGCGCCTTGGTGGAGCTTGTCAAGCCGGAAATAGTCACCGGCGACCGTGCTGCGGATGAGTCAGCAGTCAGGGCTCGTAAGGCGCTGCGAAAAGCAGCGTGCTCGAGAATGGGATGCAGAAGCGACTGCGAATTAGGCATTGATGTGAAGGACGTCAGTAGTCAGTTGTCAGTCAGTTGTCCGTTGTCAGATCTCGGCGCTCGGCTATCAGCCGTCAGCTTTGAGCCTTTGAAAGATCGGGGCTAGGTGCTGGGCCAATTCTGGTAGTGAATAGTAAATTCTGAATTGTGAATTGAGGAAGTGCAGCAGTCAGACGCCTTGGGCGCAGCGCGCAAAACCAGTTCCGCGTTCCCAATTGACCATTCACCATTCACTATTCATAATTCTGTTCGTCACTCGTCCCGCCTGGGCGGGTCACTCGTCACTGCCCTCACGGCTGCTTGGATAAGCGACGATGTCGAAAAGCCCTCGACGACGGGAATTGAAACCACACGCCCACCCGCCGCCTCCACTTCGGCCCGGCCGACAATGGCGTTTGGCCCCCAATCACCACCTTTCACAAGTACCTGTGGCTGCATGCGGGCGATGACGGCTTGCGGGGTGAGGTCGTCAAAAATCGTCACATAATCGACTGCTTGCAGCGCCGCCAGGATTTCAGCGCGCTCTGCTTCAGGTTGAATGGTGCGCGCCGGCCCCTTTAGCGCGCGTGCGCTGCGGTCGCTGTTGATCGCCACGATCAGCACGTCGCCGAGTTTCCTGGCTTCAGCCAGGAGCCGCGTGTGACCAGGATGAAGGAGGTCAAAACACCCATTGGTGAAAACCACGCGTTTACCGCGCCGCTTCAAGTCTTCCACGACCTCAAACGCCCGCTCCAAAGTCAGGATTTTCTCAACACCCATAACAAGCTCCAGCCCCTACCAAAAAGATCAGCCGCCTCAATCGGCGTGTTTCCACTGAGTATTCTAACACGCAAGGTGCGGGATGTTCTTGAGGGCGCCGGCGGCTGGGATAGCCATTTAACATTAGTGTGTCGGGTGACCTCGGCGCAGCCCGTCTTCTCTGCCTACCACCTACGAGGCACTAACTACCTTTAGTTTCATCAATATTCCCGGTCCAAACGCGTAACTACCTTTGTTTTCTATAACATTCCGGCTTAACTCTGTCCCGTGGAACGCCGACCCTTTGTTTTCATAGAAATTCCAGCTTCGTTCCTTCAAATTTAAACAATTCTTCTTCTCGTTCGCTTCCGTGTGCGGACTTGTTGTCCACCTGAAACATGGAAGTTTTCCGGGCTCTTGGCCCCGCTTGGGACACTTTCGAGAGCGGACTGGGGGATCGGCGTAGCATCGCAGCCAAATGTTCCCAGGAGGCCATGACCGCCTCCCTAGCTTAAACTCACTACCCTAGCCTATCTTCTTCCATTTGTCAACTGACGGAGTGCCCGTTTTGGTCTTTGGAAGGGGGTAGGGGTAGGGTCGAGGTTTGCCTATGGACGGGCGAGGCCCGCAGGGTGTGAAATACCGCAAGAGCACCGACTTATCGTATTGAACAACCGATTGGCGCATGGTGCTCTCCTTAACCCAGATTTCCGAGATGAACTCTTTCCGATTCTTTCCAACCTCGCGTGCTTCTCGGCGACTCACCCTTCGTGTGCCCGCTCGAGTGCCAGCGACCAGTTGATCCTCTCGGCACGGTTCCCCTCCGGCTGGATGGCGAACGAATCCGCACGGCCATGCCACCCCGAGGCCGATTCCTGCTCCTCCCAACGCCATGGCGCCTCTTGCCTCAACCTATCCCAGAGCCCCTGAAAGCAATTGAAGTCCCATAGGCGCCGCGTCCGCCGCACGGGCGGCTTCGTTCAAGTGGCTGTATCGAAAGCGCACCGGTGCGACTCCGTCCACAACTCCTGTCGCTGTGTGAGCCGGTGCGCTTCTGATACAGCCCTAGGACTTCACCGCCCTTTCCGCTTAAGTCCGCTTTCGGAACGGTCGATAACCAAGGCAGGAGACTAACCTGATGCGATTCCGTTACGAGGCGATTCGGCGGGGCAGGGTGGCGGTTTGTCAAATGGCCGTGTTGTTGCTCACGCCCTTTGCCTCGACCGCACCGACGGGCAAAGCACCCGCCGTTCCGGCGACGTTGCGAAGCATTCAAGAGGTTTTCCGGCTCGACAAGAACCACGCGCGGAACGGCTACCCAGTGCGCTTGCAAGCCGTGGTCACCTATTCCGATATGGAATGGGGTCTCCTATTTGTTCAGGATGAGACTGGAGCCGTGTATATTAACGTTCACGGCATGGCCGAGTCTTTTCCTGTCGGCGCGCGGGTTCGGGTGGACGCCGTAACGGGCGCGGGAGACGTGTCGACGGTCCTCTTGCACCCGAAGATTAAGGTTCTGGGACGGGGGCAAGTGCCACGGCCGGCAAAATTGACTCTGCCGGAACTCGATGCCTTGGCGGCCGACAGCCAGTGGGTGGAGACCCGCGGCGTCCTACGGCCCACAAACCAGGCCTGGGACCGCATCAGCTTCCGGCTTGTCGATGGCCCGGTGGAGGCGGTGGTTGTCATACCGCAGCCTAATAATGCGGACGCGCAGCGGTTGATTGGCTCGACCGCCAGAGTTCGCGCCGTATGCGGCTCGGTCATCGACTCCAACGGGAAGCGCATCGGAACGCAGCTCTTCGTGCCCAGCATGAAGGACATCGAAATCGAGGAACGCGAGCTGCCCGACCCATTTGCCACATCCCCCCGCCCCATCGGAACCCTGAGCAACTCCGACGCGAAGCCGCGTCTGGTTCACTGGCTGCACGTTCGCGGCGAGGTGACGTGGGAGATTGCGGGAACGTTCTTTGTAGCCGACATGTCAGGCGCTATTTGCGTGCAGGGGAAGAAGGAGCTCGTGGTTCACACGGGCGAGGTACTGGATGTCGCGGGCTTCCCAACTCTTGGTGAATACGGCCTTACCTTGGGGGATTCACGAGTGCGGCGGGTCCCCGAAGCGCCCGAAGTGGGGAAGGCCACGCCGCCTCGGCTCTCCGCGGCCGAGGTGCTCAAGGCGTCTCTTCATGGAAGGCTGGTGAAGATCCGGGCGCGGCTGATCGGACACACTGAAAACCCGACCGAGCACGTGTTTCTGCTGGAGGACGGCAACCAGTGGTTTAGCGCACTTTTGCCCAAGGTGAGCGCCGCCGCGCGCGTGGTCAGCCTTCCCAGCGAGTCGATTCTGGAACTGACCGGAGTGCCCGTGATCCGCGCCGCAACACCGGAGCGGCCGAGGTCGCTCCTGATCCTAATCGCGTCTCCAGCCGACTTGGCACTGATCGAGAGCAACCGCTGGCTTACGGCGAAGAATGCGCTTTTGTTCGTCGCCGGCGTCGCTGTGCTCGTGCTCAGCTCCCTGGTGTGGATCTGGCTGCTGCGGCAAAGGGTAAGGGAGCAAACCGCCACCATTCGCGTGCGGCTGGAGCGCGAAGCGGAGCTGGAATCAGTGTACCGCCGCCTCTTTCAGCGCAACCTTGCTGGCATTTACCGCGTGTCCCTCGGCGGCCGCATCCTGGACTGCAACCACGCTCTGGCCACAATGTTCGGCTATGCCTGCCGCGAGGATTTTATCGGCCAGGAGGTTGTGGGAACCCACATTGCGCCGGCTGACCACGAAGTGTTAGTCGCCCAACTGAGGGCCGAAAAGGAGATCAGCAACCGTGAGACGCGCTTTCGACGCAGGGATGGCAACGACCTCTGGGTCATCGCGAATGCGAATCTGGTCCAGGACGCAGATGGCTCCGCCAGCGCCATCGAGGGTACAATTTTGGACATCACCGAGCGGAAGCAGGCCGAGGAAGCACGCCTGGAGAGTGAGAAACTGTTTCGGGGCGCCTTCGACCAGGCCGCGACCGGAATGCTCGTGACCGCAATCGACGGCACTCTGACGAAGGCCAACTCGGCGTTTTGCGCTATCGTGGGCTATTCGGAGGCCGAACTTCTGCAACACAAGTTCGTGGATATCATCCACGCCGAGGATCGAGCGGCAAGCCAAGAGTTGAGCCGGCGCATGCTCGCTGGCGAAGTCGAAGCGCCACGGATGGAAAAGCGCTACTTGCACAAGTCCGGCAGCATGGTTTGGGCTGAGATCAGTCCATCTCTGGTTCGCGACTCACTGGGCCGGCCCCTCCATTTCATTACCCATGTGACCGACATCACTCAGCGGAGGCAGATTGCGACTCAGTTGCAGCGCGCCAAGGACGCCGCGGAGGCGGCGAGCAAAGCGAAGAGTCAGTTTCTGGCCAACATGAGCCACGAGATTCGCACTCCCATGAACGGCGTTTTGGGCATGGTCGAGATGACGCTCGACACCGAACTGACCCCGGAGCAGCGCGAGTACCTGGGAATGGCCAAGACATCGGCCGATGACTTGCTAGGGGTGATCAACGACGTCCTGGACTTTTCCAAAATCGAGGCGGGCAAGCTGGATCTTGATCCGATCCCCTTCAAGCTGCACGAGCACCTGGCCCAGACTATGAAACCCCTGGCCTTGCGGGCCGACCAGAAGGGGCTGGAGCTAACCTGCGATATCCGCCCCGAGGCGCCGGAGGAAGTCGTTGCTGACCCCACCCGCCTGCGGCAGATCCTCATCAATCTGGTGGGCAACGCCATCAAGTTTACCGAACGGGGAGAAGTGGGGGTGGAAGTCGGTGTGGAATCGCCGGGTGAGGAGCAACTGCAGTTGCATTTCGCCGTGCGCGACACCGGCATCGGCATTGCGCCGGAAAAGCAGAGGCTCATTTTCGAGGCGTTCGCGCAAGCCGATGGTTCCACCACGCGCACCTTCGGGGGCACGGGGTTGGGGCTGACCATCTCCTCGCGCCTGGTGGAGATGATGGGGGGACAGATCGGGATGGAGAGCCAGTTGGGAGAAGGGAGTTGTTTCCACTTCCGGGTTCCGGTGCGGGTAGCCAAGCCGGCCGCCTCGCCCCAGGCGATGGAACGAGCCGAGCTGGCGGGATTGCGGGTGCTGGTCGTGGACGATAACTTCACCAACCGGCGCATCCTGGGAGAGATGCTGGCGCGTTGGGGGATGAAGCCGGTGCTGGCGGCGAGTGGCGGCGCGGCGCTGGCGAGGCTGCAGGAATCGCGTCGGTCGGGAGATTCGTTTGCCCTGCTGCTGACGGACTCCAACATGCCAGAGATGGATGGCTTCGCGTTCGTGGAACAGATCCGCCAGCAAGTGGACTTGGGCAAGACGACGATCATGATGCTAACCTCGGCAGGGCAGCGCGGGGATGCGGCGCGCTGCCGGGAACTGGGGATTGCTGCCTACCTGATCAAGCCGGTGAGTCAGTCGCAGTTGCTGGACACCATTCTCAGGGTACTGGGGACGAAGGCAGAGGCGGGGGAGGAAACGCGCTTGGTCCCCCGCCACTCGCTTGAGCAACAGCAACGCAGCCTGCGGGTGCTGCTGGCGGAGGACAACGCCGTGAACCAGAAACTGGAGTCCCGGCTGATGGAAAAGCGGGGCCACCGCGTGGTGGTGGTGGCGAACGGGCGGGAGGCGCTGGAGACCCTGCAGAAGCAGACGTTCGACTTGGTGGTGATGGATGTTTCGATGCCGGAGATGGACGGCTTCGAGGCCGCGGCGCTGATCCGAGCCAAGGAGACCGGAAGCGGGTCGCACCTACCCATCATCGCCATGACCGCGCACGCCATGAAGGGGGATCGCGAGCGCTGCCTGGCGGCGGGGATGGACGGCTACGTTTCTAAGCCAGTGCGGAGCCAAGAACTTTTTCAGGCTATCGAATCGCTTCTCCCGGTGGCCGCTTAGAGTAGTTCCCAGTGCATCGTTCCAGCTTCCACGCCCTTCTGAATCGTGACCTCGAGCGTGGGTGGGGAGCGCTCCTTCAAATTCGTCTCCGTTCATCGGCGGGCAGAAGTACACGATCAATGGCCAGAGTGCGATTCGGCCTAAAGGTCGCGCTCAGGCCTCCCGTGTAATCGTGCACTCTCGACCACTGCCACTCCTCGGCGCGCTTGACCAGGCCGGCCCTCACCACGTGCCCCGAACCCAGTGTCTACTGCTTTCGACAACCTTATCGGCGAATTGGCGAGACGCGGGGGGTTTTGCGCGCCATGAGACGGCGTGCTATTCTCGAAGGCTTAAGCAGATTCAATTATGAAAATGGGGCACACGGTCATCATCGGAGGCGGGCCAGCCGGAGCGATGGCTGCGGAAATGATCGCCCGCGGTGGAGGGCGCGTTACGGTCTTGGAGGAAAAGTTTGGCTGGGAAAAACCTTGTGGAGGCGGAGTGACTCACAAGGCCTTGCTACGTTATCCCTTCTTGTTGCCGGCGACCGCCGAAGCGAAGCCCGTCCGGGAAGTTGAGTTTCTGGCCGGCAATAATGCCTCGCTCCGGTTCCAGCTACGCCAGCCCCTCGCCATCTATTGCCGATGCAATCTGAACGGATTGCTACTTCGCCGCGCCGTGGTGGCGGGAGCGGAGGTCGTCGAAGATCGGATCCGTGATTTCCGGCGCTCGGGCTCGGGCTGGGAATTGCAAGGCAAAAAGGGCCATTACGGGGCGAATTATCTCATCCTGGCGGCAGGGGCGCGGACTCGGCTTCGGTGCCTTTTGACGGAGGATTTTGGACCCCACGATTTCATGCTCACCTTTGGCTATTACGTGCCTGGTCGGGACGATTTGCTGCGCGTGCAGTTCTTCGAGGATTTTGAAGGCTATGCCTGGGCGTTTCCGCGCCCTACTCACCTCTCCGTGGGCATCTGCGGAAAAATCGGCGAGGATAGCATGGCGGGTTTGCGGGACCGGCTTCACGGCTTCATGCGCCGCTTCGGATATTCCTTTGAGCGCGCTCAGGTCTACAGCCACTTGCTTCCTGCGCTCAGTGTGGATGCATGGAGCGGCCTCCGGTTGGGCGGCCCGGCGTGGGCGCTGGCGGGAGATGCCGGCGGGCTTGTTGATCCCGTCACCGGTGAGGGAATCTATTATGCGATGCGCTCCGGCGAACTGCTCGCGGAGTCGCTGCTGGAGGGACTGCCCGAGCTTTACCCTTCGCGCGTCCAGGAGGAATTCGGCAAAGCGCTGGCGCTGGGGGCGCGGCTCGCCCGCACTTTCTATTATGGAGAATTCATGGGTGAAGCGGTCCCCACGCGCATGGTCGAGTTCGGGGCGCGAAGCCAGAGATTCCTGGAAGTCATCCAGGAGTTGCTCGAGGGATCTCAGTCCTATTTGGGACTGGCGACAAAGCTCTATTTGGGCCTCGCCGTGGCGCTTTGGGACATTGGTATAGACCCTCTTCGCCAGATGTTTCACGTCGCTCCCGATCGGCTAGCAGGATGCTGAAAAACCTTTGTGAAGTCGCCAAGGCGACTCATTCCGAGCCCTTCACTGTCATTCCGAGCGAAGCGAGGAATCTCGCACTGCCCGTTCAGGGTAAACTGCGCGAGGAATCTCTCCCTGGAGACAGAGGACTTGCGAGATTCCTCGTCGTCCCGATCAGATCGGGACTCCTCGGAATGACAGGCGAGGCGGGTTTTTCAGCATCCTGCTAAGCGAGGACATCCCTTCAGGCGGGAAAGAATCTCATGCCCACTAGATCCCAGGAACTCTTTCAGAAAGCTTTGAGCCTGATGCCCGGGGGAGTGAACTCGCCCGTTCGCGCCTTTCGCGCCGTGGGAGGCGACCCTGTGTTTATTGCAGGCGGCAAAGGCTCTTCCATCGTCGACGTGGACGGCAGGAGCTACATCGACTACGTCTTATCGTGGGGACCTTTGATTCTCGGCCATTGCCACCCGGAAGTGGTGGAAGCCTTGGCCAGGGTTATCGAGACCGGAACGAGCTTCGGGGCCTGTACTGCGGCCGAGGTTGAGCTTGCTGAGCGCCTTCGCGAGGCTTATCCCTCCCTCGAGCGTGTCCGGCTGGTGAACTCGGGGACAGAAGCCACACTTTCGGCCCTGCGGGTGGCGCGCGCGGCGACGGGCCGGGACAAGATTCTGAAGTTCGAAGGGTGCTACCACGGTCATGGGGACAGCTTGCTGGTGAAAGCAGGTTCAGGAGTTGCCACCCTCGGCTTGCCGGACAGCCCAGGCGTTCCTCGGGCACTGGCGGAGCTGACCGTCACGCTGCCCTTCAATGATCCGGGAGCCCTTGAGGAGGCGTTCCGAGTTCACCGCAATCAGCTCGCCGCAGTCATTATTGAGCCTGTAGTGGGGAACTCCGGCTGCATACCACCGCAAGCCGGATTCCTTGAGAGGCTCCGCAAGCTGACGGCAGAGCAGGGAACTGTGCTCATTCTTGATGAAGTGATGACGGGATTTCGCGTGGCCTACGGCGGCGCGCAGGAGCTATATGGGATTCAGCCGGACCTCACCACACTTGGAAAAATCATCGGCGGAGGGCTGCCGGTGGGAGCCTATGGAGGGAAAGCCTCCCTGATGGATTGGGTCGCGCCGGCTGGCCCTGTTTACCAGGCTGGAACGCTCTCCGGAAACCCCTTGGCTGTCGCAGCGGGGCTCAAGACGCTAGAAATTCTGCGCCGCCCGGGTACCTACGAACAGCTTGAGGTGATCGCCGAAAAGCTTGCCTCGGGCTTGGCCGCTGCGGCTGCGAAGGCCGGGGTGCCGCTCACCGTGAACCGTGTGGGGTCAATGTTCACTTGCTTCTTCACCAGCGATATGGTGACCGATTATGCCTCCGCCAAGAGATCAGACACCGTCAAATTCGCTTGCTTCTTCCGCTCGCTCCTCGAACGTGGCGTCTACTTCCCGCCTTCACAGTTCGAGGCCGCGTTCGTTTCCACGGCCCATAGTGAGGCTGACGTGACTTTGACCCTCGAGGCAGCCGCAAAGGCTTTTGGCGAAATCCGATGCGGATGAAGCCCGACGGGCGCTGAGCGGGTTTCCGCAGTAGAGACGGGAGAAGGCGGAAACTGGAAATTGGGAACTGGAAGACCAAGCTGCTAGTTTCCAACTTCTCCCACATTTCCATCTTGAACTCCACTTACGAATCTGCGGATGTCCGTCAGCATCTATATTTATACGGGTTCGAACGCGATGAAGACGCTCCGGAGGTCAGTACCCAATGGGTGAGATACAAGATCAGCCCTTTCAGCTCTCCTTCAGCGCCTCTCTCAAGGTTGATTTCCAGGGTTCCCGCGTCACTTCCGACGGCGGCCTGATCCTGGTGCGCGAACTCGACGAGCGCCTCGGGTTCGGAGAATTGATCGAACAACATCTGACGGACTCGCGTGGGAAGAACACCCAGTTGCCGCTTGCGGACCTGCTGCGGCAGTCGATTATATCCGCCTGGCTGGTTACGAAGACCTTAACGACGCGGAGAGGCTCTCCCACGACCCGATCCCGCGAGGCGGGACTGATCAGTTCCGAAAAGGTCCGGGATCGAGGCGCCGCTCTGACCTCCCGGTTGCAGACCTTCGAGACCGAGATGCTGGCCGAGGACGAGAACTTCGCGGGGCTGGGACGACTCAACACGGGTCGAAAGAGGGGCGGTTGGGTCTTTGGGGTTCTCGCGAGAGGCACCAATGGCCCCTTCCGTGGCTCGTGGAAGCACTTTGCAGTGCAAACCCGACTGATAATTGTGTTCGGCAGCGGTCAGATGTATGTTATCGGTCGGGCTGCAGGTCGATAATGGAAATTCCGGTTGACACGCTCCGCGACCGCAGTCCACAATGTCGTATGATCCAACTGCTTGCTAACGTCATAAGGGGCTATTGCTTCCTCTTTATCGCCGCGCTGCTCGTCTTAGCGCCATTAGGCACTGCGCAAACGGGAAACCCGCCGGGAAGCTATACGCAAAGCTGCAGCTCCATCCAGGTGAGCGGATCAACGCTGAGCGCGTCATGCCAGAATCTACAGAATGGCCAAAATAATACGACGCTCAATAACTACACTCAATGCGTCGGCGACATCGCCAATTTTGCGGGAAATCTGACTTGCAGTAACACTGCGATACCGGCCGGCTCCTATCAAAAGAGTTGTCGTTTCGCTTGGGCTTGGATCGACAGCTCGAATACGACGACCTTGTATGCCAACTGCCAGACAACGTCAGGACTCTGGAATTCGAGCCAGCTGGTGGGCGTGAACCAATGCAGTTCCGGCAGTGATATTGCCAATCTGGATGGCACCTTGGCTTGCACTGTAGCCCCGGGCGTACACGCGGGTGTTCCGGTCGGTTCATACACCAGTAGCTGCCGCAACATATGGGTGTTTGGCAACTCGCTCAACGCGGAATGCCAAACCATGTTGGGAGGGTGGGTGCAATCCCAAATCGATGTGAGTCAATGCGCATTTCCGATAGCGAATTTCAACGGAACACTGGTCTGCAGTAGCAAAACGCCGCCGAATGGTTCCTACACCCAATCATGCACTGTCCCCTGGGTAAGCGGAAGCGGGAGCACGCTCGCTCTCAATGCCGCGTGCAAGACGGCGGCGGGAAATAGTCTACCGGCGCAGCTGGTCGACTACGATCAATGCATTGGCGACATCGCCAACTACGACGGTGTTTTGGCGTGCAACATTGGTGGGCAACCGCCTTCCGGCTCGTATTCACAGAGCTGCCGTTACGCCTGGCTGAATGGTTCAACACTCAATGCCGAGTGCAAGACAAGCGCCGGCGCATGGCAACCAACCGCTCTCAGCGACGTCAGTGAATGCCCGGGCGGCAGCATCACAAATCTCGACGGCACATTGGCCTGCAATGTGGGCTCGCCGAAGTCCGGCTCGTACACTCAGACCTGTCGAAACCTATGGTCACTAGAAGACGTACTGTACGCCGTGTGCAAAACGAAGTCCGGGAGTTGGCTCGCCACGTCGCTCGGCCAATTCAATCAATGCACTGGCGATATTTCGAACAACAACGGGATACTGCAATGCGCGACATTCAGCGCCCCCAACTTCCCGGCCTCTCTTGTGGTGGCGGGTGTTGTCGTAGACGACCAGGAGCAAAGTAACTGGTGTTGGGCCGCGACCGGCGAAATGGTGATGGGTTATTTCGGTACTCAAGTGCGGCAATGCGACGAGGTTAAGACTGAGAAGGGCCTAAGTAACTGCTGTGGCTTTCCCCATTTTGCCATGCAGTATCTGACGGATCAGAAAATGAACTGCCAGGGATGCAACTGCGGTGGTTCGCCACCGTATGGGTCATATGGTCATTCGGGGACGTCGTCGGCCACCGCGCTGACTTGGGCCCAACTGCAGGTGCAGTTCGCGACCGACAACAAGCCAATTTCCTTTGCGTGGAACTGGTGTGGAGGCGGCGCGCACGTCTTGGTCGCGTTCGGTTACACGACTGCGGGAGGGAATCAAGTATGGGTGATGGATCCCGAGAGTGCCGAACCCTACTTGGTTAGCTATGATGAATGGTCGACCAATCCGAATAACAATGGCACCTGTTCTGCAGGCGATATCTATAACCATGCGTTTCAGGGCGACGAATATGACATCCTATAGGTTTAGTATGACGACTAGTGCCTTTCCCGGATTGCTCTTGGGAATTATGACCAGCAGCCTGCTCGCGTTTGTGATGGGGGCAGGCGGGGCTAGCGCTGCCGACGAAGCGCCGAGCTTCGCCGAGTCCGTTGCTAAGACGATTGCGAGCAACTCGCTCGCGGCCAAATCGGCCGCCCCCGTCGCGCTCCAGCGGCTTGCGGCGGCAGCGGCGAGTACGGAAAACTACCGGCTCCTTGGCTTCAGCTCCACCGAAGAAGCAAAGTCGTCTAGCCTTGGCGAGCCGATTCTCCTTTACGACGTGCCCCTGGATAAGTTGCGCAGCTTCCCCGTCAGGGGAGACCCCGGTAGCTTGCTCGTCGGCGGCAATAGACTACTCTATCCAGTACTGTCCAATCACCAGGTGCGTTCTTCGGTGACCGTCGCCAAAGTCAATGGTACATGGATGCCGGTATCGTCGGGTCGGCCCAAGTTCGCGGCAAGTATATTTGGTACTCGAAGCAGGGACGCGGCGAAGGCGGGCGTGCCGGAGACGAGTTACATCGAGATCTCGATACCAGCACTCAATCTCGAATTTCTGGGCCGAGTCAGCGGTAAAAATCTCTTTTTGATTCCAATCAGGGACTATCAGGCCCTGGGCTTGAGCGCAGGCCAAGCCTATCCCGAGAGCTACGTATTTGCGCGGCTTGCGGCCGTGGCTCGCATCAACAATAACGGGCAGTTCAACTAAAGCACCTCGCCTTAATCGTAATAGGTCAATCAACGGGCTTTCAGCGTTGGCTGCAGTGCCCTCATTCGTGGCGGCGAGCCATGGCTAGTGCAAGTATCGGCCGGATCTCCCATAAGATCAAGCAGCAAGGGTAGCGCAGACCTGCTTTCCAGGGTCTGCGGTTCTTTCTTGGTCGTTGTTGTCCCCGTTTTGCTCAGGCTCAAATCGTCGTATTCTCGTCTGCTGAGAGCCGTACCCGATCGACCACCAACCCGCACTGCCTCTCTTGCTCCACTGCATCCACCCCCGCGTCCTCAATGGCACTCGACCATTTCCACTCTTCCGGATGTTTCACCAAACCTCGCCGCACGGAGCTCGACCAGACCGTAACGGGCGAGGCGACAGTCCGCGCTTGACTGGATGGCGGTGCATTGAAACCGCGCCGTGCCGGCAAGATGGTTACGCGGCCGGGGAATGAATCTCATGGCCCGCGCGCGCCTTGCGGCAGGGAAGGGACTTGATTCCCGCGCCGATCTCCTTTTCGGCAAGGCGGAGCTCGTAGTGCTGTTGCAAGTTCATCCAGAACTCGGCGCTCGTCCCAAAGTAGCGGGCGAGGCGCAAAGCCGTGTCAGCAGAAATCGCGCGGGCGCCATGCAGGATACCCGTTACCCGGTTGGGCGGTACCTGAAGGTCACGGGCCAACTGCGCGGCCGTGATTCCCAGGGCTCCGATGGCGTCGGCCAAGTGTTCCCCGGGATGGATGGCAGTGCGCGGCGTGATTCACCTCAATCGGCTATCTGGTATCAGCCATCAGCTATCAGCTGGACGACCGGACCTTCTTGCTGAGATCTGACGGCTGACGGCTGATCCATGCAAGACAACCGGACTTTCTTGCTGAGAGCTGGCGGCTGATGCAGGAAGAGATATCGATCCCAGAGGAAAGGACGGCGCAGGCGCGACACGGGTTTAGAGTACACCCTGTCTGAGGTTGACGCAAAACGGAACGCGACGGGAAGATTCGAGCCGCAGACCTTGGAAAACAGGTCTGCGCTGGGCTTGCTGTTTCCACCGCAGAGCCGCAGACCTGCAAGACAAGTCTGCACCCAATTTTCTCCGGCCTCGAATGTCCCGTCCGGTAATATACAGGACAGGAGCAGAGGCTCGGATGAAGCGAGAGTATGTCGAGGGGCGAGACGGTGGGTACTGGATCACGGGCAGCCGGGTCTCACTCGATTCCATTGTTTACGCCTTTCTGCGTGGAGCATCGCCGGAAAGTATCGCCCATTCATTTCCCCTCATCACCCTCGAGGACGTTTATGGAGCCATCCCTTTCTACCTTGCTCACCAATCTGAGATAGACGCCTATTTGCGGCAGGGTGAATCGGAATTCGAGGCGCTTCGCCAGAAAGTTCGCAAAGCCCATCCCCTTTTATTCAAGAAGCTCGAAGAAGCGCTCAAAAGTTGACAGCCGCCGTTCGAGCCGAATCACTTGCTTCGGTGCCCGTTCAACGCAGATACCGGAGGAACAAAATGGTGCGGGGCCGGGCGTAGGGGCATCCGCCGCGGCGGGATCAGGATGATTGCTGGAGGGCTTTTTTCGGCAACGCAAGAAGGGGGCGCCATCGGGGGCTTAAACCCTGCAAGGCCTGGTGCTGGAGGGGGGAGTTGAACCCCAACAGCCCGTTGACGACGTGTAAGTTATTGATTTTACGTGGTCGCAAAACCGCCAAAAACGCGAAATGCGCCCCAGTTGGGCACGTGTAGGGCACACGGAAAATGACCGTTTCCAATGCTATTATAGCACGCCAGCGACATCACTGGACTTTGATCTTGCCTCGATCCAGGCCGCGAAGAGTTCCTTCGATGTCTCTCATGGTTTCGAGCATTCCCTTCGCCTCAGCGTCCCGACCGTCAAGTTCTTCGGCGAAATCAGGGTCGGTAGGATACAGGAACTCCATGTAATCCCGTTCGTCGAGGTCGAGGATGAACTGACGGATGTTCTCGAGGCCCACCTGCGTACGGCCTTCGAGAAGGGCAATGATCTCAGACTTCGTGTTCGATTCGTCTTGCATATTCACTCTCCTTCGGATGCTGCCTCAGCGTGATCGGCTGCCTCTCCCAGGCGGGCGGTTAGGGTACGAAGCCAGATGCGTGGGTTGGGTCCGTGAACGACGCGCCCTAGGAATCCCAGCCGTTCCGCCACATTAGCCCGATTCTGCCGGATAGCCTCTTTCGTGGTGGCGACGTAAGCAGCGAGGAAGGCTTCGATGCTCTGGGGCTTGGAAAACAGGTACGTCGCGTGACCCAGTTGGGGTGTCTCGACCGCGATCACCCTCGGGAGGTCAAGGATATACTCGTCGCGGAAAAGGTAGAGCAGTCTCGCCCGCCGGCAGAGCTGCTGGTAGAAGAACGAATCGTAATCTGGTTTCCACGAGATCTGGACGATGTCAAAGTCGCTGGGAATACCGAGGTCCCAGCAGAGGCTGCGCAGTTGCTCCCTTTCCAAAGGCTCGCGCTCGATGCGGGCACGAATTTGGCCCAGGGCGTTGGAAAACTCGCCAAACCGATGGTAGCTCCTGCGGGCTGTCTCAATTTGCTCGGTAATGTTGGCAGGAACCTTCACGTGGATGCGGCTCGGCAAGGCGGTTTCCCACTTAACCAAGTTCCACTGACCATTCCGATGACGGTACTTACCCATCTGGACGAACGTTCCCTGCAACTCGACCTTGGCCCCCAATAGGTGTCTCCACGGGTTCCAGGTGGAGTCCCATCTCATCGGCATAGCTGATTGGTCGAGTGTCACTTCGAGTTTCCGCCGGACATCGCGGTAGATGGCACGATCATTGTAGAAGTCAAAATTCCGCAACGGTGCGTGGAACCGGCGCTCCCGGTGCTCGGGCTGGAAAGACAGGATTTGGGTCGCGAAGAACGTCTGGCCATCACGAGAGCGGTCTCCGGCGACCAAAATCGAACCGAAGCCCCCATACGGAAAGAGTACTGGCGCTGAGGAATCCTTGAGCAGTGAGTCGTAACAAGCCCTCAATTCAGGTTGCGCCAGGATGTTGAGGGCGCGCTCCAACGTAGCGCTGTCGCGGTTGGAAGTGCCGGCAGCGCGGAGCTCCAATTGCCTGAGCTTGAAGGCTACACGCAGCTCAGCAAGCGAGGAGGTGGGGGTAATCCGCAGAACGTCATAAAAGCTCTTCTGGTGCTCCCAGGGCTGTCGCCGTGTGGCGACGTAGAAGTAATCGCGCACGACGTCGCAAGGCAGATAGATGGAGGAAACGCCCAACCGGCTCGTTGGAACCTCTGACCGCACGTAAAGTTGCTCGCACCTATTGGCTTTGGGCTGCGCGGCGTAACTAATGGGAGCCTGGTAGAGATCGCGACTCCGCACGGAGGACGAGACCGTGCGGATGTAGATTTCGGTTCCTGCTCCGGCGGAATCGATCGTTAGCGGAAGAGTGATTTCGTCGCCGGGGCGAATGAAGGCGGCCAGGAAGTTGGAGAGGAGCACACTGCCATCATCGTTGAAGTGACAGACCGTCTTTTCGCCTTCCCGATTAGTCTCCGAGACCACGCGACTGAGGATCACTTTGGCGACAGCACTCGCCGCTTGTGTGCCTGTTTCCATATGGAGTGCAGGATAGCCAGCCATGTTGTTTCCGTCAAATGAGCTCTCAGTACTCCTAAGTCGCTCTTCCACAGATATATAGGGCACCGATAAATTTGAGGTCTCGGGATCAGCGGTTCATATGCGCAGCTGGATGGAAGACCAGGAGTTGAAGGAGCGGGTCTGGAAAGCGCGAGCCCTGCTGGAGGGCGTCAATGCGGGTGCCTTGCGGAACATGCCGATGGTTCGTGCCCGGGTGCGCGAAGGCACGGCTGAGGTCGCTGCCCAAATGGATATTTTGGCTGGCAATCTGGTAGACCGCAAGTTTCAGTTCGATGCGGACCGACTTTGCCAGCCTGCGCACCAGATTCGAACCATGCAAAACAAGAGGAGGAACGTGAGGGACGAACATGCCCGTTCCAGCCTGTGCGTCCCACGGTACACATTATGTTGAACAAGGTGATGCTCATTGGATACGTTGGGGCCGACAGCGAGATGAAGTTCACTCCTGGCGGCATACCGGTGGCAAACTTCTCCTTGGCGGTGAAGGAGACTTACAAGAACGGCGACGGAGAGAAAAAGACCAACACCCTCTGGATTCGCTGTGTTGCCTGGCGGCGCTGGGCCGAGATTGTGGGCGAGCATGTGACCCGCGGGAAATTCCTGTTCGTGGAAGGAAGGCTCCAATTGCGCAGTTACGAGGACCGCGAAGGGCAGAAGCGCAATGTGACGGAAGTGGTCGTCATCACGCTCCGGTTCCTGGGTCCGTCAAAGAACGGGCACGGAGCCAAGGCGGCAGAAACCTCGAAGGCCTCGGAGCCGGTGGACGAAAGCGAGAATCCCTTCAACGGGCCGGGAAGCGAGGGCACTGAGGAGGACATACCGTTTTAACGGGCTCCCTCTTCGGTGCCTACATTCGAACGACCCACCCTTATCTTCTCCGGGATTCCAACTTCTTGCTTCCGCGCAGCGGCTTTACCTCCTTCGATGCGGAAGAGGTGCGTGTTTCGTTCTATATGTCCAGATTTGGGGAACTTCAAAACCCGCGTTGGAGACCGCTGGATGGACAGCGTGCTATGGGCTCGTCATCGATGAAATTGGACAATAAACGTGCCCCCTACGCAGCGGGGCCATTGCGACAAGAGTCGCGTTTATGCATCCGAGTGACACCGGTACGTTGCCTTGCCGACATCCCAGAACCCCGTTTCAGGACAACGATGCGCCCAACGGGCCACTCACAGCTTACTTTCCGAGTGCGACGACACGTCCAGTGAGAACCGGATCGTGGTCACAATAGCATTATTCGACTCGGCCATTTTGGCCAGGATTGAGAATATGCGCCTTCCAAGGGCGGCGTACCAACACTGGATGGCGGAAGCACCAAGAGGCGGGACGGTGAGAGTGTCACTTCTCTTGCGACTTGAGCGCCGAGCGCAGCTTGTCGGCGAGTATCCCGAAGCCCTCGGCGGGAGGAGCATTGCGCTCCGCCCACTCGCGCACTTCCTCGGCCTCGCGCGCTTCCATGACTGCCTTCGCGCTCAGGCGAATGCGCCGACCTGACGGATCGACTTCCAGCACGATGACCTCGACATCCGCGCCGACCGGAAAGGCTCGCTGGACATCGCCTTCCTTCGCGACGCCGGTTTCGCTCAATGGGATGACACCGGTACGCCCGGGGGCCAGGAAGACGAACACGCCGAATTTCTCGTATCGCTCGACCTTTCCTGTCAGGCGCGCGCCCGGAACGATGCCAGGCCGGGCTCCCGTAGCCCCCTCGGCCCGCGCCCAGCCTTCCTGAACGAGCGCCACGCCGATCCGTTTCTGCTCGAGGTCGATGGCGAGAATCTCGAATGTGCCCGTCATCCCTGGAGCGACCTGACCCGACCAGCCTCCCGATCGTCCGGTCGGCGCGAACGTGGAAGCATGGGCCAGCGCTTCGATGCCCGGCTCGAGCTCCACGAACGCGCCGAACTCCGCGACGCGCGTGACGCGGCCAGGCCGCACTTGGCCTACTTCGTACACGTCGCGCACTCTCGACCACGGGTCGGCGGAGAGCTGCTTCAACCCGAGCGATATCTTCTGCTTTTCCTCGTCCACGCGCAGGACCTTGACCGTAATCTCCTCGCCCGCTTTGACGATCTCCGAAGGGTCCGACACACGGGACCACGCCATCTCGGACACGTGGACCAGCCCCTGGACACCTGCGCCGAGATCGACGAACGCGCCGAACTCGCGGACGGAGGTCACACGGCCGGTCATGACTGCACCAGGGACGATCTTGTCGCGGACCTTGGCGGCGTTCGCCCGCTGCTCGTCCTCGAGGAGCGGGCGCCGGGCGACGACGAGGTCCGAGCCGCCTTCCTTGTACTCGATGATCCGGAATTGGTAGACATGCCCTTCGTGCGCCGACGGGTCTGCGCCGCGGACGTCGATCTGGGAAACCGGACAGAACGCGCGACGCCGGCCGATGCGCACCTCGTAGCCGCCCTTTACCTCCCGTTCGACCTTCCCTTCCACCGGCAGGCCGCTTTGAAAGGCGGCTTCGAACTGCCGATCGCTCGCGGCCGCTCCCGCCAGCCTTCGGGAGAGCGTCAGCCCACCTGACGTCGATACCACCATCGCCTGAACGCGATCGCCCAGCGCCACCTCGAACTCGCCGTCGGCGTTCTTCAGTTCAGCGATATCAATTACCGCCTCTCCCTTGCGACCAACGTCGACTAACGCCACCTCCGGGCCGATGGCAACGATCCTGCCCTCAACGAGTTCGCCTTGATCGAGGCGCTTGGCCTGGACCGAAGCCTCGAACATCGCGGCAAAGTCTTCCGACTGATCACTCACAGCACGCTCCTCGTCAGGATTGCGCTTCGCCCGCCGGCACTCATTCCCTCGCGCGTGCACCAACGGACACCCAGCGATTGTACCAGCAGGATCAAATCATAAGAAGAGGGAACTCAATAGCCCGCCAGCAGCAACCAAGTCGGTTCCGGTGCCGCATTCGGTATAGCCGGAGCTATTGTGGTTGCACAGGCCATGCAGAGCATGTTGTTCGGATTACCCCCCTCGATGCTCGAACCTACTTCATCACCGGTGCAGTACTCGTCGCCCTTATCGACGCAGCCACCCTGCTGCTGGCCAAACGGGCGGCGAGTATCGAACCCATAAGCGCGCGGCGATCCGAATAAGCCAGCGCCTATCTATGGCATTTTGGATCATCGGAGAATCGTTCATTGTGGGGTTCTTATATTTTCTTTAGCCCGTCGGTCAGATTCCCGGAGGCTTCGCGCCCTTATAACGGCCTACTCGTGGAAGTCCAACCCCTGACTCCCCCGAAGTTCCCTTCGAGGACCCGAACGCTGTTCGAGGAAATTGGCCCGCCGAATTTCTCCAATTCGTCGCATAGTCGCTAGCCTTAATCGGAAACGTGACCCATTGCCCGCTTTCGGCGGAGCGACGCCGAAGGGTGAGCACCGGTCCCCGGTGCTGGACACGGAAACAGCGCGCCCGGCGGGATATGCCTCAACGCATTGACAAATTCCGAGAACCCAACAGAGGTCCTCGTCCGATAATCCTTGCTAACTCGTGATAAACCTTCTTAGGCGCTGTCCACTGGAAAATCTTCAGGTGCCTGTCCCCAATCTAGTTAACCCATCTTCCCAACAAACAACCTAGTCGGCGCGGTCGAGAGAAAGAACCCGCACGCGCCACGATAAGGAGGTCCTATGTTCGTTGAACTCATGCCGCTTCTTGCCGGCCGCACTGTGCTCATCACGGTGGCCAAGGTGGATCACAAGACGCTTCGCGTCAATGTCATTCCCACCCAGGCCAAGGCTGACGAGAACCCGGCTCTAACCACTCCACTCACCTATACCGGCTCGCCCGAGGAACTCGATGCCGACCTCGGCAAGCATCTGGCCGGCTACGTCCAGATTCACCAGCAAACCGCCAGCACCTTGGCCGAAGCCAAGGCCACCATGGAGGCTGCCGCCAAGGCAGCACAGGAGGAAGCGAAGCGCAAAACGGAGGAGCGCAAGAAGGCAACTCAGAAGCCACCTGATAAGGGAACCGCTGCAATGGTGGCTGAGCCTACCTCAGCGTCTTCTTCTGCATCCCCAACTGCTGCTGAGGCTACGTCCTCTTCGGCATCGACAGGGACACTCGGTCTGTTCCTACCTACAACGCCCGAACCCGCCTCAACTCAATCGAAAGGAGGTCTCGCACTCTAATGGAGAGCCACGTACTTTCTCGTATCTTCGAATTTAACGGTGTGAGGCTTCCGGACCCGGATCCAAAGCTTTCTCCGGAGGAAGTTCGCAACCTGTATGCGCATCAGTATCCAGACATCGCCACGGCCTCGATCACTGGGCCGGAGGCTGTCGGAGACAAGCTGCGCTATCAGTTCACGCGAGCCATCGGCCCGAAGGGGTAACCCAATGAGCCGAAATCCAACAAGCAAGGAGGTGACGAAGCGTGCGGTCCTGGCGGAACTTGAAAGACTTCGCCAGGGCCGCCACGCCCGTTACCAGACACTCCTCGGGAGGTTTGCGAGATGCCGGGAACTGCAACTTGCCGCCGCTCTCTGCGCTGCCGCAGTCGAGGTGAGCGCTCGCACCTACAACCGCACGCCACTCGACGCCCCTCCCGGCTGGCTACCTCCGGTCAGTTGATGGCTCAGGGAAGGGGTTTGCTAATACCACGACTCGACGCTGTCCCGCTGGTTCACCGCTTGGTTGCCGATGACCGCCTGGCTGTGATCTTGGCGAAGTCTCTCGTCGAGCTGGACATTGCCGTCCCCGGAGATTGGAAAGGGGCGGACCACGACCCAACATCCTTCATCAGGCTTACGCTTGAGCGTTGGATTGACACGCACGGCGGCTCAGCTATTCGCCACCGATTCCTGCTTTCCGCCGTTATCAGCAACACTCCCTGTGAATGGGCGGAGCGTGATGAAACCAGGCCCAACCAATTGTTCCTCATTGTCGAGCCTTCCGAGGCAACCTGCGGCTGTGCGACCTTTGGGCCAACGTTGCGGTTGCTGGAGAACATCCACCCGCAACTGCCAGCCACATTCTTCCACCTCTTCCTTGGAGCCCTCAATCGCTGGCTCAGGGTCTACGACTATCGTGATGCCGAAGAACGGGCTGAGACTCTGCGGGAATGGATTGCGCAGGAACCCGACGCTGACCAGTATGAAATCCCGGATGTCGAGGGGTCGATTCCACCTTGCATGCGACGGACAGCACTGGATGAGGGTGAGCTTGCTCGCCTCAAGGACAGGATCAACGATCCAATTGCAACGAAGCTGGTGGAGGCCGCACTCGCCCTCGATCACCTGTCCGCTCAAGCGGAGCGACCCGAGCTTGACGACGACATCGGCCAACAGCTTTCGGATTGCAATCCGGCCCTGCCCTGTCTGCTGGCCGTGTTTGCCGAAGCCGACGCAATTGCAGCCTGCTTTGATGAAGAGGCCCAGGGAATGATGGAAGTGACGCCGGAGCCTAATATCATCATCCCATTTGATCCCACGGATACGGAGAGCGTTCGTGGCGCCTTCCAAGTGTTCGGGGTGGCCTGCCAGACGATTGCCGCGGCGAGCCGCGTCATCGACCTGATGCCAGGCAACGACCAATGGATCATTTCAAGGTGAGAGCCATGCAAGCCTACGTCAACATCGGAGCCAATATAGAATTCAGGCTCGCCGAAGCAGTCCTTGTTTATCGGGGTGGAGGCGATGGCGCCTTCGCAAGCCTGCACCAAGTCAAGCAAGGTGAGAATGGGATTCCTTATCTCACGGCTGGTGAAGCCCTGACCACGGCCTTCCTACGTACTCTTGCCCAGGGCCTCGGAGCACAGGTCAAACCGGAAATCCTTCCTGATAACGTCCTGGCACGCACTCCTGACATGCTGGTTTGGTGGTCAAGGCCGCGACGGCGGGTCATGTTCTTCGGAGGGACGGATGAAGAAGCACGGAAGCTCAACGGTCTCCTCTTCCCGCATCCGGCTCTTATCTTCAAAGTTGCAGGCAGGGACCTCTTCGTGCGAGCTGTCACTACGAATGCACGCCCCAAGCCCGAAACGCGCATGAAGACCGCTCCCTATTGGAACACAGATGCCCGAGTCTGCCCCGGCAGCATGCGCGTGCCCGAAACTTCTGACATCGCGTCCATACCACAGTGGGAAGACGCATTCTTTCAATCCGAATTCACACACGCGGCGGGCGCGGTACGCCTTACCAATCACCCTGGAGGTTTCATTGGGTTGTGGAGAAGTCTCGCCGGCAGGAAGCAGTTCCCAGTCCAGTACCTGACCGATGCCGGAGAAACCCTACAAGAATTCGTCGCTCCCGGAAACGAACGTTGAGGAGTTGGTCATGGAGACACACCGCATCCATCCGGAGTTGCTTGAACGGCAGGTCCGCGTGCTGGTGGTGGGCTGTGGAGGAACAGGCAGCGCTGTTGTTGCCGGTCTGCCGTATCTGCATCAATCGCTCGTGGCTCGCGGTCATCCTGGAGGATTGCATGTAACGGTTGTGGACGGCGATACGATCTCAGTCACCAATTGTGTTCGCCAACCTTTTGCTCGGTCGGAGGTCGGCCTCAACAAGGCGATAGTTTTGGTCAATAGGCTGAATTTGTTCTGGGGACTAAAGTGGGAGGCGGTCCCTGTTCACTTACGCCCGGGAACCTTTATCTCGCGCAGTTACTCTGGCGATGACCTCCGTGCTCACATCGTTGTAGGGTGCGTGGATACGAGGGCCGCACGGGCTGCGATTCGCGATGCGGTTGGGAATTGGAGCACGGTTTCCTACTGGCTCGACTTAGGCAACAACGCAGATAGCGGGCAGTTCATCCTGGGCGAACCGCTCAATGAGCGGAATCGCAGGGCAAAGTTCCGCCTTAGGTCTGCGGCAGAGCTCTTTCCTGAGATCGTGGATCCGAATCTCGACAACGACGGAGAACCGAGTTGTAGCTCCGCTGAGGCACTGGAGCGCCAGGAGCCATTTGTTAACTCGACGCTCGCGCAACACGCCCTAGCATTGCTGGCGCGGTTGTTCCGGTACGGGACGGTTTGTTATCACGGCGGTTTCATCAGCCTATCAACGGGCGTAAGCGGTCGTCTGCCGATTGATGCCTCTTTGTGGAGGCGACTCCGGCGGCGGTGCAAGAGTGAACTGAGCAGGGCATGAGGCCCTCGCTACGGCCTCGTGTCCAGTCCCACCTACTCAGACTCCTAATCAAGTGCGACGTGCGGGAGCGGCAACGTGCACAGCGCCGAAGGCTGGGAAGAGCTCTTGTTGCCGGAGATCGAACGACAGCAACGAATGGGAAAGGAGGTCGCGTTCCGGGGTGACGCGGTCTTTGCCAGGCCAGAGATTTATGAGGCGCTGGAAGAGCGCGGCGTAAAGTGCGCCATCCGCATGCCTGCCAACGAGAACCTGGAACGGGATGTCGCCGAACTGCTACCGCGTCCTGTGGGAAGGCCCAGTGTGAAGCCGTTGGCGGAGTACAAGGGCTTTCTCTATCAAGCGGCCAGTTGCAAGACGGCCCGGCGGGTGGTGGCAAAGGTGGAGCATCATGCGGGAGAGTTGTTCCCGCGCTCCCAACCCGATAGCGCCCCGCACCGGGGAAGCAAACAGGTCACAGGAAAGAGGGGCGACGGAGCGGTGTCTGAGAAATCGATTGGAAAGAGGCGATTCGGGAGTCTCCGTGCCCAGAGGAGGCAGATCTGGCCTCCTTCCCTGGGCTGCCGGAGTCGCTCGGGATGGAAAGGGCGAAAAAGACGGCCCCAACGGAGGCGGTTGGGCGTAGAATGGATGCCGGGCAGGATGGCAAGACGGAAACCTTGGCTGAATGAGCCTATAGGAAACCACAAAGAACGGAAGCAAGTTCTCGCACTGCCTTCTCAAGGGAGGTGTTCGATGTGTTCGCTGGTCACCCCAATCCGCATCTCACTCCAAAACATCCTGGTGGCCACTGATTTTTCTTCTTGCTCGGAGACGGCCCTATCGTATGCCATCGGCATGTCCCGGCGTTACGGCGCCACGCTGTACACGGTGAGTGTAGTCCCTGCGGAGATTAGCGATGATGTTCAGCCGCCGGACCCGTTCTACCTCCGGCATTCCGCTGAGAACAAGATGGCAAACCTTGTAAAGTCCGATCTCTTCCAGGGAATCAAGCATCACGAATTGGTCAAAGAAGGCTCCGGCTTCATCTCAGAAGTGCTTTCGGAGCTGATCGGTAGACTTGAAACTGACTTGATCGTGCTTGGCACCCATGGCCGTGGGGGAATCAAGAAGCTCGTGCTCGGCTCGGTAGCGGAAGAGATTGCTGACTTTGCGTACTGCCCCGTGCTCACAGTAGGGCCACACATCTCTTCGAAATTGGGGCCGGAACTGAAGCTGAGGAGAATCCTGTACGCGACCGACTTGCTGCCCGGTTCGGCCAGAGCGCTTACGTATGCGCTGCGGCTGGTGGAGCACGAGCACGCCCACCTGACGTTGCTTCATGTTCTCAAGATGCCCAGCGATGTTCCGTCAGGATACCCAGAGGCTGAGAGGGACACTGCAATGAAGCGCCTTGTGGAACTGCTTCCGCCCGAGACGACCCTTTCCGTGGAAACGGAATTCATCGTGGAGATCGGGGCGCCGACGGAACACATCCTGAAGGTGGCTGAAGACCAAGGTGCAGACTTGATTGTGATGGGACCTCACCGTACTTCCCACCCTGGGATATCCGCGCATCTGCCGTGGGTCACGCCTCACCAGGTGCTTTGCCACGCCCGGTGCCCCGTCTTGACGGTGCGGGATTGATTTGCTTAGAACTTGTTCCACGCAAGCCATTGCAGGGGGAACATCTCAGGATGAGTGATACCCGCAAGGAGACAGAAAAGAGTCGGCGGAGAACCCCGCTGTTACAGCGGATAGCCTCCCTCGGGCAACGTGAGGATCAGCTATTCCTTGTTCTAACGCTGGCGATCGGTGCCTTGACGAGCCTGGCGGTTGTCGCTTTCATCTTGCTGACTGAACGACTGGGAGCGCGGCTCTATCCTGTGGGTAGCGCTGCCTGGCGACGGGTGCTAACCCCGGTCGCGGGCTCGCTGGGCGTCGGGTATCTGCTGTACCGCTACTTTCCGTACGCTCGAGGCAGCGGCGTGCCGCAGACCAAAGCTGCGCTGTTCGCCCGCGAAGGTGTGATTACCCTACGCACGGTCCTCGGAAAATTCTTTTGCACCTCAGCCACACTTGCCAGCGGAATCCCGCTGGGGCGCGAAGGACCTGCCGTCCAGATTGGCGGTGGCATTGCCTCCGTGCTGGGCCGTCGTCTGGGACTGCGACCCGAGAAGGTAAAGGCCCTCCTACCGGTCGGTGCTGCGGCAGCAATTGCGGCCGCGTTTAATACCCCGCTGGCGGCAGTGCTGTTCGCGCTGGAGG
>Ga0208188_1000151_pt1 | contig 59753 bp, 49 predicted proteins | sample June2015DPH_8_50_FD_184698 | JGI IMG/M metagenome (GOLD analysis project Ga0208188, IMG submission 184698) | Peatland microbial communities from SPRUCE experiment site at the Marcell Experimental Forest, Minnesota, USA - June2015DPH_8_40... | ecosystem: Environmental > Terrestrial > Soil >...
GTGGTGGCTATAGCGGCGGCGGCAGCGGTGGTGGCTACAGCGGTGGCGGTGGCGGTGGCGGCTTCGGCGGCGGTGGCGGTGGCGGCGGACATCGCTAAGAAGCAGCACCTATGGCAGGCGGCGCCCTTTCGAAAAGACTTTTCTCTTTCCAGAAGAGTGAAAATAATCTGGCCTTTTCGACGCTCTCCTTGGCCTGTCTATGACCAGACGCGTTCAGCTAATAGCCGTCAACTTAAGAGTTAGCAGGCAGAACATTCGTCGGCCGCACCCCTTCCTCGTGCCTCCTTCGCATTCTTCACCCCGCTGCGCTCCCTCTTCGTGGTTGCCGGCCTAGAATGATTTTCTCACCACGAAGGATACCTAATAAAGATAGCCCTGGTCGATCACTTAGAACACTTTAGAGATGCGGAGAGCATCTCCATTTCCTCACTGAAATCCAGGTATATATTCCCGGCGCAGCACTTTTAGGCTATATAAGTAATAGGCACAATAAGGAAAACAGGCTATAAGATCAGGCAATTTCCGGGCCTGGAGGACTAATTTCACGTTGAAAGGGAAGCTCTATGGATTTCCTGAAACCCGATGCGTTTTTCGATATCACTTCTTTCGCTCACCGTGACGTATTTGCCGGCTGTAAGTACGTCTGGGACGCCCTGGCCAAAATTCCCGGTTACCTGGAGCGGCACATCGAGCCAAACGTTGCAGACCTGAAGTGTTTCAGGCGCCCGCTGCCGAAGACGGTCGTAATGTGGCGGGGACGGATCATGGATGGCGGTTTCGAGATTATTGGCGGAAATGTCACCGGAGGCCAATTCCGCGTCAGCATCGGTGGCGAGGAAACGACTGAGGCGGCTGTGCTGTGGGAGGGGAGCGTGCTGTGGGACGAAGCGATTTTCATCGGTCCGGGGGCCGTCGTGGAACCCGGCGCTCTGGTGAAAGGCCCCTCTATAATAGGGGCGCACACTGAGGTGCGCCAGGGCGCTTATGTGAGGGGCCAATGTATAGTCGGCGCCGGGTGCATAGTGGGACACACCACCGAAATGAAGACAAGCATCATGCTCGACGGTGCAAAGGCCGGGCACTTTGCCTACATCGGGGACAGCCTGGTGGGATATGGGGCGAACCTCGGGGCCGGAACGAAGCTGGCCAACCTCAAGATAAGGGACCAGACCATCAGGGTGATGGTTCACGGCATACGGATCGTTACGAATCTGCGCAAATTCGGGGCGGTCCTTGGGGACCACGTGGAGATAGGCTGCAACGCCGTCACCAATCCCGGAACTATTCTGGGCAGAGGCTGCCAGGTTTTTCCTCTCACATCCGTGCGCGCCGGCTATTATGACCCCGATTCAGTCATCAGAGGATAGCCGCGGGGCTAAGACAGCGGTCGAGATTATCGAATATTTCCGGAAGCTCCATGGCCCGGATGGAGATTATGGCCACGCCCTGCCCTATCGTTTAACTGCCTCCGGCGCATGGGCGGCTTCGAGGCCCGAGCACCTGTTCAATTTCTTCAGAAGACTGGACCTCTCTCGGTTTCGCCTCTTTATAGACCTCGGCAGCGGGGACGGGGTTGCCACCTGTGCCGCAGGCCTGTTCACCAGGTCGATCGGAATAGAATCCGATCCTTTTTTGGTATCGCGCGCGGCTCGGGCAGCACGAGATCTAAACCTGCTGAGCCGCGTCGGGTTCATCCGCGCCGATTTCCTGACTCAGCGCATTCAAAACGCCGACTGTCTCTACATCTATCCCGACAAGCCCATCGATGCCCTGGAGAAAACCCTCGAAGGCTGGGGCGGGACCCTTTTTATCTACGGCCCTCACTTTCCGCCGAAGCGGCTATCACTCATCGAAAAGCTGAGGTGTGGAAGGGAGACGATCTCGGTTTATACTTAGTTTCCGTCCGTAAAGGGTCCTTTTCCGCCCTAGGGCGGTGTCAATCTTCGGGGTTTCTTGTGCGGCGTACTCTCTAGTACGCCTCCGCGCAACCCCTCGATTTCCTTGCCAGGACGAAAAATCCCTCCTTTCCGAATCGGAAACTCTAGTCTCTTATCCAGAGTTTCCGGGTGGAGACTACTTAATCAGAACAAATCGGCAAGATTTCGCCGCCGCCTGTCTTTCCAGCTCCCACGGTGATATGCGTAACTTGCGAGAATGGGTACGGCAATTGTGCCTTCGCAAAAGACCATCTGTTGATTTCCGGAGTCAACCTTACCCCAGGACCTCGCTTCCTTCAAAGTTGAGCTGGAGCATGCCCCGTCTCTTGAATCGGCAACAGTGATCTGTACGGCGTACTTGTGCATCGGAACATCTTTACCCAGCACTTCCGCGCATATAACGACGTCCTGAATGAAATTCTTCGGCACACCGCCGCCTATGATCAAAAGACCGGTGTCGCCCGTATTGATTTTTATTTCGGTCAACTCCCTGAAATCTTTGACGCTGTCTATGGACACATGGTTTTCAGGTCTTTCGGTCTGGTGCTTCACCAGGCCAAAACCGGCGCTGGAGTCGGAAAATGCCGGGCAGAAGATCGGCACTTTATTTTCGTAGGCGCACTGAACCAGCGAATTTTTCTTTTTTGCGTTTAATACCAGATGCCTGCCCATTTCTTTAATGAATGCCCGCGATGAATAAGCGCCGGGAGGAAGCCGGTCTGCAATTTCTTTTACCGCGCTGTCACACTCCTGAAGCTGCAGTTCATCTATAAATGTATCGTATATACGATCAACGTACGCATCCCTTAGAACGGCATCATCTATTTCCGTACTGCCCCTGAAATGGTTGAAGCCAATGGCCTCAAAAAAATCCATATCAACGATGCTCGCCCCGGTCGCCACAACGGCATCGACCATGTTAAAGCGAATCATGTCGCTGTAAACGGCCATGCAACCTGCGGCGCTGGTGCTGCCGGCAAGGGACAACACAACGGCGCATGACTCATCACTTATCATACGGTCAAAAATCACGGATGCGGCAGCAAGCTCTCTGGCGCTAAAGGACATCCTGCCCATGGATTCGATCAATCCGACAGGGTTGAAACCGGTTATATCGATATGTTCTATCGGTTCCGTCAAAAGATCTTTTTTTATCATCAGATGTGAAACGCTCCTTTTAGTAAGGCTTTTAATCAGCGTTATTCAGCTTTTTCAGATACTGCGGCCCTGATTCCATCTAACCCTTGCGTGCAGGGGGGTTTCTCAAGGCCGGCACATTACAATATATCATGATCCAAATCCACCTTTTCTGCTCGACGGTCTTTCATGGGTTCTAGCCTTTTTCTTTTAATCCCGTTCATCCTGTTCATCCTGTCAAAGTTTTTGGTCTTTCTCCCCGCCCAGCAGGCTTGGCGATTCCGGATCATGCCGGGCGTAGTTGGCTTTTGCGCGCTCCAGGCTAGATGTCGCATAGCAGTAACTGCAACCGAAAAGACATGTATCGTACATTCCTATGTCCCTGCTCACGTCACACCCGCATTCCTTTCTCTGGCACGGGTCCTTGGGAGCGCTCATCTCGATTGCAAACAACTTCGAAATCAGCTCCGTATCTATGCACTTTGACGGATTTATGCCGAATGCAGAAAAATCCTGCTCTGAGGCGCAGGAGAATATTTTCATTGCGTTTTCGCGGGCGGCCTCCGAAATTGCGCTCAAAAGCTCCCTGATTTGCAGGCTGCCAAAATCTACAGGCTCGGCGCTGCCCTGCGCCGCAGCCTCCATTCGGGCGCGCGCTTTTCGGTATGGTTTGACGAAGCTTATTACGCACCGGCCTGTAGCCCCTTTCAGCTCTTGCGCCACCTGCCGGAAATTACTTTCATGAAACCCGGTCCCACAGAGGCCGCTCAAAACTATAGGATCGTAGCGCCAGATGACCCTTTGTGGCCCAACTCTCGCTGAAAGCTCATGAAAAGTCCTTATGGACCGGCTCAAAGGTGGCGACCCTGGATCTATCCGGTCCGGGTAGCCGATCAAAGTGAAAAGAAAGTAGTATCGGCAACCCATCTCGTCGAGTTCGTCCAGGTATTTCATCAGCGGGCGAGGATTACGGCTCCAGAATACAAAAGCGTCAACTTCTTCCGGGGATAGAATGACCTTTGAGACCTGATTACGGTTGAACGGATTGGGCACAAGGCACCAGCCCCGGCGCACCCGGTTCAAAAACCATTTCGAATAAAAAGCCGGAATGTCAGTCCGGCGGCTGGCGCTTACGATCATTTTCCTCGTATTATAGAGCTATATAATACCTTGCAAGAAAAAAAATGGGGCTGACATACAAAGAAACAGGACTGAGGGCCTTCGGCCCGGCGCTGGGCAATCTTGGAGTGGCGTTTCGCCGGGTTGTACGCGCCACGGAGGACTGAGGACTGAGTAGAAGCGGCGACCGTGCGCGCAGCCATGCAGAACACGCAGACATTAAACGTGGTGCGTTTGAAGGCAAGCCAGAAGTTAAGCGCATCAGTAAGTTAGGTTAGAGTGGTGTAGAGGTCTCGCTTCGCGGGGCTGCGCCTTACTTCACTTTGTGAAGTGGGCTTGCCCGGCCCCCCTTAGCGGCATGTGAGCGCGTAGCGCGGAGGCCGGCTGCTCATTCTCGACGGTCCGCGAGACATTGCTGGAGCGGGAGGCCTAATTTATCACATCCAGGTTTGTCACGATATTGACTTCCCTGCCGAAGACCTTAAATCCATTTTATGTGCCGGCTCACCTCAAGGGCAGGACTGAGGGCCTTCGGCCCGGCGCTGGGCAATCTTGGAGTGGCGTTTCGCCGGGTTGTACGCGCCACGGAGGACTAAGGACTGAGCAAGAGCGGCGGCAAGACAGAAGGGAGATACCAATGAAAACCGATCTGAAGAAACCCTCGGCGATGCGAAAATTCACAAAAGCCATTCACGCCGGAAGCCTTGAACACAGCATATACGGAGAAGTATCCGTCCCTATATTTCAAACCTCTACGTTTGCTTTCCCGACCGCTGCCGACGGGGCCGCGCGATTTTCCGGAAAGCAGTCCGGATACATATATAGCAGGCTGGGTAATCCGACTGTAAATGCCCTTGAGGAAAGCCTCGCGGCATTGGAAGGCGGTTTCGCGGGAGTAGCGACCGCCACTGGAATGGCGGCTGTAAGTTCGGTTTACATATCCTTTCTGAGCCAGGGAGATCATGTCGTTGCCGCCAACTGCCTTTACGGTCCCTCGCGTGTGATTCTTGAAAACGAGCTAACCCGGTATGGGGTGGAAACCACGTTTGTGGACAGCTCGGAGTTGCTGAACATCAAAAAAGCCATACGCCCGGCGACCAAAATGATTTTTGTGGAAACTCCCATGAATCCAAGCATGAAAATCACCGACCTGGCCGGGGCTGCGGCGATCGCGAAAAAACACGGTGTCCTTCTGGTTGTAGACAATACTTTCGCAAGCCCATACCTCCAGCGGCCGATTGAGTTTGGCGCCGATATCGTTATTAACAGCCTGACCAAGTTCATCAATGGCCATAGCGACGTAATCGGAGGGATGGTCGTAACAAAAACCGAACAACATTACAAGCGTGTCAAGAAAATCGTAACCCTCTTCGGTGGAACGATGGACCCCCACCAGGCATGGCTCATCCTTCGGGGGTTGCGCACTCTGCCCCTCAGGGTGGAGAAGGCCCAGGAAAACGCCATGAAGCTGGCCGCATTTCTCAAATCCCATCCCAAAGTGACCTGGGTAAGCTATCCAGGTCTTCCGGACCATCCACAGCATAAGACGGCAAAAAGGCAGATGGACGGTTTTGGCTCGATGATTTCATTTGGAGTGCAAGACGGACTTCAGGGCGGAATAACTTTAATGAACAGCGTACGGCTGATTACGCTGGCGGTATCGCTGGGCGGGGTCGAATCGCTCATAGAGCACCCAGCCTCGATGACGCATGCCTCCGTTGGGCGTGCAGAAAAGCAGGAGGCAGGAATTGTCGACGAGCTTGTTCGTTTTTCCGTCGGTTGCGAGGATTTCGAAGACCTGCGCGAGGACCTCGACCAGGCGTTAAGCCTGATCGGCAAACACAAAATCAAACCGCAAGGCTTGCAGGCTGAAACTGAGGAGATGCTTGAGGCCGGCTGCTAAACGGAGGTCAGAGATCAGATGCAAGAGGTCGGAAATTCCGTCCTCCGTCTTCCGTCCTCCGTCTTCCGTCCTCCGTCTTCCGTCTTCCGTCTTCCGTCTTCCGTCTTCCGTTTTCCGTCCTCCGTTATCAGCCCATATGCTCTATTATCGCCTGCGCGAACCCGGAACATCTCACCTCTTTTGCACCCCTCATCTGCCGGGCAAGGTCATAAGTGACAATTTTGGCCCTGATTGTCCGTTCGATCGCCTCCCGTATGAAGTCCGCCGCTTCGCTCCACCCCATGTGCTCAAGCATCATAACGCCCGAAAGGATCAACGATCCAGGGTTTACTTTGTCCATACCGGCGTACTTTGGGGCCGTACCGTGCGTGGCCTCGAAGACGGCGGCATGGTCCCCGATGTTTGCGCCGGGCGCCATCCCCAATCCGCCGACCTGAGCCGCGAGTGCGTCGGAGAGATAGTCTCCGTTCAGATTGGACGTCGCAATTACGCTGTATTCCTCAGGTCTTAGCAAGACCTGCTGGAACATTGAATCGGTAATTGCCTCCTTTATCAAAACCTTGCCTTCGGGCCGCCTTCCGCCGAACTTTATCCGGACATCGGCTTCTGTGACGGTCCGGTCCCCGAATTCTTCCTCCGCCAGTTCATAGCCCCATTTGCGGAAAGCGCCTTCGGTGAACTTCATGATATTTCCCTTATGGACCAGTGTGACGGAAGGAAGGCCCCGTTCGATTGCATAGGCAATGGAGCGGCGCACAAGCCTCTTGGTCCCCGAAGGACTGATCGACTTTATCCCGATACCTGAGCCGGCGGGCAGTGAGACCTTTAAATTTTCCTCGAGGAATCGCGCAAGCTTGTTAGCCTCATTAGATCCCGATTCCCATTCGAATCCAGCGTAAACGTCCTCAGTGTTTTCCCTGAAGATAGTCATGTCGACTCTTTCAGGATGGCGAACGGGTGAGGGAAGGCCAGTGAAATACTTTATCGGGCGAATGCACGCATAGAGATCGAGGCACTGCCGGAGCGTTACGTTCAGACTCCTCAGGCCGGCCCCAACCGGCGTGGTGAGAGGTCCCTTTATGGCAACCTTGCTTTTCCTGATCAGATCGATTGTCTTTTCGGGCAACGGGATGCCGGTTCGCTCAACGGCCTTTCCGCCCGCCAGAAGTTCGAACCAATGAATCTTTCTTTTTCCCGAATAGGCTTTTAGAACAGCCGCATCGAATACCGGCCCGGCAGCCGCCCAGATGTCTGGTCCTGTTCCGTCGCCTTCGATAAAACCGACGTTCGGATTTGATGGAACTTCAACTCTTCCCTGGACGTCCAGGGTGATCCATTCGCCGGTGAATTCACTATCCTCCATAGACGCTCCCTTTCACTTTTGGAAAGCCAAAAGCACCCACTCACCGGCCGTTTTCACACCAGCCGGCCTAAGGCCTCTTTTTTCATATTCGGCCACTACCTCGTCGGCCTGTTCGATCAGAATGCCACTCAGTGCGAGCAGCCCTTCAGCGCGCACTTTAGAGGCGATCGTTTCCGACATCCTGATAAGAGGCTTAGACTCAATGTTGGAAATTACGACGTCGAACGAGCCGCTCACCCCTTCGGGGGTTGCACACAACAGACGGATTTTTTCAGACAGCCCGTTCAGCATAATGTTTTCTTCGGCCACTTTTACGGCTTCGGGGTCATTGTCGATGCCAACGACCTCTGAAAACCCCAGCAGGGCCGCGCCGATTGCGAGTATCCCCGATCCGGTTCCGAGGTCGAGCAGCGACCTACGAGCTGACCCCTGGTCCAATTCCCGGCAACTTTCCAGCCATTCCAGGCAGAGCCGGGTGCTCTCATGGTGGCCGGTTCCGAAAGCACGCCCCGGATCGATTCGAATGATCAACCGCTCCGGGCCGCAGTGTACCGCCTCCCAGGTGGGCGTGACGAGAAATCGCCTCCCCACCTGCAAAGGCTTGAAATGTTCTTTCCACTTTCGCGACCAGTCTTCGTCGGGTATCTCGGAGACGGTAAGCTCGATCTCACCCTCGTCAGGCAGGGTCAGATTGGAATCGACAATCTGCCGCAACCGCTCCTTCTCGCCGGCGAATCGAGTGGACTCCAAATATATGCGGATGCCGCCCGAAATGTATTCGACGCTCATCCCGAAGGTCTCGGCGAACTCCACAGCAAGGATGTGCGCCGTTTCAGGTCCGCACGTTACATCAATTCGAGTCCAGTTCTTCGTCAATACTTCCCCGATTATGCGCGAGCCGTGACCGCTATGCATTTCACTTCGACCATAACGCCCCTGGGCAGCCCCTTTACCTCAACAACCGCCCTCGCAGGCTTGTGGGCCGAAAAATACTCTTCATATATCTTATTGAAAGCCGTAAATTGCGCAATATCGGTTAAAAAAACATCAACCGCAACAACTTTGTCCAGTCCGGCCCCCGAGGCGATCAGGACCTGCTTGACGTTCTCGAGTGACCGCCGGGCCTGGTCGGCGAAGCCGCCGCTCACAATTTCCCCCGTTTCAGGATCTATCGGGATCTGGCCGCTCACGAAAACAAAACCATTGGCGCGGATCGCCTGCGAATAAGGCCCAATTGCGGCAGGGGCCTTCACGGTTTGTATAGCTTCCACACTCATCGCTTCCTCCTTTTGCACTCCGGAAATGGTCTTTTGCCGGCAACTTAAAGTAATGCCGCTTCTTATTCAAATAAATAGCTGTCCCGATTTAGTTGTTTATTCATAATTATGTATTATCATTAAGAAAATGTCTGACGAAGAGAAGAACATGTTGAAAACCGGGGAAAAAATTTTATCTCTACGACGGGAGGCGGCCGCAGACAAGAAAGCGCGCAGACGCGAAGCCCACTCACTGGAAACGCAGGTTTCCGGAGGGACAACCGAGGCTCGGGATGCACGGACCGGACGGGAAGAGCCCGCAATTCCAGTCACTCCCTCAAATATCGTGGCCACAATCAGTAGCCGAATGGGTCACGACTCTTCCGCATATGAAAAAAGCACCCTCATCCGGGGCATTCTGAGGCGCATGAAGGTGACTCGCTTGCTAAGGCGGCAGCAGTAACCCAACTATCTCCATTTACGGAAACAAGCTTGCAATAGTGGACAAAATGATGCAGTTTTGCGATTTTGCACAGGTAGTGGGACTTTAAGGCAAATATCGATTCGATGAAAATACTGTCCAAAAAGAGGTGACCTGTCATGACCGGCGCGGAAATTATTTTAAGTACGGCAGCGGATGCGGGTGCGGAAATCTGTTTTGCCAATCCGGGAACCACTGAACTGCCCCTGGTTGCAGCGCTCGATACGGTGAAGAGCATCCGGCCGGTGCTGGGGCTCTTTGAAGGCGTATGCACAGGCGCGGCCGACGGCTATGCGCGGATGAAACAAAAACCCGCTCTGACCTTATTGCATCTTGGCCCCGGCTTTGCCAACGGAATTGCTAATCTCCACAATGCCAAACGCGCCCAGTCTCCAATTCTGAATATCATCGGCCAACACGCAGCGTGGCACATTAATGCCGATCCTCCGCTGAATATGGACATAGCATCCCTTGCCCGGACAGTCTCCGGCTGGTATAGGCAAAGCGAATCGGTGGATGCATTAGCCCATGACACGGCCGAGGGACTTGCCGCATCACTTTACGGTCAAATATCGACGTTGATTGTTCCTGCGGATCACCAGTGGACGGAACACAAATACGATAAAATTACGTTGCCGGAACTTACTTTTGATAGAGTCGATCAGACGGCAATTGCCAACGCCCGCAAACTGCTCAAAGATGCAAAAAAACCGGCGCTCATTTTGGGCGGGCGAGCCCTGCGCAAACCAGGCCTGGCGGCGGCAGCGGAAATTCGTGCAAAAACAGGATGCGATCTTTTGATGATCACCTTTCCTGCGTACTTTGAAAGCGGCGAAGGCCTGCCTGTATTAACACGTATTCCTTATCTCCCGGCACAGGCGCAAACATTCCTTGGTAATTACGATACATTAATTCTGGCGGGGGCCAACGAACCGGTGGCTTTTTTCGGCTATCCGGGTGGGAAAAGTTCTCTGCTTAACGATCGGCAACGCCATTTCAGAATTGATACGCATAAACAGGACGTTGTGGCCGTACTGGAAGAACTGGCCTGGGCGCTGGGTGCTGTAACCGGTACAGATAAAACCAACTCGGTGCTTGCTAAATATGCTTTGCCGGAGTTGCCTTCGGGCAAACTGAATGTGGCAAAAATGTGCGCCACAATTGCCGCCCTGCAGCCGGAACATTGTATCGTCGTCGAGGAAGGCATAACGTCAAGCGGACCTTACTATTCATATGCGCCCTTTTTGAAACCCTATAGCCAGCTTAATCTGACAGGAGGGGCCATCGGACAGGGAATGCCTGTAGCCCTTGGCGCCGCACTTGCCTGCCCCGACAGAAAGGTTATAAATATTGAAGGTGACGGGAGCGCCATGTACACAGTCCAGGCGCTGTGGTCTCAGGCCCGTGAAAAAGCAAATGTCATAACGATTATCTGCTCGAACCGTAAATACTCCATAATAGAACTCGAATGTATGATGGCCGGATATAGGCCCCTAGGACCGGAAGCCAAAGGGCTGATGTATCTTACCGGTCCAACGCTGGATTGGGTCGCTTTGAGCCGAGGTATGGGGGTGCCTGCTGCTTCCGTTACGACCGCAGAGGAATTAACCGGAGAATTCAAGGCTGCCCTTAAGGAACCAGGACCGCATCTGATTGAGGCGGTACTGGAATAATAGAGCCCTCCCGCTCCCGCCAATCGCGTGTGATTATATAAGTCTATCATACGAGGATATCGTGAAGGTTTCCCTGTTTATCCCGTGTACCGTGGACATCATGTTGCCCGAGATCGGCGTAGCGGCATACAAGCTGCTTTTGCGTCTTGGTGAAAAGCCCACATATCATCCCGAACAGACCTGCTGCGGGCAACCCCTGTTCAATGCCGGATACCGCGGCCAGGCAAAGCTTGCAGCCAAACACTTTATAGAGGTTTTCGGCAACGACGAATACATAGTCAGCCCCTCAGGCTCTTGTGTCTGCACGGTTAAATACCATTATCCCGAACTCCTCGAAGATGAGCCGTCCTGGTATGATCGTGCGAAAAGCCTTGCCGGCAGGGTCTTTGAGTTGAGCCAGTATATCGTGGATAAACTTGGTGTAACCGATGTCGGCGCTTCCTTCGAGGGCAAGGTAGCCTACCACGAGTCGTGTCACGTACTCAGGGGGCTGGGTGTGTCCGTCCAGCCCAAGAAGCTCATCGCCGGTGTAAAAGGCGCTCAGTGTGTAGATTTGAAAAATTCGACAGCATGCTGCGGTTTTGGAGGCGAGTTCGCTTTGGGCTACCCGGAGATATCCGAGGCGATGGTCAGGGACAAGGCCCGGAGTTTCATAAACACAGGGGCCGAAATCCTCCTTCTTTGTGAGCCCGGTTGTCTGCTGAACATCAGCGGATATCTGCACCGTAATCATCCAGGCAAGCGGGCCATGCACCTGGCCAGCTTCCTCGTTAGACAGACTGATGAACAACACGGGGCAAGAAAATGACATATCGATTGCCGGCGCCACTCATCAATGTACTTCGCGGAGCGCGGAAGGCGACCGCATCGCGTGTCTATCAGACGCGTCGGGCGGGCGCGGGATGCCTTGCCGGGAACGGGAAAGAGGTCTGATATGCTCTCGCGTGTTGATCGATTCATGGAAACGGCCCGCGCGGAGATGAAAAACGAGCTGAGTCAGCTCTTCCTTAGGCTGCTCTGTTCAGGGTTTCCCATTATTAGCCAGATGGCCTTATCCAGCTTCCCGGACCCGGAGGCTGCCGAATCATATTCACGGTCAATCCGGGCCGAAGTTCTGGAAAGGCTGCCGGAGTTGCTCGAGGAATTCGAAAAGAAGGCGATCTCCAGGGGCGTGAAGGTTATCTGGGCGAAAGACGCCGCAGAGGCGAACAACATCATTCTTGATATAGCCAGGCAGAAGGGCGTTGAGTATGTGACCAAGGGAAAATCCATGATCACTGAAGAGATAGGACTCAACGAGCACCTTATTAAAAACGGGATCAATGTTTATGAAACAGACCTCGGAGAGGTGATCACCCAGCAGCTTTGCCTGCCGCCTTTCCATCTGGTGGGGCCCGCTATAAACGTACCGCCTGAAAAGATTTCGGATATTTTCCTGAAAAACTCCATATTGAAGGAACCGACCACCGACCCCGTAACCCTGGGCAAAGCGGTCCGGACGTTTTTAAGAGAAAAGTTCCGGACCCAGGAGATGGGTATCGTGGGTGTCAACATGGCGGTGGCCGAGACAGGAACCTTCATCAATGTGGAGAACGAAGGCAATATCCGCATGAACAAATCATCTCCGAAGACGCTTGTGGCGATCATGAGCCTGGAGAAGGTAGTGCCCACCATGGCTGATGCAATCCACATGACCAGGATGCTGATAAGGAATTGTACCGGCCAGAAGATGACGAGCTATGTATCTTTTGACACCGGGCCGAAGAAGGCCGATGAGCTTGACGGTCCGGAGGATATCTACATGGTGATTCTGGATAACGGCCGCTCTGAGATATATAAGGACTTCAAGGTGAGAGATATTCTCAAATGCATCCGCTGCGGCGCATGCATGAACACCTGTCCCGTATATGCCAGGATCGGCGGATATCCTTACGGATTCACGTATGCAGGTCCTATGGGCCAGGCCATCAATCCTTTGCTTTTTGGCATAGAGAACACCACCGATCTCTACCGCGCCTGTACGCTCTGCGGTTCGTGCAAGAAGACCTGCCCGGCGGGTGTGGACCATCCTTTCCTCTTTCTCGAATATAGATCGCGTGAGGTCCGCAGGAAGAATGCAAAAGGGAACAGGACGCTTCTTTCCCGGCTTGATAATACTATGGCGACGATATCGTCATTTGGTATGCGCCATAGCTGGGCGTGGAATTTGGGGGTGAAGTGCGTTAGAGCGATATTGAATTCCTCATCCAAAGACGGCTATATACAGGATATTCCATTCGGGGTTAAGGGTTGGTTCAGTTGCCGGGACCTGATGGCCATACCTGACAGAACCTTCCATGAAAGCTGGAAAGATTTACAAAACGAGCCTGTTCCTTTGGCGGACAAAAACAATGAGGACGTTATATGAGCATGCAGGCCCGCGAAGAGATTTTAGGGCGGTTGAAATCCGCAAGGAAGAATACCCCTGCCGCAAGGCCCGCAAAACCTGTCCTCTCAGAGATTAACCTTGACAAAGAGCAGTTGTTGCAGCGTTTCACTTCCGAACTGAACGCGCAGACCGGCGCGGTGTACCAGGCGAAAGATAAAGAGGACGCCGTACGCATATTGTCCGAAATCGCATCGGCGGAAGGGCTTAAGTCTATCCTGGCGACCTCGGCAGATATTTATGGCGTAGATATAAGGGCGTTCGGTTCTCAGAATAATATTTCCGTCAGTACGGTTCAGGATTTTTCGGACCGCAAGGCCTTCCGGGAGTCGGCGTTTGCCGTGGATGCGGGCATTACCTCTGCTGATTTCGCCGTGGCCGAAACCGGGACCCTCGGTGTGATCTTTTATAAGGACCAGCCCAGGCTTGTTTCCATCGCCCCACCTGTCCATATCGCCATTGTGCCTGTCGATAATCTCTACCCCGTCTATGAGAATGTCATCGACCAGGTATTCGACAACACGGATAAAATCCCCAGCCAGTTCTGCTTTATCACGGGACCGAGCTCGACGGCCGATATAAAGGGAGTGCATTTTAAAGGCATGCACGGACCTGTGAAAATCTTTGTAATATTTATCATGACGGGAGGCATGGGTCATGAAAACAGTAACGGTCCCGGCTAGACGATGGTATGACAATGAGGAAAGGGTGCTGACCTTTCCGGACAGATGGGACGTTGATCATCTAACGGCTCCAGGTCTGGAAAAACCTTGCCTTACACCGTCGCAAATCCGGGTAAAAATTGAAAATCCCATTGATGGACCGGCCTTGAGTGAACTGGCTTGCGGTAAACGGCAAGCCGTTATCGTATTCGACGATATGACCCGTCCAACACCTGTCAAGGACGCGGCTCGCGTTGTGCTCGACGCCCTTCATAAAGCGGGAATTGCCAAAGAGCAGATCAGGTTCATCTGGGCCCTTGGCGCTCACGGGGCGTACGATCTGATTAATGCCCGTAAAAAGCTTGGGGATGACATCGTGGAGAACTACCGGGTGTTCAATCACGATGCATTTCAGGCCCATCACCTGACGTATGTAGGCCGTACGCCCAACGGGGTAGACCTCTGGTTTAATCGTGAATTCATGGCGTGTGATCTCAAGATTGCCATTGGTTGCGTAACCCCCCATGTCCAGGCCGGCTTTGGCGGGGGCGCCAAAATCATATTGCCGGGGGTCGCGGGCATCGAGACCATCAACCAGTATCACAAACAGCTTGATCGCAATCCTGCCAGTTTCGGGCTGGGAAATTTCGAGAAGAACATACTGCGACGCGAATTTGATTACGCCGGTGACGCGGTTAACTTGAATTTTAAGATCGACTGCCTCATCAACCGCAGGGGAGAAATTGCCGATCTGTTCGCCGGTTCGTTCCGGGCCACCCATATGGCCGGGGCTGAAGCGGGCAAGGAACACTATGGCATTCCTTCCGCAACCGGTTATGACATCGTAGTCTCCAACGGCTATGCCAAAGCCAGCGAGTCCGGCATTTGTACGCTTCTGGCTATCAGTGCCGTTAAACAGGGCGTTGGATCTTGCGTTGTTATCATGGATGCGCCGGAGGGTCAGGCGACGCACTATGTCTTCCGAAGTTGGGGCGAAGGTTACGGAGGCACCCAATATCACCACTACCGGCCCGGGACTCGATTCGTGCCGCACGTGATGAAAAAATTCATTGTTTTTAATCCCTCACCGGACCCGAATTGCATAGATGTTGTCTGCCACAATGATGATGCCGTCTTCGTCAAAACATGGGAAGAAGTCCTCGCGGTCCTTCAGGAAGAATATCCGGGGCCGGCCCGTGTAGCCGTCATTCCTGACGGCACCATGCAGTTCATGAGAAATAGCCGGTAGCGATTGTCGCCCCAAATCCTAAACGACGAAAAACGGTTCTTGCTCAACAGGGTGATTAAAAAAGGTTCTCTGATGGAAGATACGCCTGAAATTGCTGATTATTTCGTCATTATGCTTCTTGCCCACAGGCCGGTTGGGCGCCCCCCAATGCTAATCATTTGCAGGATTCGGGATAACGGGTTAGCATCCGTTAAGATCCTTTGGGCGCTTTGACACATTCTCCGTAGGAGAGAAAAATCATGATAGACGTTGAATACATAGACAACGGAAAGAGGGTGATTATTCCGGCCGAAGTATGGGAGGTGCTTAAGGAGCTTGCCGAGCACGTGCAGGTTTACGAACTCGTTCAGCAACGCAAGGGACTCGCCGGCATTCACTCTCTGGACGACATTCTTGATGATGAAGGGCTGAGCCGTGCCGACCTGAAAAGTTAAGCTCATCATTGAGGCAAATGGCGATTTCGGGCAATTGGACGGGAGGCAAAAACTCCGCCGAGACCCAGTTGAATCTTTCCAAAGAAATTTTGATCGGGACGACTGGATTCGAACCAGCGACCTCTGCGTCCCGAACGCAGCGCTCTACCAGGCTGAGCCACGTCCCGATCTAGTTCCCCTCCGGAAAGGGTCCTTTTCCGCCCTGGCGGTGTCAATCTTCGGGCTTGCTTGTGCGACGTACCAATGTACGCCTCCGCGCAACCCCTCGATTTCCTTGCCAGTGCGAAAAATGCCTCCTTTACGAACGGAAACTGTTTATATCTTGTCCGGGGTGTCCGGATAGCACGATCTAACCGTGCCGCTTATTTAACAAAATTCCCCTACCCTGTCCACATCCTTTTGGATTGAGAAAAACCTGGAGATCGATCTCACACTAATTGATAGTTCCGCTGTAAAGCTCCAACCGTAAGCTCTCTAAGTCGGCGACTGAGCCGTTTACCAACTTCACCTCGAATGCTGAATGCCGATAGAAGAGCACATTCAGGCAGCCATACTCCTGATCGATTCGAAAAAGATATTCAAGAGACCGCCCAAGCGCCTGAGACAAAATGATGCGATTGACGCCTGCGTGTCCCACAATGAGGACGTTTCCACGCGCGGAGGTCAAGATTTCATAGAAGGCCGGAATGACTCGAAAGGAGCAGTCGAGAAAGCTTTCTCCATCCGTGGGGCGAAAGTGAACGATATCCAGGCCCCTTGCATGGAATTCTTCAGGGTGCTGCGCCCGCACTTCATCAAAGGTCAGCCCTTCCCATCGGCCCAGCGAGATTTCACGCAGGCCGCGCTTTGAAATACATGAAATATGATGCGGTTTGGCGATGATTTGCGCCGTTTCGACGGACCGTTTCAAATCACTGCAGAAAACTGCAGAAAACGGTACGTCCCGTAAGCCTTCCGCCAATCGCTCGACCTGCATGGAACCTTCTGCATTCAACGGAAGGTCCAACTGCCCGATGAAGCGTTTGGGATCGGCCGGGGACCGAATGGCGCCGTGCCGCACCAGGTAGATCGTCCTATGGCCGTCCATGGACGCGGCCCTTATGCTCCGTTCGAAGCGGCGAACGATATCGCCCACCGGCTGCCTAAGGAGGGCTTCGATGCGCTTGCCGATGTTTTTTGCCTCATCAAAGCGTCTTACGATCTTCTTCAAGATGTGGGGCCGATCGGCGTAACGGCTCATGGACTTCTCGAAACGCTCCTCCAGGGAGACAAGCCTGTCTTCCTCAACGCATTTGTCGGCAAAGTAGATTAGGTCGGCCTCATCTAAGGATGGACCGTGCGACTGAATATCCATGTGTTTAGCCACAACGGCCCCCACGCGCGGATAGCCCATCTCGGCAATAAGCCTCGCTCCAGCCCCGGCATGGTCCGGCTGCCCCCTGGCAATATCGTGGAGTCTTCCGGCCGCAACGATCAAGGGAAGGTCTAACGCGAGACCGGCGCGATTCAAAAGCACTGCGAGCGTCCGTGCAAGCTCGGCAACCACCCTGGAATGGGCGGTCACCTGCCCGGATATTTTTAACCCCGAGCAGACGGCATCGCATTCTTCCTCCGTCGGAATGCTCTCCCTTGACCGGCGCTCCACCAGTATTCGGTAATCCGACGGAGTATCGCAGTCCAGCAGAATGTTTTCGTCCGGGACGTCCACATCGATGCTGTTGTGTTCATGGCGGCCAAGTAGAGCGCGCAGTCCTCCGGGGTAATCGGGTGGCGCATTTTCATTGAGATAAGCTGCCGGGATGAGCGGAGGATGTCCTCGCTGCCCGACGAAACGCGGGTAAATAATCTTTGGATCGTCCGGATTGTAAGCACCAAGGAGCGCTCGGATCGTTTCAGAGCTAACCAGCGGAATATCGCAGGGAAGAAGGAAGAAGGCGTCCACGTCGGGTTCAAAGCTTTTGATCCCAGCCAGCACGGAGGAAAACATCCCACGGTCGTATTCCGCGTTGAAGATCCATTTGACGCCCAAGAGCTCCAGAACGGGCGTAAGTTCATCGGCCCTGTGTCCGACGACCACTCTTACGTCCGCAATTCCAGCGCTGAGAAATCGTGTGACGGCTTCCTCGACCAGGGTGCGGGTTCCAAGGGGCGCCAGGGGCTTGAAGCTTCCCATCCTGGAGGAATAGCCGGCGGCAAGGACCAGCGCAACGATTCGAGGGGTCTTTCTCATCAGAGTTTTCCGGCCCTGGCCCGAATCAGTTCCGCTACGATGCTAACGGCGATCTCCTCGGGCGTTTCGGCCCCGATGTCGAGGCCGATGGGGGAATGTACCCGTTCCACATCAGCGCGGGTGAACCCCTCCTTGAGAAGCGCTTCATAAACGGCGTCGCGTTTTCTTCTGCTTCCGATCATTCCGATGTATCCGGCTTTTGTCGCCAGGGCTTGGCCCAGAACGGTCTTATCGTGGGCGTGTCCCCGCGTCACGATCACCAGGCAGCTCTCCTCGTCGATATCCAGCCCGTCCACGGCAGTTTCGAATGAATCGGGAACAAGGACCGCGTCTGCGGATGGAAACCGCGCGCGGTTCGCAAACTCCTGCCGGTCGTCGAGAACGGTGGTTCTGAATCCCACGAGCTTTGCCAGGGGAGCCAATTCCCTGGCGATGTGCCCCGCCCCGAAGATAAAAACCGACCCCTCCTTCGACAGGGGTTCGACGAGAAAGTCCTCTTCGCCGTACCTCACCACGTCAGGCTGCCTGCCGCCAAATCGGGCGGCGATTTCCCTCATCAGGACGCTATCCAGCGTTCCCTTAAGCGATCCATCTTTCCCCGTGAGGCCACAGCCGGGACGCTCGAAAACTTCCTCTTCTGCGGGGATGAGCGTAACGAGCAAGGCTTGCCGGTAAGCGTCAAGCGTAGCCGCTACATCTTGATAAAATCGGCTTTGAAAGGCTTCGGAAGCGTCCACGAAGTGAATCAGGACCCGGACCTGTCCTCCACAGATCATGCCCATTCGGGAGGCGTCCTCGGGGGTGAGCGTAAACTTCCTGACCAGGGTCCTGCGGTTCTCGAAGACGCTTGCGGCCAGTTCTTGAACCCGGGCCTCGAGGATGCCTCCGCCGACGGTGCCCAGGATGGAGCCGTCTGATCGAACGGCCATTCTGGATCCGGCAGACCGGGGCGCCGACCCTGAACGGTTGATGATGGTGGCGAGTACGAGGCTCTCGCCCTCGGAAAGAAGTTTTGCGATACCTTTAAAGACACTCATGCAATCAACAGGGTTTGAGGTGAACGACAGGCAACCGTTCAAGCACCCTTGGCAAAGCCGCAGTCAGGGTACCTGCACTCCTCGCAATGGACGCACAGTCCTCCGTGCGCCAATCCGACGATATCCCTGCGCGTGATCTCTTCCCCGGCAAGCAGCCTGGGTAGTATCACATCGAAGATGCTCGTCTTGTTGTACATGACGCACCCCGGCAGACCAAGCAGGGGAACGTTCCCAAGATACGCCAGCATGAACATGGCGCCTGGAAGAACCGGAGCGCCATAGGTAACCACCCGCGCGCCGCAATCCCGGATGGCTGCCGGTGTAACGTCATCCGGGTCCACCGACATCCCGCCCGTGACGATGATCATCTCGGCGCCCTGGCCAAAAAACGACCGAATCTCATCCACAATCCGCCCCCGGTCGTCGGACACAAAGGTTTGCCCCATGGTGCGGCACCCCAATTCACCGAGTTTTTCCCGCACGACGGGACCGAACCCGTCCTTGATACGGCCGTGGTAAACCTCGCTCCCGGTCGTAATGATTCCGGCGTTCAAACTCCTGAACGGCAGGACTTCGATCAGAGGTTGATGTTCGGAGCAGATACGCTCGACACGTTCGATCTTGTGCTCTTCGATGACGAGCGGAATCACGCGCGTTCCAGCAAGCACCTTGCCCCTGGCAACCCTTTGATGAGTGTGAAGGCTTGCGAAAACGATCTCTTCGGCGTTGATTTCAAAGAGGGCCTCTAAGTCGATCTTCAGCAGCCCGTCAACCGTCGCAGTAAGATCTACCTTGCCTTCCCTGGGCGCCGAGAGTGCGATGTTTCTCCCGGCCGCAGCGCGGGCAATCCGGTCAGCGGCCTCATTTTCATGGACAAGACCGCTGTCGGATTGGATATCCCAGACAAAGATATGCTCTTTCCCCATGCTGAGCAGTTGCGGCACATCCTCCTCCCGGAGGATGTGGCCCTTTCTAAAGGCAGGGCCCTTCATCCGGCCGGGGATAATCTGAGTTACGTCATGACAGAGCACCATCCCTATGGCGCTCTGGACCGGGACCTTCTTCATAAAGTTCTCCTACCGCACTTCCCTAAGGTACTGAAAAATTTCACTCTCGCCGAGGCAGCACCTTCTTGCATCTCAACGACCCGCCCTTTTATGCCAAGTTGCGTTCAAGATAAGATGACCCGGGAGGGCATTAAGCCCACCCTTACTGCATACCTTGGGACAGATCGGTAGCGGCGGGGTTAATCCCCGCCCGATCTTGAACGCAACGCGTTATTATAACGTTCCTGATGCTCAACTTCATAACAAGTTCCTGGAGTTTTGGCAAATAAGTACAGTTATACGAAAAGCGCCCGGAGCGGCTGCCCGTATCACGCGGTATTGCTGATAGTCAGGTGAGCATTGGTTACGGTTCGAACTGTTTTTGAGGCACGTCAATTCATACGGAGGGGCGCCCCACGATAATTTATATCGGTGGGATGTATTCGAGGGATTAATACCGAACCGCGGCGGCCTTCACTTCCCGATACTGAGATAGCGGAGGGTGGATATTTCGATATCCCCCCTCCGCTATCAGGCTTCCCGGACTCTATGCGTCAATACGGCTACCAATTAAAAACCTTGTCCAGCTCTTCGTCCGGTACAGTAAATACTACGTTATGCGGCGCCAGCCGCTCGGTTTTGAAAAAACCAGGCAAGCGATCATCCTCCTTGGTAAAACCTGCCCTCGCGTTGAAGTCCCGCTCGGTCTTTAAGACCTGCTTGCCCAGCGCCGCTACGTCATCGCCGGTCATGTTCAGCCCGTAGAAGGCATTGATCAGATCGATGAGCGCCTGAAAAGTCTCAGGTTGATCCAGAACCGCAAAGGCGATGAAAAGGCACATGCCGGTAGAGTCAACGGCCGCAGTGGCTATCTGGAGATTGCGCGAGAGTTCGATCTGCCCTTCGGGTTTGAGCGGATCGACTTTACCTCCCACCCCTAAAATGTTTGCGGTCACGGCATACCCTGCGGTGTGATCGGCCCCCATGGTGCTTGTGGCGTAGGTTACCCCCATGCCCTGCACAGCCCTGGGATCGTAAGCCGGAAGGGCCTGCCCCTTAACTACCGGCACCCGTTCGACGCCGAAGGCCCTGCCGGTCACCGCCGCTCCGCTGCCCAGAATGCGTCCGAGAGGCGTGCCCTGGCCCACTTCCTTCATAAGCCTGATGGCGCCTTCGGCGTCTCCGAACTTAAGAAGACCCGCTTCCATGGCAACTCCCAGCGCTGCCCCCATCTCGATGGTATCCAGACCGTAGTTGTCGTCCAGAAAATCGAGCATGGCTATCGCATCCAGATCGGAGATGCCGCAGTTGCCGCCGTGGGCCCATACGGTCTCATACTCCGGCTGCTTTGTAAGAAAATGGCCGTCCTTATCGTTATAGGTTCCCGAGCACCTGATGACACATCCACGGTGGCAGCCGTGGGTGGCTAACCCCCCCCGCGCCGTTTCCGTCTCGGCCTCGGTCTCGCCGCTGATCTTGTTGGCCCCATCGAAACGGCCCTGCTTGAAGTTGTAGGTGGGATAGCCGCCAGCTTCATTGATAATGTTGGTCAAAACGTTGGTGCCGTAGGCGGGGAGACCTTGTCCCGTCACAGGATGCTTCGTTAATCCCTCAACGAACTTCTTGTTGGCTTCCTTGTATTTCTCCGGGTCTTTGGGAGTGCGCATCTTCATGCCGGAATCGTCTAAAATTATGACCTTGATCCCCTTGGATCCCATTACAGCGCCCAATCCTCCCCGTCCCGCATGACGGGTGGGGCGAAACTCCATGTCGGTGCAGGCCACCGTAGCCGCGCTCAGTTTCATTTCTCCGGCAGGACCGATGGAGATCATAGCCACGCCCTCGCCGTACTCCGCTTTCATCTTTTCTGCCAGATCGTAATTGGGCAGCATCTTAAGACTGTTGTCCTTGATGATCTTTACGCCGTCCTTATTCACGTAAACCTTGTAGAGATCGTCATTTTCCGGCTTGCCCTCCAGAACGATGGCCGCATAGCCCAGCCTTGCCATCACCTGTGCCGCCTGCCCGCCTGAGTTGGCTTCCTTGATGCCGCCTGTGAGTGGACTCTTGGCGCCAACCGAAATCCGTCCGGACATGGCGGCGATAGTGCCGCTCAAAATACCGGGGGCAATTACGAGCTTGTTCTCGGCGCCCAAAGGATGGCAAAGGGGCGGCACCTCTTTGGCCACCAGAGTGGACGTTAGCGCGCGCCCTCCCAGTCCCGTGTACTCTCCAGTTGGAACCTCAGTTGCCTTCGGCCCTCCAGCAGCTCCCGAGTCGATCCTTAGAATCTTAATCATAAGTTTTCTCCCTTGAACCAGATGGACGCTAGTTAAAAACACATCTATAAGTTACGGCGTTATGCCCCTAATGACACTACGGTGAGACTTCTTACCAGACTAGTAAATTATGCCTGGCGCTATATATGCCGAACTACAGTATTAGAAAAGCCACAACGTTATGCCTATCATGACACTACGGTAAGGCCTATCATGCGGAATAATAAGTTCCGCTGGGCGCTTCACATGCCGGAATACACTATTGATTTGGATTGTGTAGAAAAAGTTCGTGGAACACCCAGCAAGACTAATCAATAATATAATTTAACGTAATGAAACAGTCAAGGGATCAATCAATCAATGGGGTTCGCCAGGCGCTTGCAGGAAGGATCTCAAACCGAAGTGGCAGGACTAATGATTTGAAGAACAATATAGGTTGAACTAATCGATTTACCACCCGGCAGTTCGAGCACGGGTAGCGGGACACCGTCCAGTTCTGCTTCCAGTACCGCGTCTTCCAGCAGTTTGCGCCTGTTCGACAGGAAGTCTTCCAAATCCTGCCTCTTAACAAGTATCCCGCTATGCAGAAGTCCGGGCCCCATTTCATTCGCAATCGTGTTAAAGAGCTTCAGCCTGAGCGCGTGCATAGTATCATCGGTACGATGAGGGACCATTACCTGGGAGGTCCTGGATCGCAGAGCTAAAATGGGGCTTCCTTTCCGAAGAATTGCTCCTGCAAGCCCCGGCATTGCGGCAGAAAGGGCTATCACGGAGCCGTCTTCGACAATTGCACAATCCAGATCATCAACAGCGCTCCCATCGAGGAAAACTGTCTGAACCTTCTCTTCGAGGTACTTGCGTGAAAAACCGGCCGCCTCCAAAACCTCAGACAGAGGCAATCCAGCCCTGCTCCTGAGATAAACCCCCTTATGAAAAATCGCAAGGAACCCCGGCTCCCGACCGGGCTTCAATTTTAGGCAAAGATGCTGAATAGATTCAAGCACGTCGCTAATCCAAAGGTTTTTTGTGCAACTCAGCAGGGGCGGCTGACAGTTTATAACCTAATGATGCATCAACTTGACCACATCTGTGCCTTCTGCATGGCTACGCGCTCGGTCGCCGCTTTTGCTCAGTCCTCCGTGGCGCGTACAACCCGGCGAAACGGCACTCCAATATTGCCCAGCGCCGGGCCGGAGGCCCTCAGTCCTGATTCTCCGAGGACGCCTATCCGCCTCCAATCGGAGGGAACAGAGCAACCCGCTCGTTTCCGGAAAGAATGGAATCCCAATCGCCGGCAACGCCCTCGATCATGATCAGCTTTACTTCATTTTCCGGAACTCGAAGCTGCCGGCACAAATCGCGGACCGTCGAAGCCTGCTCGATGCTCACTTCATATCCGGTCTCACCATTGTAGCCGGGGATATATCGCCTCAATGTAGCCGAGAGCATTAACCTTATGGCCATTGGATAAGCTCCGTTTTTAACTTCAAAAACGCATGTCCATTCCGCTTTGGATCGTTAATAAGTATTTTAACATTAGAGCAATTCTGGATTCAAGCCGTGCTTGGGGCGCAACAGATCATTATCTTCCACTTAAATAAGACAATCGCCTTGAAGCAATTGCTTCTGGGCAAAATTGCAGCAACTCATGTTTCGTTGGGACGCCCTAAGCCATGAAAAGGTTTATGGGCCGTAGGTGCGGGTGCTGAACCATTTTATCCACCCCGCTACGCTCCTTCATCCGTGGTTCAGCCTAAAGCTTATCGAAGAAGGGAGCTGAATGTGTCCGTCGCTATAGCCCTTGCAGGCGCTTTTCTGATAGTCCTTGTGCTGTGGGAGGCGTTCGAAACCATCATTTTTCCACGCCGGGTCACCCGGCGGGTGCGGCTGACCCGGATTTTTTACCGGGTGACGTGGCGCGCCTGGAGACGGATTGTATACCTGATTTCATCCAAACACCTGAGGGAAAACTTGTTGAGCGTTTACGGACCGCTTTCCCTAATAGTACTCCTGTGTTTGTGGGCATTCGCGCTAATCGTGGGTTTTGGGCTTTTGCATTGGGGGTCAGAAGCCATATCGGAAGACAGGAAAAGCTTCATCACAAACCTCTATTACAGCGGAACAACTTTCTTCACGCTGGGGTTGGGCGATGTGCGGCCGCTCACGGCTTTCGCACGGCTGCTGACGGTAGCAGAGGCGGGAACGGGGCTTGGTTTTCTGGCGATAGTAATCGGCTACCTGCCGGGTCTGAATAACTCCTTTTCCAGGCGTGAGGTCAACATTTCTCTTCTGGATGCCCGCGCCGGGTCGCCGCCCACCGCAGCCGAAATACTGCACAGGCATAATGACGAGCACGGCATGGAATCGATCCGGCAGCTCTTGCATGAGTGGGAAAGATGGTCTGCAGAATTGCTCGAAAGCCACCTGTCTTATCCGGTACTGGCCTTTTTCAGGTCTCAACACGATAACCAGTCATGGCTCGCAGCGCTCACGTCTATTCTGGATGCAAGCGCGTTGGTAATGGTTGGCCTGGAAGGGGCCTGCGTGCGCCAGGCACAACTGACATTCGCCATGGCGAGGCACGCTGTTGTGGATCTTTCGCTGATTTTCGGAGTTACGCCCCGATGGCCGGAGCCTGACCGCCTCCCACCCGCTCAACTGACCAACTTGAGATCCAGATTAATTGCGGCAGGTTTGCGGCCCAAGGCGGGAGATGAAGCGGATCGAAGGTTAATGGAACTGCGCACCATGTACGAACCTTTTATCTTTGCCCTCTCAACGCATTTTCGTCTGCCTCTTCCGCCGTGGGTCCCTGAATCCGCCGCTGCCGACAACTGGCAGGCCGGCGTATCGACTCCGGAACGTGGCTGGATGAGGGCTATCTTGCCACGCAGAAGGGGTGAGGGCCACTTTTAGTGGTCCCCTTAACCATTCACACTGCAAGACGCGGCGGGCTTTCTGCGGGTGGCCTGATGCGCTTCTTCGTCAGACGTCTATCAGGCATTGCCGGCTTGATGACCGCAACAGCACGAATCTCATCTAAAAGTGCGCCCCGCAACATTCTTGACCTTGAAGGAAGAGTGTCACAACGGAGCTGCACAATCTGTACTCTACAGATTCAATAGATAACATCCTCGCAGCCTGGCAGAGTGAGGAATCCGGTCTCTTAGAAATGTGACTTGCGGTTTTGAGTTTATTATGGGATACTGTACCTCTACAAACAGGTTCAGGGCTAAGGACTGATAGTCCAGAAAATTGTTGCACGTTGAATTTCCCCTTCCCTTAGCTGATGCTCAATTTGGAGTGGCAAACAGCTATGGCAGAACTTTCACTCTCTCCAGTCCGCATTTTGCTCACCGGGAAAGACTATTCCTACAACACTGTTCGCACGTTGTTGTCCGATGACGCGGTCCAAAAATATGAACTGGAATGGGCGCCTACAATCGGTTCCTTTCTTCAGATCAGGAAGAAGAAAACCCATGACGTCTATTTGTTTGACCAGCCTGTGTACAGCGAGATTTTACAACTTCTAACGTCAGAAATCATCGTTGATGACTGCTGTATCCCGTGCGTGATCCTCGCCGACAAGGAAGATGAGCTAGAGTCCGGCTGTTCAGCGCTGGGATCCTTTCCGGCAAAATCCATAGCCCAGGGCCAGCTAAATGGACCTTATCTAAAACAGTCGATAATTTCCGCAATAGAGCGCTCCAAAATGACCTTGGCTCTTTCGAGAGCCAATCGGTATTGGTTGAAAATCTTTGATGGTATTCCTGATGTAATTTCCATCATTGACAGAGACTACCTGATTCAGCGCACCAATAAAACTATGGCCCTTAAACTTGGAATGCCTCTGGAGAATCTCATCGGGAAGCGCTGCTATGAACTCGTGCACAACGCTTCGGAACCTCCTGAATTTTGTCCGCTTTCAAAACTGCTGAAGGACGGTCAGGAGCACTCAGCGAAAGTTTACGAGCAGAACCTCGGCGGACATTACATGGTCAGTGTTTCTCCTCTCATTGACGACGATATGCGGTTGATCGGCGCGATTCATGTCGCTCGTGACATAAGCCCCCTGATAATAGCTGAAGAGGCGCTGCAGGAAATCAACAAAAATCTTGAGCAGCTGGCAGCGGACCGCACATTGGAACTGGTCGAAAAAACCAAAAATCTAGAGGAACTCAATACGGTGCTGAAGGTCCTCCTCCAGCACAGAGAACAGGACTTGATGCAGTTGCACGATTCCATAGCTCTCGGCATAAAAACAAATATTTTGCCTTATTTAAACCGAATAATGCAAAGCAATCCTACCCAGCGGCAGATTGAATCCGTGACAATGATCCAGAATGGCCTTGGCAAAATACTCTCGCATCATGTGCCGTCCGCCCTGACGGACAGGTCGATTGGACTGAGCCCCGCCGAAATCAGGGTTGCCGAAATGGTCAAAGATGGGATGAGCAACAAGGAGACTGCCGATGCACTCTTCATCAGCGAGGGGACAGTCCGGACACACAGGGAGCATCTAAGAAAAAAGCTCGGACTGAATAACAAGAAGATTAATCTTCGTACACACCGGCTATCGCTTAGATAGCTTACGGACAATTATATCATTGCCAATGTACGAAGATGTTCCCCGAAAGAAGAGGCAGAAACCGATGGCATACGGTCCGGATGGACTTTGCCGAACGGCGGAAAGTGCCTGAAGCTCATTTTCCCGACCGATTGGATATCGCTTGGGCAATCCCCTGTCCAGGCGCTGAAGATAACAAATCTCTGAATTGGAAACCTGCTCAGATTTGAAGGCAGATAACATTCCTCGCATGATAGACTTGTGTAATACCCTGCAGAAGCTGTCTGCATCTGTCCGTAAAAAACACCTGCATCAGTGGGGAAAAATACCAAAAAGATTTTGCGCCTGCATTTTTCGGAGTTACCCCCCGATGGTCAGAGCCTGACCGCCTCCCATCCGCTCAACTGACAAAGTTGAGATCCGGATTAATTGCGGCTGGTTTGCGGCCCCGGCCGGAAGATGAAGCGGATCGTAAGTTATGCTATAATCGAAATTGAGATAATCAAGATTCCTGTAACTTAGAAACAGACACAAAAATGATTGAACTTGAAGTCGAAAACCAAAACGGGTCCGCCGGGCCTTATACCGACGCTAAGCTCGTCCAATCCGGGAAAACATCTACCTCAGACGATGCCGAAGGTTTGAGCGGCCAACCTGGCGGGCGGTCCGACAGCCCCCCCGACCTTGCGGGCCGGATATCCACATTTCCGCACCTGCCCGGCATATACATGTTCAAGGACGCAGGCGGTACCATCCTTTACATTGGAAAGGCCCGGGATCTGAGGAAACGGATCGGCAATTATTTCCGGAGTGCCGACGCGGTGGATATCAAGACCAGGATAATGCTCGCCAAGGCCGCCGATGTCGAATACTCCATTACATCCTCCGAGAAAGAAGCGCTGCTGCTCGAGGCAAGCCTCATAAAGAAACACCGCCCGCGCTACAATGTAGTTCTTCGCGACGACAAAAATTACCTCTCGATAAGGATCGACCCTCGTGACCCTTACCCCAGGCTGGACATAGTACGGCGATTTCAAAAAGACGGAGCGGCATACTTCGGGCCCTATACATCGGCTCGAGCGGCCCGCGATACCCTCAAATACCTGCATCAGCTTTTCCCGCTAAGGCTTTGCAAAGGCAAAAAGCTCCTCCCGCGGGAACGTCCGTGCCTGAACTTTTCGATGGGGCAATGTCTCGCCGCCTGTGCAGGCAAAGTTTCCCGTGAACAGTACATGAAGATGGTCGAGGAAGTGGTGCTCTTCCTGCAAGGAAAGACCGACATACTTCAGAAACAGCTCCAAAAAAGGATGCAGGAGGCCTCCGAAGCTCTACAGTTCGAACTGGCCGCCTTCTACCGCGACCGGCTGCGAAATGTCGCCGCCACGATCGAAAAGCAGCATGTCGTATCCGACCGCTTCCGCGACCAGGACGTGCTCGGCATCCACCAGGAGGAAGACCGAAGCGAACTGGTGGTTCTCTTTATCCGGCAGGGAGTGCATTCAGGCCAGAGGTCGTTCGACCTCAAGGAGGCCCGTGGGGATCGCCATGAGCTATTGTCGGCCTTCATTCATCAATACTACTATGAAGGCGCCGTCATTCCCGATGAGGTGCTCGTTCCCTTTTCGCTCGATTCCGAAACGGTTCTCTCAGAATGGTTATCTGAGAAGAAGGGAAAACGCGTGAGGATCTGGGCGGTAAAAAGAGGCGTCCGGAAGCATCTGCTCGATATGGCGCAAGCCAACGCCCGTGAGGGATTCATCAGCCGCAGCCGCTGGCGGAGGCGGGATACGGCGCTCATAGACGGTCTTCAGCGCCTCCTAAAGCTGCCGAGAACCCCCGCCCGAATCGCGTGCGTGGACATCTCCAACATCCAGGGACACCACGCTGTCGGGGCGCTTGTTGTTTTTGAACATGGACGCCCGGATAAGAATTCCTACAGGCGCTACCGCATAAGACTAAAGAACGAACCCGACGATCCGGCTATGATGGCCGAGGTAATAGGCAGGCTTATCGAAAACGACCGCGAACTTTACGCAACCCTTGATCTGCTTCTTCTCGACGGCGGGAAGGGCCAGTTGAACAAGATCGTGCGTCTGCTGGAGCAACTCGGGACTTCTGAGCCACTCCCGGTCGCCTCCATTGCCAAGGAGCGCGAATCAGACATAGGCGAGAAGGGAAAAGGGCTATACGAGAAAATCTATCTGCCCGGTCGGAAGAACCCGCTTTTCCTACACCGCAATCCGGACATTCTACACCTGCTCCAGCGAATACGAGACGAGGCTCACAGGTTCGCAATATCGCACTATCAAAACGTTCACAGGGTCTCGCTTCTCACCTCGGCGTTGGACACCATTCCGGGAATAGGCCCCGGCAGAAGGCAGATGCTCCTCGAGCGCTTCGGCAGCCTGGAGGCAATCCAGGAAGCCCCGGCCATGGAACTCGAAAGAGCCGGCCTACCCCAGACGGTGGCGCAGAACCTCATTCGCGTTCTTTCCGAAATTGAAAGCAGGGCGATCTTGAGCGGGCAGGAAGTTAGGGATTGATTAAACTTTCAATTGGCTTTTGTAGCGGAACTTCACAAATAATACCAGTCCGGCAAGCAGGGCCACCCCTATCACAATATCGACCTGATGGGAATAGAGCAGAACAAGGTCCCATCTCTCACGGAGGTACATCCCGCAGATAAGGAGGAAAGAGTTCCACATGGTCGCACCGGCAAGGGTCGCCATGAGGAAAGGAAAAAGCTTCATTTTACCTGTCCCGGCTGGAACGGAGATAAGATGTCTGACAACGGGTATGAACCGGCTGATGAAAAGAGTCAGGGTCCCTTCGCGGCGGCTGAAAAAATCCTCTGTCCACTCAAGATCGTGCGGGTTGAGAAGCAGGTATCTGCCGACCTTGAGCACGAAGGGCCTGCCTCCGTAGTAGCCCATCGCATACGAGATTGCCGACCCGGCTACCGAACCGGTGCTGGTTGCAACAATAGCGGCCCAGAGGTTCCATTTGCCATCGGCAACCATAAATCCGACGAAAGGCATCACCGCCTCGCTTGGAACCGGGGCGAGCATGCTCTCAAGCGCCATCAGGAAGGCCGCGCCAAAATAGCCGGTCCCATGAAGACACGATATTGCGCAATTCGATATCAGGTTTGTCAGCATCCAATTCTTTCCTCGTATGATGACTTATATAATACCCTGCTCAAAAAAAGAATCGGCTCTTTCCGAGCAGCCATGCAGACAGCGCAGACACTAAATGTGGTGCGGTTGGAGGCAAGCCAAATGTGAGGCGTTCCCAAAAAGTGAAGTGCCTCCGGTGTATAGATCACGCTTCGCGAGCTTCGCATTGCTTCACAAAGTGAAGCATGCTTGCCGGCCTCCCTTTGCGACGTGTGAGCGCGTAGCGCGCGGGCCGACCGCTCGGCAGGTCTATCACACGCAATGGACGGAAGCGGGAGGCCTTGTTTGCCGGTCAGTGAGTCAACGCCAACCGATTAGGCCCGGTATTCAAAACAGATTTCGGCGCAAATTACCACAACATTCTTCCAAACACCCATTCAAGAATAGACTAAACGATGAAAGAAGACGAAATAATCCGTTACCCCATCGAAGATTCGATCGACCTGCACACCTTCAGACCAAACGAAGTGAAAGACCTTTTGAACGACTACCTGGAAGCCGCGAGAGAGAAGGGATTCGAGGAAGTTCGAATAATTCACGGGAAGGGCATGGGGGTCCTGCGCCGCACAGTCCATGCGGTCTTGAAGAGCCATCCCATGGTTATTTCGTTCAGCGAGGCCGGCCCAGAGGCAGGTGGCTGGGGCGCAACGATTGCCGTGCTCAGACAGGACGTATAAAAAAGAGCGAAGTGTGAAGATGGAAGATTTCACCGCTTCACCCTTCAGCCCCATAAGCGCTAACTTAAGGGCAGCGCAGTTCGGGCGAAAGCCCTGCGAAGGTCGGAAGATGCTTCCTGTTCGTCATTCCGGCGAAGGCCGGAATCCAGTCAAACGAGCGTGTGATACAAATCCTCCCAATTGGGATTCGCACTCTCAATTAGCCGCATTTTCCAGCTTCGCTTCCACTCTTTCAGTCGCTTCTCCCGCTGAATTGCGGACTCCATGCTATCATGGGGTTCGTACCAAACCAGGTTGTGAACACCATAGCATTCTGTAAACCCTTCCACCAGATTGTTTCTATGCTCCCAAATCCTCTTGACAAGGTTTGAAGTCACACCAATGTAAAGGGTGCCATTTTTTTTGCTTGCCAAAATGTATACCGCAGGTTGCTTATTCACAGCGCTTTCCTGGATTCCGGCCTTCGCCGGAATGACGAGAGTGAAAAACCTCAGTCATTAAGTTAGCGCTTATGCCCTTCAGCCCTCACACTTGCGCGCCCTTGTTATAGCTTCCTAGGAATTTGAAAAACTCGGTTTTTTCCACCAATTCAGCTAGAATGTGTCTCCGGCTCTCTTCGGTCACATCGGTTTCCAAATCCACATAGAACAGGTACTCCCATGGCCTGCTGTGGATCGGCCTCGATTCAAGTTTGACAATGTTTATATCGTTTAGTGCAAAAATCCGGAGCGTCTCGAACAAAGCCCCCGGCTTGTCGCTTACCGAATAGATCAGGGAGGATTTGTTTTGAGGGCCTGGAAGGGATTCATTCCTGGATATGACCACGAATCGAGTGAAATTCCGGGGATTGGTCTCTATGCCCTCCTTGAGAATCGCCAGCCGCACAACCTGATCTGCCCCTTCGCCGGCTATGGCAGCCTCTTTGGGATCGGAGCCCTCTTTTACCCTTCCAACGGCTGTGGCAGTATCTTTACAAGCTATCAAGTCCCAGCCGGGATTTTTTTCCAGATACTCCCTGCACTGCTGAAAAGCCTGAGGATGGGAGTAGATTCTTTCCAATCCTTCGATCGACGCGTCTGCCTGCCCTAACAGATTATGCTTGATCCTCAGGGTCAACTCACCCACAATTTTGAGGTCAAATTCGAGCAACAGGTCGTAGTTCTCATGAATGCTGCCCGTAAGGCTGTTTTCGACTGGAACAACGCCGAAGGCCGCCTGTTCGCTGTCCACCAGATCGAAGACCTCTCTGAATGAGGAACTGTTCCGCAAAGGGACCTCGTTGCCGAAAAACTGCGTGCATGCTTTGTGAGAAAAAGAACCGGGCACGCCGCTGTAGACAACCGTTGCAGGCGCCCTGCCCTCGCCCCGGCGCGGTCGCAGGACAGCAGCTTTGTCGAGGTAAGCGTAATCGAGCTGTTTTCCCACAACCGGAGCAATTACATACAGGTCTCTCATGAGCTGCTCGAACTGTTCCGGATACAGGCTCTGGGCCCCGTCGGACAAGGCTTTGTCCGGTTCGGTATGCACTTCCACTATGAGCCCATCGGCGCCCGCAGCTATGGCTGCGCGGGCCATTGGACTGACTTTTTCCCTTATTCCCGTGGCATGGCTAGGGTCCACTATAATCGGCAGGTGGGTAAGCTTCTTTATGACGGGAACCGCCGTAAGGTCCAAAGTATTTCGCGTGTAGCGCTCGAATGTTCGAATTCCGCGCTCGCACAGGATAACCTGGTCGTTTCCCTCCGATAGAATGTATTCGGCGGACATGAGCCATTCCTCAATAGTCGCCGACAATCCCCGCTTCAAAAGCACCGGCATGCCGATTCGGCCAACGGACTTCAGAAGCTCGAAATTTTGCATGTTTCGAGCCCCGACCTGGACAACATCGACGTATTTCATCATCAGGTCGGCCTGGCTCGGAGAGGTCATTTCCGAAACAATGCCAAGCCCGGTCTCTTCCCTTACCTCACTGAGTATCTTCAGCCCCTCCTCGCCCAGGCCCTGGAACGCATAGGGCGAGGTCCGCGGCTTGAATGCCCCGCCCCGGAACAGCACTGCCCCGTGTTTGCGCACGGTGTGCGCAATGTCCAGAGTTGTCTTCCTGTCTTCAACACCGCATGGACCGGCGATAACTACCAGCCGATCCCCACCTATGGCGACATCTCCGACTTTTATGATGGAAGCGGCCGGATGCAGTTCGCGACTCACCAGCTTGTAGGGCTTGGATATGGGAACGGCCTTTTCGACTCCGGGCAACGATTCATAATATGCGCTTTCCCTGTACATCTTGCCGACGATTCCAAGGACTCGTTCTTCCACCCCTCCTATCTCCTTCACCATATGGCCCTCGGAGCGAAGCACGTCTTTGAGCTTTTGAACTTCTTCCTTAGTTGTTCCTTTTCCCAGTACGAGAATCACGGCAAATCCTCCGGTCAGATTTTCAGTTGACTGCAATAAAAAAGCCCCGAGGAAAACTCCTCGGGGCATGTCGCTTAAGGGCTCCGGGGAAGATTCCTGCTCCACCCTGGGGCCATTTTCGATAAGCTAATATCCCAGGTGGACGCTCCTGAAGAAGCAAAAAAAGAAGCCCGAAAAAAACAAAAAACCAGGTTCATCCGGTCGGCGCAGGCCACCAGAAAAAGAGCGTATATCTGGAAACAGTTGTTTATTCATAGAGAACCTTTTTTGATGTCCAGACGAAGCATAGAAAATCTGCGGGATTTTGTCAATCCACAATCCCGACACTTCGAGGGTGAGCATTTCACCATTTGAGTCTCGCGGAGCGAAACCGCCGGCAACCTTCTCGTTTCTTTTTAAAAGGCAGCTCAGATCGCAGGAATTGGTAGATCTTATACACTATTATTTATTGAAAAAACTTGACACAACTCAACCATTGATGGGAGAGTACGCCAGCTGATAAGGAATCCCCTTTGCTGGCTCGTAAGAGGCCGTCAAGCATAATCCGGCGTGCACCTTTAAGCGGATGAGATTTTTCATGGAACTTCCCTGTCGTGATCGCGGCGATGAGTTGCTCCGTGCCGGCGAGATGATCGATTTGCGGCTTCGCCTGCGGAAGACTGCCGCCAAGCACGATTTAACGACCGTTATCGTTAGCGCATTAGATCCTTGCACACGGATGCTGCCCTTTATCTACCTCGATAAAACAATTGCCCCTGCCGGAGCGAGGGCTATCGGCGCCGCCATGGCCGACATCGGGTGTCACAAGACCCGCATTGTGCTGCAGCAGTGGAACAGGAACTTCAAGCCTTCGCATATGAGATTGGACGGGAGGATTCCCGACATCCTCATGGTCTCCAGCATATACATAAACTCAAGCCAGTGTGAGGCCCTGGTCCGGGACACCTGCCGAATCGACCCCTCGCACCGGCCGCTCATCATTGCGGGCGGACCCGAGATGTGGTTTGCCCCGTGGAGCGTTTTCAGCTCTGACGTCAATGACCCTTGGGGCGTCGATATAGCGGTAACTGGCGAAGAATATGTGCTGCTGAGTCTGCTGGAGGTACTGCTGTCAGTTCGCGCCGGAAATGAGCCCATTAGATCGGCCTTTCAACGCGCCCGCGACAGCGGGGCATTGGATGGGATCCCCGGTCTGATCTACGCAAGGACCGACGCAAAAGGCGTACCCGTTGAACTGGTAGATACGGGGATTCAACGTCTTTTGGGCGAGTTGGACGAGTTGCCGCACCCCGTTCTGGGATACAGCCTTCTGGAACCGCCAAGCGAACTCACCACACTGGCTCCGAAGGCCATCCCTGCCGATAGGGTCCGCAAAAGTACGCGGATCGCGACGATCGTTATGACTCAGGGTTGCCGCTTTAGTTGTCCGTTCTGCCCAATGCCCGCCTACAATCAACGGCAGTTCCGTGCTAAGAGCGGCGAACGCATCGCCGACGAGATAGATCGAATCTATAGCGAGTACGACATCCGGCTCTTCTTCGGCACTGACGACAACTTTTTCGCCGACAAGCAGCGGGCTCTGGAGATCGCAGAAACTCTTGCCCGCAGGGTGGAGGCAGGCTCCAGACCCCACTGCATGGTCCGCTGGGCCACGGAGGCCACGATTCACGACACGCTGAAAATGAAAGACCACCTTTCCCTGGTGCGCAAGGCAGGGCTCTGGGCACTCTGGCTCGGCGTCGAGGACATGAGCGGAAATTTGGTGAAAAAAGGCCAAAGCGCCGACCAGACTGCCGAGGCGTTCTCCCTGTTGCGCCAAAGCGGCATCTTCCCCATCCCCATGCTTATGCACCACGACTCGCAGCCGCTTTTCTCGGTGGGCGCCAGGCACGGGCTCCTAAACCAACTTCACTCGCTGCGCAAGGCCGGCGCAGTCTATATGCAGGTGTTGACGCTCTATCCGGCACTAGGATCAAAAACGTATGAAGAAGTCTTCACATCCGGCCTTGCCTATGAGAGCGTTAACGGCTTTCCCGTCAAACCCGCGTTTCATGGCGGCATGTACGTGGTCGCCTCTCGGCACCCCCGCCCATGGGTCAGGCAATTGAACATGCTGGCAGCATATGTTTACTTCTTCAACCCACTGAGATTCGTAGCAGCGATACTTCGTTCCAGGAGCAGAATCCCGCTGGCCGATCAGAAGCCCTGGCCACCGCCGTGGACCATTGGCAACCTTTCCAGACGCCGTTCTACCATGCGCCGCTGGAAGCGAAAACTGGGGGCACACGTGGGTGATGCCGCCATGCAGCTATTCGGTATGGCTCAACTTTTCCCGACGATCCGGCGTACGATAGGCTGGACCTTAAAACTCATGCTCGGCGACATCAAACGGTATGAAAAAGCGCCTGTCAGCCCAATCCCGATGCGGGGTGTGGACGGCGGACGGGCAAGTCATGCCCTGCCGGGCACTCCGCTCTCACCATTTAGGCATACCCAGGCTCCGACAGAAGAAAACCCACTCTAGTACAGGAAAAGGCACTTTGCTGAAATCTTTATCGACTACCAGCGCAACGCAAGCTCGGGAGGAGGAGGGCACCGGATTTCGAAGGGTAATCCCGTTGCCGGATGACTAAAGCAAAGACGTTCGGCATGCAAATGATAGCCGGTATCTCCGGGCAGTGTCTCCGGGTCTTTGATGGTACCTCCCGCCGCGTAGAGACGATCTCCCACCAGCGGGTAGCCTGCAAATGAAAGGTGAATGCGGATCTGATGAGGCCTTCCCGTTTCGATCCCGATCTCCAATAATGACGCGCCGCCCCTGCGCTCCAGGACTCTTACCCTGCTCAAAGCCAATTTCCCGTCCGGGCAGACGGCATTGACAGTTCCAATCTTTGGATGTGGAACAGGTCCGATCGGTGCCTCGATAATAAAATTATCCTCAGCCGGGCAGCCGCTGGCAAGCCCCCGGTAGATTTTGGTCACTTCTTTTCGCCTCCAGGCCGCGCAAATACCCGAGCTGGCCCTTGCGGTGCGTGCGAACAGGACCACCCCCGAGGTCCCCCTCCCCAGGCGGTGTAGCGGGTTGGCTTCAGGGTGGATTTTGCGCACAAGTGCAAGGAGTGTGTGTTCAAGAAAGCCGCCGCCGGGCAGTGTCGGCAGTCCACAAGGCTTGGCCACTCCAAACAGGTCTTCATCTTCGTGGAGGATTGAATAAGCGAGCGGAGCATCCGGCTCATCCCAGGGCGGGCGCTGCCACACAAGCAACTGCCCATTTTTCAGAATGAAGCCGGGATCGATTCGCCGGTCGTTAATATATATTTGACCGGCCTCCAGGCGGCCCTGCCAATCTGCGATCGAGGAATGGGCATATTTGCAGGCCAGGTAAGCCAGAACATTAAGGCCGTCACCTCGATTGTTTATCTGCTCCCGATACTCGAATCCATTATTTGAGGCCAGTTTTTTTGCCTTTTCAACGAGTCATGGAGATACGGCTTTGAAATCTTTTGCCAGCCATGGGTTTTCTACCCCGTTAATGTCAAGGGAGCAAGTTATAATCCGAATCGGATCGGAAACAATGGGTTTGCCCCGGGGTTTAATAAAGTGATATCGAAAGAACACAGGCAAGCCCCAATCGAAGCGCTTTTAAACTCACGGCTGAAAGGAAAACATGAACGAACACCACATAGACTCCATATCCCGCGAAATCAATGTTCAGCCGCAACAGGTCCAGGCAACAGCCAGACTGTTGGAGGAGGGTGCGACTGTCCCTTTCATCGCCCGATACCGTAAGGAAGCCACCGGTTCCTTGGATGAGGTCCTTATTGCGGCGGTTCGCGACCGGCTGGAGCAGCTCGAAGTGCTCGATAAGCGCAGGACCGCTGTTTTAAAGTCCCTTAAAGATCAGGGCAAGCTTACCGGCGAGTTGGAAAACCGAATACTCCTGGCTGAAACACTTGCCGTGATTGAAGATATCTACCTTCCATTTCGGCCGAAACGGCGAACCAGGGCCGCCATGGCAAGACAAAGAGGACTGGAGCCTCTGGCTGTTCTACTCTTTGAGCAAAACCCGGCCATCGATCCTTTTGTGGAAGCCGGGAACTTCATCAACCCCGAACAGGACACTCCTTCCGCAGAACACGCTCTTGCAGGGGCTCGCGATATAATTGCCGAATGGATAAACGAAAACTCCGATGCACGCGCAAAGCTCCGGACTTTATTTGTGAACAAAGCGCTTCTCCGGTCCAAAGTTGCGCCCGGAAAAGAGACGGAAGGCGTTAAGTACCGCAATTACTATGACAGGGAAGAATTGGTAACGGGAGCGCCGTCGCACAGGATGCTGGCAGTGTGCCGTGGTGAGAAAGAGGGCTTCCTGACAGTCCACATACGGCCTCCTGAAGATGAAGCTATGTCCTTGCTTGAATCCATTTTTGTGAAGAATGAGTCGGAAGCCTCTCAACAGGTCCGGGCCGCTGTTCGTGACAGCTATGGAAGGCTCCTCGCACCATCGCTTGAGACGGAAATCAAGCACGAATCCGAACACCGCGCGGCCAGGGAAGCTATCAGGATATTTTCCGACAATCTACGCCATCTTCTGATGGAGGCTCCTCTGGGCTTCAAAAGGGTCATGGCTATAGACCCGGGCTTCCGCACCGGGTGTAAGCTGGTCTGTCTGGACCCTCATGGAAAGCTCATCCACAACGAAACCATTTACCCGCATTCGGGAGCGCAGTCTTTAGCGAAGGCTTCAGAGCGCATCCGCTCCCTTGCCTCTGAGTTCCCCACCGAGGCCATTGCCATAGGAAACGGCACCGCCGGAAGGGAAACTGAATCCTTCATCCGAGGTCTCGGTCTTTCGGAAGAAATCAAGATAGTTATGGTCGATGAAAGCGGTGCATCCATCTACTCGGCTTCCAGCGCGGCCCGTGAGGAGTTCCCCGATCATGACCTGACCGTCCGGGGGGCGGTCTCGATAGGAAGGCGTCTTATCGATCCCCTGGCGGAACTGGTCAAAATCGACCCGAAATCAATCGGCGTCGGCCAGTATCAGCACGATGTCGATGAGACCGAGTTGAAGAAGGGCCTGGGCGATGTGGTGGTAAGTTGCGTAAACTCTGTCGGTGTTGAAATCAATTCGGCAAGCCCTCAACTCCTTGCTTATGTCTCCGGGCTCGGGGCTCAACTTGCCGAAAACATCGTCACGTACCGCGAGGATAAAGGGCCGTTTCGCTCAAGGGAGGCGTTGAGGAAAGTTCCCCGCCTCGGCCCGCGGGCATTCCAACAGTCGGCAGGTTTCCTGCGGATATCCGGTGGACAAAATCCGCTGGATGCCAGCGCTGTCCATCCGGAATCCTACCACATTGTGGAAAAAATGGCCTGGGACCTGGGGTGTTCTCCGGCCGATCTGATACGCGACGCGTCTTTTCGGGATAAAATCGACCCAGCGTTGTATGTAACAGAGCAAGCAGGCATTCCGACCCTGCTTGACATACTGCTTGAACTTGCAAAACCCGGCAGAGATCCTCGCAAGACTTTTGAGTCAGTTTCCTTTGCACCAGGGATTGAGAAATTGGCCGATCTCGAGGCCGGCATGAAACTGCCCGGAATCGTAACCAATGTTACGGCTTTCGGCGCTTTTGTGGATGTCGGGGTTCACCGGGACGGCCTGGTCCATGTGAGCGAACTCTCGGACAGATTCGTGAAAGATCCTCGACAGGTGGTTCAAGTACATCAAAAAGTTACCGTCACCGTTCTCGGTGTGGATCTGGAAAGGGGCCGCGTATCGCTTTCCATGAAATCGTCTCCAGTGCTCGAAACCTCGAAACCGGGAAACGCAGACCCTCCTTCTGAGAGGGTAAGACACAACAAAGGACCCCGTGCTGAAAAAAATGGCGGGTTCAACAATCCTTTTGAAAGAGCCTTTAAAAAGCCCTGATTGCCGGGTGACCCCAAAAGAAGAATCTTACATTTTTGTGAGCTTACCTTACGCTTTTGTCGGGTCCAGGCTTTCTTGCGAGTTATCCATTTCTCGGGTCCATAATTAATTCATCTAATGATAACAGCCTGTTAATCAGCATCAAGTTCTATTGGCACACCTCCTGCTTTAGAGATTGACAACGATCTCTATTCGATAGGAGGTATCCAATGAGAAAAATTGCCATTTACGGCAAAGGCGGTATCGGCAAATCGACAACTACCCAAAACACTGTGGCAGGTCTGGCGGAGATGGGCAGAAAGGTAATGGTTGTGGGCTGCGATCCCAAGTCTGACTCTACCAGGTTGCTCCTGGGGGGGCTGGCACAGAAAACCGTGCTCGACACCCTCCGCCAGGAAGGCGAGGACGTAGAACTCGACGACATCAGAAAAGTCGGTTTCAGCAATACGATCTGCGTCGAATCCGGGGGTCCCGAACCGGGCGTGGGCTGCGCAGGCCGGGGCATCATCACGTCGATCAACCTGCTCGAGCAGCTCGGGGCTTACGCTGAGAGCCAGGCCCTGGACTATGTGTTCTACGACGTCCTGGGCGATGTGGTGTGCGGCGGCTTCGCGATGCCCATCCGCGAGGGAAAAGCGCAGGAGATCTACATCGTAGTATCTGGCGAGATGATGGCCATGTACGCGGCGAACAACATCTGCAAAGGCATCGTTAAATTCGCCCAAGCCGGTGGTGTCAGGCTTGGGGGGCTTATCTGCAACAGCAGGCAGGTTGACAACGAGCGGGAAATGATCGAAGCGTTCGCGAAGAAGCTGGGGACTCAAATGATTCATTTTGTGCCGAGGGACAACATGGTCCAGAGGGCCGAAATCAACCGCAAGACCGTGATCGAATTCGATCCGGAACATTCCCAGGCTAATGAGTACAGGACATTGGCGAGCAAGATCGAGAAAAACAAGATGCAGGTCATCCCCAACCCGATGCATCAGGATCAGTTGGAAAAGCTTCTCATCGAGCACGGGCTGGCCGGATAAGAGTTGCTCAAAGAGTAAGGAGAGATTCGCCATGATAATGATCAAATCGATTGTGAGGCCGGAAAAGGTCGATAATGTTCTTGCAGCCCTTATGGAGGCAGGATTTCCGGCGGTGACCAAGCTCTCGGTCGTTGGCCGGGGCAAACAGCGCGGAATAAAAATCGGCGAGATCACATACGACGAAATCCCCAAAGAGCTGCTGCTCACCGTCGTAGACGAACAGGACAAGGACTATGTGATCAAGACCGTTATCGAGGCCGCCAGGACCGGCGCAAAGGGCGCCTACGGAGATGGGAAGATCTTCGTCTCTCCGGTGCACGAGGTTTACACGATCAGTTCCGGTATCAGGGAGATGTCTTCGGGCGAAATTGAAGAGGTAGCGCTATGAAAGAGGTAATGGCCATTGTCCGCATAAACATGATGAACAAGACGAAAAAGGCCCTGTCAGAGGCGGGAATCTCCTCTATGACCGCCAAGGACGCGTTGGGCAGAGGCAAGGGCCTGGTCGATTACTCCCTGCTGAAAGGCGCGGAGAAGGGATACGAGGAAGCGATAGCCCAACTCGGTCACTCTCAGCGCCTGATTCCGAAAAGGCTCATATTCATCGTCCTGCCCGACAACCTGGTCGATACGGCGGTAAGTACGATAATCAGGGTCAACCGCACAGGAAAATCGGGAGACGGCAAGATTTTCGTGACCCCTGTCCATGACTCCGTATGTGTCAGGACCGGAGAATGGGGCGAGACTGTTCTCGACGAATTTTAACAGCCTTTTGCCCAAAATGGAGAAACCGATGGCTGCAATGAATGACAGAAGAGCGGCGCTCGAGGACGGCGCAATCGACCCGAATGTCGTAAAAAAACAATTGATTGCCGCATACCCGACCAAAGTCGCCCGCAAGCGCGCGAAGCAGATCGTCATAAACAAAGAGGGCGAAGTACCTGAAATAGCGGCAAATACACGCGCAATTCCCGGCATAATAACCCAGCGCGGATGCGCTTACGCCGGCTGCAAGGGAGTGGTGCTGGGCCCGACCAGGGATTTCGTAAACCTTACTCACGGCCCGATAGGGTGTGGATTTTACAGTTGGCTTACCAGGCGAAATCAGACCAGGCCGCCTACTCCAGAAGACCCAAATTTCATGACCTACTGCTTTTCGACAGACCTTCAGGACGAGAATATCGTATTCGGGGGCGAAAAAAAGCTCAGGGCCGCAATCCAAGAGGCTTACGACATCTTCAAGCCCAAGGCCATCAGTGTCTTTTCCACCTGCCCTGTCGGACTGATCGGCGACGACGTTCACAACGTGGCAAAGGAGATGAAAGAGAAGCTCGGGATCAACGTCTTCGCTTTCAGTTGCGAAGGTTACAAGGGAGTAAGTCAGTCGGCCGGCCACCACATTGCCAACAACGGTATATTCAAGCACGTTGTGGGGCTTGATGATACGGCGCCCAAGGAAGGCAAGTTTCGCGTAAACATGCTCGGAGAGTACAACATAGGCGGCGACGCCTTCGAAATCGACCGAGTGTTGGAAAAATGCGGGATCACCCCGGTGGCCACGTTCAGCGGCAATTCCACTTACGACCAGTTTGCACGCGCGCACACGGCTGACCTCAACGCAATCATGTGCCACAGATCCATTAATTACGTCGCCGAGATGATGGAGAAAAAATTCGGCATTCCCTGGATAAAGATCAACTTCATCGGTGCTAAGTCCGCTGCAAAGTCCCTGCGCAAGATCGCAAAATATTTCGACGATCGGGAGCTTACCGCCAGGGTGGAGGAGGTCATCGCCGAGGAGATGGTGGAGGTCGAAAAAGTTCAGGCCGAGGTCAGGAAGCGGTGCGAAGGAAAGCTCGCGATGCTCTTCGTCGGAGGCTCCCGCGCTCACCATTACCAGGACCTTTTTGCGGAGATGGGCATGAAGACGATTTCCGCAGGCTATGAGTTCGCTCACAGAGATGACTACGAGGGCCGCAAGGTGTTGCCCGGCATAAAGATTGACGCGGACAGCAGAAACATCGAAGAACTCGAGGTGCATCCGGACCCGGACAGATACCGGCCCAGAAAGAGCGCCGAGCAGATCGAAGAGCTTGCCGCAAAGGGTTTCTTCTTCAAAGACTACGAAGGAATGATGGCCCAAATGGCCGAGGGGACCCTGGTCATAGACGATATAAGCCAGTACGAAACAGAAAGAATGATCGAAATCTATAAGCCTGCGATTTTTTGCGCAGGGATCAAGGAAAAGTACGCCATCCAGAAGAAAGGCATCCCGATGAAGCAGCTGCACAGCTACGATACGGGTGGTCCCTACGCAGGATTCAAGGGCGCGGTAAACTTCTACGAGGAAATCGACCGCATGGTGAACAGCAAAGTGTGGTCGTATCTGAAAGCGCCCTGGCAGACAAATCCCGAACTGGCCGCAACCTACGCGTGCCAATAATCGGCTGAAGGGAGAATAATCTCATGCTGCTTCGACATACACCAAAAGAGATCACGGAACGAAGCGCCCTCACGATAAATCCGGCGAAAACATGCCAGCCGATCGGGGCGATGTACGCTGCGCTGGGCATTAACCGCTGCCTGCCCCACAGCCACGGCTCCCAGGGATGCTGTGCATACCACCGCAGCGCCCTGACCCGGCACTACAAGGAACCGGTCATGGCCTCAACGAGTTCCTTTACCGAAGGGGCATCCGTATTCGGCGGCCAGGCCAATCTCATGCAGGCAATAGATACGATCTTTACGGTTTACGATCCCGATGTCATAGCCGTCCACACCACCTGCCTGTCGGAGACCATCGGAGACGATATCCCGCAGATAGCGCGAAAAGCCGAAGCGGAGGGAAAGATACCCAAAGGCAAGTTCGTCATTCACGCCAATACGCCGAGCTACGTCGGATCGCACGTAACCGGCTTTGCGAATATGACCAAAGCCATGGTCACTTATTTTTCCGCATCAAACGGGAAACGCTCGGAGCAGATCAACATCATTCCCGGATATGTCGAGCCGGCGGACATGGAAGAGATCAGAAGGATTGCCGGCCAACTGGGCATCAGGACGGTTATTTTCCCGGATACTTCCAATGTCTTGAATCGCCCTCAAACCGGGAAATTTGAAATGTACCCGAAGGGCGGCGTAACAGTCCCCGCCCTGGTGAGCACCGGTGACAGCAAGGCTACCGTTGCGCTCGGCTCGACCGCTTCATGGCCTGCAGCCCGCGCCCTGGACGTGAAATGCAACGTTCATTGTGAACTGCTCGAACTGCCCATCGGTCTTACGGCGACGGACTCCTTCATCGATACGCTCAGGACCGTTGCGGGGGTCAGCGTCCCGGATTCGATCAACATCGAGCGGGGGCGGCTGCTCGACATCATCACCGACATGCACCAGTACTTCTATCACAAAAAGGTGGGGCTTGTAGGAGACCCGGACCAGCTCGTTTCCCTTGCCGAGTTTCTCGTGTCGATCGACATGTGGCCCATCCACATTGTCACAGGCAGCCCCGGCAAGGCGTTCGAGAGCAAAATCCGGGAGATCACAAGCGAAATTCCTCACCCGATCAATATCAAAGCGGGGGGCGACATGTTCCTTTTCCACCAGTGGATAAAAAACGATCCCGTCGACCTCATGATGGGCAACACCTATCTCAAGTACATCGCCAGGGACGAGGACATCCCCTTTATCAGGTTCGGCTTCCCCATCCTGGACCGTATCGGGCACAGCTACTTTCCAACCGTAGGATACATGGGAGGAATACGCCTGCTCGAAAAAATACTCGATGCGCTCCTCGACCGCAAAGACAGGGATTCCCCCGAGGAATCCTTCGAACTGGTGATGTAACAGTGAACAGTGAGGAGTGAAGAGTGAACAGAAAAAACAAAAGAAAATAAATCCTCTTGGTTCTATCGCCACACGAGGAAGAGTGAAAAACCAAATTCTGAGATTTGAGGAAGGATGAAGAAAATGCAAAAACCTGACTGCCATATACTCGTTTGCGCCAGTTTCAGAGGCCTTGAAGCCAAGGGAAAGTGCATCAAAAAAGAATCGATGCAGCTCATAAATTACCTCGAAGAGGAAATCGCAGACCGCGGCATGAACGCCATAGTCTCCAGCACGGGATGCCTTAAGCTTTGCGAGGAAGGGCCGATCCTTGTCATCTACCCCCAGGGATACTGGTACCAAAACGTGAGCGGTGAAAACGCAATTGATGAAATACTGGACGCCCTCGAGGCAGGCAAGCCCGCCGAAGGCTACCTCCTCTAGTTTCCATCCGGAGTTTCCGGACGGACGCTCCTCTAAGGGGTCTTGAGTTTTTAGTTTTGAGTTCTCAGTTAACTCAAAACCAAAAATTACAACTAACAACTAACAACTGGAAAATCCAATGAGCGCCGTCGGGGCAGTAATCTTTGAGGAACGCGAGAACCAGATCCACAGAAAGGGCCGGGCGCCCTTCGACATGGACTGCAACCGGGAAAGCCTTGCCGGAGCGGTAAGTCAGCGGGCATGTGTGTTCTGCGGTTCAAGAGTCGTGCTCTACCCGATTGCGGATGCGCTGCACCTGGTACATGGCCCCATAGGCTGCGCGGCATATACCTGGGACATCCGGGGCGCCCTGTCCTCGGGCCCTGCCCTGCACCGGCTCAGTTTCTCAACCGACCTTCAGGAAATGGATATCATCTTCGGGGGCGAGGAGAAGCTCTACCGCGCGCTGACTGAACTCATAGACCGACATCACCCGAAGGCCGCCTTCGTCTATTCGACCTGCATCGTGGGCATCATTGGAGACGATCTGGAGTCGGTTTGCAGGCGTGTCGCCTCTGAAAAGAAAATCCCGGTCCTTCCCGTTCAATCCGAGGGGTTCAAGGGCAACAAGCGCGAGGGGTACACCGCCGCCTGCAAAGCCATGTTCCGGCTCGTTGGAACGGGAGATACCACGGGTATCTCCGATCTCAGCGTCAATATCCTTGGGGACTTCAACCTGGCCGGCGAGCTTTGGATCGTCCGCGATTACTTCAAAAAAATGGGCGTGGAGACCGTTGCCAATATCACCGGGGACGGACGCGTCGAACAGATCATGCGGGCGCATGGCGCCGCTCTTAATCTGGTCCAGTGCTCCGGCGCCACTATCGAGCTTGCCAAAATGATGAAGGAGTCCTTCGGAGTTCCCTTTCTGCGGGTTTCCTACTTCGGTGTAGAAGACATGGCACAGGCGCTCTACGACGTTGCCGCATTCTTCCAGGACAAAGACCCCGGAATTATCGAGCGAACGCGGCAACTGGTCAAAGATGAACTCTCCGTCCTCTATCCGGAACTCCGGAAATTTAGAGAAGACCTTTCAGGAAAAAAGGCCGCTATCTATGTGGGAGGGGCCTTCAAAGCCTTCTCACTGGTCAAAGCCTTCCGTCTGCTCGGGATGCAGGTCGTCATGGTGGGGTCTCAAACGGGGACCGAGGAAGATTACAGGGAACTACACGAGATCACCGATGAGGGGACCATAATAGTCGATGATTCCAATCCGCTGGAGCTATCCAGCTTTCTTAAGGAAAAGGATTGCGACATTTTTGTCGGGGGCGTCAAGGAAAGGCCTATCGCCTATAAACTGGGCGTCGGATTCTGCGACCACAATCATGAACGCAAGCAGCCTCTTGAGGGGTTTGTGGGGATGCTCAACTTCGCAAGGGAAGTTCACTCCTCGGTCATGAGCCCGGTCTGGAGCTTTGTGCCCCGAAGGCGCCCCGCCACCGCTCAACACGGATGACAGACGCATCGAGCGGACGCCTTCCGCGCTCCGCGAAGTACATCGCTGTGTTGTGTGTAAGTCTATCTTACGAAGAAAGAGAAGGTTTGAGATGGAACATCCGCCATACGTGTCCACCACCAATGCGTGTAAGCTCTGCAAGCCTCTTGGGGCCTGCCTGGCCTTCCGGGGCATCGAAGGCTCCGTGCCTCTGCTGCACGGGTCCCAGGGCTGCGCAACTTACATGCGCCGCTACATAATAAGTCATTTTAGAGAACCTATGGACATCGCCTCCTCATCGCTTGGAGAAAAACATGCGGTCTATGGCGGAGGACCCAATCTCAAACAGGCATTGCAAAACGTCATGACCAAGTTCGGAGCAAAATTCATCGGTGTTGCAACAACCTGCCTGACGGAAACCATAGGCGATGACGTACCGGCGATCGTGCATGAATTCCGCAGGGAGATGCACGACGGCGGCTCCCCGCACCTTCCGGCCCTCGTGACGGTATCTACGCCGAGCTACTCCGGAACGCACATGGAAGGCTTCCATGCCGCGGTAAGAGCAGTGGTCGAACAGATCTCGGAGGATAAGACTAACTCACACATAGCCCGCCCGGCCTCCCTGAATCTGCTGCCGGGTTTTCTCTCGCCCGAGGACCTGCGGCATCTCAAGGAGATCATGGATGATTTCCGGTTCCCGTCGGTCATTCTGCCCGACTTCTCCATGACCCTGGACGGACCGGCCCTGCAAGACTATGAAAAGATCCCCCGCGGGGGAACGCCTATAGAAGACATACGACATATGGGAGGAGCGGCTGCGTCCTTCGAGTTCGGCACGACGCTGGATTGCAGGACGGCCGGGAAATTTCTCGAGGAGCGCTTCGGCACGCCTCTGCACAGTATGGGAATTCCGATAGGCATTCGTGAAACAGACGTTTTCTTCGATGCTTTAGAACAACTTAGCGGCACAGACTGTCCGGAAAAGCACGTTCTGGAGAGAGGACGCCTGGTCGATTCCTACGTAGACGCGCACAAGTACCTCTTTGGCAAGCGTGCGGTAGTCTATGGCGAAGAGGACATGGTAGTTGCTCTCACTTCTTTTTTGGCCGAGGTCGGCATTACGCCGGTACTTTGCGCGTCCGGCGGCAGGAGCGGCCGGTTCAAGCAAGCCATAGAACGGATTACGGCCGGGATATCTCCACAAGCCCCCGCCGTCCGGGAAGGAATGGATTTTCAACAGATCGAGGAACTCGCCCTTGAGCTTTCACCCGATTTGATCATCGGGCACAGCAAGGGTTACACGCTTGCCGGAAAGCTCGGCATTCCCCTTATCCGTGTTGGGTTTCCCATACACGACCGATTCGGAGGGCAGAGAATCCTTCACGTGGGCTACAGAGGAACACAATCGCTTCTTGACCGCATTGTGAACGCCCTCATCGAGAGAAACCAAAACGATTCGCCGGTTGGCTATGCATACATGTGAGAAAGGAAAGTTTGAAATGAACATCTCGCGCGATTTGAGCCGACATCCCTGTTTCAACGCAGCAGTCAAGGGTTCATACGGCCGTGTCCATTTGCCGGTTGCGCCTCACTGCAATATCAGGTGCAACTACTGCAACCGCAAGTATGATTGTGTAAACGAGAGCAGACCGGGGGTGACAAGCGCCCTGCTTTCCCCGGTGCAGGCTTCCCTATATATGGAAAAAGTCCTAGAACGCGAGACGCGCATAGCAGTCGCCGGAATCGCCGGCCCAGGAGATCCATTTGCCAACCCGGAGGAAACGCTCCAGACGCTGCGCCTCATAACAGAAAAATATCCGCATATTCTCATGTGCCTTTCGACCAACGGGCTGCGAATCGCCGACTACCTGGACGAAGTCGCCGAAATCGGCGTCTCCCATGTAACGATAACGGTCAATGCCGTCGATCCGCAAATCGGGCAGAAGATATACAGTTGGGTCCGCGACGGAAAGATCATCTACCGCGGCTTACAAGGCGCCGAACTGTTACTGGACAGGCAGATTGCCGCCATAAAAGGATTAAAGAGCAGAGGAATTACGGTCAAGGTGAACACTATTGTCGTTCCTTCGGTAAACGACAGCCACGTCGAAGAAGTCGCCAGGACAATGGCGGATCTGGGGGTCGATGTACTCAATTGCATGCCGATGCACCCAAACAGGGATACGCCTTTTGAGGATATAGAAGAGCCTTCCGAGGAAATGATCGAAGAGGTCCGCGCAATGGCCGCGCGCCACCTGCCGCAGATGCGCCACTGCACCCGGTGCCGGGCCGATGCGGTTGGGCTGCTCGGAGAAGATCGCAGCGAAGAGCTTCGCGGGTGTCTTGCGCAATGCGCAGGTCTTGCCCCCGGCCTCGGCGAGCGGCCGTATGTGGCTGTGGCGACAATGGAAGGGATACTCGTAAATCAGCACCTCGGAGAGGCGTACAGGCTCCAGATCTGGTCCAGGACCGAAGATGGTTTTCATTGCATCGGGGAACGCATGGCCCCCGAACCCGGAGGAGGCGCCTTGAGATGGAAGCAATTGGCCGAAACCCTCAAGGATTGCCGGGCTGTCCTTGTGGCCGGAATCGGCGAAAATCCTGCGAATACGCTCACACAAGCCGGTATAGAGCCAATCGAGATCAGCGGGTTCATCGAGCCGGCGCTCGCTGCGGTTTATTCCGGCCGCGGCCTGAACGAGTTCAAAGCCCGGCGGCGAGGATGCGGCTCGAAGGGCCAGGGGTGCCCAGGCTCGGGCGAAGGATGCTGACCCGGGATCGCCAAAGCTGATGCGGAGGACGGACTCAAGACGGACTCGAAGACGAAAAGGCGTAAAACCTGATTTCACGCAAAGATGCGAACGCGGAGGGCGGACGGGCCACTGCGGATGTGAACCCTTTTGGCTTCCCTCTTCCCGTTCCTATGTTCGTGACCGCAACATTCCCGGCACAATCCTGACTTCTTTATGGGGATTTTGCCTGGCCCTTGATTCCGCCACGGACCCTGCAATAACATACACCCGCTCCTGACGGTCCCTGAGAGGCTTCACCACCCTTTCAACATGTTCCTTCTTGTTTTCAAGGTACACGGGTTTGACCTCTTCTCCTGCCGGGCAAACGGCCATGCAGTAGCTGCAGCGGTAGCTCATCCGAAACATCAAAGACTGCCACATGAAGGCCGTCTCCCGATCATCGAACTGAGAACGGTATCCCTCCATGTCCTTAGAAGTAACCATTGCTTCCACCCAGTTTTGAAACCCAGCGAAGTTGTCTCTGTAGGTATGGGTGCTGCACGCCATAAAGTCGAATGGCTGGTCCTTGGTGACGGCCCCGGTCGGACAGACCGCCGCGCATAGATTACATTTGATGCAGGGGTCTTCCTCGATGGGACCATCATATTCATCAAACACCCCATTGACCAGGATGCTCTCCAACCCAATGCAACTGCCGTACTTCGGGTGCAGAACGAGCCGGTTCATCCCCATGTGTCCCAGACCGGCCTCCACCGCCATGATTTTGTGGCTTACGTCCCAGATCTTACCCGGAAACCGATCCATAGCCATGGGCCATCCCTTGTTGACGACGACCCCGCGAATGCCGAGTTGGTTCAGGCGGCGAAGGATCTCTCGAGAAACGCTGGAAGTCCTGTCTCCACTATGATGAAATTCTTCATTGGCTACGTAACGGGCAGGACTCTGAATGTTTTCGCGGTTATTCACTGTGATGATGGCAATGATGCTGCGCGTAAGGGAGTAGACGTGTAAGATTCCCTCTCGCTCCTTTTGCATCGACCCCCGCTCCAGATCCACCAGACCCACATCGTCGGCCCCGGCATCGAGGCAGATTTTCTTAATCGACGCTGCACTATAGGTTCTGCTCTCCCGGCCCTTATGAAATGTTGTCGTTTGTGAACTTCCCATCTTTTCTTCCCCTTTTCCCAATGTCAGTGTATATACACCTACTTAGCCAAAAAAATAAGGGCTTGTCCGTAAATAAGCCTCTTACCTTAAGCCTGCCTCTTACGACAAAGGCAGATAATCCGCGATGTCTTTAAGCAGCCTATCCATACGATCACCGCCGAGTCCATTCTCCATATCTGATTGGGCCGCTTCCCACCAGGGTATGGCCGCCCTCAGCGCAGCCTGACCTTGTTCGGTAATTGTCACATACCCCTGCCCCCCATTTCGGATACTCCCTTCAACCTGAATATCATGCGAACGCAAGGGGTCAAAATTGTAATGAGAGTATATACACCTAATCGACTTCGCGTCAACAACTTTCTTGCCATAACCTTATCGGCCGGTCTCTCACTAGCCTCTCACGTAAGAAAAGAATATTTAAATTTGAACCCCTGCTGCAAAGCAGCCGCTTTCCCCTATATTATAAATTAAACGCAGAGTCGCCGTTTAAACGCTCTGGCCCCAAGACTTACCGCAAGGCCGTTTCAACAACGCACAAGGGATGAGGGATGATGAAGCAAACAGAGGTTGCGCAGGACCTGCATGCTAAGGGCCGGACCATCCTGGGGCATCCGGCCGGCCTGTTCGTGCTCTTCTTCACCGAGATGTGGGAGCGCTTCTCATATTACGGAATGCGCTCGCTTCTCGTACTCTATATGGTAGACCACCTGTTCCTGGGTCCCGAAACCGGGCAGAACGTGCTCGGGTTTGGCCTCGTTAAAGGCGGGCTCGAGGCGATCTTCGGGCCGCTCGCCCCACAACCGCTCTCCTCGCAAATCTATGGGCTCTACACCGCGTTCGTCTACCTGACCCCCTTCTTTGGGGGGATGCTGGCTGACAGGTTAATCGGCCAGCGCCGCGCGGTTATCCTCGGCGCTGTCCTTATGGCGATCGGCCATTTCCTTATGGCCGTCGAATCACTCTTCTTCCCCGCGCTGCTGTTCCTGATCCTCGGCAACGGCGCCTTCAAGCCGAACATTTCGACACAGGTCGGAAGCCTCTACCCTCCTGGCGATCCGAGGCGGGACCGCGCATTTACGATCTTCTACATGGGAATAAACCTAGGCGCGTTCTTCTCGCCGCTCGTCTGCGGCACGCTCGGGCAGAGGCTTGGCTGGCACTACGGCTTCGCCGCCGCCGGTGTCGGCATGGTCGCAGGCCTCTGCCTCTACCTCCTCGGGCAGCACACCCTCTCCCCCGACCACCTCACGAAGACGGCGGCACGGCCGCGCGAAAGAGAATCCCTTACGAGCAACGAGCGAAGGCGGGTCTGGGCCCTGGTGCTGCTGTGCGCGCTCAATATTATCTTCTGGGGAATCTACGAACAGCAGGGCAACACCTTGCAGCTCTGGGCCGACCGGAACACGAACTGGGACTTCCTGGGTCTGCACATCCCCTCGACCTGGTTCCAGGCGCTCAATCCGTTCCTTATCTTCCTATTGGCCCCGCTCCTCAACATATTCTGGTCCAGGCAAAACCGCAACCGCTCGGAACCATCGAGCATCATGAAGATGGCCCTCGGTTGCTTTCTGGGGGGCGCGGCCTACGTCGTCATGCTCCTCGCCGCCTACGGAACTGGGCCCGAGGAGCACCGCAGCGCAGCCTGGCTCCTTGGGACGGTCTTCATCCTGACCATGGGCGAGCTCTATCTCTCGCCGATCGGCCTCTCACTGGTAACCAAGGCGGCGCCGGCCCGCATCGTTTCCATGATGATGGGTATCTGGTTCCTCTCGAGCTTCTTCGGCAACTACTTATCCGGGTTCCTCGGCACATTTTGGGAACGTATGCCCCATGAAGCCTATTTTCTGATGCTAACGGCACTGGGCCTCGGAGGGGGGGTCGCGATTCTGCTGCTCGGACGTCCGCTCGAACGGGTCGTCTCTCGAAATGACAGCACGGGACAGTAAAGAGTGAACGGTGAAGAGTGAATTTCTCACTGCTCACTTTACGGATGCCAGCGGATTTCCCCGTGAGACAGTCGGGTATCCCCATTTTCGAGTCCGGTATATGGTAGTAGTAATCATCGGGAGCAGGGGCAAACGCGACTTATCTCAACGCACCTCAAAGACAGAAATCTGTCCGCTTCCCATGTTTTCATTACGAGGGCGGATCAAGATTTCAACATCCTGGTTGAGAGCCGTTAAGAATTCAAGCAGGCGCTCCACAGAAAACCCGTCAAGCCGAAAGTTTTTCAAGGCGGAAACCTTGGGCTGAGGGATTTGCAGGAGCATTGCAACCTCAACCTGTTTGAGCTTGCGGCCCTTGATGATCTCATTCAGTATATACGCGAGCCGCGTTGTTGTTTGCCGTTCAGAGGCATCGGCAAAGCCCAAATCGGCGAAGACGTTAATTGTGCCCTCGGTGATCGCATTTTCATTCATGGGGTTTTCCTTCGGAAAAGCAGTCGCGCCGCCGCCGGGGCCTGCCCCGGACCTGATCTTGAGGCAACGCCGCATCTGGCCTGCGGTCCTACCGCCCAGGGTCAGGACCGACTTTTACGAGCATCTTGCCGAAGTTTTCTCCTTCAAACAGGCCGATAAATGCCTTGGGAGCACTTTCAATGCCTTCGACGACCGTCTCTTTCCACTTTATCCTGCCCTCACGAATCCACCGGCCCATATCGGCGGTGAACCGCCCAAGCTTGTCCATGTGATCGGACACGATAAACCCCCTCAGGGTCAAGCTCCTGGCAATCGCCAAAAACAGATTCCATGGTCCTGGTTCCCTTTGGGTGGCGTTATACATTGAAATCATGCCGCAGAGCACAATCCTCCCGTATAACTTCATGTTGTCCAGGGCGGCTTCCAAATGTTTGCCGCCTACATTTTCATAGTAAATGTCTATGCCTTCGGGACAGAGTCTGGCAAGTTCGGCAGTTAGATCGCCAACCTTTTTGTAATTGACGGCAGCGTCTATGCCCGCCGTTTCAAGGAGCCATGAAATCTTTTCATCTGACCCTGCGCTGCCGACGACACGGCAACCCTTAATTTTTGCAATCTGGGAGACTATTGAGCCGACAGCGCCCGAGGCGGCAGAAACAAAGACGATATCCCCTTCCCTGGGCTTGCCGATATCGAGAAAGCCAACATATGCGGTTAAACCCGGCATACCGAGTGGACCGAGGAAACTCTGAACAGGCGCAACGGCAGGGTCGATCTTTGTGAGATCAGAGCCATCGGAAATGTAGTATTCCCTCCAACCTTTCATGCCCAGTGCGAAATCACCCCGCTGAAGCTTATCATTTCTTGAAATTACAACCTGTCCAACGCATCCTCCTTCCAGAGGCTTGTACAGCTCAAAGGCAGGGGCATAGCTTTTCCCTTCGTTCATGCGTCCCCGCATGTAAGGATCAACCGACATGTAAATGTTTCTTATTAGAACTTCCCCCTCACCCGGTTCGGGTATCTCTACCTCCACGAGATTGAAGTCATCTTCTGAAACCATTCCGACCGGGCGCTTTCTTAACCGAATCTCTCGACTTGTAATTTGAGACATAAAATTTCTCCTCGTGTTTAAGAATCATCATCTGCAACACAACCAAGATAATCACGCTTTAATTGCCATTAAGCGGAACCGATGTTCCTGAGCATGAGAACGTAGTCCACATGTTTTCAAAAAGACAAGCTATTCTGAAACATAAATGTTCCATATGTTGCTCAAATTAACAGAAACGTTATAATTGTTGAAGCTTTCCGGGCAAATGCAAGGCTGCTGTGCAGAAAATGGCATAATTTTGATTCCAGCTTCGCAGTCAATTTCCAGGCCAATCGGCGAAGGATCAGCACGTATGGCCGCCTCCAAAAATATTTCCCGGCGCCAAACCTGGCATGATTGTTGACTGTGTATTAGCTCATCATGGAAAAAAGAATAAGGGAAACCGAACTCAATGTCATATTCGAAACGTGCCGGGTTATCGGGCAGGCACTGAAACTCGACCAGGCCCTCGACACTATTCTTGCGATCCTTTCATCATCCCTGGCAATGAAGCGCGCAACCATTACTCTCAAAGATGAAGAAACCGGTTATCTGATAATCCGTGCTTCTCACGGCCTCACAGAAGCGGCGAGAAAGCGGGGGGTCTATCGCGAGGACGAGGGGATAACCGGCCTGATCTTTAGGACCGCTCAGGCTTACATAGTGCCGGACATAAGCAGAGAGCCCCTGTTTTTGAACAAGACACGCTCAAGGCATATTCAGAAGGAGTCCGTAAGCTTTCTTGGCGTTCCCATCCTGCTTCACGGAAAACCGATAGGCGTGCTCCATGTAGACAGGCTGTTCGGGGATGAAGTGCCTTTCGATGAAGACATCCGGCTGCTGTCCATCATTGCGACCCTGATAGCGCAATTCGTGAGCCTGAACCTCCAGGTCAGGCTGCGCGAAGAGAAGCTTCTGATGGACTGTTCTTATCCGGGCAAAAGCGACTCAGAGACTCAGCGCCGCTTCTTCATGGTCGGCAAAAGCCCCTCCATGGTGGCGGTGCAGCATCAGATGCAAAAGGTGGCGCCGAGCAAGGCGTCAGTTCTGCTGCTCGGAGAGTCCGGAACGGGCAAGACCCTGGTTGCCAAGATCCTGCATGAATTGAGCACGAGGTCCGGATCTCCCTTCGTGAAAATCAACTGCGCATCTCTGCCCGAGAACCTGCTTGAGTCGGAACTGTTCGGTTACGAAAAAGGGGCCTTCACGGGAGCGGTAAGATCTAAGGCGGGCAGAGTTGAAGAGGCTGATGGCGGCACCATTTTTCTCGATGAAATCGGCGAACTCACGCTCCCGCTCCAGGCAAAACTGCTCCGCTTTCTGCAGGAAAAGGAATTCGAGAGGCTGGGCAGTGCGGCTACCAAGAAAGTCGACGTACGGGTTCTGGCCGCCACGAACAGAGACCTTGCCGCCGGAGTGGCTGAAGGCACTTTTCGGGAGGACCTCTACTACAGGCTGAATGTCTTCCCCATTTATGTCCCACCTCTCAGGGAGCGAAAGGATGACATCCCGGACCTTCTGCGCCATTTCGTAGGGAAGATATCTCAGGAGTACGGCCGCAATGTTGTCATATCTAAAACCGCAATGGGCCTTCTCACAGAATACGATTGGCCCGGAAACGTACGGGAGATGGAAAACCTTATCGAGCGTCTGGTTATCATGGCCGATGGCGATGAGATCGATGCGAGCCTGCTGCCTTCATTTTTGAGCGAACAAGGCAACGCTCAGAGCCCCGATCAGCCACTATCGCGAATCGAGGAGATCGAACGAAAGGAAGTTCTGGCAGCCCTGGAACGCAACAGATGGAATCAGACGCGCACTGCAAAAGAACTGGGCGTTACACTCAGGCAGATTTCGTACCGGATCAGGAAATTCGGATTGGATGGTCTGCGGGCAAAGTACAGAAAAGACGCCTGAGACGCTTTTGAGCCCGCGTGTCTGCGCATCTCCACGTCTGTGCGTCCGGGTGGTCCGGGGGCGAGTCGAAATTGTCCCTTTGACCTTGTCCCTCCGGTAATCTTATGAGATCATCCCCTTTCGGAATATGCCCACCTGATTTAAATTAAAAAAGAACCGCTTCATGCGGTTTTGATTTTCCTGGTGAGGATGGTTTAATTGAGAAACCCGGCTAAGGCACCGCAGCAGCTTCTTGAAAATGAGGAACCCGAACAGCAGGAATGCTTTTCGCAACCGCCTGAGAAACGGTTGTACAGTCAGCCCGACCCCACCCCCGATTCCAGGCCCGGCGCCCCCAGGGGACGCCTGACCTCGCTGGACGCCTTTCGCGGCCTTACGATCGCCTTGATGATACTCGTGAACAGCCCGGGGGACACTGGGGCCATCTATTCACATTTGAGCCATGTGGCCTGGAACGGATGGACTTTTGCCGACTCGGTCTTTCCATCCTTTCTTTTCATAGTTGGGGTTTCCATCGTCTTTTCATTTGCAAAGCAAGAAGAAAAAACCATACGAAATTCAGCATTTATGTTCAGGCTCCTGAGGCGGACTATTATTCTGTTCGCGCTTGGGCTTTTTCTTAATATGTTTCCAACATTCCAACTGTCAGCGGTCCGCATACCCGGAGTTCTGCAAAGAATTGCCCTGTGCTATTTTTTTGCTTCTCTGATTGTCCTGAAGGCGGATTTGAGAGGCCGCATCTTGTGGCTTATCGGCCTGCTTGCCTCCTACTGGCTGATGATGAGGTTCATACCTGTGCCGGGGATCGGCGCAGGGGTGCTCGAGCCGGGGAAAAATTTTGCCGCATGGGTCGATTCGCTCTTTCTGAGCGGCCACATGTGGTCATATTATAATGGGGCATGGGACCCGGAAGGAATCGTGAGCACAATTCCAGCAATCGCCACCACTCTTTTTGGCGTGCTGACGGGACAATGGCTCAGGTCTTCTTTGCCCGAACGCAAAAAAGTTGCCGCGATGGCATGCGCCGGCGTGGTTCTGCTCATAGCCGGTTACATACTCGATCTCTGGCTGCCGATAAACAAGAGCATTTGGACGAGCACTTTCAGTATATTCATGGCTGGGTTGGCTCTTATTTGCCTGGCATTCTTTCACTGGTTGATCGATATCGAGCAATTTTCTCGATGGGCCAAACCTTTCATTATCCTCGGACTGAATCCTATCACCGTATATGTGCTATCGGAAGTCTTCGATAGCACGCTCAGAATCTTGAATCTGCCCATGGCCCTAGCACGAGATATAGACTGCCAAGCATACCTGTTCAAAAGCTTGTGTACCCCTATTGCAAATTCGGAAACCGCTTCTTTGCTCTACGGGCTCCTGACTCTCCTGTTTATGTATCTAATCGCATGGATTATGTGGCGAAAGCGGTTTTTTATAAAGATCTAGTCCAGTTTACGTAATGGGCTGTGCTCGCCGAAAAAGTTGCAGGACTAGAAACTCACCCGCCACTTCGTTCCCTCGGGGAAGTCTTCAAGGTGGACATGTTTTTCCTCGAGTTCCAGCCTGATTCGGTCGGCTTCGGCAAAATCTTTTTCCCGGCGGGCTTTATGGCGCAGGGCTATAAGGTCGTTTAGCTCTTCTTCGCTAATGCCGGTCGTCTTCAGTTTAAGCCTTCTCTGCTGGTCTAAAAAGATCTGCGGTTCAAGCATCAGAAGCCCCAGAGTATTGCATTGTTTCGACAGAGAATCTGCCGCCTTTCTGGCGAGCTGCGCGGCAGGGCCTTTGAGAGTCCTGCTTCCGAATTTATCCAAAAAGCGCTGAAGATTTCTCTGGAGAACGAAAATATAGCCTATTGCCTGGGCAGTGTTGAAATCGTTGCTCATTGCTTCAGCAAACAATGCGGGGAGCGACTCCGCTCTTTCGTACAGCTCAGGGTCCTGCTTTTTCACGGCCTCATCGGAATACTCTGCGTCTTCCGCTTTCGCCGCCTTCTGCCGCACGAACTCGATGGTGCCGTAAAGGCGATCGAGCCCACGTTCGGCTTCCCCTACGGCCTCGTCCGAAAAATCCACAGGGCTTCTGTAATGCTTGCTGATGACGAACAGCCTCAGCGATTCAGGATGCACATGCCGCAGCACATCCCGGATGGTAAAGAAGTTTCCGAGTGACTTGGACATCTTCTCGTTATTGACGTTCACGAAGCCGTTGTGTATCCAATATCGCACGAAAAGCGCCCCGGAAGCCGCTTCGCTCTGAGCGATCTCGTTTTCGTGATGAGGAAAGACCAGGTCTTTCCCACCCCCGTGCATGTCGATGGTCAACCCCAAATACCTGGTCGCCATTGCGGAACACTCGATATGCCAACCCGGCCTCCCCGGTCCCCAAGGACTTTCCCAGGCAGGTTCTCCAGGCTTGCTTCCTTTCCAAAGCACAAAATCGAGGGGATTTATCTTGTTTTCGTCAATCTCGACCCTGGCGCCGGCCATCATGTCTTCTGTATCGCGCCCGGACAGCTTCCCGTAGCCATGGAACCGGTCCACCCTGAAATAAACGTCTGTTCCAGCCTTATACGCAACTCCCCTATCGACCAGCTTGCGGACGATTTCGATCATTTCGGGAATGTGCTCGGTCGCAAGAGGCTCGAAAGTGGGCCGTAGAAGTCCAAGGCCGTCCATATCTTCATGGAAGGTCCGGATGTACCGGTCGGCTATCGTACGGTAATCGGTCCCCTCCTCAGCCGCCCGCCGGATGATCTTATCGTCGATGTCCGTAAAGTTGCGAACATAAGTAACCTGGTAGCCGATGCTCGACAGAAACCGGCAGATAACGTCGAAGACAATTGCGGAGCGCGCGTGCCCAATGTGGCATAAGTCATACACGGTGATCCCGCACACGTACATTCGTACCCTGCCCGGTTCCAGAGGAACGAATTCCTCTTTTTTCCCGCTCAGGGTGTTATAGATCTGCAAAACCATTACCTGGCAATCCCCTCTTGAGCTATCCTACGAGCAACCGAAGGAAATTATTTATCATTTGCTGGATTTAATTTAAACCTTTAAGGGAGCCCTGGCCACCGCCCTCTTCTTTCTCTTGTGGTTCTTCGACAAGCGCGACCGCATAAGCCGCAATCCCCTCCTCGCGGCCCGCAAACCCCAGGGTCTCCGTCGTTTTGGCTTTGATATTGATACAGTCTGAGGTGAGCCCGATTTGGCCGGCAATTCTCTCAACCATTCGAGGTATGTAAGATGAGAGCTTTGGCCTCTGGGCCACAATTGTGGAGTCGATATTTCTCAGCCGCAACCCTCGCCCTGTTAAAAGGGCCGCCGTCCTTTGCAACAGGAGCAGGCTGGATATGTCTTTGAATTCGGGACTGGTATCCGGAAAATGAGTACCTATGTCCCCCAGGGCGGCCGCGCCGATCATGGCGTCGCAAATGGCGTGGAGCAGAACATCAGCATCCGAGTGGCCAAGAAGACCTTTTTCGAATGGAATTTCGATCCCGCCGAGGATCAGCGGGCGCCCCTGAACGAGCCTGTGCACGTCATAGCCGAATCCAACCCGCATCAGGGCCCCCCCTTTCCCATTCTTACGGAGAGAAACCATTCCGCCCACTGGAGGTCTTCCGGGGTTGTGACCTTTATGTTTGTGCGCTCACCGTGCACAATGGATACCGGCACTCCCAGGCGTTCGACAAAAGAGGCGTCATCAGTCCCGGTCCAACCTGCCTCAACCGCTTTTTCGTAGGCGGCAACGACAATCTGCTTCCGGAAAACCTGGGGCGTCTGCACAAGCCAGATCTCATCTCGACACAAAGTCTCCCGAACTACGCCCTCACGGGCTTGTTTGACGGTATCCGTTGCGGGGATGGCCGCTATACAAGCGCCGGCCGTCAGGGCGCCTTCCCACACCGTTTTGATAAGGCCGGGACTTGCGAAAGGGCGCACAGCGTCATGAATCATCACCCAGTCACATTCGGGCGGAAGTTGCTTGAGTCCGTTATAGACGCTGTCCCTCCGCTCGGCGCCTCCCCTTATTATTGAAATCTCGGGCACGCTCGAAGTTCGCCGGCCACTCCAACCGCTCACAACCTCCCCGGCATCTGGCATATGCTCTTCGGCAACGATCAAAAAAATCATGGAGATAAAGGGCAGGTTTTCGAGCACGCTCAAGGTATGAGCAAGTAACGGCTTTCCGGCCAACCGGATAAACTGCTTGGGTATGGCGCTCCCCATCCTGGTCCCGCTTCCCGCAGCGGGCACGATGACGCATGTTTTCCGCATGTTTACAAATAACCAGCGACAAAAAATTAAAGGGACCCCGGAGCAGGGCATAAGCCGGGTTCTGTTCCCTGAACGCCCGAAGGCAAACAGGGCATGATCATTCCTCTAGCCCCACCGTTGCCGGCGGGATCAAGCGACCAACCCGAGAGCATCGGACGGGCAGCCCTCAAACGCTCTCCTATTCGGTCTTGCTCCGAGTGGGGTTTGCCTGGCTCCCGGTGTCGCCACCGGGACCGGTGAGCTCTTACCTCACCGTTTCACCCTTACCCCTCGCGCGAGCGCGGGAGGCGGTCTGCTTTCTGTTGCGCTTTCCTCCTCGTCACCGAGACTGGGAGTTACCCAGCA